>VFQN01003018.1_pt1 | contig 24892 bp, 37 predicted proteins | sample 3512371 | NCBI WGS metagenome assembly VFQN01 (sample SAMN10412370, study PRJNA504923) | tailings metagenome | isolation source: Replicate 2 from Balatoc abandoned mine | place: Philippines: Itogon, Benguet | collected 2017-08-28 | reverse complement strand
TCCATCGTCGCCGCGAGTGGACCTGGCGAGGGCCAGCAAGGCGAGCAGGGCTGCCGCTGCGCTGAGGGTGATCTTCATGATGTTTTAGTGCTTGGAGAGGCGCTTGCCGAGTAGAGGCGACCACGCTGGTGCTTGGCAGGGAGGAAAGGGCGAAAGGCTCTTGTCCGTCGTCGCTCAATATATATTGGAATCACAATTGAGGGATCACGTTGAGGTTGCAAGCTGCTCAAAGGCCTGTGGGAACAGGATGTAGGTGCACTACAGTGGGCGCGCGGGGTAATAACAACCTGCGAGGCCGACCCCCCGAACGTACGACGGGGAAATTCGCTCAGCATGCCGCGCATGTCAGACGCCATCGGGCGAGCCGAGAAGCAGTCTTACACCAGATACTAGCTTTGGATACCGTAAACATTTCCATTTTGAAGGAGATGCGTGGTTTCCCAGGACACCGTCGTCATCGGCGTCTTCGGCTCCCTGCATTTGCACTGCGGCATACGAGGGTATGTTACGCCACGCCACGCCTGCTGTACTTCTGCGCAGGGGCCTGCAATGCCCAGTACGGACCGCAAGCCTCGCACGTCCAGCACGAAAGGACCGCCAAGCAGTGTCCAGGACCTCCAATCAAGGCACACACGACCGCCACCGGTAGCACAGCTGCGCCTGGCTGCGCTTGCATGCCGCCACCATGGCCACTAGAACAAACCCGTGTCAGCCGCAATCGGAGCGCGTATGAGAGACTGTTTGCGAATAGACTGCTGGTATACGCCGGTCATGTGCCCGGTCTGGCCCAATGCATCACATCAGGGACAGGCTACCTCGTCAAGCAGCCTTGGCAGTACGGCTACCCTTGCAGCTGGCAGGGGTACCATCCCCCAGCATCCCCATGCCTGCCAGCTGTGCACTTGAAGTTCAGCGTTCAGGGCTACAACGGACCCACATTGGTTGTACCGCCCACACCCGCCTCGTTGTTGCCACCAAGAATGGGAGCTATGGGCACGCTCTGCACGGGCAGCGCAGTCGATGACTGGCTGTTGATGTTGCCGCTCTGGCCTCCGTACGTGACATCGTAATACGTGTCATAATAGTCGTAGTATCCACCAGCGGTAGTGCCTGCCTCCCGCACTCCACCCGCACCCCCTGCACCACGGCCCCCCGCACCGCCCCCGCCTCCACCTCCACGCCCACCTGCCCCGCCTCCCTGGCGCCCTGCCCCTCCTTGCCCCCCTCGCCCCGCGCCGCCGGCACCAGCCCCTCCCGCGCCGCCCGCACCGCCACCTCGCAGCTCAGCAAGGGCGTTAGCCGGCAGCGGTGGGCCCACGACGCGGCTGAGCTGGCCCTGCAGGGACAATGCAGGGCTTTGGGGTGAGCGATGCATTTGTTCCACCGCTTTCACCGGTCTTGGGCCTTGGGTAAAGCCAGAACGATTAGGGGCACGAGGAAGCGTCTCGTGGTGCAAGGGACTTGAGGGACTTGAGACGACCTCCCTGCGTACAGCACGGCCATTCCCACCTGCAAGCCCTCCCCCGGCTCCTTTGTGCCGGTGAAGGTGGTCTTGCGCTGCCCTTTACCATACCAGGTCACACCAATAGTGGCGCCGAGCAGCCTCCGTGCAGCTGCCGGTGTTCCTTGGTCCGCGAGCAGCTGCGCCTTTCCCGTGCATCCCGTGTCAGCGCCGACCGCTGGCGTGGTGTGGGTGGCGCTCAGAACAAGCAGCAAAACAAAGACGGTGTTCGCTGTCATGTTGCCTGCTCACATCGAGATAATCTATGTGACAATATGCTACGCGTTACCATTTCTTATAAGTCGCGTTTGCGCAATGCGGCAGCTGGTTACATGCATGACAGGTGATGGTTGACCCGTGGGTCAGTCTAGGGCTGTGGGTCGCGGGTCGCGCCGCTGGCTTGCATGCGGGTCGCGCCGCTGGCTTGCATGCTCTTTCCTCCATGGACTTACAGCCTCAGCAAATGGACATGCACCCTACTTGTTGAGCAGTTTGCCTCGACATCATGGCTACAACTCTCCACCTCCAGGCATGGAACCCCCAACCTCGACACAACATGGAAGCAGGCGGCAGGCCTGGACCAACAACGCGTTTCTTCCACCTTCAACCAAAGCACGAATTTCCGCAGCACAGTCCGTTTGACTTCTACGCCTAGGACAACCACCACTGCTCAGCGGTGCCATCAACCGTTCTTTGCCAGCAAATTCATATTCGGCTGCAAGTGGCACATACGGATCCAGCTTGCGTCCCGTCGATGGTTCAATATCAACCGGTGCTGCACCGCTGACAAGGCAGGAGCCAACGAAGCACCCTGCCAGGACCACTTGTCAACATCAGCGCCCCTGCAGAACACGCAGCGACGCTGTTCACGCCTTTGTGCACTCCGCCTCCTGCACCTTGCCACCGGTCTCCGGCGCGCTCTGCTGCTCCTGGCCGCCTGCCGCCGCGGCCTCGTCACCGCCCTTCTCACCCTGCTGCTGCTGCTGTTGCCGTTGCTGCTGCTGTGGAACCTTGGCTCCCACCAGCCCCGCCACCACGCTCGCCGGCCCGTGTCCCGCCATGCGCGCAAAGGATGCAATGGCGGTGTCTTGCGCCAGCTCGGTGGCGCGGCCCTTGAACCAGGACAGCTTGGGCAGCGGGATGCGGTACCTGGGGAAATGCAGATCGACCAGCTGGTCAACAACGTGGGCGTTGTGGCGGCAACTTTGGCCTTCACAAAACCTAAGACGGGCCAAGACGCACGCATGCCAAGCACTAAGCTGCTGGTCCTGTACAAGATACAATACATCCTCTCAGCATCCTCTCCATAATACCTGCTCACTGCTGAGGAAGTCTTGCACCCAGTGCATACCCGGTGATCATTCGTATGCGCAACGCTCATTGCATTCAGTCTAACGCGAGTGTGCGCAGCCCTCATTACACTCGGTCTAGTGCGCCCCCGTCCACCCAACCCACGTGCCACTCACTTGCGCGCGACGTCCGTGACCACATTGCCGGTTGCGTCGCTCAGCACCGCCAGCGAGGCGGCGGCCAGGCGCCAGGTGGTGCGGACGGCGCTGTCGGAGGCGGCAGACACGCTGGCCAGCCCGCGGTGCGCGTCCAGGGAGCGCAGCGTGGCCTCCTCCTCGCTGGCCGGGTCCCTGGCAGGAAGGTGCGGGGATAACGGTGCGTAACACACGTAAGAGACAGAAAATATCCTAGGGTACGTGTGCTTACGTGAGCAGTTGCTCCCGCAGGACCTTCCACCCGCATGGCTTAATATCGGTAATGACCCAGCGCCGGCAAGCGCGCTAGCACGTCACCGGCCTGGTGAGCACTGCTGCAGCTCGTATGCAAGTCGCAAAGGCCAACACGCATACAAGTCTCGCAGTAAGCAGTCGCCGCATGACGACATAAGGCTATCAACCCCTACCAGCCGCGCACCTGGGCACCAGGCGCTCCACGGTGCTGCGCAGCTGCATGAGGGCGCCGCGCAGGTGGGCCTGCACCGTCTCGATGGAGCTCATGGCCTTGGCCGCCGCCTGCTTGGGCGCCTGCACGGCAGCGGCCGCCGCCTGGCCCACAGCGCTCTTCTCCTTGCCCTCCGCAGCGGCCGCCACCTGCTCCTTACCCTCCTGCTTGACCTCCTTCTGCTCCTTGGCGCCATCAGCCTTCTGCTGCTCCTGCTGCTTCTCCAGCTCCTTCTCGTCCTTGGGCTTCTCCTCCTTCTCGTCCTTCTGCTCCTCCAGCTTGGCGCCGGCCACAGGCTTGCCCCCGCGCGGCATGCCCAGCGCCGGCCCCACCATGGCAATGGTGATGTCCACCATGCGCAGCAGCAGCGGAGCCCACACGCGGCGCGCCCGCACCTCCAGCGCCACCACGGACCGCAGCTGCTGCACGCCCCAGCGCAGCGACCACGCGGTGGCGGCCACCACGGCGCCCGCGGCGGCCACCCAGCTGAGGCCCACCAGCAGCGACAGCGCGGAGGCCATGTGCCAGGCGCAGCGCAGCAGCCAGCTCCACATGCCGCGCGTGACGGCCAGCACCTCGCCGGCGGCGGTGAGCTGCAGGCGGGCCACCATCCACATGTGCCACACCAGCAGGCGCGACTGCGGGGGCGGGCGGAAGGGTGATGTGGTCGGCGGGGAACTGGGTCAGGAAAGAAAACTGTTAACGCGCATCAGCTCCTGTATACACCTTTTCCCATGCTGAGCGAACAAGGGAATTGTCCGAATCTTGTGCCCCCGACACGCGATCTGGGTCACGTCAAGCTGCTCCACGTGCCCGTCCGCAAAGGCGTAACCGTACGACCAAGTAACAGGACAGCTCACCTGCTCGACCAGCCTGTCGCGCTGCAGATCCAACGCCCGCAGGTCCTTGCCGCCAAGCTGCTGCACCTGCTTGCCCTCCTGCGGCTGGCCCTCCTTCGCCTGCTGCCCCTGCTGCTGCTGCTCGGTCGGCTGCGCGGACTCCATGCGCTCCAGCGGCACGTCGGGGCGGTCAAAGGCGGCGTGCAGCGCGGCGTTGACCTGCTCCACGATGTCGGGCTGCTGCTGACCCTGCTGAACGCCGACGCCGCCCTGTGTACGGCAGGGTCAAAGTACGGCAGCGTGGATTACCGGTACGTCCGGGGAAGAGGCAAACTTGTACAGCCAAGTCAGGGCTTACGACAATGGGGCCGTTCTGAATGGAAGCTGGACACCTCGTCGTCGGTTAGTAGATTGTCAACAGATGCCGTACGCCTTGGTAAACGCGGCGAAAATGGTACTGCGCCACACCCAAGGTAGAGCACTTTGCATGTACACTGTTCACTACCTTTCTTTACGCCCTCACCCACCGACATGAGGGGCTCCTGCTTGCTGGCGCTTGCTGCAGCGGACAGGCCGTTGAAGATACGGCCAACCTGCCAAATAGTCAAAACACAGGAGTTCAGTTGGTATCTGCGCAGCAGGTTGCCTTTACTACACTGTAGACCTTGACCCACATGATAAATACACCTGCATGCCGGCTTACTGTACTGTGCTAGCCGACCCACATCAGCCCCGTGCCCCACCTGCATGGGCGACTTGCCGGACAGGCTGTCGGCCAGGTGCGGCCCCTCGGGCGCCTCCACCACGGCCGCGCGCGCCAGCTGGCCCTTGACCAGCGGCGGCGTGGCGGAGATGGCGCCGTCCATGGAGCGGTTGAGGCGCACGATGGCGCGCAGCAGCCAGCTGCGGGGGCAGCAGGTGGTTCGGAGAATCTGATGAACGGATGGGGTGAGCTTTCAGGTGCTCGCATGTGAGCACCTGATGCTCTGCGTTCGTGGCTATGGCAAAGGTGCGCAACGCCACGCCGCCTTGGCTTATGCTGCAACAGCACAGTTTAGGCTTGGTGAGGTCTTGATGAATAGCTGCGGAGCGTGGGCAAGGGTGGAAGACGGCATGCGGAGGGTTATGAGGAAGGCAAGGACTACAAGACGTACCCGTGGCTCTTGTCCGCCGCCCAGGTGGCTGTCTCCAGGAACCACACGGCCACGCGGCCCATGGCCTCGGCGCCCTTGCCGCCCACCTCCCAGGCCAGCTCCGCCGACTCCGCCATGAGCCTAGAGGAAAGGAGATGACGGACGTGATGCGGGGGCAGGCGTTGCAAGAGAAACCTGCGCCTCATGATGCAGTTTCACGAACTCCCCGCTCAGTGCAGCCGCCCCGCGCCGCGCGGCACCTAAGCTGTCTCGCCTGCCTAGAACGGTCTGCTTGCACGACAGCCAGCATGCTTCCCTTTGGCTTCTCCCTTCAGGTGGCGGCCGCACGACCATACCCGTACAACAGTTCTACACACGCATGCACCCACTTGAGAGGTAGCGCCACGAACACCATGTACCACATGCGGACCAGCGTGTCCGCCACGCGCACCGCGCCCTCCACGCCCGTCTGCGCCGCGTCACGGCCGCGGCCCAGCGCCCACGCTCCCGTCTGCACGGCCCGGCCTGCACCGCGCGCCGTGGTCCTGGCCGCCCCCGACACCGCCCCCGCCGTGCTCCTGGTGCCGCTCACGGCAGCCCCGGGCGCCTCCCACGCAGCCTGCATGGCCCGGCCGGCCACGTCACGGCCGGCCTGCAGCCCGCTGCCCACAGCCCCGACAGCGCCCTGGGCCGCCTTCGCCCCGCCCTTTGCTGCACCGCGCGCCGCCGATCCGGCGGCCTCCGCAGCCCCCTGCGCACCCTCCATGCCCTTCCCCACTGCACCGCCTGCCACCTTCGCCCCCGCCCTGGCGGTGTCCCCAGCCACCCCAGCTGCACCGGAGGCTCCCTTGGCAGCTGCCCCAGCGCCGGCCTTGGCAGTGTCTGCGGCCATCTCACCGGCCTTGCCCGCTGCCTCCACCCCGCCCCGGGCCACACCCTGTGCGCCCTTGGCGCCCTGCGCCGCCGCGCCGGCTGCACCCTCCCCCGCCTTGGCCACCGCCTCGCCCCCGGCCTTGACAGCCCCTGTCGCCATGCCGCTGCCAGTCTCTACCGCCTTCGCGGCGCCCTCGCCACCCTTTGTCACTGCTTTGCCTCCAGCCTTGGCAGCCCCCTTGGCCACATCAGCACCGCTCTCCGCCGCACCACCAGCCATTTCCCCAGCCTTCTTTGCGGTACCAACAGAACCCTTGGCTGCTGCTTCAGCGCCCTTCGCAACTCCCTCAGCTGCGCCCTCCCCCGCCTTGCCCGCCGCCTCCTGCCCAGCCTTGGCGGTGTCGGCAGCACTGCGTACCGCCCCTTGTGCACCCTGCTCCGCTGTGCCCGCTGCCTCCCTGCCCGCCCTGCCTGCGGTCTCCATGCCAGAAGCAGCTGCCTCCTCAACACCTCGGGCTGCGCCTGCCGCGCCCTTGCCCGCCTGCTGCACCCCGGAAGCGCCCGTGTCCCTCACGCCTTCGGCAGCGGAGGCGACGGTGTCTGCAGCACGTGCTGCGGGCTTGCTAGCATCACCTCCTGGGGCCTGTGGGGGCTGCTGCTGCTGCTGCTGCCGCTGGTCTCGTGCCTGTTGGTCGTCGGGCCTCACGGGCTGCTGCTGGCCTTGGTTGCCCTTGGGCCCTGCCGTGCGATTGTTGAGAAAGGTTATGTGGACAGATGTTAACTTAGCTGTGGATTGCATGCAAGGTCGCTGTTGCAAGCTCGTGTACTGAATAGCGGCAGCTCGAAGCGCAGCGTTTGCCCTTGCAATGCCCACTGTCATCCCTCAGTTTTGTTTGAACTTTACTCCACGCATATGCGACATCCGTGCGAGAAGTACCCGCGTGTAGCCCGATGGCTGCGTTCGGCCAAGGCGCTGATCCAAACAGCTGATGCCTAGAGCCCGTAAAGCAGGTACGATCTGTCACTAGGCACCAACCTGCTTTCTCCAGGCGAGTTCCGGTCTGCTCGGGACCGGCGGGCTCGAACGTCTCAGCCGCATCATGGAAGTCCCGTGGGTCGGTCGGGTGGGACTTGGGGCCGTGGACAGGCACACCCTGTGTGCCGCTGTCAGAGACGTTGCTGACGATGCGGTAGGCAGCGTCCCTAGCGGCTTGCGCTGTCTCTCTATCGCTTCGCGAGGTGCCCCTCGCGCCCTCAGGAGGGCGGCTCATCCTGCCGTGTATGCAAGAGACAGGCAACAGTCAGCCAGGCTTCACTGAGGATAATGCAGACAGACGCGAGTCGGATTCCTTTGACGGCCTCGGCGACCGCTCAAAGGTCCGAGACTGTCGGCAAAATTCCCCGGCAGCAAGCGACAGAGACGCACCTTGCTGTCAGGCCGCTCCAGAGCACGTTTGCTTGAATGTGCCAATAAGAGTTGACGTTGGCTGCAAAAGGTAGCTTGCTGTTCTAGGTAATGGGTAGGCCCAGGTTCAACCTGCTTAAGAGGGTATCGTGCTCCAATTGCGTCACTGCGTCGTCGTTACATGGGTCAGCCGAGAAAGAACGGCGCCAACCGGGCCACGATGTCGCATCCAATTGGCATACACCATAACCTACCACACGAGATATGCCGTTCGCATGGCTCTACTCCGTTGCCTCGCGCGACCAGGCCACTGAACGCCAACCGCTGGCAGGCACGCCGCACCCCCTCTCCGACAGTCCTCTGCTGACCTGACTGCAAACGCTTGCCCGATACCCCCGCCTCCTCCTCCCCCTCACTCCTCGCCCCCGTCGTCGTCATCCTCCCCGTCGTCGCCGTCGTCTTCCCCGACGTCCTCCAGCATGGTCGTGAACTGCATGGTGCAGGGAAGCAGGGCACTCGGTCTGCAATTTTCTCGGAGCCCAGGACACACGAACGTGAAGCACACACCGTGGAACGCTACCCATGCGAGTGATTTTGCATGAGGGCCCTGGGCTTAAGCTGGACAGACACTCGCCTCCCTGCCTTCCGCAGAGCCTCCTTAGCGTTCCCTTGCAAGCACACCAGCATTAGGTAGCTGCAGCTGCTACGCTACGCTGTGCCCCTTTCGTCACCCCGCACGCACCTGCACGTATTTCCCGCTCATGAGGATGTACGCCGCCACTGCCGCCCCGGCGCCCAGCAGCCAGTACTTGCTGTTGCGCCGGAACTGCAGCTCCGCCGGCGTGGGCTCCACCTTGGGCGCTGCCGGCTTCTTCTGCCCCTGCAGGTCAACCCCACGGAGGCGCACGAGCGTGAAGGCCACGGCCTTGGGTCACGCTCATCATCCCATAGCAACCGCCGGTTTGCTGTACCACTGTACCACACTGTCAGCATCAGCACGCGGTAACTACTGCCTGCATGTGCCACCATCCAACACACGAGTGGCTCTGCCAACGCCTGTTACCCTGTACCCACCCGCGCCGCGTCCGACCAGCTCGGCCCCGCCGCCCCCGCGTCCACCGCCGAGCGCGGGGTGGCGGGCACCGCGAAGTGTCTCCCCACGACCCGGTCAATGTACTCGCACAGCGCGGGCTGCGAGGACACCTGCATGGGGCCACCAGGTGCACGTCAGCACCACAGCATTCCCATCATCTGCTCCTAGCCGCCCCGCCACCCGATGCCCCTTAGCCCGCCCACATGCCCACAGCGACAGAACTGCATCGGCTTGGCATTGGCATGCCGTACTCCCCATTGCTCTACCGTGAGCTCCCACCAAGCCGCACCTTGTCTGCGAGCACGGGCGCCGCCGCCGGCGACGAGCGGTAGTACATGAGGTGCCCCACCAGCAGCGCGTCCAGGCTGCTGGGGCTGGAGCCGAAGAAGTAGGCGGAGCCCGAGGAGCGCAGCCGGTCAGCCACCGCGTCAATCACCTCACCCGCAGCCGCGTACGCCTGTGGACGGCGCGAGTACCCCGTGCTGCTTGCCCACAACGAGGACATCAGGACAAGTTGTGGGAGTCGACAAGCAGCTACAGCTGTTGTGTCCGCCTCAGCAGGAATGCCCTACGGTGCGGTAGCTGTGCCTTGGTGTTCGGTTACGGCACATCAACACCCTACAGTAGATGTGGCGTGGTGTTACACTGTACTAGCACGATTGAGTTAGAACTAACCAACCGCCCTTCATGCGCAAGGCCTATACATGCCGGATACGTGGTGTACCTTCTCCAGGTCCGCATGCTGCGGCAGACGCTTCCGGATGTCCCGTTGCACGCTCCACGGGATCACGTAGTTGAGGGGAAACGGTAGCCGGTTCCCGTACGCCACCTGGTGGGGTGAAGGACGGCAGGGTCTGGGTGGGCTGCACTACACTGCCACGGCTGCCTGTGTAACCAAGTTGCAAGCTGAGGGACTTGCGCTTGTGAACGCAAGCTATAACAATCATGAGAACACGGACAGTTGGACAGGCGGGTTGGCACCTTACAGTGGCCACGTGGAAGTGGCCACGTGGAAGAGGCACCGTGGTGCTCTGACAGGCTGCTGAGCCAGCTGCACCAACGCACACAATTGCCACCAGAATGGCAAACGTACAATTTGTTTCGCCCCAGCAGTCCCCGTGTGCACAACCCACCTTCTTATATTCGCTGAAGCCACGTGCCTCCACCCAGGTTGTGAGCGTGGTCGCCACATCAAGCCTGGTTTCCACCAAGGACGAGAAGGCCAGCAGGTCTGCACGCTGACCTAAGGACAGGCTAGCATCGAGGTCCCGGATGTGCTTCTTTGCATATGATATGATGTCCCGTGCTGTTTGGAACTCGTCCCGATCCGCGGGCGAGAGGTACACGTCGCGCTCGAGCGCTGGCAGCTGCCCTGCGGATACGAATCATTTGCTTCTTGTACATCAGATTCGTTAAAAAGCATCACGAGTGCCTAGCATGGCACCGAAATCCTGGCAGCACCCGTCATCCGATTCCCTACCTGTCGGTGACCGCTCGCTAGTTGAGCATACCTCCACCGCAAATGAAACTCCCGCTAGACGCAAATACGCCTGCGGATGGCCGTGGTGGCGTCACATACCGCGAGGTTTGGAACTGGTTCTGGAACCGCAACCCGCTGCACACCTCTGTCTGAATACAGGCCGCCGAAAGCGAGGGAAGTCCCCAGCACTCTGGCCACTTGTAAAGCGTCACAGTCGTCTGCGAGCTCATGTTCTACCCATCCTATACGCAAGCGGTTGTCTGTATTACTATGACTCTCGTCCGTTGAGGCAACTCACAGTGTAGGTTGCGCGTCTATGGCAGATTCTGAAATACAAGCCATGGATGCACTGTGACGGGTGAGCGAAGGGCCTGTACCCTGCCACGGGCGGGGATCCCATTCCGACTGACCACAGCCGAGGCTCTCGCTAAGTGGCAGAGCGGCAAGGACATTCGCCCAAACATCACTTTTCGTATACATTCAGCATGGAGCTTTTTGAATATAAGTCACTTGACTGTGCGTCTGTCCATTGCACGATGATTACATTCCTCCAGCGTTGCAGCCTTCCCCTAGGGACCCTCCCTATGCTGTCGATTGAAACGCAGATTTAATATGGCCTTGGCAGGGGATGCTTACGCTGCACACCTATTGCGGGGTTTGCGTTGACCTGGCGCATGCGGGGTAGGCCCCGTGCTCGCTGAAGGCCTCTACGAGTGGGCCAGATGTCTGAAGTCAGCCAAGACTCTCTGCGAGTGGCTAAATCAGATGGCGGGGGCGACGACAGCGACGCCACGAGTGCAACGGTTCGTGAGATAGGGGGGGAGGGGGCTGCCCGTCTACATGCATGGTGTCCTTCATGAGGGCGCAGGGCGACAGCTTCCGCATACATGCATCCAAGCCAGCACGTGCTGTTTACTTGCGCCTTTATGACGCATCAGAAAGTCACTTGTTCCACGCGCCAGGTGCTCGTGCCGTTGCTCCCTCTGTGCTCTTCAGAAAGAACCTTGCACTCTGCCCTTGGATTGCAGTTGCGCGATATCGCCGCTGCTTCAAACGAGGTACACCTCCTAGCAGAGCTAACGGCAGCTCTATCGGAGGCACGCCGGGTTTCAGCGCTACGCAGCCAGCAACAGCAGCTGGTAAGCCCACCTGAGCAGGCACCCCATATACCATGACGTGAGCGAGTTCAGCACCGGCTGCTGCTTACGCTGCATTCGTCAGCTGACTGTGTTGCCCACCCCTGCAGGCTGAAGAGGGGACTAGCAAGCCGGCAGACGCGTACGATGACATGGTTGAGGAGGGACCCAGAGCCCAGGCCCCTGGGCTAGTTAGTGGGCGGCACCGCACCGTGCGAGCCGCGGAGCCTCGTCCAGCTGCCACTGCAGCCGTCCGCCACGATGTCGCTGCTGTGAAGGACAGCTCCAGCAGGCACGCTGCTCCGCCGAAAGCAAACCACGCCCGTAACAGGTTAGTCTCGGGCAACCTGCAGGGGGTGCGGACGATGTCCTTGCAGTGTGTCGCCCTGCATGTTTCCGCACTGGTTGCCAAGTGTCTTCCTGTTATGGAATACCCCGCAGTAGCGTGGACAGCGAGGATGACGTTGCCTCTGGGCGCCGACGGCGGCTTAGCAGCAACACGGGGGCCACCGCGTCCGACGTGTCAGAGCGCAACGGCTCTCGTGGGCCTGGGAGCATCACGGTGCCGCAGAGCGTTGGCACGGCCAGCATAAGTGGCACAGCAAGTATGGCTGCGCTTCGGCAGCACGTGGAGCAGCTGCAGTCGCAGCTGCGCTTGGCAAGGGCCAAGCAGGAGGCGGACGCCGCCCTGGTGGAGGAGCTGCAGCGGGACAACACCCGGCTTAAGCAGCTGGTGGAAAGCGCCAGCGAGGTGGGGCACACTGCGAACCTGACACGAGTTTGGCGCGTTGAAGGGGATGGGTGACGGCTCGGCCTATGTCAGCCGTGAACGTTTTGTTGGCTTCCGGTACCTAGACTCTCCTCTTAATGCTACCCTGGGTCCTCACTTCCCGTCCCGTAGGTGTCAGACGCAGCGGCGTCGTCTCTGCGCGAGCTGGCACGGAGCCGTAAGACGTGCGAGGAGCTGCAGGACGAGGTGGCGAAGCTGCGGGCCCGGGCAGCTGACGCTGAGCGCATGGGCAGCGAGCTGAAGCAGCTTGTTGCAGCGGCGGAGGCGCGGGCGCGGGACGCAGGGCAGCGGCACGTCCACATGGAGCTGGATGCCAAGCAAGCGCTGGACCACGCCCAGCAGCTGGAGCGCAGCCTGCTGCGGTCTGAGCAGGCCCTGGAGCTGGCTGTGAAGCGGGCAGACAGCGCAGAGCAGGCCGCACAGCTGGACCAGGCGCGGGCACAGGAGGCTGCTCAGAGGGCTGCACGGGCGGAGGCGGCAGCCGAGGAGCTGCACAACAGGGTGCTGGAAGCTGAGCGTCGGGCGGTGCGCGTTGAGGCAGCAGCTGAGACAGCGGACAGCCAGCGCGTTGAGGCTGAGCGACGGGCAGCCAGGGCTGAGCAGGGCCAGCAGGAGGCGGAGCACAAGGCCGCTGACGCCGAGCGGCGGGCCATTCGCGCTGAGGCAGCGGCAGAGGAGAGCCATACTGCAGCGTTGGATGCAGAGCGGAGGGCCGCTCGGGCGGAGGCGGCAGCAAAGGAAGCCCAGGCGCAAGCAGACGAGTTTGTGAGATGGGCGACGCAGGCAGACCAGCGGGCTGCTGAGGCAGAAGGGCAGGCAGCCCTGGCCGTTGAGACCCGGGACAAGATGAGCGTGCTCGCCAACGAGGCTGAGCGGCTCGCATCCAGGGCTGAGCAGGCAGCCCGGGAGGACCGTGCGCGTGCAGAGGCTGCAGAGCTGCGTGCTGAGCGGGGTGAACGCATGGCTGAGGAGGAGAGGCTTCGCGCTGTTGAGGCGGAGCGGCGGGCTGCCAATGCTAGCTTGTCGCAGGAGGAGGCAGCAGGCCGGGCCCTGGAGGCGGAGCGTGCGGCGGCGAAAGCAGAGCAGGCGCTGCGAGATGCGCAGGCGAAGGCGGTTGAGCTTGAGCGACGGGTGCTGGAGGCGGACGCCAGGGCTGGGCGGGCTGAGCGCGTCGCCGTGGAGGCGCTTGAGCGGGCAGATACCGCCGAGGTGCAGCTGGGCCGGGCGGAGGCAGAGGCCACCGCGGCGCAGCAACGTGCTGTGGAAGCCGAGCGGAGGGCAAGCAGGACTGAGGAAGCCGAGCGGAGGGCTAAGGATGCCCTTGTGCGTGCGGAACAGGATGCAGACGAGCGTGTGTCAGCGGCGGACCTGCAAGCGGCAAAGGCCTTGGAAACAGCTGACGAAGCTCGCATGCGTGCAGAAGAGGCGGAACGCCGTGAGGAGCGAGCCGCAGCTGCAGCGGCGCAGGAGCGGGTGCTGGCGGACGATGCTACGCGCCATGCCGCGCGGCTGGAGCAGTCTGCACACCTGGACCAGACCCGTGCGCGTGAGGCTGATGAGCGGGCTGCCGCAGCGGTGGCCAGGGCGCAGGAAGCCGAGGTGCGGGAGGTGGTGGCGGGCGAGCGGGCTTTTGTGTTGGGGGCGCGTGTGCCTGAGGCGATCACGTACGCGGAGGAAGCGGAGAGGCGGGCAGCAAAGGCCGAGCGGCGGTGCGACGGCTTGGCAGCTGAGAACCGCGAGTTGCGGGAGCAGCTGCAGCTGGCGCTGGTGCAGCTCGCAGAGGTTCCCAACGTGTCCCTCCACCCGAGGCTTGTGCAGGGGCAGCAGCCCAGCGGGGCGGTGGGCGATGGCGGTCAGAGCAACGAAGACGCACAGCGGGCCGGCGACACCGGGTCACCTCGCAGGGTGTTCCAGCTTGACGCAGATGCGTCCCCCGCCTCGAGCCCGCGGGCCAGTGCAGCAGCCGCTGCCGGCAGCCGGTCTCGTCTCTGGGCAACTGCGTACTCCACTCCTCCGGGGCCACTGTCCAGCCGGCCGGTCCCTGCAGCTGAGGCTGGGTCAGGCGGAACGGTTCGGTCACGGCTGGACGTGGGCTCGGCTGAGGCGGACAGCGGCCGGTTGACTTCACGACACCGGTCCCCTGGCCGCGGAGCGCTGCTGGCAACGCCGTACAGTGTCGCCAGCCGCAGCTCGAGCCTAGGCGGGTACGGCACTGGCAAGGTCATTGCGTTGGAGCGGTACCTGGAGGGCAACAGCGTGCTGGTCGATGAGCTCAGGTGGGAGGTGTGTTGGGTTCACTGTGTTACTCGTTCGGCATTACGGGCATGCACCGTTGGACGTCAGGATGCAAAAATGCAGGACACCGAACACCTCAGCGCCACTGCGCCTCTGCATATAGCCTACGTGTGCTGCAGACGCGCGTTACGTTGTGGTTAGACTCCTGTATGCTGCTCATCCACCTTTTTTGTCAACAAACGCACGCAATGCCTGTCTGGGCAGCCAGCAATACACCTTCACGGCTGCTGTACCACAGGCGCGTGCGTGGGGAGCTCCGTACGGCTCGCCGTGAGCTTGACGACATCACCTCGGAGCACCGGGCAACAGTCCTGCGCATACAGCAGCTGGAGGAGCAGGCGCAGGACGCAGTTGCCCTGCGCGCCAAGGTCAACCGGCTTGCTGCCCAGGTACGGGCCACTGATTGCGGGCCTTAGCGAGGAGATACAGAGATGCCCCAAAGGCCCTTTGGGCCCTCTTTTGGGCAACTACAAAGAGAGACGAGCAAATAATAGCTGCAGCCAGACGCCATTTGTGCTGACCAAGATCTTGTTGTTTAGGGATCACCGGAGTGGCATTACCGCTGGTGCATGTAATGCGCGCCTATTGAGGCTCCGTAGCTACTGCATAACTACGGTACATGGCCTGCCTGCAGGCGCGTGAGGGTGAGCGGCTGGCATCGGAGTTACGGACCAGTCGTGCACGCCTGGCGGAGATGGAGGGGCAGCAGCTGGAGCTGCGCAAGGCGCAGGCCGCGGTGGCCGAGCTGCACGGCCTCCGCGCCTCCCTGGAGGAGGCACGGGCACAACTGGTGGAGATGGACAGGTGCGCAGCACCGTGCTCGTTCAGGGCCAGCTAGTGCGGATGCCACACTATGACCTGCAGGCTTGCCACGTGCCCCGGAGAGCCTGAATGCCGCTGCTGGATATGAGCGCAGCACTGCCTCGTCTTTTTGCAGGACTCGTGCGGAGGCGAGGCGTGTAAGCGCTGCGCTGCAGCAGCTGACCCGGGAGCGTGATGCCACGGCCGCGGACCTGGCGTCTGCGACCTCCCAGCTGGGCGACATGGCCGCGCTGCGGGCGCAGCTGCAGCGGGCGGAGGCCGCACTGGCGGAGGCCAACCAGGCTCGAGACGAGGCCAGGGTGCTTGCCGCAGATCACGCTGTGCAGCGTGACAAGCTCAAGGCGCAGCTGGTAGGTGCCCTGTAATGGAACTCGACAAGGGTAGAGCGAAGCTAGGAGTGGGCTGCGGCACTGTATGCAGATTTTCAGGATCAAAACTTGGAAACAGAAGTGTATGCTTTTGCTGGTATACCGCTAACGGACTTGGCATGCCCTCGTGTACGACAGTCTGCCGCTGAAGAGGAGCTGGCCGAGGCGCTCAAGCGTTGCGGGCGGGTGCAAGCCGCAGCAGACGAAGCGGTGCACCAGCGGGACCGGCTGCAGGCCGCCCTCTCTGGGGCGGAGGGCGCGCTGCGGGTGGCTGAGGACGAGCGGGCGGCGCTTGCGGCTGAGAGGGAGCGCGGGAAGGCTAGGGCGCAGGAGCTCGCGTCTGTCCAAGAGGAGACTCGCAGGTGAGGCCGAGTGCCAGTGGGTGGGCACAACGGAAGGACGTGCAAAGTGTCTTCCCAACAGGCGGTGCTGACGCCTGCTGTTGTTGCTGTCTGCAGCTTGCGGCTGCAGCTCCAGGAGGCGTCCGTGTCGCTCCGCCACGTGGAGGCTGCGGAGCGGCAGGCGAAGGCGCGTGCAGAGTCAGCGGGCGAGGAGCTTGCCGTACTGAAGGTGCGGCGGAGAGCTACGCCTGGCGTACGGTTTTTTCCTCTGAGCCTTATTCCATTACCTTCATTTCCTAGTACGCACCGTACATTGCTTGTCCTGCTGCATGTCGTTGGAGGTATCAGATATGCGCTACTGACTCATGCTGCCCTGTTGCGCCCTGACGACAGGCTCAGCTGGCTGCCGCATCGGCGCACGGCGCCGAGGCGGATGCGCTGCAGAAGCAACTCGCCCACGCCCATGCCCAAGTGTCTATCATGAGGCAGGAGCTCACGAACGCGGCAGACAGGCTGCAAGGGCTCGCCAAACTGCAGGTGCGTCCCATGGCTGTGCTTTGGCCAGTTTGGCTTGATGGTATGCACTGGCACTGAGGCGTTTACAGGGTCATGTGCATGGGCTGGTTTTGAGGGTACGTCCGCTGTTGTGTAGAAATGATGGCACCGTTGGGTTTACCCTGCAGGCCGATCTGGCGGCGACCACCGACAGAGCGGAGAAGGCCGAGGCGCAGCTCCGCAACGCAACGGACCGGGGCCGTCAGCTTGCCGCTGAGGTGGAGAGGCTGCAGGAGGAGGTCAGCGAGTTGCAACGCACGGCGGCCCGGGAGCGGGAGGAGGCGGCCTCAGCAGCGGCAGTAGCTTTGAGTCGGTCTAACCGAGCAGGTGGGCTGGCGCGCTTGTTACTATCAACGCCTCGCACCAAGCTAGAAGCACTTAACCACCAGCCTGCACCACAGTTTTGGCGAACAAGTGAGGACTGCAGCCAAGGCGTCGCGCAACCATCACGCGAATTACGTTGGCTTGTGTACCGGTGTGTTGTGCATTTGCAGCTGAGCTGGAGCACGAGGTGGTGGTGCTGCGGGAGAAGTCCTACCAGCTGGAGGTGGAGGTCGCTGGCATGACCACGGAGCTGCAGCGCCACAAGGCAGACCTTGCGAGGGCCTCCGAGATGATCGACGGTGGGTACCAGCAGTGCCAGCAGCCCACCTGTGCATACTATGCCCAACCCCTTATTCGGCGGGACCGTAGATGTCCGACACGTGCCACGGTGCCGTTACATTGTTCTGCGCTTGTCCCTTGCAGATGCCACTGCTGCACGCAACCAGCTGTCCGACCAGCTAGCAGACGCCAGGCGCCAGCACTCACGTTCCGTCGAGGAGGCCTCCGGCCAGGAGGAGATGTACAAGGCCAGGATGCAGCAGCTAGAGGTGCGCGCAGTACGGCCATTGACAAGCAGTGTGCTCCACAGTTGCTCCACGGCGACCCTCGCCTAACATCGTAACGGCTGGTACCAGCTGCACATCTCCGCTGCTTACGGCTAATGCCGTTATGGTGTGTGGTGGCTGCTCCCCACAGGTCCGCATTGCAGCCTCCGAGGGCGAGATCCGCGCCCTGCAGCACGCAAACGCCGCGCTGCACGACGACCTGCAGAGGGCGCAGGGCGCCATGCTGGCCGTCCAGCACCAGCTGCAGCAGGAGCAGCAGGCCAGGTGCGCAGGAAGCCCGTTCGAGTGCGGATTGCGCGCGCTTCTTACGAGGGTGTGGTACTGGTAGTACGAGGCATTCCCGTAGCCTTGTGCAGTACCCCATCATGCAAGACCTGGGCGTCGGCGTTGCATAAGGCAGAATCGGCTATCTTCCTGCACTGCTGTCGCAGGGAGGAGCAGGCGGCTGAATGCCGCCGCCTCCACCGTGAGCTGGACCTGGCGTCCGCGGGCCTGACGCACTCGCAGCGGGCGCAGCGCGCCGCAGCAGCAGGGGCCGCGGAGCTGGAGGACGAGGCGGAGCGCATGCAGGCGGCACGCGATGCCATGCACTCAGAGCTGGCCGCAGCGCAGGCTAAGGCCCAGCGGCTTCAGGTGGGCTGCAGCTAGCACGCCTCTTTCCTGGAGCATTCTGCATAAGCCACGTACGTTGCGTTCCGTTCTGTTGTTACGCGTGGCAGGTATAACTTCCTAAACGAGCCGCAGGGCCCAACGTGTGTTGGTGACGCCGGGTGTTCCCGTATGCGCAGGAGGACTTGCAAGGCATGTCGGACCAGAACGCGGAGCTGTCCCGGCAGGTGCAGGCCATGTCCACCGCCTTGCGGCAGCTGGAAGCGGAGAACGCGCGCCTGTCGGACAACGTCGCCACGCTCACGGTGGAGCTGGAGGCGCGGGGCGTGGAGCTGCGCTCCGCGAGGGGGGAGGCGGCGGAGCTGGCCGCCGACCGCGCTCGCCTATCCGCCGAACTGACGTCCATGAGCGCCCACTTGGACCACCTGCAGGTGGGTGTTTGGGTGCGGAATAGTAAGTTATATACCATTATCGGCAATCGCAGGGGAGTGGGGTTGGAGAGCAGTAGCTTGTCGCTTCGGTTATGTGGTTGTTGTTGCGTGTTTTCATGGACAGGCCAGCGGCACAATGGCGTACGCGGGTCCTTATCGAGGTAACTCACTCACACTAAGAGGACGCATGCAAATGCCGAACGTGCCATGGCAGCCCGTTAGCCGCTTGCGCTGACTGGCAGGCGCTCCCCATGGCCCTCAGGATGTGCGGGCGTCATCATCGGTTCGGCTGATGTCCTCGGTCACCGGTTCTGGCGAGCCATGGGCGAACACCAGCAGCGGCGAGCCGGAGTCCCGAGTCACAATAGGGGGCATCCAGGTGCCAGACGCCCCAGACCCTGAGAGCCCCACAGTGGGCCTCGCGTCCGGGCGGTGGGGCTTTGGGGCTGGCGTGGCATCGAGTAATGGCCTCCAGCGCACAGCTGCCTCCACGCCGCAGGGACAGCGCCACGACCAGGGAGCTGGGCCCAACGTGTCTTCTGCCGACCTCAAGGCCCTCGTGGCCATGCCCATCAACACAGGTGTGTTGCTGTGGTACTCGATTGTCCTTAGTGTGCCTGTCTGCCGAAAAGAATTATGGTTCATGTGCAAGCCCAACACACCGGCAGCGCTTTCCAAGGCAGCCTACCCGTTGCGTGAAATACCCCTTATCTAATCGGCCTCATGTCCCCCCACAATATCTATCCACACCAGGGTCCCTGCTGTCGGGTGACGGGGACCTCCCCAGCCAGTACGAGGCCCTCCTGGCGGCCCTGGACGAGGAGGCCGCTGCCCTGGACGGCGAGCTGGCAGGCCGCGAGGCAGCCAGCGGGGAGCTGCTGGCCCGCATGCGGAACACCAAGTCGGCCATCACCGCCCGCATGGACGCCATGCAGGCCGCGCTGCAGGCGGCGCGGGAGGCGGAGAGCGACGTCCGGCGCCAGGCCGCGGACAAGGACATCGCCATTCTCAAGCTGCAGCAGCAGATGGCGCAGCTGGCTGCAGCAGCGGAGGCGGGCGGTGGCGGGGAAGAGGGTTTGCCCATGGGGAACGGCAGCGGGCAGCTGGCGGGTCTGGGGGTGGACCTGATTGGAGGTGGGATCGTGGACGTGGCTGCGAGCGATGCGGTGATTTCGGCGTTGCGTCGGGACCTGGACGCGGCGCACGAACGGCTGCAGGCGGCCGGCAGGCAGCTGCGGGAAGCGCAGGATCGCGCAGAGGCTGCGGAAGCTGAGGTGAGGGTTGGTCTTGAGCACATTCTCTCAAGAACGCCAATGAACAGAGCTTTTTCAACCAGTATGGTTGACACCTTGGTGCTGCCTCTCGGATTCGGAACATTGACCGTAGCGGTCTTCAACCGCTGTGCTGCCCCCAGGTGTCCAGGCTGCGGGGCCTGCTGTCTGAGGCCCGCGCCGAGATGGCCGCCCTCAGGGGCGAGCTCACCGCCAACGACCGCGTGCTGGCAGATGCGGAGGCCGCCCTGACGGGCCTGGTGGCGGACAAGGGCGCGCTGGAGGCCCGGCTGGCGGCGGCGCAGGAGGCGGAGCAGGCGGCGGTGCGTGCCAGCGAGGCCCTACGGGCCAAGGTCTCCTCGTTGCAGTCGCAGCTGGAGGCGGCCCTGGAGGCAGCAGTGTCGCTGGCGCCGCCTGACACGGAGGCTTCTGCCGGCGGGACCTCGGGCCCGGTGCAGGAGGTGGGTGAGGGACCTACTGCTTCTGCGCTGTGCCGTGCAACAGGAAACACTTTGTTTCAGGTGTCGCTGCCATGCCACTTGTGGGGCGAAGCTTGCCTGACAAGAACTGAGGATACATGCCGTGTGCTGGGACCTGTTGTCTAATTGTAAGTATCTGATCCCCTTCGTGTCCCACGCCACAGCGTATGGCACACTACCTTTACAGCATCGGGGCGCCAGCGACAGCGCAAGGCGCGACGGGCGCTGAGGGCTCGCATGTCGCAGCTGTGGAAGGCCAGGGCGCTGCAGCACGGCCCTCGACGCAGAGCGGCGCGCCTGCAGACGCAGCTGCTGCCGCAACTGTAGCTGCCGTCGCTGCAGGGCGCTATCCTCCTGGGCCCCGCACTAGCGACACTGGGTCAACGCTGTCAAGCTACCGGAGGGGCATCAACCCCATGGACCTGCTGGATGGCATGGGCTCGGGCGGGTGGGCTGACGGCAGCAGGGCCGCCGGCACGAGTACGCTGAGGTCTTCTGCTGGCGAGTCGGCGTCTGCGACGGGCGGCTCTGCTGCCTCCGAAGCAGCGACTGCTCCTGCGGCCTCGCCTGCAGGCTTGGCGGGGCCTGGGTTGCAGGCGCTGTCAACACGGTAAGACGGGGGTCATGCTAGGTACTAGTAGCTGGCTGCTATTGTGCTGTATCTGTCTTGCAGTCTAATGGACTGCTGCTATCCAGTCACGGTGTCTAACGGACTGCTGCTATCCAGTCACGGTGTTTGCAGTTGGCTCCAGCCTATAGCTTTCCGTGTTCATGCCCCGCAGGTCGGCTCACTCAACCCTAGGCCGTGTCAGTGAGGAGGAACCGGAGCAGCAGCAGCAGAAGCAGGAGGCAAGGACTCAGGGGCAGTCGGTCCCAGCGCAAACGCCCGGGGCCTTCGAGGGGCCACCAGGCTCAGCAGCGCAAGGCGACATGCTGCGTTCCGCGTCTGCTAGCAGCCTGGCCGGGATGGTCCTGAAGGCCCGGGCAGCTTCCGCCGCACCCACTGTTGCAGCTGAGGGCAGCGGCGACGGCAACCCGGCTAGCACCAGCCCGCAGTCCCCTGTGTCCCCAGCGTCCATGCAGCGGCAGTGGCGTCGTGGCCCACAGCGCAGGGCCAGCAGCACCCGGCAGAGCCTGGAGCGGCTCATCGGGGAGGTAGGAGCTGGCGGGGCGGGCCAGTCAGGGCAGGGTAGCCGGGGCAGCGGCAGCTCGTCCACATCCCTGCGGCCGTCCATGACGGGAGCAGCCGGGGCTGCTGCTGCGGGGGTCGGCTCTCGCCCCAGCGCCAGCGGCAGCGGTGGAGCAGGAGGCTCGCCCAGCGAGCTGGGCGCGATGCTGACCCCGAAGCCGTCCGCCGCTTCCGCTGCAGCTTCATTCGCGTCCCTAGGGTCGGTCCGCAGCAGCGTGCTCGGCAGCTTCACTGACTCTGGCCTCAAAGACCGCCACCACGTCTCGCAGTCGTCCCTGCTGTCCAAGTTCAGCGGTGCGTCTGCCCGGCCAGCGGCCCTGGCGGCGGCTACCTCTGCTCTGCAGGGCGCGGTGTACCGGCTGGCCGCCAGCCAGGGGCTGGCCCCCGGCAGTCCGACCGCAGCCAGCGGTGGCGCCGTGCGCAGCGCCGCGTCATCCTCACATCTGCACAGCTCCAAGGGCTCCCAGGAGAAGCCCAGCCTGCTGGACAAGTCCAGGAGCATGAGCACGGCGGCCTTGGGAGCGGCAGGCAGCGCCGGCGGCTCAGGTGCCATGATCAGCCCGCGCAGTGCGTTGGAGGGGCGCGCGCTCAGCCGGCTGATAGCGCCGGTCGCGGAGGCCTTGTCTAGCCCGCTGCGCCCCACCAGCGCTACCTCAAGCCAGGGCGGGGCACCTGCAAATGGGGCGACGAACAATCGCAGCGAGACCCATGCAAGCCACGGACCTGCGCAGGCCGTGCAGCCTATGGCGCCGGGAGCAACAGCGTCGGTTTCCGGATCTCGCGCGCACCCAATCCTGCAGGCACTTGCCACCACGCCCTCACAGCCTCCTTCAGCTTCGGCACCATCAGCCCGGGTGTCAGGCCCGGGCACGCCGGCTCTCGGCTTCAGCGTCCACACGGCCATGGGGTCTGCTGATCGCAGCCAGGGCGCGCTTTTGCAGAAGGGCACTGAGGGCGCCTTGTCGGCTGCGGGGGGTACTGGCGGTGGTAAGGCCTCAACACCCTCACTGGCGGGCCAGTCAGTAGCAGCTCGGCTGGCCAGGCTGTCTAGCTCCGGGAACACCCAGGCAGTCAACTCTCGAGAGGCGAGCGGGGCGGACAGGCCTGGTAACCCTAGCTCGGATGGAGCAGGAGCGTCTGCGAGGCTGTCATATGCTGGGGCTTCGGGGGCGCTTTCGGGGAGGGGGCTTTTAAGCGCTCGCGGGGTGCTAGGTGCTGGGGGTGGGGAGGGCAGCGAGGAGGTGAGCCTACTGGCCCAACGCCTGTCTGCTATGGACGAGGCGCTGCGGGCCATTGGGGCTTGAGTTGCAAGACCGTTTGTTTCGTTCATGTACGCATCTTTGTGGCGCATTCGCTAGGATTCTGCGCGGTTATGACAAACACCGGTGGTGAGAGTGTGTGTGGCTGCGTCCTCTGGTGGACCGTAGGTTGGGGTGTGTGTCTACCGTATGTACTGGTACATAATGCTGGCAGCATGCGCATACGCACGGCAGCTATCTTAACAGACCGGACTCAATGAATGCGTTTACATGTAACATGCTACAGCAGAAGCAGTTTGTCCTCCACTCCAATGTGCCCCATGCACAGCTATCGGCCCTGCAATCGTTCACTGCGCATGCACGTCCCTACGTCCCAAAACACTCCCTCTTGTGCACACACACAGACCTCGATTTGAACAGGTTCGTAAAGACGTCAACCGCTCAGCTTCCACGCCCCTGTAGACGTACATGTGCACCATGCGCTCACATGCAGCAGCATACACTGTAGATCACTGTACGACTCTGACACCAACACCCACACCTTCTATTACCATGCGCCCGAAACCACCCAACGCCGTACGGCATCACGATTGCGCCCGCCGTGCGCCCCGCCGCCGCTGCATGAGCTCCCACTCCACCATCTGCGCCTTGAGGTGGGCGCGGTCCCTCAGCGCCGTGTCCCGCTCCGACTCCAGGATGTCTGCCAGCATACGCAGCGCCTCATTCTCCACCAGTACGCTGTACGCAGCGTCCACCAGCTTCCCATCTGGCGACCCTCCGCCAGGCGGCTGAACCTGCAGGGCCGCGTTGCTGCTAGGGCCAGCGTGCATGCCGTCGGACGACGCCAAAGGGCCCCGGTCCCGCGGAGCCGTCGTGCCGGGTTCTGCCCGACCAGCAAAGCGCGTTGCTGGCGTCTCGGGAGCCGGCCTTGAAACTGCCGCCAGCGGAGCTGGAACGGCGTCGTCCACCATGGCACCTGAAGACGCACGCGGTGCACCAGGTGCTCCTCGGGGGATGCTTGTTGGGATAGCAACAGGGTGCTGCAGCTGCTGCGGCGGCGGCGTTGCTGCCCCTGCAGGTTCCTGCCCTCTCGCACTGGACTGCCCGGACTCCACCGTGGCGCCGGTGGATGCCCCTAACCTCTCCTTGGCGCTGGCCCTCGAGGCCAGACCACCACCGCCGGACGAAGCCCGTTCCTTGTCTGCACCGCGCTGCGCCGCTGCCTCCCCGCCTCCCTCTGCACCTAGGGACTGCCCCGCCATGCTAGCTGATTCCTGGCCCCCGGCGTCCACGCTTGGCCCCGACCTCTTCCTGAAGGACACCTCACCCTCACGGTGCACCAAGTCCTTCGCCGGCCCCAGGCCCCTCTCGCGCTGCGGCTGCTGGCCTTCCTGCCCCTTGCCCTCCCAGTCCCGCTCGTCCCGGTGCTGTTGCTGCTGCTGCTGCTGCGGCGGCGGCGCCGGCGCCTTCGGCTGCCGCTCGGCTCGCGGCACTCCGCCCAGGGGCAAGGGCCCCGTCTCGGGTCTGCACGTGTGCAGCCGCTCCAGCAGGGCACCGGTATACGCAGGGCTGGAGTACAGGCGCGACACAGGCCGCTGCCACAGCGACGCACCGCCTGCCCCATGCGAGCGCGGCGAGCCCATGGGGCTGTACGCCCCGGACCAGGGGGAGGTGCCCATGCGCTCTTGCCCGCTCGTTTGCACGCTTGCCGCAGCGCCCGTTCCGTGCCCCGCGGGGCTGACGGCAGGGCGTCGCTCCGTGGTGTGCTGTCCCATAGACGTGTCTGGCTCCAGGCACCAGCGCAGGCTGTCCAGGAGGGACACCAGCAGCACTGCCGCGGACTCGAGGTTGGAGTAGGCGGCCAGGGCGTGGGCGTTGGCGGCCACGTGCTTGTCGCTGTCGGGTGACGGCTGCTCAAGACGGCCAAAGCCCGAGTCGTGCATCGACAGGTGCACAGCCGCGTCCAGGACGTGTTTCTGGATGACCTGCATAGTTGCAATGTCGGCACGAGCTTCAGTAAGATGGTGCGCCTAGGCCAGACCGCTGGCACGGCCAGGGCAAACGGCTGCAGGGGCATTCGGAAGGAGCGACATCGACCAGCTACCAGCCAGGGGCTCTGAAGGGGCATCCAACCGGGTTCCACTCCCTTGGGGGCACATGTCCTCACTTTGAGGGCCTATAAC
>VFQN01003017.1_pt1 | contig 24893 bp, 37 predicted proteins | sample 3512371 | NCBI WGS metagenome assembly VFQN01 (sample SAMN10412370, study PRJNA504923) | tailings metagenome | isolation source: Replicate 2 from Balatoc abandoned mine | place: Philippines: Itogon, Benguet | collected 2017-08-28 | reverse complement strand
AACACTTCCGCGATTCCCTGACGCCTTACACGGTTTCTCGCGTTTTACGCGTACCCCCAAACCGCCGCACCAAGCCGCTGTGGAGCCCCCACCGGCGCATGACGCCTTACACGGTTTCCCCGCATTCCACGCGCAACCCCAACTACGCATTGTTGCACACGCGCGTGCACGCCCTGGATGTGCCATCCACACAGCAAAGAAGCCCATGTATGTATTTTGCCAATGGATGTGTCAGTGCAAGACCAAAGCCGTGACGTTGCCCCTACATGTTCGTGCAACACTATCAACACTGCTATATAGGGATCCTAGAGGGCGGGCCCGGACCCGCAGGCCCGCTTGTTAATTCATGGTTGCCGCTGCCTGCTGAGGTTGTGGGTCGGGCAGGCGGCGCGCCAGCAGCTCCTCCACCCGCGACACCACCTGCAGCCAACAGGTGCGGCATGGCTGTGGATATACCGTATGCAACTGCACGTATTACAATGCTGGAAATCAAGGCGTCATGTTTGCATTGAGTCGGGAAGGAGCACCACCTGCAGCCATCACACATCACAGGATTCCACCGTTGTGCGCAACTGCGCGGACAAGGGGTGCCGCCCACGACGACGGCCACCTCCGCGGCCGGGCCCATCCACAGCGGCCAACATGCAACATGCAACATGCACCATGCCCTGGCCTGCTTGACAGTTTGCTGTTTTGTCCCCGCAAACTGCATCGCTATACACCATGCCCTGACGCGCAGACGCACGCACACAGGCGCAGTGGCACACGACAGACGCATACACGACAACGGGCACGCCCCCAGGTCGGCCGGCGGACCCACCTTGTCCGCTGTGGGCCGTGCGGCTGGGTCCACGGTCATGGCCGCAGTGACTAGGGCGTGCAGCTCGGGCGGGTAGGCGCGGGCGGGGGGCCGAGGCCAGCAGATGGAGCAGCTGCGAGAGGGGGGGGAGGCAGTGGGCACCGAGGGCGAGGAGGAGGGTCAGGGTGGAGAGAGAGAGAGGGACCTCAGGTTCTTGTTAGTGAGTGTGGGGTCGTGACTACCGGTACACGTGGGTTGTGTACGCGGCAGTTGAGGGGGGTAACGGCAAAGCCGCAAAGTAACGGCAGCGGCAGTTGAGGGGGGGGGGCCAGGTGGGGATGGGGAGGGCTTGCCACGTCATGCCACCCGTCATGCCTTCTGTGCGTCAGGGGAGATGCCTGCCATGCATACCCGAGTTCCCGCCAGGTGAGCACTGGGCGGCGGCGCACAGGCTCTGGGCGCCCTGCCGCTGGAGTTGGCCAGTCAACGCTTCCACCCAGACACGCTCAACAACGCCTCGGCCTCCCGATTGGCCTTTCCCCCTTTCCCCGTGTACCGTACTCACTTTAGCGCCGCCAGCGCCAGGCTGCCGCCCGCCGCGTTCATGGCCCGCTGGAAGGGCGGCTCGCCGTACATGAGGTGGAACAGGGTGGCGCCCAGGGCCCACACGTCGGACCTGGCAGGGGGGGCAGCCGACAATGGTGTTACAAAATATGTAGTACGCCAGCTGTGATGCGCAGGGGAGAGCCCCTCGGAGCAACCTGGCACGTGTGGCGGTGATTCAGACATTTTTCACGGTAGAGGAACACACCATGCCCAGGTGTACCACTGACGTGGGAACATCATGGCACATGGAGTGACAGAGCGTCGCTTTACAGCGGTCAGAACGGAGAGGCGCCCACTAGTCAGATAAAAATGACTTTACTTCAGCGGAATGCAATAGTGGATGCAAACATACCAAGCCCCTGATACTTACACGTAGTAAGTGTTTACATAACAATAATAACAGTATATCAATGTACAGGCAACCGCGGCTACACAGCGTGCCCGTGTGTGGGTGTGGGGTGGCAGGTTGCGTGGAGGGTCCGGCGCATGGCAGGTGGTTGTTGTTGCCAAGGGTGTGGGCTACATGCGCCAGGACATGTGCACGGGTGGTGCGGCCAAGCACCCAAAAGGGTGCAAGGCGTACTGCCGCCACGTGCACGCAATGCGCGCCGTACGACGGGCATGTCAGACCTCGTTGCAAAAAGCGGTGTCTCGAACGAACAGCGTGAACGGCATTCGACGTGTGGTGTACGGCGCACCGCACCTGGCGTAGTCTAGCGTGGCGCCGTGGGGCACGTCGAAGAGCTCGGGGGCGCGGTAGGGGGCGGAGCAGTGTGCCTGGGGTTGAGCGGGGCAGGGGGCGGGGCGGTAAGGAGAAGGGCCCAAGGCTGCGCAGATGGCCGGCGAGGTGATAAAGGGCAAGGCTATACACTGCTGGTAGGGCGCCTGGTGACCTGGTCCGATCTTCCGTGATGCCTCCATAGCCAGGACCCTGCACGTGGCGTCTTGGCCGCTCTCGGCAGCTCTGACCCACACGCCACACCCGTACGGTATACCAATAGCAATCATTCGACCAGCCCCACCTCTGCGCCCTCCTGCAGTTGGAGTCACAGCCATGTAGGACTCCCAGTCCTTCAAGCCGTAAGCACAATTAAAGCAAGATACTATTACAGACATTGGTACCGCAAGATACTCTTCAAAGCAGTGAAACCGCAGTCCTCACCTCCGCGTCCTCCTGCAGCTGGAGCGCGTGGCTGCGCCCCGCCACCTCCACGCAGCGCGGCCGGGCGCTGCCGAAGTCCATCAGCACCGCCTGGTACCTGCGTGGGCGGGGTGGATATGGGTGCAGAACGAGTGGTGTACTATTTTCCGTACATATGGCAAGCGGCGAGCAGCTGGCGCCTTACGAGTGCTTCACGTGACAGGCGTCAGACCCAGCACACAGCGGTCCTTCGCAGGGTGTTCGTCGAACACCCACGTGCTTGCGTGGCTGGAACAGCGCAGGTGGCAATGGGGTTACCCCCAGGACGCTCACTGAAGCTTCCGTGGCCGTAGCTCAAGGAACATGGAGTAATGCAAATATGTGATGGGGTTACCTCCAGGACGCTTCACTGTCGCCGCCGTTGCCGCTCCCCGCGGCTGCTGCCGTGAGCCCTGTCTCCAGGTCAGACACAGGCCCAGGCGGCCGCTGTTGGGCTCTGCCGGCTGCCGCCTGCCCTGCCCCAGAGGCCGGCGCGTGGTGTGGGTTGGTGGCGATGAGGACGTTGAGCGGCTTGATGTCCCTGCATGGGGTCGGTTGGGTTTGGTTGCCCGTCGGTCGAAAATTGGGCGGCAGGGCAATTCAGGATGCTCCTGCAGAAGCGGTGGTGGCGGTTGTAAGGACGCAGCTGCCAATGTGCTTGTCGCGCTTGCTGCGTTCGGTCCTCGGTCCTTGGCATGCACACCCGCAGCAGCCACGTGTCAGTCCACGTGCCATACCGGCTGCAGGTGCTCTTAACCCGACCGCGCCTGTACTGCATCCACCCGTCTCTGTCAGCCCCAGTACCCAATCATATCCCTCCCCACTGGACATACGCCGACCCCGTGGAGTGCCTCCCACCCGCCCCCCACCTGTGGGCATAGCTGTGGGCGTGCACGTGCAGCACCGCCCGGGCAATCTGCGGCGGGGAGTGGGACACAAGAGCATGCGGCACGTTAACACGTGGCACTAGGCACATGACTGCCACACCTGGGGCACGGCCGCATGAAGCCCACCGCATGGGGCGGTGAGGCAACCGCCTGCTCAGGAACCGATCGCCTCCTACGCGCCCGGACCTCCAAGGTAGCAGAACGCCTACCTGCAGAAGGGGTGGCCCCACACGCCCCGCATGGATTTTCGCGCTCCCACGCTTAATGCGCCCAACACCGACAGACACCTATCGGTATCTTGTCGTTTCACTGCTACCCTAGCAGCAGCACGGCACACACGCAGACAAAGCCCCTCCAGCCCACCACCTGGCACACACCGCCACCCGCGCCCACCTGCAAGAAGGTGGTCAGCACGTCCCGCGTGGGCAGCATCTCGCCCTTCCCCGCCAGCCGCTCCAGCTCCGCCGCCAGGGTGCCGTCCCGGAACACGGGGAACAGGAAGCACGCCTCGCGCACACCCCCTGCTGCTAAGCCACTCCCACTCCCACCACCCCCACCCCCACCACCACCACCACCCCCACCGACGCCGCTCCCTGGGCTGAGAGGACCTGAGGTGCCCACTCCGCGTGGGTCGGCTCCGTGGCTTAACCCTGGACCCATGCCCCCCAGCCCTAGCCCTAACTGCGCGTGGGCGTGTGTTGGCTGACGCTGCTGCTTGCCGTGTGGGTTAGCTGGGCGCAGCAGCTGCGTGGTGGTGGTGGTCACCCCAGGCGTGGCCCCCTCCCCCTCGCCATCCGACCCATCCTCCGATATCACCCCCAGGGTGGGGGGCGGGTGGTGGTGGTGGTGGTGGTAGGGGTGGTGGGGTAGCTGTGCGTGCGGTGGTGGCATGCTGGGCCGGGAGGGCGGCAGCAGCTGACCGTTGGCGGTTGCGGAGCTGCCGCCAGGGCCCCCGAAGCCCCCGGAGGCCCCTCCCCTGCCGCTGCTGCTGCCGTCCCCTCCCCCCGGCGGCTCGGAGCAGCTGTAGTCCAGCAGGGTGAGCACGTTGGGGTGCTGGTGCACCGCGCTGTGTATTAGCATCTCCTGCTGCACCGCCGCCAGCTGCTCCGCTGAGTGCACAAACACCTGCACGCAGGCAGGCCGGCAGCAGCAGCAGCCACAGGGTAATTTGACCGTCCCAAACCTTCATAATGCGCAAAATCTGCAACGGGCGCGTCCGTAGGGGAACACTCGCGGGATACGCTCCCGCCCCACCCCAGCCCCCCTCACCCGCTTCAGTGCCCGGGGCTCAGGGTCCAGGCTGTGCGGCCGCCCGCCGCCGCCGCCGCGCCCGTGGCCGTGCCCATGCAGCACGTGGTGCAGCACGTGCCCGTGTCCGTGGCCGTGCTGGGGTCCCCCCGCCGCCCCGCCGCTGCCGCCCCCTCCCCCGCCGCCACCCGCCGGCCCCTGCCCCGCTACCTCCTGCACCAGGTACACGTTGGCATAGCCGCCCTCGCCAAGCTGCAAGACGGGGGATAGGGAAAGGGAGGGCAAAAGCGCACGGCAGTGGCAGTCAGTGGGGAGCGTGTGGGGGGCTGGGGGTGTCGTTGGGTGGGGCAACTGGAAATTTGGGTTAGGCACCCGGTGGCATGGCTGTCACTTTCTGGATCAGGGGGCAGGGAGGGCAAGGAAAGGATAGGGTGGGGTTCCAGAGAGAGGAGAGGCTGTGCGTGGGGCGGTGGTGGTGTGGCGAACTTGGGCATGTGAGGGCGGGTGTGGGGTGCAGCTTGCGCGGCTTTGTGTTGCTCAGAATTGAGGGTGTGCAGAGCTGGGTTGGAAAGGAGGGCGGAAGGGTGATGGGTTGCCGCACAGCGCACCGCCAAGCACTGGAGCACCGAAAGCACAGATGGCCCCGACTGGTGTAGCAATTGTCCCGCCCCGTGCCCAAGAATGACAGCTGATGGCAGACCCCTCGGGAAATGCATTGCAGCAGAGGCACAAGAGGCCGTGGTGTTGCCGACAGCGCGGAAATGGGGTGGGGAGGGGACCAGCGCGCGCACAAGCCCGCATGCAGGCAAGGCAAGCTCCCTGCAAACCGACCTTAGCGATCACGCGGAACCGCCTCGCGCCAAGGGCGATGACTTCGCTCGCGCCAAAGGGGCTCAGCAGGAAGGACGTCCAGGCATGAAAGTCACAGAGCGACCAATAGGCGGCACAGTCGGAAAACAGACTCCCGGGAAGTATGTAGTTCATCGTGTGAGAGCAACAGGATGTCCTTGAAACCAGCGTTGTAACGTATGCGTGCAGCTAGGCGCTGCTACGCAGTCCCGACTCGCATGTTTTTATCTTCGCATATAAATGTAAAACGCATGAGCTTTGAGCAGTGTAACGCGTTCCGGAGATAATTTCACACAAATACAAACCGAAATTATGCTCCGGAACCAAAAACCACGTGGCAATCAAGCAAAGCGTCACTGACTTAGCCCATAACGCGCATAGTCCTGGTAGATACGCATGATACCATGACTCGGAAACAGCGAAGTGCATAGCGAGGGGCAGGAAAGCAGACGTGGATAGGACAAACCCCAGTTATCCGACCACCGTAATTTGTTCAGTGATCAATACTCCTCTTCACTTGTACATGCTCTAGGAAGACATAGCAACAGTAGTGACTATGCTGGGCTCGCTTACAACTAGCCAGGCTACTTCTGGCGCGATCGCGTGCAACAGCGCTCCGGCAGCAAGTGTGAATGGCAGTAAGCTATTCGCCATGTTACGGCGACACTGTCAAGTCACGGTGGCTCCCATCGCGGGTCACCGTCATTCTGCGCGCCATGCCGCGACGCACGCTAGCAGACGCAGCGGAAAGGACAGTGGAAAATCCAGGGATGGTGACACTACTGGCGGACGAGGGGGGCAGCGATTGCGTGATAGCGAATCATCAGCAAGCAAGGACCGGCATGCAGGTCGCATGCGCGACCTTTCGCGGGCTGCAAAGAGCGGCTCCGCGCGCGCTGAGCGCGTCGGCGCCGGGCGCTTGGCGCTGCAAGAGCGTCTAGCAGCCGCAGCCGAACAGGTGGGAAAGCGCGGCTGTAGCATGTGGGCTCGTGACCTTCCGATGTACAACGCCATGGAACAGCTTGCCGGGTTTTAGACACCCCGAACGCTGCGCTCCGACCAGAACGCAACGGTAAACGTTGAAGTTGAGGGATGCCATACCTGTAGCCAACCTACGGAGGTGCTTCAGGGACCCCACCTAGTGTCCCGGTATGTGTGAGGTGCTGACACGTGTCCAACAGCCCACTCCCACGGATGGAGCTCGAGCGTTGACACCACCGTAGCACCACGTCGTATACCTACGGCGTAGTATCGATAGCGCACTGTAGCCTTCCACAAGCTGTACTGGAGGCTAAGCAACTCCGACATGAATCGTCGCTCGCCCTTTCACCACCTACCACCACCCCCAGGTCCCCCCGGATGACGAGGACGACGGTTGGGGCGCCGTGGCAGCAGCAGCGGCCGGCAGCAACACCAGCAGCCGCAGCAGGGACAGCAGGAGCAGCTCTGGCCCCAACACCAACACACCCCAAAAGCGGGACTCTCAGGGCGGGGCCAGGGGCGGCGACGCTGCCCTGTGGCCCAGTCGAGAAGCGGTAGTGGGGCCACGGGAGACCCAGGACCCTAACACACAGGGGACCACCACCACGGCCGGGCTACCGTTGGGCCTGGGGCGCAGCGGCAACGGTAACGGTAACGGTAACGGCAGCCGCGCCCTGCCGCCGTCTGCCGCTGCGCCCGGGGGCCTAGTGGCGGCGCTGCGGGCGGCGCAGGCGGCGGAGCGGCAGGGTAGGCTGGCGGCGGCGGGCGGCGGGGACGGCGGCGGTGGCGGCGGCGGTTGGGACGACGAGCAGCTGGTGCCGTACGCCGACCTGGTGCTCAAGGTACGGCGCGGAGTAGTGCAGTGCGTGCGTTGGTTGCCTTGCTGTGAGCTGCCCTGTTTACCCCGCGCTCACCCTCGCACGTACTCTCAACACACACACGCCCATCTACCATCATACCCTGCTGTGCACAGGAACTTGGCCTGCCGCCGCGCGGCAAGGGCCGCCAGGGACCTGGGGGTAACGCCGGGGGCAGCACCAGCCGGAGCTACGACGCTGGCGGCCACGGTGGGGGCGAGGACGACGAGGATGACGAGGGGGAGGCGGGGCGCGGCGGGTCCCACGGTGGGCGCGGCCGCGGCGCCAAGCGCGGCGCACTGCGTGAGCTGCTGGCGGCCTACCAGCGGGTGTGGTGCAGGGCGCTGGACCTGGAGCTGGAGGTGGGGCTGCGGGGCGTGTGGGCTAACATGTGTATTAGTGTGGGGGCTGCCACGGTATGTCGGGAGGTGCTGGTGCAATGGCGTGTGGTGCAGGGCGGTGGACCTGGAGCTGGAGGTGGGGCTGGGGTGTGTGGTTGAGGAGGGGAAAGGGGCGTAAGGATTGGATTGGGGGGGTGTGACTTCAACAGGGGTTTACGTAGGTCGGCGAAAGGTGCGAGGGTCGGCAAGAGGTGCAGGCTGATGGACCTGGGGCGTGTGGGGGCATGTGGGGGAGCCAGGCGCCTGTATCGGAGCCCGCCAGCAGTGGCGTTGACTGAAACCGCTGCGCCTCAGCGTGCCACGGGCATCTGTGCTGACGCTGGCGCTGAGACTGCTGTGCTGGGAGACCTGCGGGTTAACACACCCAAACCTGGCGCCCCGTTCCGCTGTCCCGCAGGAGGAGTGGGCTGAGAGCGAGGAGCGCATAAAGAGCTGGAAGCGGTAGGGCAGAGGATGGGGGCACAGGGGACCGGGGGGTAGTAGGTGGAGGTGTAGAAGCGACTATCCAAGGTGTAGCGTGCTGGCAGCATGTTTCAGCATGTTTCAGCATTTCCTCATCGCAATCCCCCACTCCCCGCCCCCAGCCCCCGCCTGGAGTCCGAGGGCGCGGCGCTGTTCGACCTGGCCGCCTCCCCCGACCACACGCTGTTCCGCGACGCCGTGCTGCGCTTCTTCCTGCCCGGCCGCCCGCTGCCCTTCCACTGCCTGGGCCAGGGGGACATTGTGCTGGTCAGCCCAAACAACAGGTAAAGGGGCACATTATTCCACACATATCATGCACGTAGATCTATTTGCTGAGTCGAGCCGGTCGTCTTGGACGGGGACAGAGGGCACGCTGCGAGCATGGCGGGAAGGCCCGCTGTGGCACTGAATGAGTCGCACCCGACGTTCAGCTTGTATGTGCGTGGCCCCAGGCCTAGGTATCCCCCTCTGGTGGCGTGGCGTTTGCCTTGGATCAAGTACCATGGTACCCCCGGGGTAACAATAATCTTAAACAAACATAATAATACAAACGAGGGTGTGTTACTGCTTGACAACGTGCAGGCCCAGCGACGCCTCTCTGGAGGGCGTGAGGTAACAATAATATTCAATAAACATCATGGATACAAAAGGGAGTGTGTTCCTGCTTGGCAACGTGCAGGCCCAGCGACGCCTCCCTGGAGGGCGTGGTGTTGGACTTCAGCGGCAGGTGGATACGCGTGGCGCTGCCGGCAGACCTGGCGACAGGGGTGCAGGTGGGGGTGGGGGCGAGTGGGCCAGGCAGGGGCAAGGTTAGGGTTGCGGTAGTGATGCTACCTGCAGACCTGCCAGGCGGGGCTGCAGGTGCGCCAAAGCGCTCCTTGCACGGGCACGTGGGATTAGTTAGCCCACGCAAGCCACAATGACGAGACGCCGCGTTGAGCATATACAAGAAGCCTTGCCCACCCACCCTGACAGTGTTTGACTCCAAACCCGCACAGGGCTCCGGCTGGCGTCTGGACCTGTACGCCAACACCATCGCGCACGAGCGAGCGAGGGGCGCGATTAAGCGGTACACGGCGGCGGCGGCGGAGTCCGGCGGCGGCGGCGAGGAGGGATCCGATGGTAGCGGCGGCGGCGGGGGATCGTCATCGCTGCAGCTGCTGCGGGCCCTGGCGGGGAGCGTCCCCGGCGGCGGCGGTGGCGGCGGCGGTACGGCGGCGTCGGCGGCGCTGGAGCAGCTGGCGGCGTCGACGCCGCCGTGGCTGCGCGGCAAGGCGGGCCGGGAGCGGCTGACGGCGGCGCGGAGGGTGGTGGCGGCGGCCTCGGCGGCGGCGTCAGACGGCGGCGGCGGCGGCGGTTCAAAGGGCGGTCTGAACCCCAGCCAGGCGCGGGCGGTGGAGGCGGCGCTTGGGCGCACGCTCACGCTGTGGCAGGGGTGGGTGGGGGATGGGGTGCGGGGGTACACGTTGGGTTGGGGTGTGTTGAAGGAAGGGTTTGTTTCAGTAGGTTGGACTGGCGAACTGGAGGCAAGTTCAAGCTGTGCTGGGACTGGCCATGGCGCAGGTATCCGCCGCCTTCCATTTGCTGCCTGCTGATCAGCACCACCCAATATCCCCAGTGTCCCCTCGGCCCCCACTCCCTGCTCATCCCCTCCCCGGGCCCATCCCGCCCCCAGTCCCCCCGGCACTGGCAAGACCGCCACGCTGCTGCAGTTCGTGCGCGCCGCCCTGGCCGCCCTCCCTGCTTCGGGGGGCCCGCTGCTGGCGACCGCCGCCTCCAACGTGGCGGTGGACAACCTGGTGGCGGGGCTCAGGTGCGGCAGGTGTATTAAGGGTGTGCGTGTGTATTAGCCGTGCACCTGCTGGCCACAGCCGCCTCCAACGTGGCGGTGGACAACCTGGTGGCGGGACTCAGGTGCGGCAGGTGTATTAAGGGTGTGCGTATGTATTAGCCGTGCACCTGCTGGCCACAGCAGCCTCCAACGTGTCGGTGGACAACCTGGTGGCGGAGCTCAGGTGCGGCAGGTGTATTAAGAAGTGCGTGTGTCTTTGCCGTGCAGTTGTTGGGCCGTAAAGAAGTGATGATGAACATTATCGCAGTGCCCCCTCTTGACCCCCAGGTCCGTGGACCCCTCCCTGGACGTGGTGTGTGTAGAAAGAGCGTGTGTATTAACGGCGTGCAATGCCCCCTCCTTCCCCCAGGTCCGTGGACCCCTCCCTGGACGTGATGCGTGTATAAAGGGCGTGTGTAATTACGGCGTGCATTGCCCCCCCCTCTCTCTCCAGGTCCGTGGACCCCTCCCTGGACGTGGTGCGTGTGGGGCAGCCAGTCAAGGTGGCGCCCGAGCTGCGGGGGGTCAGCCTGGAGGTGGGTGTGTGGGGGGAGGGCGGGTAGGGGGGTGAAGGGGGATGCACGTACGGGCGGTCAGCCTATGGAGGTGGGCTGGGCGTTAGTGCTTACGAGGCAGAGGGGCACGCTTGGGGGTGGGCAGGGCGGAGGGGAAGCAGGAGGGGAATGATGGCAAACGCGGGGAAGGGGGCATGCCCTGGCGCCCGGCTTGGGGGCCAGCTGGTAGGACGATGGAGGGGGCCAGGGCGGGCGTGTCCGGTATGGTTGCACCACGCTCGGCTGCACGCTGCTGCGTCACAACTTATCACCGCTGGTCGACGCCGCTTTACAGTCTGTGCATCGGGCCCACCCCGCGTTTCTCCCGCTGGCCGGTCCACAGCGGCCCTGCCGAGCTCTTGATGCGCTGACCGCTCCCGCCTGCTCACCCACGTTCTTGTCACCGCCCAGTTCGTTGCGCACGATGCCCGCACCCGCCCGCAAACCCGCAAGCCTGGGCTGCCCCGTCTCCCTCTTCACCGGTTCTGGAGCGGACGAGAGCAACCTGCGTCATACACCTTTGTTCCCTCCTCCCCCCTCCCCCTGCCTCCCCTCAGGCCCGCATCGCAGGCACGGCGGCGGGGCAGCGCGCCGCCAAGCTGCGGCAGTCGGCCCGCGGGCTGAGGGGCTCCGAGGCGTGGGGGTACATACAGCAGGCGAGTGCGGTGGGGGCGGGGGAGGAGGGGGGGGAGGAGGTGCGTAGGGGGCGAGGTGTCAGGGACTTCATGGGGAGGAGGGGGTCGTGCAGACAGCGTGTCCGGGTCGCGGGTGTTGGTGCTGGTGCTGGTGGTGGGTGCGATGTGCGAGGCCGTCAGGCGGAGCACATATCACCCACCGCCCCATGCCGCCCTTCCCCCTCCTAGGCCCTGGAGATGGAGGAGGGCGCTGCTTGCCTGCATTGCCTCTCGCGCAAACATCACGCACGGCGTTCAGGCATTGAGATACGGAATGTGCACCCCGTCCCCACCCCCAGGCCCGGGTCAGAATTTCTTTAAACTGCGACACGTGTGACACGTGGGGTACCTGATTATCCATTGACTTCATGAACTCCTTACCCCCCAGGCCCTGGAGCTGGAGGAGGGCGCAGCGCGGGACATCCTGTCTCGGGCGCGTGTGGTGGCGGCCACGTGCATAGGGTGCGGCGAGGCGCGCATGCAGGTGGGCGTGGGGTTGGGGGTGGCGAGGGGGTTGGCGAGAGGGTTGCTCGCAGCTGTTTGGGGGTGCCAGGTGTGCAAGGGGCGCTGTGAGTACCGCACCTGTGCGCACGTGCCGCCATTGCACCGCCCTGCCCTCACCCCTTCTACATCCGCACAAGTAGTACTGTGTTCATGACAATTTATCAAGAGTATCGAGGATTTGCCGATGTTTACGAGTGTATGATTAATTAACTTCATTCCTCCCCAGGCCATCTCCTTCCCCATCTGCGTGCTGGACGAGGCCACCCAGGCCACGGAGCCGCACTCCCTGGTGCCCGTGCTCAACAAGGTGTGTGTGTAGAAGGGGAAAGGGGGGCGGGCAGGGAAAGGGGGGGGGGCGCGGGGGCAGAGAATGCAGGGAGGTGAGCCTGCAGCAGATGCGCTAAGGGTCAGGCGTGCAAAGCCACCAGGCCACAAGTTATGGTTGATACGCACGTGCGCGCACAACATACAGTAGTCTGTACGGGCAGGGTGTACGGGCAGTGTGTACGGGTGGTGTGCGGCGGTTCGTACGTGGGGGTTGGGGCTCACGTCCTCCGTACTCCTCTCGCCTACCGCGCAGGTCAGCAACGTGTGCCGCACGATTGCGGGCCTCCCACTCGTCTTGGCCCCTCCCATACCACAACCCTAACCCACACCTTCCTATGCGTCCCCAAGTGCAGCAGCTGGTGCTGGTGGGCGACCCCCGACAGCTGCCCCCCACCTGCCGCCTACTGCACACCGCTAATACACACCTAATCCCCACATGCCACTCCTGCCTGCAGGTTCAGCAGCTGGTGCTTGTGGGCGACCCCCGGCAGCTGCCCCCCACCGTCAAGTCACGGCAGGCGGCGGGCCTGGGGCTGCAGCTGCCGCTGTTCGAGAGGCTGCAGGTAAAGGGTGGGGGGAGGGGTGGGGGTGGGGGGAGGGCGATGGAGGGGTGGGGGTGCGGACACGACTGCAGCCCTGGCCCTGGTCCTGTGACACACAGTACGACATGACGTCCGAGAGGCTCCAGGTGCGGTCATGCAGTCCAGGAGCCACTCCCTGAGTCCCTAGCACCACTCGCACGCTACTCCACTCAGCCCCTGGTCCCCAGCCTTGCGTAACCACGAGCCTCAACCCCTCGTTTACGCTTCCCGCCCGCCCTCCCCCCTTCTCCTCCTCCCTCCCCCCCGCTTGCAGCTCATGGGCCTGTCCCCCCTGCTGCTGGACACGCAGTACCGCATGCACCCAGCCATCGCCGCCTTCCCCTCCGCCGCATTCTACGGAGGCAAGCTGCTCAGCGCGCCCAAGCCCCGGGACCGCCCGCCGCCGCCAGGCTTCCCGTGGCCCAACCCCAAGGTGCGGACCCTGCGCCACCATGGTGGTGGGGGACCTGGAGCCGCAGCTTGTACGTATTCGCTAGAAGTTCGTGCCATTGCTTCCCCGACCAGAACGCCAAGACGCGGCCTCGACCTGGCCCCTCGGTCCCTCCACGCCAAGTTGCTGCGGTGCCGCATCGTACGAGGCCACACACACGCGCATGCACACACACATCCACGCATTAGCAAACACGGACGCCGACCCGCCGTTCCCTTACCCCCTCCCCGCTCCCAGGCCCCCGTGTGCTTCATCCCCGTGCGCGGCCGCGAGTCCCGCACCACCGCCGCCACCGACCCCGCACTCACACCCACAAGCAGCAGCAGCGGCAGCACCCCCGGCACCCCCGGCTCCTCCTCCACTACCGGCTACTCGTACCTCAACGAGGCGGAGGCGGAGGTGGTGGCGGCGGTGGTGGGCGCGCTGCTGGCCCCGGGGGGCGGCCTGGCGGGCGCGGGGGACGTGGGCGTGGTCACGCCGTACAACGGACAGGTACAGGGCAGGCGCGGGGACAGGGGGTAACCGCGGAGCGGCAAAGTGACTGAACCGAAAACGGTCAGCCTGCGGAGGGCGAGGTTAGCAGGCGGGGGAAGGGGAGGGGGCGCGGCTCAGGGCGTAGCAACCTGGGTTGATGGTGTTGGGGTGCGAATAATTTGCATTCCGTCGTGACCGCGGGTGGCTTACCTGCAGCACCAACTGCTGACCCGCGGGTCGCGACTGTCCAGCCGTACTACTGTTACTGCTCGTTACCAGCTTTGTAACACACTTGTATATGACGGTGTGGTCACAGGGTCGCCACCTCCAGCTACTGCTAACCCGCTCGTCGCGCCTTACAGTATAATGTCACAAAGCGTGCGTCTGCGCGTGGCCGCAGGTTCGTCATCTGCAGCAGCTGCTGACCCGTGGGTCGCGTCTATCAAGTATTTACACCACACATGACAGAACGTACTGCAATGTGTGCATTCGCGCTTGGCCGCAGGTCCGCCACCTGCAGCAGCTCCTGACCCGCGGGTCGCGACTGCCGCGCCCCGGGGCAGCAGCAGCAGCAGGCGGACGCGGCGGCGCCGCCAGCGGTGTCAGCGGCGTGTTGGCGCGGCTGGCGGCGGCGACGGCGGGCGCTGGCGGCGGCGGCAGCGGCACCGGTACCGTAGCAGGAGGCGGCGGCGGCGGCTGGCGTCCTCCCCCCGGCGGCGCGGGGGAGGAGGGCGGGGCGGTGCTGGAGATCAAGTCCGTGGACGGCTTCCAGGCGAGTGTGGGACTCGTAGCCGAGCTCCACAGTTCTTGGCCGCAAGCTAGGCAGTTGGTTGGTTCGCGTCGCTTGTGAGCATGTGGGCGGAGAGGCACATGCATGTACGGACACCAGCTGGCAGTGTTGACGGGGTGGACGTCCAAACGCATTGGTATCTGTGGGGTGAAATGAGAACACGCAGTACCCTCGTGTGGGGTTCATATATATGAGGGGACACCGGTCTCGGCGCTGCGCGCGGCCACGCTGCCGGGGCGCTCGGGGCATCAGTGCCAGCCTCCCGACTCAGACACCCTTGCCTCCCACACGACGTGCCCCCACCCCTGTGCTCCCCCGCTGCGTCCTCACAACGCACCTCCTCGTCCCCTCCTGCTATCGTTGCCGTGCCTGCAGGGCCGCGAGAAGGAGGTGATAGTGTTCAGCGCCGTGCGCTCCAACCCCGGGGGCTCCCTTGGCTTCGTGGCCGACCCCCGCCGCCTCAACGTGGCCATCACGCGGGCCAGGAGGGGGCTGGTGGTGGTGGGGGACCCGCACACGCTGCGCAGGGACAGGCTGTGGGCCAGGTGGGCGGGGTATGAGCGATGTAGGTGGTGGTAGGGTGACAGGTGGGTGGAGGGAACGGAGAGGGGAGAGGGGAGAGGGGCGGAGAGGCTGGCAAGGGACAAGCTGTGGGCCAGGTGGGCGGGGAGGGGGTTGCGGGGCACGGGCGAAGGTAATGTGCATGGGTTTGAAGCAGACACGGGGGTGGAACCGGTTGGCCAGGGCTTGTGGGCCAGGTGGGAGGGGCGGGGTCGGATGGAAGCAGGGGGTACAGGCGGGCAGCAGGGGGTACAGGCGGGCAGCAGGGGTCGTGGGGGCTAGCAGGGATGAGGAGCAAACACCCAACGTGTAGCGGGTGGATAGCCTTATGCCTGTACCTGAACCACCCAGCGCATCAGCCCAGGTGCACACAGATTTGCACGTGCAAACCATGCGCTAACATGCACCTGCCATTCATGTCCCGTGCAGGTGGCTGCGCTGGGTGGAGTCCAATGGCTGTGTGTTGGGGGAGCTGGAGGGGGGAGGCGCTGAGGGGCCTGGGGAGGGCATGGGGGCGGACGGCGAGGAGGAGGGGGAGGAGGGGGGCGGCGAGGACGTGGAGGTGGTGCTGTGAGCACCTTGGCGAAGCTCCATAAAGGGGGGGAGTAACCGCAAAGCGGCGAAGGAGGGGAGGAACCGCAAAGCGGCGAAGGAGGGAAGGCGGGAGGCAAGGGATACCGGATATCGGTTTATATGTACCCAAGCAGTATGATATTTGTGAATATGGGTTCGGCATCCAGGCACGGTGTTTGGGGGCAGGGGGCAGGGGCCTGTGGCAAGGGGTAGGAGGGGCAGGCGGGTGGCGGCGTAAGGACGTCATGTTGCTGTGACGCAATAACGGTTAGTGGCTGTGGCGTTTGCAGTGAGCTTCAAGCGTTGCGGTAGTTAGTTGGCAGATGTAAGTTATGCTAGTGAGGACAGTGCCTGGGCTTGTCGTACAGACACCGAGATGGCCGATGGGTGCTAGGCTCCGGCAAGGGGCGGAGGAACACGGACGCCCGGAAAGGATCGTAGGGCCGATATGGCCAGTGAGGTACCATAGCAGCACACCAACGTCATGGGTTGAGACGGGCGGCTCCCGCCCCTGCTCGTAGTGTCGGACCTTTGGACGTGTACGCGCGACGCAATGGCGCACAGGTTAACCCGGCTAATACACCAAGCCGTGGAGTTGTAGAGCGGAACTTGGTCTTGGCGGAGTTGTTGACATGTCCGGCTTCGGCTCCAGCGGCATGGCAAACAGAGCAAGTGGCGCACAGATGCACACGCGTACGGTATACACCTCGCGCGTTGCGGTGACCGACTGCAACGCCGGATGCCGGCTGCAAGGGATGCGTACCTGTTTTGCAGCGTGGACAAAAGATGCGGTGTGGTGTGGTGCGATGCAATGTGGTGTGGTGTGGACGACCGAAAGGCGTGGTGTGGTGTGGTCTGCACACGTTCGTTTGCTCGTACCGGCTTGCTGAGTTTTGTGGGCTAGCTCCGCTGCCAGGTTGTGCACCACTTGGTCTCTGGGCTAGCTCCGCTGCCAGGTTGTGCACCACTTGGTCTGTGGGCTAGCTCCGCTGCCAGGTTGTGCACCACTTGGTCGAGGCCTTAACTACTACACATATGGTTCATGAAGACGCTCCACTCAATCGTGCGGCAGACGGTATACGATGCTGGCGACAGTGTCACAGAGTTGCGTCAAGGTCTGCCAGCCTGACAGCTGCCTGCTGGCATCGATGCTTATTAGTAGTGGATCAGAAATGGTACAGCATGATTTGAGCGCGCTTGCTTACAGGTGCAGGCATGCCGCCCGCATGACATGGTACGACAGGTGTACGTCAGTGGTACACAGTCATGCGGTGCAGCCGTACGTGCGAAAGTCGCAAGCCGTAAATGCCACGTGCCGCACATGTCAAAATGAACAAGTCGCGCTCACTTTTGATGGCGCAGCTTACTAGGAACTACATAACGTGGCGCCAGTGGTGACACACCAAGTTGGCAGTGCAAAAGAATGGCGTACAATCTGGATAGCTTGCTCGTCTGGTTGCAGAACACGACGACCTACACATACGTCCCCCGCCACTGTACACCACCAGACACCACTATGTATAGAGAGCAAGTCTTGCCCCTATAATACACTACTGATACGCTATGCGCGACATGTATGTGGGAACGGAAGCTCGTACATACGCCAATGGGCGGACTCTTCACTGTTCCGTATTGAGCGTGCGAACGCTCTTTATTGCAGGCCCTTGTTGAGGTCCGAAGCACACACACAAACACACACACGTGCGTGCAGGCACGTCAGCCCGGCATGTTGGCTAGCACACTGGCGGCCTAGCACACGCAGGCGTTGTCCTGGCTGCCGGGGATGGGGCCGAAGGTGGACTGCCACGTGGCGGGGGAGGAGCGCAGCAGCGTGAAGCGGCAGAAGGAGCTGCAGGGGGAGGGGAGGGTGTGTGTGAGAGAGCGCAGCGTTATCATCAAGTATCAGCTTGGCGAGCAGCTCGCAACATTTTGGTGCGCTGCTTGTGACGGATCGGATTGCTATGCGATCCGCAACAACACCGTCCAGCGGTCACCGCGAGGACAAGCAGCGAAGCAAGCTTCGTACCGCTCGTAGTTGGCAACAACGCTGGCACCTGCTTGCCAGTAACACCCTCGTCAAAACTCAACACACAGCAGCACCCCCGAAACAGCTGCGGGGTTTTACGCACGGCTCTCACTCACCCCACGCAGCCGCACTTCCCGGCGGAGATGACGTCGCTGCTGCCGCCGCAGCAGTCCGAGGCGGTGGCCTTGAAGAAGGAGGTGCAGGCGGGGTACAGGCAGCGGAGGGTGGACTCCGCAACAGCCTGCGCCAGCGCCTGCGCCTTGCCGCTGCCGGCGGCGGACGCCTTGGCCTCTGCGGGTGGGGAACAAGGCGAGGGTCAGCAAAGGAATCGCATTGCTGCATCGCCGCCATGTAACGACGGTTTGCATGCCATGCGATGCCGATTCGGAGCTTCAAACGCATGCACGCATTCTGACTGCAGGTACCCTGGCCTCTCTCTACCACTTGCCCGTCGGGCGCAAAGGCACAACAGCGCGAAGACGTCCGGAGGGGCCGTGCAACACGGCCCACCAAACGACAGTGCACACGGCACAGCTATCGTAATACACACGGTACGGTGCGAGACACGCAACAGTGGCTCCTGGTCTCCCCCGCAAGCTATCTGGCTCGCAGCCGTCGCCCGCCGCCTGCCCGTTCCCTTCTACACCAAGCGCACGTGCCGTAGTATGTGCATAGCGTACACACATGCGCGCAATCGATGCCGCCTCTGCTACCCACCCGCCAGTGCGCTGGCGACGCCGCCGCAGTTGCCGCCGGCGGTGGCGTTGGCTAGGGCGGCGGAGAAGGCCTGCGCCTGGGACTGGTCGCCGCTGGTGAGCGCGCTGGCGATGGCCTGGCCGGCCGCCTGGGCGTTGCCTGCGCCCTGAGCCTGCGCGATGGCCTGCGCCACAGCCTGGGCCACGGCGCCCTTGTTGCCCTGGGGAGCGAGGGGGCGGGGGCAGGGTGTTTTGGGAGTGGGTTAGGATGCAGGTTTGAGCGTGGCATGGGGGCGCAGGAGCAGTGCGCGTGATGTTGGGTGAGGGGGTTTGGGTGAGTGGGGTTTGCGTTGCAGCAAGGGGCCGTGAGTGTACGGCATGGGGCGCACAGCCGCCGCACATGCCTGGGAGTGCCAAGACTGCCTCGTGGGAAGGAGGGCAAACGGACATTGTGTGCCCCGGAAGGGCTTGAAAGGAAGCCTCCAGCACGAAGCCTCGCACTTGAGCTTTGACTATGGTCATCGCAGCCAGTGTGACTTCTAGTGCAGTACAATCAATGCAATACTCCACTCCCACCTGGCTGTACGCCTGCGCCACGGCCTGTGCGGTGGCGGACGCGGTGCCGCCGCCGGCGCCCAGCCCGGCGGCGATGGCGGAGGCGGCGGCGTCGGCGGAGGCGGTGCCGGTGCCGTTGGCGGTGGCGGCGGCCAGCGCCTGGGCCACGGCGGAGGAGCTGCCGTTGCCGGCGGCCTGGGCCAGGCCCTGGGGTTTGGGGTGGGTAGGGGCGGGGGCGGGGGCAGGCAGCGCGCGCGGCCAATCGTTACTCATCACGCCTTCAGCCAACGGTCGTTGTTACACGAGGAGATGGTGCCGTACCGGGGGCACGACGTGCGGCTAGATCGGTGCAGGGCAGATGTGCTAACCAGGCGCTAGGTCAAGGAGCATGGCCCCGGGCCCCTCACCTGCGCCACGGCCTGCGCGGTGCCGCCGCCCTGCGCCGCCGCCTGCGCCAGGGCCTGCGCCACGGCGTTGGCGTTGCCGGAGGCCTGAGCCTGGGCTAGGGCCTGGGCGACAGCGTTGGCGGTGGTGCCGGGGGCTGGGGGAGGGAGACACGGGATGGAGCGGGCGGGCCAGCGCAGCAGTCAATTACGGGGATGTGGTCACAGGGTGTGGTCCTAGATACATGCTTGCAGTTTAATAAGCACAGAATGTAGGACGGCGCGTGTCTGCACAGGTGCGAGGTGTCTTGGGGACGCGGTTGGAAGGCGCACAGGTGCGGGCTGCGCGCCGATGTGTGTCCACTGCATGCGTCTACACACGATAACTACCACGTCAGGACTCGGATCGCAGACGAGCCCTACAAGGCACCTTGGGACCCTCAGGACCCTACTCACAGGTGGATGCGGCCTGGGCGATGGCCTGGGCCACAGCGCCGGCGTTAGCGCCGCCGCCCTGCGCTGACGCCTGCGCGATGGCCGTCGCCGCGGCGTTGGCGTTGCCGCTGGACACAGCCTGGGCGATGGCGGAGGCGGAGGCGGAGGAGCCGCCGGTGGGGGTGGGGGTGGGGGTGGGGGTGGGCGGCGGGGGAGGAGGGGTGGTGGTGCCGGCGCCGGTGCCTACGGGAGGAGGGAGACAGGCGGAGGGGCATTGTGTACCGTAAGGTAGAAGGGGAAGCACAAGGGGTTACAGAATAACATGTGGGAACGAATGAGTGGTGGATTAGGCTGTACTTAATGTTTTATTGTTGTATCTCGTGCGGTAGCCCTCGTCACCACGACGCCTAGTGCTGTGTATGTAGGACCCGAGGGCTTACCCGAGGGAGTGGGCGGAGGAGGAGGCGGGGGCGAGGGAGGGGGAGGCGGGGGCGAGGGAGGGGGAGGCGGGGGCGAAGGAGGGGGAGGCGGGGGCGAGGGAGGGGGAGGCGGGGGAGAGGGCGGGGGAGGCGGGGGAGAGGGAGGGGGAGGCGGGGGAGAGGGAGGGGGAGGCGGGGGAGAGGGAGGGGGCGGCGGGGGAGAAGGCGGCGACGGCAGGCACGCGGCCACCGCCTGCGCCTGGGCGACCGACTGCGCGAAGGCGTTGCCGTTACCGGCTGCCTCCGCCTTGGACTGGGCCTCTGCGTGGAGCAACGGGGCAGTGCGTCGTCAGTACCACCACAGCGCGAGGGCAGTGCGTCGATACCAGTACGGCGCCAGCAGGCGTGCCACGTGCCGTGATGCATCCATGTTACTACTTACACCCATGCAATTCCTCACAGAGCCGAGACTTACGTGCTAGCGCCTGGCTGACGGCGATGCATCCATGTTACTACTTACACCCATGCGGTTCCTCACAGAGCCGAGACTTACGTGCTAGCGCCTGGCTGACGGCGCCGCACCCGCCGCTGGCCACCGCCTGCGCCAGCGCCTGGCTGTAGGCCGCCGCCTCGTCGCCGCCGGCGGCGGCGGCGTTGGCGATGGCCTGCGCGGCGGCGTCGGCCTTGCCGCCAGCCTCGGCCTGGGCCAGCGCCTGGGCCAGCACGTTGGCCACCGCGGCCTTGTCGCCCTGGAGAGGGGAAGCCGGCAGAACGCGGCGGCAAGGGGCGAAGTTATTGGCTCTTGAACGCCGGTGCTCAGCAGGCAAGGCACCGGGTACTGTGCTACTCGGCGTGCGGTGGCCCGACGGTCTGTTGCAGCTGCAAAGGGGACAGGTACGGTAGGTGGCGGGTGCAACCCTCGACGTTCGGCAGGAAAGGTGTAGGGCAGGCTGACGCTCACCGTGCTGTAGGCTTGTGCGACGGCCTGGGACACGGCCTGGGCGGTGCCTCCGCCCTGAGAGATGGCCTGCGCGACGGCCTGGGCGGTGGCGTTGGCGGTGCCGCCGCCCTGGGTGGCGGCGGAGGCGATGGCGGAGGCGGCGGCGCTGGCGTTGCCCTGCGGGGGATAGGGTAGCAGGAGTTCAAGTCCTTATTTGGGCTCTTCAACCAAGGAACTTGGCAGTGCCCTTGATAAAGCGGAGGCGTGCTGGCATAGGCCAGGCTGGCGACAGAAGGTAAGCTTTTGGCACATGGCGTCAGGGAGCCGCACATGCGGTGCAAAAACGTAGTACGGGCCCCTGCTGGAAAGCTGGACAGTAGCGGGGCAACAGGTTGCACTGGGGCTGCACCCACCGCGTCGACGGCCTGGGCGAGGGCCTGCGCGACGGCGCTGGCGGCTGCGCTGCCGCCCTGCGACACGGCCTGCGCCAGCGCCTGCGCCAGGGCGGAGGAGGTGCCGTTAGCCTCCGCCTGGGCCAGGGCCTGGGCCACGGCCTGGGCGGTGGTGTTGGGCGCTGCGTGGGGCACCAGGGTGAAGGACACGTGAGGGGCAGGAGGGTGTATGGACACTTTGGCAGGTGGGTGGCGCCATGGAAAGGGCGAGGTGGAAAAAGGGGCGTGGGTCAGGGAGCCAAAGCGAAGGGCGTGGTGTACGAGGCAGCTCGAAAGTGCGTGAAGGTGGCTCACAGGCGCAGCACCAAACACCAGGCGGGTGCCGTGCTGCGGTGTACTACAAGCAAGCCAGTGCGCTGAGGGCTGACGATACGGGCAGTAAGGAGAGGGGCGGAAGCTGGTGTGCTCGGATAACTCACAGCTTGAGGCGGCTTGCGCGATGGCCTGGGCAGTGGCGTTGGCGCCGGCGCCGCCGCTGGCGGATGCCTGCGCGATCGCCTGCGCTGCGGCGTTGGCGTTGCCGCTGGACACGGCCTGGGCGATGGCGGAGGCGGAGGCGGAGGAGCCGCCGTTAGCGTTCTGGAGCAGGGAGCGGCCTGCGGGAAGGCGGGAAGGCGGGTCCGGGAAAGGGCAGCAAAGGAGGAAGGAGAAACCGTTGATATTGGATGCAACAGGTCAGGACTCATGTAATGAGTGGGGTGAAGGGCGCTACGCGCTTTTCCAATTTGGCGCCAAATTATGAGCTCCGCGAACGCCGACACCTCCGTCGACGCGCCGCAGGTCGACAAACAAGCTGTCATTCGACACTAGACCAGCTTGGACCTTAATGCATACATGTAGGCATCATTGGGTTTGTGCAGCCCTCAGCACGCTAAGGACGGTCGAGAGGTCGGAGCTGGGTGAACGCGGCGTCACCACTGCAGCCAACTGCCGCAAGACGAGTGCACTGCTGAGCCCCTGAGCCTGCCTAGGATGTGCACTGCTGCGGCTATCCCAACGCCTTCGCACCTGCTGCCGATGCTGGGCCGCCGCACAAGAGCAGCATTGCCAAGAGCGCCGCTAAGGGCGCCAATGCGCCTGGGCGCGCCATTGCTAGGAGTCGCCGCGTTGCCGATGTCAGCAATGTATAGCGCTTCAAGAAAGCGATCAGCTCTTTGGCTTGTCTGCTTTGCGCTCGCAAATAGCTGCAGCGCGGCTTGGAATGAAAGCGCGGTTCCGGAAGGACGAGACTTTATGGCCCTGATGCCGGGATTACACATGCATCCAAGGGCAATTCGCTGTGGTTGACCGGAGCCTTGTTGTTTGACCAGAAACAAATGCGGGTCAACGTCGGCGGCAGACCCGCGGGTCGGCGGTCCCGGGGCCGCCGCAAAAAGGCGAGCCGCGCGCTTTGCCCATTACCATAGTAAAGAATACATCTTGATGTTGCATAATAATTGTGGCAAACGCACTGACTCCGTTCGTGCAAGGCAGGGGCGACAGAAGGCGGGCAAGCGACTGAGCTCTCGCCGGAAAGTACTTCCGAGGGAGTCGGTGCTGCGCTGTCAATAACAAACGCAAACAACAGAGGCAAACATCTCCAATGTCAGCCACACACAGGGTATAAACAAAGAATCCACGAACAGAATTTGAAGCCGAGCGCAATAACGTGCGCGTGAAAAACCAGGTGCCTGGCGCCCATGCAGCCAGATTGCCAAAGGCCCCATCCCGCCATCAGGTCGGCCCTCCCTCTGCGAGGAAGCTGCCCAAAAGACCACATCCCGAATATATCCAGCAATGCACATAAGCTAAACCCAATGCACAAGCAAATTTGTTCCCCAATTGAAGCTGCAGCTTCTCGGGCCGCCGTCTGTGCTGGTACGAGGGGGTACCTGCCTCCGTGTACGCCCTCCCCCGCGTCGGACAGCCAGCGCCGGCAGCCATGCGTACGTCAAGCGAAGCCAAGCCACCAGCCACTCCCATACTTCAATATCGAATCCAATAAAGATAGATGTAGGCACTAGACGAGCGCAGGATGCTCGGCGCCTGCGGATAAGGCACGCCTTCCCAGGGGTCAGCTCTCAGCTGCCAGTGCTTTCCCGCCATGCGGACTGTCACCAACCAGTCAGGGCAGCACGACCCATCGCATAACCTGTTCCAATAACACGACACCTTCTTATTCAAGAGCTTGCGTACCACATTCCCCGACATAAGTCAGCCAGTTGCCCCTTCCCGGCGTCTGACGCAGCCCCCCACCAACAGCCCGCAAGCGGCACGGTCCACAGCGCCGACAGCCTGCCCTGCCAACGCCAGCGCATCACGCCGCGTGCCTATCTGCAAGCGGTACACATCATGCACGTTGCACGCGCTGTGCTATGTGCAAAGTCCTTGTCCTCAGCCCTTCTGGCCCCTAGTAGTTCACGAGAGTTGTCGGTGCCGCCCACGTACCGACACGCAAGCTGGCAGTGACCCTTCCGAGCCCCTCGCCACGTCAATCAAGCGGTTGCCCCACACGACATCGCACAAGTCTATGACGCTATCAAGTATGCTGGTCGTGTAAGCCTCATACTACACAGCGGTGCGCCCATACCCTAGGCAGAGGTTTACCGTCAACACGCTGGCAGTGCAGCAGCATGCAGCCTCAGACAGGGTGCCAGGGGCAAAACGCCCACGGGTCATGCCGACGTGTTCCGTTGCGGCCCCCCAGGATGCTCACCTCCGTCCCCTCAACGCATGAAGGGATCACCTAGACGTCTGCCAGGTTTGCCCCAGTCTGGACCCCTCCGCTCTGGTCTGCGCACCCGTCAGCCCGGCCCGGCTCATCTACACCAGGCCTATTGGCCAGTGCATGGCGAGCAGCCGTCAGACCGCCAAGACCCAGCCTGGGCTGCAAGCAGACAGCTCATGACTTGAGCAGGCTTAGCGCTGTAACGCCCCCGTGTAGGGGCGAGGTTGGGAGACCGGCGTGCCACAACCAGGCCCCGGAACCCCTGCACAGAGGGTGACATTACCGGCCAATCTGGCCCCCCGGCTGCCAATCGCTGGGCACGCAATCTCTAATCGTGTTACCCCAGAGGTCCAATCTCGTTGCAAGGGCGCCCAGTAATAACTACAAGCCAGGTCGTGTGCGATCGCTGGCCACAAGTAGAGCTGACGTTGTGCAATTTGAGGAAAAGGTTGTTACCGCTGTTGTTTGTTATAGCAGTTCGCGCTCCCCGAGTGGCACGCTGGCACCAAGTGGCACACGGACTTTGAATGCAGTGTATATCTATATCTATATATGCTGTCCGCTGCACAATATCTGCTCACGAAGGACGGCTACTGCCTCGCGGCAAGAGCCCTGAACCTCAAGGTTCAGGGCTCTAGTCTCCGCAGCCACATGACAACGATTCAATCAGCAATATTGTCAATCGAAAGTG
>VFQN01003016.1_pt1 | contig 24901 bp, 32 predicted proteins | sample 3512371 | NCBI WGS metagenome assembly VFQN01 (sample SAMN10412370, study PRJNA504923) | tailings metagenome | isolation source: Replicate 2 from Balatoc abandoned mine | place: Philippines: Itogon, Benguet | collected 2017-08-28 | reverse complement strand
GAAAATGTACGATTGTCAGAATTTCCAGACCCGAAAGGCACCGAAATTATGAGCGATCAGAATTTTTCGCCAAATAAGACCGGAACACTGTCGCCAAATAAGACCGGAATGCTGAGCGGAGCGTAACCCCTGGGTTTTGTTTCTGACATGATATAACCCGACACTCGGCATGTAGGTGTAGCCTCGCCCTCTACTAGAACCTGCTTGCTAACTTGCGAATTTGTCCACGCAACTGCATACGCTACACACTCGGCATGTACGGACCCGTGTACAAGCCAGGGGCTCCAGGGTCAACACAAAGGACCGAAAAGGACAAGACACGCTACCGGATACACTCAGATACACTGCAACCACACTAACGCAATAACGGTATGCAGCAATACAGGCATGCGTCTTTATTTGCCCTAATAGAACAGCGAGTTTCGCTTGCGCCAGGACTTGACAAACTTCGCGCATGCTGGCCAGGGGTGGTGGGGTGTACACGTGTACTCACGCAAGGGAGGCAGAGCCCTGACAGTTATGGTCCCGGTGTTGCCTGATGTGTACTCGTGTGATCCGTGCAGGCAGGTGGGCACTGGTGGGCACAGGTGGGCAGGTGGGCACTGGTGGGCACTGGTGGGCAGGTGGGCACTGGTGGGCACAGGCAAGGGAAGGGGACCAAAACTGTAAATCCATACATACAGGCCGTGCATGTTGGACTGGGTGCATGGCGAATGTGTGGCGTGCAGGGACAAAGGGGGAGCTGTTCGCAAGTTGTTTCCAAGACGCTCGCCAGCATCAAAACCATTTCCGGAGGCCCCCCTTTCTGCAAAGTACACAAAAACTTGTAAAGCTACGGTGCCTGACAATGTACGGCGTGGGCCGGGAAGCACGCTGCACGTCACGGTGTGCCAAACATGAACTCGTTGTATGGCCTACACTCTTACTCTTACGTCATGAGGTGTGCTCGTGCAGGGTGGCCCCCAGTCTGCTTCCACACACTGCGGCAGGGCGTACCACACTGGGCGCGCCACGCAACGGACACGCGTTGCCTACTTGGCAACCCACTCGCCGTGGGCCAGGCATCCAGCAACGAGACACCAGTACGGCCACCCACGTGCAGGCTGTCGGTGCACCGCAACAGCAACGCCCAGTTGCTCAGCGACGTGCAAGCAAGCAGGGCCGGCCTAAGGGTAGCCGCAGCCCGCAATGCAGCAGCACCAGGCCGCCCTGCCCACATGCATCCCACCTCCGTCCTTCCCCCTCCCGAATGCATCCGCTCCTTCCCAGCCGGAAGCCGCTGCGCGCCCCTCGGAGCAATGTGCCCACGTGACTGGACTGCGCTGCGCCACGAACAGTTGCACCACATGCACTACCAGTGCGCAAATGATTCAATCCTGCTGGCACCACCGCCTGTAGTTCGCCGACCAGTGCGTATGCTCTTTGGGGCCAGGGGACCTGTATGGGGCCGCCTCCGTGTCCGTATCCCACATGGCCACGCTGTGGAATCCCCTGCACTTCGCTGCCCCCGCAACAGCGCAACAACTAAAAGCACAGACGCCGCTCCTGACCGCCCGCTGCTCTCCTCACATGCATTTGATGCTGTCCACACACGCATTCTACCCCAGCCAACTACCATCAATTCATCATGCACGCCGCCGTTCCGTACCCCACTCCTCCCCCGCTCCGCCAACTTCTTCCCCCTGTCACCTCCTCGTCTCCACTCCCCCAGTAGTGCCACTCAACCGCAAGCCCGCTAACCCACGCCGCCCCTCACTCCACCATCATGGACACGCCGCCGCCGTCCGACCCGCCACCTCCTCCGGCCTCCATCGGCGGCGGCGGCGGCTCCAGGATCAGCGCCCGGGCGTCGGGTAGCGCCAGCGCCTGACGGTGGATGGGGGTTGTAACAGGACAAGAACAACGTCGAGTGTCTGAGCACTGTCCGAACGACACCTACAAGTGTGAACCACGGAGCATACATCGGTGAGGGTGGATCTCCCTGCACGCCGGGATGGCCGTGCGCTGCGGTGCCTTGCATCCATCGTGGGCACTTGGCACACCGCCCGACACTCACAGCTGCAGAGGACGCACAATTGCACGGTAGCAGCTACCCATGTAACGGCGCACAGAAAAGATTACTGCTGTACGTCCAAGGGCACCAGCATGGGCGCGTACCAGGACAGACGACCACCTGCCACAAGGACCCTGCACCCACACCCCGACCCCCCCACCACCTTCCACTATGAAGACCTTACTAACACATACTGCCAGCACGTTGCCCCTTACATACCCTCCACTACAGGCAGAGCTGCTTCCGGTGGCGCCCTTCCTCGTACGCCCACACAAGCGCACCTGCGGGTGGTCCGCCTTCTTGAGCTCCGTGAGCACTGCCGCCGCCTGCTGGTACAGCCGCTCCAGGGGGGACGTGGCGGGCAGGCCGCGCGCCGCCAGCAGCGCGCCGTTCAGCTCCTCGGCCAGGGCCACCTGTGTACGGCAGGGTGCAGGGGCAACGTAAGCTCCGGCGTCTTTGTCTGTGAAGGTGGCGGGAGCGGTGACGACGGGCTGGATTCACTGACGGGTGGAGGGCGTACGAGGCGCAGCATGATGTACAACGGAACGTAAAATGATTGTCGCCCTTGGGTATATGGAAGCTAAGGGCTGGTGGGCCAGGCAGCGCTGCGCAAGGTGCGCCATGGTGACGCAGGCAGGCCCTGCCGGCACACGGCGCGGGGCACGACCAAGGATCCACTTTGCAGGACACTCAGACTGCTGCATCCAGAACCCCAACACTGCCACGCTACAACGTGTGCGCTGCGATACGCGTCGTGGTCACTGGCAGCCGCCGCGCCCCAAAATCACCTTGTGTGAAGGCCGCAGCAGGTAGGCGGCGGGGGAGGCGGCGGGGTCGTCGAATGCCAAAAGCGACAGCGCGTCCTGGGGGGAGGAACCGCAGGGAGGAGTGCGTTATGCCGGTGGGCTGAAATGGGGCACGGCCAAAGGCAAGCGTGCAGCCATGAAAAGGCTGCGTCTGCTCCTCTCCCTGGTACTCACCAGGGAGAGATTTCGATTGCAGGGCCTCCTCTGTATGGCGTAACTGAATGGTTACACCGTTCCCTGCCCGCATGCAAATGGCCTCCACCCAACTCAAGCACGACGTGCTGCTGCAGCGTGCGGAGCATGTTGGCCAAACTGCGTACCCGTAAAACTACCCAAGGCAGTTTGTGTGCCGTCGTACCATTCCGTACCTGCAGCACGTCCCGGTCAGCTGCCGTACAGCAGCGGGTCTGCAGCTGCTTCCGCCCGTAGTCCAGGATGTCTCGTGTCGACGGGACGGCCGCCGCGGTGGCCCGTTTCCCCCCGCCGCCCTCCGCCCTTTCCACCCCTTCCCCCTGCCCCTCCACGCCAGCCCCTTTCCCCTTGCACACACCCTGCCCCTTGCCAACCGCCGCCGGCTCCGTTTCCCCACTGCTCACACTGCCGCCTTTCCCCCCGCACCGGACCCCCTGTTGCCCTGGCCGCTCCGCTTCTGCCGCCGCCTGCTCCTTCGCTTCCTCCCCGCCGCTGGCCCCGCCGGCGCCGCCGCCGCTTGCAGCTGCCCTCCTGGCGCCGTACGCCGCGGCCACCATCTCCACAAACACCTGCACGTGCAGCCGGAAGTCCAGGGACGGCCGCGACGACAGCACCTGCGCAGCACGAAGTCAGCACGGTTTGCCTGCTTATCATTTCGCGGGATGAGACATGGCGATTCGGAGGTCCACACATGGTACGCCTCTGTGAAACCCCGGCTCATTCCCATGCCGCGGGTTGCGTCTTCAGGTCGCAACCCGTGCCCTCGCCCCAGCGCGTGAAACCATATCAACCATTAAACATAGTCACAAGTGTCGCGCAGCTGGTAGGTGCACCTTCTTTCGTAGAAAGTACCTTGCAGCACATACACATATTAAGAAGCATCCCCGGCCTGCCCGCTCACCGCCAGGACAGCGCACAAGTTGCACACCTGTACAGCAACCACTGGACATGCTCTCAGCGCACGCTCGCCTCGGGCAAATCTATGCCACCCCACCCCACCCGCACATCGTCGAACAGCGCAGCACACAAACGGCAACCCCACCAACAAGGCCCTTCGTGCGCTCACCTCGGGCGGGAATTTGTCCCGCACCAGCGCCAGCGCCTCCTCGATGCGTCCCGCCGCCACCAGGTCGTACGACTGCTGCCGTACGGCAATGTCCGACAGCTCCGCCTCGCCCAGCCGCCCGCCGGCGCACAGCAGGTCGCGACCCAGTACGGATGCCGTACGCCAGTACCGCTGGTGCAGCAGGTAGTCGTACATGAGCTGCGGCAGGAGCGCCGTACCGCGGCTGGACAGCAGGGGCAGCTGCATGGACCGCACGTCGGACGACACGCGCTGTTGGAAGGCCGCCTGTGGGAGGGAGGCAGTTTGGGGGAAATGGTTGAGAGGGTGGCAACATGTAGTGGTGTTCAGACTTGCGGCGGGAAGGGAAATGCGGGACGGTGGACACGGCCAACTGTGCGCAGAGACGACATGCACTGGGACCGGGCTGTTCGTTGGGTGGGCCGCGGTGACAGGGTCCTCGTTGGGCTGGTGTTATTTTCACTGCATCCGTAATTATCGCCGTTATTCCTGACGCAGCAGAACGGCTGAGGAAAGCTCCCCTGCAACATGCACGTGCATACATGTCACTGGTGCCGGGCCCAGGTTCTGGCGCATCACCTTGACGAGCGAGAAGTCGGCGCGGAAGGGCCCGCCAGGGCCCGTGCCGAAGTTGGCCGTGACCTCTTCACCGCTGAGGGGAAGGGTGGGGCAGGTAGGAGCATTTGCACCGCCAATAGCACGTAGGAATGCACTCAACGGAAGCCGAACGCGCCGTTTGACTACGCAAGTGTCGGGGCTCTGAGGAGGTAAAAGCAACAGCTACACCGGTGGGCTTAGTTCATGGGTCATGGACACAGGCGAGCTGCAGGGCGATGCCGGGAACGTCCGACTGCTCGACTGCCCAAACTCCTGCCCTACGCTCGACTTGGAGTGGCAAGCCTTGACCTACCACTTGGCCTGCCTTCCACCCTCGTCCCGCCCCTCACCGTGTCCGCAGCCCGATGCATGGGTATAGCGCGGACGTCTCGTTGACGTCGCGGAACGCCGGCCCCAGCGCTTCGCCGTTCTTGTAGTACGATATCGTACGGGCAGCCTTGTCGTACAGCGCCCCCACCACATCGCCCGTGCCGTACTTCGGTCCGTACGGGCGCCCGGCGCCGCTCCCCGAAAAGGCACACCTGTTGTGAGGATACGGCACCGACGGGAAGCCACTTGCACCGTAAGAGTGAGGCCGTCTGTAACTCGGGCTAGGTCGGGAGGGCTCCCTCATCTGCTGAGGTACTACTTTTCCCATTGCGGCGTGCGCAGAAACCCTCTGATGCTCGGGTCCCTCCTCCAAATGCCAGCCCCTGCCTGCCGGAAGAAGTAGCGACGGGGTGGCCGCCCCACCCGAGCTGCCTGACGCCGCCGGCACCTCCCCGCCCAGTACAAGAGGCCCGACCCACACCGGGCCCCTGCGCCCCCCCCTCACCCGTCGTCCCCGTGGTAGCCGTACGAGTGCGCGTCCCAGCCCGGCAGGCGGCTCAGCAGCACCTCGTCGGTGCAGAAGCCCAGCCCGATGAAGCCCTCCTGCCCGCGGTCCAGCACCGTCACCTATGGAGGGCGGGAGGCGGGGTAGGAGCAGCCGGTGTGTCTGGGGCCGGGTAAGACCGGCCCTGGGCGCAGGGGGCAAGGCAACCAGGCATGGGAGGGCAGTCTAGTAAGTTTGAATGGATGAGTTCATGCCCAAATGTACTCGCGCTAGGGATTGACCTGCCAGTGGCCCTTGCTGCGCAGGGCTAGACCTACCTCGAAGTAGTAGAGGGGGCAGTCAGCTGGGACCGGGTAGTTGGCACGGATCGTGGCTGCCTGGGGTGCAGCCCAGGAGTACGGGAACGTCAGCAGATGTGCTTCTTACACGCTGTAGTAGTCGTGGACACAGCGTGCAAGCGACAGCCGGGGACCCGAAGCTCCTGGTGCGTCTGCGTGTTGCCCCATGCCCGCCATAGCCGTGTACAAGGAAAGCGCATGCAGGCATCCGACACTTGAGCGGCCTGGTTCCTCGCCCCAGACCGCGTTGGCAAGCATAAAGCGTGCTGCCTCAGCATGATGGCTGTTTCCATGCACACCCACATTCTGCGCCAAGTAGTAGGGCCCCCACATGGCATGTGTCTATGTAGGTACAACTGCAGCCCACCTGACTGTCCTCGTCTCCAGGCCCGACGTATCGCACGCGTGTGCCCTCTACCCTCAGGTAGCCAATCGCCGTCTGATTTCTACTGCCTGTCACACGGGTCTCCCAACCCGATGGCAGGGAGCACCTGCTGGTGTAGTAGCCAGCCGAGCCTGACGTGCTGGCCATCCCTGTTGCTTAGCTTTCTATCTATGTGCAAATCCAAGGTTGTCAGCGTCCGCTTTCACTCATGCCTGCACTCGGCCCCAAGACGGGGCTTTATTCGCTCAGCCTGTACGCCTTTGCGGCAAAGCGTTGCAGATCAGCAGAATAAAGTGCTTGAGAAAGATATGTCACGTCCATGTAGCGGGCGAAGTGCCTATGCGACGTGACTCAAAGCCCTTGCCAATAGTGCATTGTGGCGCGAAGGGAACGCAAGGCATAGGGCAACCAGCACACAAGGCCTCTGATCGATATCGAGATGTCTGCATGTTGTGATTCAGAAGGGGTCCCGCTCGCCTCAAGGCATCCACTGCATCGGACGCAGGGCTAGGGGTGGCGGTGGGTTAACACATGTGTGCTGCACTACTTCCGCGTGCATGACACGTACACGGCCACTTGGATCCTATCACACATATAATTTAACCAATATAGCCCTCCTTGTTGTGTGCAAGACACACCGCGGAGGCGTAGACGCACCACGAGACGAAGACGTAGCAAGGGAAGGCGTACTGCAGTCTAGGCAGGAATAGACTCTATGCCCATTGTAAACCCCAAAGGGTTCGGCTTGGTCGTCGGCCGTCAGGCATGCACAGAAACGGGGAAAGCTTGCTCAAAGTGCTTGGCTTGCTCTTCCGCCGTAGTGTCAAACTCTTCAACATATCGGCGCTGAATATAACGAATAGGCAGTAATTGAAAGCGGTGATCGCAAGGCGGTCCGCAACATCCTTGACCCAGGCCTTGACCTACAGCCAGACAACCGCAACACATGGAATTTGCACCCAGCATGGGTGTTGCGCTTGCAACACTGGTATCCAAGACAGTATGGGTCGCTCGGCTGCTTACATGGGGCATGGCTGCGTTGGGTATGGCGGAAGAAGGACAGCTGTGGTTCATGTGCAGTACGACGCTGGTGGTGGAGCTGCTTCTACCCCTCTTCCTAACCCAGCTCAAGCTTTTTTACATCCTGTTGAAGTCCTACATCACATTCAGGCTCCAGATGCTAGAGTACCCGCACTGGCAGCAGTCTAGGCAGCACGTGGATTATGACGACCTGCTGTGGGAGGAGGTGCTCACGATCGTGGAGTCCCTGGCCATCTGGGTCACCATTGCAGCGGTTGTCCTCTTGAAGGTATGCCAGGCAATGAAACCCCATGCAAGGAGGTCGCCACATGTTTGACTTCGGTCTGCATCTACGGTTTGGTTGCTGAAGCGCTTGCCCGCTCGGCCGCAGGTGCGGAGGTCGCTCGAGGTGCGCGTCCTGCTGCTGTGTCTGGCCATCTGGGTCGGCAGCATCACCGGACTCGCCGAGCCCTTCATGATCCTAGCAATGGAGGACCAGCAGGGGGCGACCAACTCGACAAACAGCAGTCGAAGCAGCAACACCATGGGCAGCAACACCATGGGCAGCAGCAGCGGCAGCAGCGGCGGCCCTGCTGCCACCGCGGAGGACGACCTGCACCACTGGCTGCTGCTGCACCTGCACCTGCTGTCCGTGGTCGCCGCCGCACTGGCCGCCATGGCTGCAAGGAGGTGGTGGGCTAGAGGCGGCATGGGCAGCAGCAACAGCAACGGCCAACGCGGCCGGGCCAGGGGCGCCGTGGGGGCGGGGCCTCGCGCGGGGCGGCGCGGCCTTGCGATTGCAGCGGCAGGGGCGCACAGGGCAGTCCTTGACCCTCAGGACGTGGACTTGGCAGGGGCGGAGGTGGGGGAGGAACAGGAACAAGAACAACGGGAGGACGAGGGGCCGGGCGCAAACGGGGATGGGGCAGAATCGGTGCGGGAGGACCAGCAGGCGGAGGGTGGTAGCCGTGCACCGGGAGAGGAGGAAGTGGAAGTTGAAGAGGAGGACGATCAGGACGAGGATGAGGACGAGCAGCCCGGAGCGCTAGGAAGACGGCCTGGGGTTGGCCGAGCGGCGGGCCCGAGCCGGATGGGAGCGTGGCACCCGTACATGCCCATGCTGCGGCACTCCTTCACGGCCGTGCAGGTAAGGCTGTGAGGCAGCAGGTAGTCGCCTGAAAGCGCGTTGGGGCGTATGACGCCAACACACCACGCCACTCGCCATATGGGGAAGGCGGGGTTGGTGTGCACTATCTGGTTAGCGGCATGGAGGCTGGCGGGTGCTGTATGGCCGTGCTAACTCCTGTGGCTCTTGCAACGCATGGACCGCTGAACGCGTACACCATCGCCCACACTTCGATGCAGTGTTTTCACCTGCACTTGGCATCATGCATGCGCCACACACCTTGTACGTGTCACGACACGTGCCGCCCTCACGCCGCAGGTGCCTGGCGTCTGGCGCCCAGGCGACGCCGCGGACGGCAGCGACGCCGAAGCCTACGGCGCCGGCAACGGCAGGAGCGGTGGCGGTGGCGGTGGCGGCCGCGGCCGCGGTCTCCTGCGCTGCATTGGCGCCGTTGTACGGCGGTTGGTGGGCGGGGCGCCGGCGGTGGGCTACGAGGCGCGGCTGCGGCTGCTGGTGGAGCTGCGGACGGGGCAGTTCCTGGTGCGTACGGGGGGATGGAGGGCCGCAGGCTTGCGTGTAACACGGGCAGGGGCGCACGGTGCGCGCTGGATGCAGTTATACGTGGGAGGACTAGGGCGGGCTACGGTTGAGACGCGGTGCCGTGATTACCGTATTGCCAAGTCTATCGTATAGTGTCTTAAGCTTTGGCTGTTGCGGCTTGCTGTTTGCGGCATGGTCTCCCGCAGGTGGCCGTGCACCTGCACCCTGGCCGCGAGGAGCTGGTGCTGGAGACGGTGGACGCGGCTGTGGGGGGCGGTGTGGCCGCTGCCTACGGCGGCGCGCCCGTAGGCGGGCTGCGGGGCGAGGCGGGCCCTGCCCCCGCTGGCCTAGCCTGGGGCCAGGGCACCGCCGCGGCGGCTAGGCACGGCGGTGTTGTGGGCTCCGCCGAAGCGGGTTGGACAGGTAGTGCCGGGATGGGCCGTGGGAGGAGGGGCCCTGGCGGCGGGGCTGGCGGCGGGGCGGCGCGTGGATTGGCGGGGCCGGGCATGGAGACTCAGGAGGCTGCGGCGCTGGGCGGGCCGCTTACGGGCGCGGAGGTGGTGCGGGAGGTGCTGCTGCTGCGCTGGTGGCGGCCGTGGGCGTGGGTGCAGTGGCGGCTGCGGCTGCTGCTGCGGGTGGCAAGGAGGTGCGCTGGACTGCGCCGCGGCCGCTGGACGGAGGCGTCAGGCGCCGTACCCTCTGTGCGAGTTGCCCTGGCTAACCCCCGCGTGCTGCTGGTACCGCCTGGAGGCTCTGGTGCCGTGGCAGCAGGCGGGGAACACGTCGTTGCCCGGGTGGACGTCACTTGCGCCGACCCATCCATGGTGCGCCTGCGCCCCGGCTGCGAGCTGCACGCGCGGCAGGATGGCGTACGGCTGCCCGGCAGCTGCGTTCAGCTGCGCTCCCACGTCGCGGGAAACGGAATCCAGCAGACAGTCAAGCTCCACTTCCCGCAGGCTGGAACCAGCATGCAAGAAGGCCTGGTGCCAGGGGCTGAGCAGACGCGCCTCCGTCCTGGGCTAGTGCTGCTCAACCCCCAGGTGGAAACGCCGGGGTTCGGACGCACGTCCACAGCTCGGGAGGCCTCCTATGGAGGTGCAGGACTCCTGCGGCAGGCGGACCAGCTCGGCCGGCTGCGGCGTGGCGTCCTGTTGTGCGTGGAGGACCCGGGGGCGGCCGCGGAGCTGGAGGAGGTGCTGGGGCCGGCGCTGGGCAGGCGGGGGACCGCGGGGGCGGGCTCCGGGACGGGGTGGGCGGCCGTGGCTGCCCGGGGGCTCCGGGTGGACCTGGGCGTGTTCGTGGGCCAGGTGCGGCGGCTGCGGGACACAGTGGCACTCGTGGTGGAGGCGGAGGGGCAGGCAGGTGCGGCTGGGTGGGAGAAGAGCAGCTGGTGGCTGGCAGAGCTGCTTGCGGGCCGGGCGGGGTCGGGGCCGGGGGCGGCTCCCGGCGGGGGCGAGGGTAGAGGGGTGGGGAGCCGTGAACGGCAGGAGGGGCTGGCGCCGTGCCTGGCGTGCAGTGTGGCGCACGCGTGCGAGCTGGAGCCGCTGCCACCGCACAACCTGGAGGTCCTCGGCGAGCACTTACTGTACTGTACGGCAGCTGCGGGGCTGCACCGTACGGCGCAGTACGTGGCGCGTCTGATGTGCGACGTGCAGCGGGCGTTGGTGCTCGCCGGCGCGCACCGCTCGTGCTGTGCAGCTGCCGCCGCTGCCGCAGCAACAGCAACAGCAGGGGGGTCTGGCAAGGACGGCGCAGAGTGCGAAAGGGGACGGCGCGGCCGGGGCGGTGGGACCTGGCTCCAGCGGAAGGTGGCGGCGTGGAAGGCCCAGGTGGAGGCGCATGCGGGGGACACCCGCTGCATGCGGCTGCATTTGCACGGCTTCCTGGGCGGTGGGTGGGTGGAGGCGCTGGCGGCAATGCTGGAGTCGCACGCATACGCCGGCGCGGTGGTGGCGGCCTCCGCTGCGGCGGCGGCGGCGGCGGCGGGCGAGGGCGCCGACGCTGGCGAGCATGAGGAGGCAGCGGCGTCGACGGCGGCAGCGGTGCAGCATCCTGCTGTGCGTAGCTCCCGCCGGGCAGTGGGCAGCAGGCTTGGCAGGGTAGGCGGGGAGCGGCGCAGCGGTGTGGTGCAGTACAGGTTGCAGGTGGTGCTGCCGAGGATGGACCCTCGCGTCTGGTGGGCGGCGGTGGGACTGGTGGTCGGGCACGTGCTGACGTGGCTGGCGGGCTGGGTGGTGCGGGTGCAGCCCAACAGGGCGGCGTGGAGCCACTGGGCGGCGCTGCAGGTGGCGCGGTGGGCCCCGGTGGCGGCAGGCGCGTGCACGGAGGCGCTGGCTGTGGCGGTCATGCTGGCTATGGCGCGGTGGGCGGTGCCGTTGAGGGAGGCAGGCGGCGGCTGGGCGGGCGAGGGAAGGGGGAAGAGGAAGGGGCGGCGGTTGAAGGGCACTGGGCAGGGGCAGGGGCAAGGCGGGGGTGGTGGTGTGGCAAGCGGGGTGAACTGGGTGGGGTATGCGGCTAGGGTGCTGGATGCGGGAGTGGGCGCAGTGGCGACGTGCGGGGTGCTGGTGTTGGAGAGGCTGTGGGCGGGGGCGGCGGTGGGGGAGGTGGGCGTGGGGCGGTGGGTGCATGCGGCGCTGCGGGGGGCGCTGTTCGGATGCCTGCATGACGAGTGAACGAGGCACTGATGCTAGCTGTATCTCAAGTGATACGGTGTGGGTTTGGTGATGTGCAAGTGTTTCATGTTGCCGGCCATGTACATGCTCCTTGTGAACGGAAACACATGTATGGCGCACACATGCCAGGCGAGCTGCTTTGCCCCGAAGGTTTTGGTTATTATCCCTTCGACATGGCTGTCTTAGTGAAGACGGGTTCCGGTGGCGTCGCGCTCGGGTACGTAGGGACACGTGCAGGACACGCACAGGCGAACAGCCTGTGTTGAAAGCGCACATTCAGGGTCAAGTAGTACACAAGAGCATAGAGTTAGGGCAGAGAAAGGCGGGTAGGCATGATGGTTGAGCCCGCATCATGGGGGCTGCTGATATGCGTTGTGCGTTCCGTTCTTAGTTGGCCGTGAGGCGGGGTGGTTGACTGCCGTACACTCATAGAGCTGGTTACAACCCGAACGAGGAACGATCCAGCGGCTCCAGCCTGCCGCAACCTTACGTAGCCGGAGTAGTACTCGACTAGCAACAGCAAACAACGATGTTTGACACCCGGCCCGGCTATTCCATCGCATGCAGCGCGAAGGACGCATCGCCCAACCTAACGCCCGAGGCGTTTCGCTTTTACACGGCTCGCTCTTCGCCTGTTTCTGGGTTGCCAATGGCTAGCCTGTCAGCGTCCATCCTGAGCAACCTGGGCAAGCCTGCCGAGAGCGGGTCGGGCCGCACCGAGCCCAGTACTGGCTACACCTTCCCGTTGGAGTACTGCTACCTGCGTACTAAGAACTGCCCGTCCCTTGCGGGTCTCGGGTGCGTTGAGTATTGGCATCGGGACCTCCATGCTTAGCCGCACTGGCCTGTTCCAGTTAAAAGGCCTGTGTCAACGGAAAGCCAGACGGAAACTATGTATGTAGGTTGCCGGTACAAGGCGTTTTGTACCGACGTGGATAGGGAGTGGTGCTGTGTTTCGTTGTAGGCGTTACAAGTGGGCCTTTTGTGACTGGTACGCGTCCTTATGCCCTGCCATAAGCCCCCTTGATCGGCTGCTGCTGCCACCGTGAACAAACATCAGGGTCCGCTCCAAGAAGATTGTCATCAAGGACATCAATGGTGGGCACTGGGGAATCGAGCAAGCCACGGCTTTGAGCACACTTGTCAGCCAGCACCTCAAGTTTACCACCTCCGACTTGAACTCGCTAATTACCGCCCGTATTGCCGTACGTGCTTCCAACGATATCAGCTTTGCTGCATGCGACTGCATCCGCACCCTGCATTGCCACACCCGTCTGCCAATCTAAACAAGCGCTGCACGATTTCCCTAGCCTCCGGGCCCTGTCGGTAGGTGCTTGTGATGACCGGGCCCTCGCATGCAACCTTCCGTGCACCGCACCGCTTGCGATCAACTTCCTGACTGCAATACTTTAAAGTCCCACACCTTGCACCTCCTGCGATCCACGCACCGGCCGCCCACGGCCCGCATCCCGTCACCCCCCAAGCGCCGACCCCTCCACCCGCCCTCCCCGCACCCCCATTACTCGCTCCACCCCCTGACTCCCCCCGCCCCCCAGTCTACGCCCTGGGCATCTACGTGGACGCCGCCGCCGCCAAGGGCGCGCTGTCCGCCTTCAGGAAGCAGCCCGAGGAGGAGCTGCAGCAGGACCAGGCCTTCTACGACGGTACGACACGGGCCACGTGCCGTACATGTTCCATCCGGGCCAGCGCGCGTGCGATCTGCGCAATTCCGGTAGTTGCTTGCGACCTTGCACACCCGTGCGCGCTCCCCGCCCCTTTCATGCGTGCCACGCACGTGCCAGCGGTCCCGCTGCTGCTGCGCCCGCGGCACCGCGCAGCTCCCTGACCCGTTTGCCCCTTCCGCCCCCTGCCCCCCTGCACCCAGCCGTGGTCAAGGCCCCGAGCGTGGAGAAGACGCTGCGGCTGGTCATCAGTTCCAGGCTGGTCGACCGCAAGAAGTTCCTGGACGCGCTGGACGAGCGGCTGGCGCCCCGCCTCAAGGAGGTGCGGCGTGCCTTGGTGGGAGGGTGGGGGCGCCGTGCGGCCATGGTTCTGGTGTCGTTGCGGGCCCGGCAGCTTATGGGCCCTGGCGGGCCGCGGGCGCCCCATGCGAGGACGTGCGCACGAGGCGCAGGGAGGGTACCGCGTACCACGCGTGCGCCGTGTACGTGGGCGTGAGGTGATGGGGGGTGCACCGCAGTTGCAGTGGCGGGCGTGGGGCGTGCCACGAGTGCCACGTGTGCTTTGCCGGCAACCTGAGCAACAGGCGCTAGGCGACCCTCCGTGTTCCGCTGGTGCAGCTTTCCATCACCCGGACCCCCGCGCCACGCTCCCCTCCCCTCCTGCCCCGCCGCCTGCCCCCAGGCTGGCCAGCCCGCCATGATCGACACCTTCCGCACCCAGTTCGACGGCGTGGACTTCCACAAGGTGCGCTGCAGTACGGTGTGGGTCAGGAGTGTGCACAAGGCAGTATATCCGTGTCGCAGCGGTGGCACCCGCGGGCAATGCAGGCGCTGGTAGGAGCCCACGGTCAGTCAGCTGACGGCGCGCGCCGTCGCGCGACCTCCGATGCCCACACCACACGGTGTGCAATGCTGCTTTCCTGCACCCTGAACCTGTTTGGCGCTGTCCCGGTGGCAAGATGTGTGCCCTACACCAGGATAGTGTTTGTTCCGGTCCTGCCTCTGGCTGCAGAGCTGCACATCTTTGTGCGCGTCCCCGCGAATGCTGATGTTTTGATCACGTCTGTTGCGACTGCTGTGCCCCATGTCCCACGGGGTAGCTCCAGTTACGGAGCTACCCCATGGGGTAGCTCCGTAACTGGCAATTGGCTGAACGCTACGACGGCGATTCACTCCTTAACGCCAACCGCCCGATTCCCCGTGCGCGTACCCTGTGTGCCGTGGCGCGTCCTTGCAGGGCATGGAGATCACCTTCACCTGCCTCGACAACAAAAAGCTGGTCACGCAGATCGAGGGCAAGGAGGTAAGGGCTGCACCGCACGGCAAGCCGGGTAACCCACCAAGTCAATTCTATGCGGGCTGTAACTTGCGCGACGTGCCCTGCGCCGCAGCCTGGCGGGCAGCATGCCCTGCCAGCCCCGCTGGCTCTGCTACTGCTAGTGAAGTACCACCAAAAAACCACGCGTTCATCGTCGGCCGCACACGCTGGGTTCCCGCCTCTTTGCCAGTTGTGCCCTCTCCCACACCCGGCCATGCACCTTGCAGAAGGGCTCCATCTCCAGCCCCGCGCTGTGCTCCTCCCTCTTCGACATCTACCTGGGGCCCGACCCCGTGTCCAAGGACGCCAAGGCCACCTTCGGCAGGAGCCTGGCGGCGGCGCTCCAGGAGGACAAGTGACGCGATGAGGGACAAGCAGGGGCTGGGTGAGAGCAGAACCCGGAGCAGTGGGAGTTTTATGGGCGCATAGTTGAAGGCGACCGGAAGGCAGCCGCAAGGGTTGGACGATGTAGAGTGCGTTTGGACCGCCGCGTGCAGTGAGCATCGGCATGGGAAAGATGTCGTGTGGTAGCGGCCAGTGGGGCAAGGCGGGGTTTGTGCGCGTGTGCCAGCAGGGGAGGCCTGCGTGTGCGCACCACAGGCTCCTGGGCCATGGCAGGGTGGCTAACTTGTGACGCCTCGCTGGGCGGTCGGCAACTGCTGCCCCGTGGTTGCGTGGCATGCTGGCACGGTGTGCGGACATGGTGGCACGCGTCCGTACGAGCAAGCGGGTGACGTGGAAACGCGGTCACCTGCGTTCTGGCAGCGTTGTTCCCAGCAGTCCCCTACGGCGGAACGGCGGTACAAGCAACCACGACTACGGGCTGGCGTGCAGAGCGTCGGCCGCGCAGGGCTGCGCAGTGTACGTGCCGCTGGGTAGTATTTCTTTCCTAGAGGCGATATGCCGGTCCCTACCCCCCTATCCGTGCCGCTCAATGCAGTGCGGGTGCACCAGGGGGTGCCCTTTGTGTCGAGAAACATCCTGCGTTGCTACCGCACCTGCGAAGTCCAGGGCCGTTGTTCTCAAGGCACACTGGGGCACTAGCACTGGCAGTACAGTGCTTTTCTGGTGTTGAACGTTGATTGTACTTGTCGCACTCAGATGTACGTACGGCTTCCGGCAGCCAGAGGCCCAAATACCAGTGTTACCAGCGCTTTCTCATGGCACTGAGCTGCTGACATCTAGTTCCGTTGCTGCCCTGCATTGCATGCAGAGAAGCAGAGCACCTTGCAGGGCTTGCGCCACTCGCTGAGTGCTCGGGGCTGTGGTCAGGGCTGTGGTCAGGGGTCCCCTGGCTCAGGGGTGCCCTGCTCGGGGCTGTGGTCAGGGGTCCCCTGGCTGCTGTGGTGCTGCCTTAAAACCTGGAACCACAACTGGCAGACACCCTGCATACGCACCATACCCACGTGCATACTGGCACCAGGGCGGAGGGACGCCCTCGCTGTGTCGTGAACGAGCAAGTCTGTACAGAGACGCTTTGGTGTGCACGCAACCAGTCCGCCCAAAGGGGTTGTCCTCTGCCCTGGCTGACGAGAACCGCCGCCACTGGTTGGAGCGAGCGCCACTGGCGGCCGTTTTCTGTTGCTTATGTCTAGCATTACGGCCGGGGGTGCTTCGCGCAACCTACTTATCACATTTAAGTAAGTGCGGGGGGCTTTGTACATCCCCGCACATGCCAGCACATGGTCCAGACATTGGTATCGGGAGTACTGCACCGTACATGGCCTCCACATGTGAGCTTCGCAGCCGCATTTGTGCCGACGCTCGTAACTAGCCCCACTTGCAAATTTGTCAGGCAAAACAGTCGACGATTTCAATCATCCGGTGTACCACGGCGGCCCCGCTGTAGGAAGAACATCATTGTCCGCCTATAGGACAGCAGACATCTTATCTCTGGCAGCGTAGGGTACTTTATTCCTAGTTACTGTAATGTTCCAGCAGCCACGGTGAAAAGCTTTGGCTTCCTGTCTTACGTGACGAAGTTCAGGCCAATGACTACTTGTCAGCTGACAGCTCAAAGAAATGATACGACATAATATGCGTGGATATTGCTGAGCTTGTCAGCGGGAAGCAGCGCGTGGTGCTTCGTGCTGGCGCGACCACAGTGTGGATAAGCCTTACACGGGCTGCCGGGAACATTAAAGAGAAATGAGCCACTGCTTGAAGCATAAAGGTAGGCTCACTTGCGCCATGTTTTCCAGGCGTCGCTGGAGGTTCCCAGTACTCAGTGACGCAATCAACGCATTGCTTCTTCACAGGCAACTACAGTGATGAGTTCTGGATGTTACAGGTGGGGCTTACTTTGAGCCTGTTAGGCGGGAGGGCGCAGATGATCCCGAACGCCGGGGTGCTCACTAAACACCGCCCCTCTCTCCTTGCTCGGTTGGCTCCTATTCTAACAACCAACAAATAAAGTTCAAGTGAGTAAGAGCGAGGCTTTTGGCATGCTGCTTGGCTAGCAGTGAAGCCCAACGCCCATACACTGCGTGTTGGGGCGTGCGCCGGTGCACAGGCCTCACGCTTTAGCTGCCGTCCACAGTCCTTACACGCCCTGGTGGACGGCGCGCTGCCAAAGTGACCAAATTGCATGACTCTCCACAAACCAATGAGCCGTTTATTAACTACGTGCAGGGTGGTGCCTTGCACCAAGACGTACGCCCATTCGTGGTCAAGCTGCCCCTGTGCTCATCCCGGTGAGCGCTGGGCTCATCACCTCGATCTGGGAGCAAATGTCCTGAGGTCCATTGTGCGACCTGAAGTGGGGTGCGTTGCAGACACCAATCATATAGTTATCGTATCTGACATGCCCTGCAGGTGAAACGGCAAGAAGAAGGGACCCGACCATCTTTAATTACCAGCCCGTTTTGTGCCCCAATGTGAAATCGGTAAGCTGTGTACCTGACCCGGGGCGTGACGGGGTCTGGCGGGCGTGCGATCGTATCCTGTTGCACTCGGGCAGCAGCTGTACGCTCGGCATGTGTAGCAGATTGCGCACCTGACGGTTGCCCCATTGTGAAATCGGGGTCTGGCGGGCATGTATCCTGACGGGCGTGCGGTCGTGTTCTGTTGCACAATCAGCGGTGCTGCACGCCGGCAGCAGCTCTACGCTCGGCATGTGTAGCAGTTGCGCACCTGACGGTTGCCCTCCTTTCACATCCCACCTTGTCTGTGCTGGCCTCAACTGAGAGCCGCCCTGATCACTACCTGGCCCTGGCCCTGAGCGCAGAAGTCCGGGTGTCCCTCCGGGGACGCCTGCGGCATGGCGCACAACGTGTTCGAGCAGTGGCTGCACCCCCAGAGGTAACACAACACTGCAGGCAACGCATGGAAGATGGAGTCGGCCCTTCCCGCACAGTACGGCGGGCGCACCTGCCCCACCTGTCACATCTGAACCGACACACGTGGGCCATGTGGCCATGCCATCTTCGTTGCCAGCGTCCCGCGTGCGTCATCCTTGAGCCTCCAGCACCTCGCCACGGGCCTTTATGTGCACGCATGGTATCTGAGCTGGTAGCCCTGTACTGATTGACCGCTGCTGCTGCTGCTGCTGCTGCTGCTGCCCCGCGCCCGCGCCCCCACCCCCAGGTACAAGGCGCTCATGTGCACGTACGGCAGCCAGTGCACGCGGCCCTCATGCTTCTTCGCGCACAGCCTTGAGGAGCTGCGCGTGCCGTGGAAGGGCGGGGCGGGGGCGGGAGCCGGGGGGGCAGGGGGAGCGTCGGAGCCCAAAGTGAGCAACAGCGGATCTGGGTCGGAGCCAACCAGCGGCAGCCTGCGCGAGGGGCAGGAGCAGGGCGTCGGGTCGAGCGCGGGCTTTAGGAAGTTTGCGCTGGGCGCTGGGCTGGACGCTGGGGCGTTTCCCGGAGACCCCATGATGGGTGCTGACGGCTTCAGTGGCTTCGTAGCAGCAGCCGACGGACTGGCGAGGCCTGGCGTGCTCCGGCAGGCGGGCGCAGGAGGGTTCATGGGGGTACAGCGGGTGGCGGGGCAGCAGCAGCTGCAGCTGCAGCACCAACAGCAGCAGCAGTACATGACCGGGCCACTCGGCGGGGGCCATGCGGTGATAGATGTACGGACTGTGGCGGGCGCGCGGGCCGGGCAGGGCTGCCATACAGTGGGCCTCCTCGGAAGTGAGTCCGGTGTGGCGGGTCCTGGTGGTCGTGGCGGCAGGTCGCGCACCAGCATTTGATACGTCATCGCTTGATTGTCGGGGCATAGCTCTCAGGTAGTAGCAGTGATTTCGGGTCGCTGAAGCTTTGTAGAGCAGGGCGTCTGCAGTGTGCTCGTGTTCCGCAATCACGGCCACGCCCCTCGCTCCTTGTGTCCCTGGCTCCGCAGGCTCCACCTCCGGCATCCTGGCCGACCGCGCCGGCGGCCCTCACCAGCACCAGCAGCAGCACCAGCAGCACAACCTCCACCGCGGCCCCCACCCGCGCCAGCCCGGCCACGCCTCCGCCCCGCACGAGCTGCTCGACCCGCACCCCGACCCCTTCAGCAGCCTCTCCGCCGCCAGCACCGCCGCTGCCGCCGCCGCCGCGGCCGCTAACGCCAACGCTGATGGCCCCGTGCCGCAAGCCACCCTCGGCGCCCTCAGCAGCAGCAACAGCCACCCCCTCAGCGCCCTGTACCGCACCACCTCCGCTGCCAGCGGCCTGCAGCCGCGGCCCCTGCAGGACGAATTGGACGGCGCGGGGCCGATGCCGGGCCTCGCAGCAGCACGGAGCAGCACGCACTCCGTCTCCCTCTCCCCCCACATGCTCAACACGCCGCTCAGCTCGCTGCCCCTCGGCCTGCAGCTGCAGGACGCGGGTGCCTCGGAGCCCAACTCCGCGACTTCGCTGATGGCCCTGCAGCAGGGCTCCATGCAGCAGCACCAGCAGCAGCAGCTGGGCCTCAGCGGCCTGACCCCGGTGGGGATCTACGTGGGGGGCATGGCGCCTGGGGCGGGCATGCAGCAGGGCGTGATGCAGCAGGGCGGGCCGGGCGGGGTCGGCGTCGCCGTGCAGCAGGGCAGGTCGGTGCAGGCCCCCGGCCCGCAGCTGCAGCACCACCTGCAGCAGCTGCACCAGCACCAGGCGGCCATGCAGCAGCTGCGGATGGCGGCGGTGGCTGGGCAGCAGCAGCAGCAGCAGCAGCAGCAGGTCGCCAACTCGCCGACCATGGCGCAGCAGCAGCAGCAGCAGCAGCAGCGCGGGGGCGCTGGCGTATTCGTTGTGCAATCCCACCAGGCTCTGCACCAACAGCAGCTGCAGTACCCGCAGCACGGGCCGGGCGGCTTGATGGTCGGTGCTGGTAGCAACGCCGGCGGCAACGCATCGCAGTCGGCGACGGCGGACCTGTCTGCCGCCAGCCTGGCGCTGGCGGGCGGCTCCACGTCGACGCTGGATGCGTCGGAAGCCGAGCTGGAGCTGCTCCCAGGGCCAGGTGCGTGCCTGACAAGTGTACAGCCGGCGTGCCGAAGATCCTCCAGTACGGATCGTAACGGCCACCTACGTAATGCCATGTGCACCTGACACCCCTCGTCGGCATGGCCAGGATGTAGCTTTGTAACCCGCCCTGCTGCTCACCTGTGGTCTGGGTCCCTGCCTTCCCTCCCCCTGCAGGCACCGTAGGCGGCTGGGGCCTGGCGCCTCGCCCCGGCCAGGGCTACGCTGCCGGGCCCCGCACCCTCAGCGGCGCGTCGGCCCGCTCCTCCATCACTGCCCTCGCGGACGGGCCGTTTGGCCAGCAGCAGCAGCAGGCCCCCGGGGCCGGCCCGCCGCTCTCCGGGGGCCAGCGGCGCATGATGCGTTCCCCCAGCGGCCTGGCGGACGGGGCCGTGAGCTCTGGGGAGAGCCTGGTGGTGCAGCAGATGCAGGGGCTGCAACTGCAGCAGCAGCAGTCGCAGCTGCAGCACGAGGGGAGTGGCAAGGGCCTAGAGCCGGTGGGCGAGCACCAGCAAGCCACCTACGGCCTGGGGCCTGGGGGCGCGCGGCCGCAGCCGGGGGCCCAGCAGCAGGTGGCCCGCCGCCAGCACGGCTCGTCTGTGCCCGGTGTGCTGGGCGTGGAGACTTCCCTGGCCGACGGACCCAACGGACCTGTGGGCCAGCGCATTGGCCCGGTTGCAGGGGGTGCTGGTGCAGCTGCGGCCCTGGCGGCCGCCGGCGCCGCGGCAGCCGCGACCATGGCCTCCGCCACGGCAAACGCCAACGGTGGCGGCGGCGGCGGCGGCTGCTCGCAGGCGGTGGAGCCGGAGGTGGAGGCGCTGCTGCTGTCCTCGCTGCAGCTGCAGCTGGCCAACGCGGGGCTGGGCGGCCAGCACTCCGCTGTGGCGGGCTTCCCGCTGGCGGAGTGGCTGCAGCAGGCGCTGCGGGGCCAGGGCACCGCCGCCACGCGCACCTACGTGGTCAGCCTGCTGGCGCAGTTCCTGCCCCCGGAGCAGCTGGAGGTGGTGCGGAGGCTGCTGGAGTGCCTGGACGAAGCCAGCACGCTGCTGAGCTGCTTTGCGCCGGGCGCGGGTGCAGGCGCGGGCGCGGGCCCTGGTGCCGGGATGGGGGCGGGCATGGGAGCAGGAGCGGTTGGGAATGGTGGCATGCCCGGCGGGGCAGGAGTGCAAGGGTCGGTTCCTGTGGGCGCTCCCGCGGGGCAGTAGACGGGATGCCCGATGGGGCAGCTGTGGGGATGGTAATGGGTGTGGTGGTGGAGTTTCTGCGGTCTGAGCCGAATGCTAGGGAGTGGGGGGCCAGTGGTGTAAGGGTAAGTCGGCAGAAGGAACGCGGTACCGTACCGGTTATGGAGAGGGGGTGATGGGGGTGTGCGGCTAGGAGCGGGTGGGTAGCGCGTGGCAGCCGAGCTGCGTGCTTGCTGACGGTGAACGGGGAGGGTCCATGATGGGTGAAACTTAGCGCGCATCCGAGCCACTGGTAGATGAAGAACCCTCGCTGATTTAGCGGCGTGCGGCGGTTGCACGTGTGGCGGTTGGTACTGTGAGGTTCCGTGGGGGTGGTCGCTGGCCCTCGTGCCGTACTAGTGTACCTATGAACTGCTTTGCAGCTCCAAATTGAGAGCACTGCTGGTGCCTACACGGCACTGTAGCAATTGCCTGAGCCTGACCGGAGTTCCTGATGTGCGCTGGGGGATGACGGTGAGTAATATACGGGGTCATGGTGCGTACTGCTGTCATGGTCATACTTCCGCGCCGTTTGCGAAGGGCTGCACAATCGCCGTCCCTGACGCTGGGGTTTTCCCGCGGCGGTTGCCTTATCTTACCTTGTGTCGGGTTCCTGAGGCCGGGGCCGGTGCCATAATAGCAGGCCTTGTGTCGGGTTGCTGAAGCCGGGGCCGGCGCAATTGTAGTGGTATGGATACGGAATACGATGTCGTAGCTGTCATGACCATTCTCGCGGGGATCTGCTTTTCATTGTGTCTATGCACGGGGGTGGGGGCCCTCTGTGTCGCTCCGGGGTGTCCTAGTGGGTGTCGGGCGTTGTTGAGGCCGAGCAGGGGCGGAGGCTGCGTTGCGGGGCGGTGAGGCGATGACCAATGCTCGCATGTGCAAGCCTTCGCGGCGGGCTCCAATGCCGCCCTGTGCGGCGAACAGCGAGCACTTGTACGGGCGCGTAAGGAGCCCGGCCGCAAGCCCACTCACTTGTATGGCTGCGCTGCAGACCTACGCGGCTTGGCTTGTCGCTGCATGCCTTTATGGGTACGTACAGAGAGTGAGGGGCAACAACCAACAAGGGTTCATTGGCACGGCGTGTCGAGGGCGCGTGCGGAGGGTAGCAGGGCCTCTGGTGCATCTGGTAGCGTGACCGGCAGGGCGGTGGCATGGCACCCGTGTGTGGGCTCGTGCGGCCATGTGTAAGGGGGGGCCTCGTGGGCCGGCCTTACACCGAATGCTGTTGGATCCGTGTGTAATGAGGAATTGCCGCAGGCGGGGTGCTATGAATGATGCAACGCAGTCCGTCGCTTGTTTTGCCTGGTGGTGATCTGGACGCGGGTGGATGCAGCGTTGGGTGCAACTGTGGGTGCGCTGGTGGGTTTCCTGGCTCCACCATGTTGTGCCTGTGTGGACTCTCTGTCCATCGTATGCGAGGACTTGACGAACGGGGGAACGTCGCGGCAGCTGGGCACGAGGTTGCGGGCGGGACCGCCGTGGGTGTGTGCGGCCCTGTGGCTTATACTGTGCATGTGGCCGCTTGGGGCGGAGGGTAAAGAATCGTGGTTAATGCATGTGCGCACGTGTTTGGGATTCCTCGTGGGGCAGCTTGGTGGGATGGGTGTGGGCTTCACCGGATGCAGGGGAGGCCCCACAGCACCCACAGGGATGCTCCTGCCGTGCTGGGGGTTCGCGAGGCGGGTGCGGGGTACACAACATCTTGCCGTCTCACAGGGCAACCTGGGGCCACGTAACGCTGCAGGGTTCACGACGTCCCCATGTGGAAGGCATGGTCTGAACACAAGGCTTGCTGGCTTGGTAGCCTTGCAAACGTACGGGAGGTGTCTGCGGATGGTTGGGGTGTGTCCTTGGCGCACGTTCGTGTGACTCTTGCCCCTTTGCGTGTTGCAGCGCGCGTCAGAGCCGTCAGTTACGGTCCCACGGACAACGCCGCAATGCCATGGCTTTTGAGATGTACGACAGTGTGGCCCTAGGTCATGCGTGTATGTTGTACCATCCTGGAATGCAGCTGATGCCAACTAGTGGTATACATGGTAATGGAGTTCGGCTCGTCATCTGCTTTAGGTCTGCCGTTCAGTTGGGGACACGCACGGAGAGACTGTAGTTGTGAGGCGTGTCGTACTTACGTGGAGAGCTTGTGCAAGGTACCCTATGCACGGATAGCATGCTGCTTCGTACGGCGGCTGGCGGCTGCTTGCATTGCTCGTACTTGGCGTCAGGGACGTACATCGCCTGACGTTGCCCACCTTGTTGACCGCTGTGCTCGCTGTGCTCCGCGTTGCTGCATGCGTTTGGAAAACGTGTAGATAAGGATTGGTGATACTACATTGGATGTTAACATAAACCTCCTGCCTGTAAATGGAGATGTACATGCCTTACGGCGGCTTTGATTCGGACTAGTCCAGAATGCCTTTTTGTGTTGTAGGATTACGTGTGAGTCCGCCATCCCTGCTCGTTGCCCTGTGATGGTATCGTCCCAAGCAGCATATACTCATACTAACCTTGTTGCGGGGGCAAGGGGTATGCCTGCCGCACAAGCGCTTGAATGGCGCAGGTCCTTTACTTCGCATACAGGTTCCCGCTGCCCCGCACTGGCCGTGCCCAAGCAAGCATACCGTACTCTCCTAGCCCTAGCCAAACCAATCCTGGGAGGTGGTGGAGGCAGAGTAGCGGTACCATACCAGGAGGATGTCAGCACCGTACCGAAGTTAATAATTTCAAGCGTCATTACCGCAGTAGGGTGCACGCGTGCTAGAACCAACACCGGGGCAGCGCCCGTGCGCGTTGGTGCAGCAGTGGCTAACCCATGCCCGTTGCCGTATGTGCGTTTATACACTTGCGGCGGGATCAGGTACCCTGTAACGTTTGGACCGTTCGACCGTACCAACTGACAAGGACGAGGTATGGACGTGTGCTGAGCGCTGCGAAGGTGAGGAACTGAGGATGCCCCTCGGCTGCCGCGCTGTCGGCTGCTGCCGCCAGCACAAACAGGGACGTGAGAGATGGAAAGCGGTGTATCGTTCACATGTATTACACATTTATTGCGCCTAGCACGGTACAATGCGGAGCACGAAGCACGATACCGTGGACTCGTACACCTTGACCTTGCTTGTACGACAGGGTGCATTCGTGACGTGACAGCCGTACACCGGTATCCAAGATTCGCGTACCCAATAATGCAGCCCGGATAATGAAGAGTGTCCGATGTCAGTTGCAAACTGGAGGTTGCTAAACCGCCTCATCCACGGCACAAAGGACGCCGATAGATCTGGGCAGGTCACGAAGGCATTATTAACTCTGACACACGCGCGTGCGCTCGCGGGTATCCTGTGTCATCATGTCGCCTACAAGGCATTGGAGCTGCCGCACATGGTTGCTCCGCGGCTACATCACAGCTAGCGTAACCAGCACGCCCGGCAGTGGTGCCCGTTGGCTCCCTTGCACACGCAGCCGCATGACTAGCAGCAGGCCCTTCCGTATTCGTAGCACCTCAACAACAACGGGTGCATGCAAGCAAGCAAGCCCACTCGCCCGCGCAAAGTTACAGTTACAGTTACAGACCCCAATGGGGCACGTCCGGAGAGCCAGGGGGGCC
>VFQN01003015.1_pt1 | contig 24911 bp, 41 predicted proteins | sample 3512371 | NCBI WGS metagenome assembly VFQN01 (sample SAMN10412370, study PRJNA504923) | tailings metagenome | isolation source: Replicate 2 from Balatoc abandoned mine | place: Philippines: Itogon, Benguet | collected 2017-08-28 | reverse complement strand
AAAGGGGGGCTTTGGGCCACGTGCGGGGGGTGTTTGGCAAAACCACCCCACGGTTTATCTTTTTTGTGGGGGGGGGGGGGGGGGGGGGGGGGGGGGCGGACGCCAGCTCCGCCCAAGGCCGCTGCTGTTGCTTGCTGGAACCTTTCAGTACCACGCAATCTCTATGCCATGTGCGAGTGTTGCGAGGATGCGTGCGGGCACGCCTCTGGGGTTGCAGGATGTTGTAAGGACTGTTGCCGAGTTGTAACCTAGCCAAAGGTCGTATTATCGCGCTGTGAAGGCATAAGCGTATAATTACCAAGCGTACTGGTTCACCTCCCTGCTGCAGCGACAGGCATGCTCAGGCATGCTTCATTGCCCCGCATAAGTCATCGGTAATGCTCTCCTCTTGAATATTGGCACTCACAACGGAAGAGGAGCTTGACCTTGACTTGTATGCGGGCATAACCAACTTAAAACACACTGTGCTAGCCACCTGTTTGTACCTGGCCCAGTAACACCCTTTCGTGTCCACTCCAGCAGCCCGCGCTTACGATATACCTGCTCCTGATAAGGACTGACAACAGCTGTGACTAGTCGTAGGGAAGGTGCTGTCAACACTGAAGGCGCTTCCATAGTCAACATCTTCCTCCAGAACCGCCGCGACCGGCGGGCCGTGGCCCTAAGAGCCAACTCCTCTGACTTGAAAGCAATACTTCAAACATGGAGATTCATGGCAATGCCACCACATTCAACCTAGAGAACGTGCTGCGGCAGAACATTGTAGGCTCAGATTACTACAGGCAGACCTGTACAACCCTGACAAACTGGAGCGACATTGTTGACGAGATATTCGAGTCCGTGGACAACGTGGAACCCTGGTTGAGTGGCAACGCGCGCGGCGCCTCCACAGCGTTCTGCCTTCTCCACCGCTTGTGCGCGTTGAAGCTGACGGTCAAACAAGTAAAGGACATGTTAGAACACAAGGACTCGCCCTACATTCGGGCGGTAAGATGCTTTCTTCCTGGGCAAGCAAGTTGGGGGCGGGGGGCGGGAGGGAAGCCGGGGTGTCCGGTGCTGTCTTGTTCGGAGCAGCAAGGGCGGGCTAGGGCTGAAGACCTGTTGTCTCGGTTACTGGGTCCTGATTTGTGGCCTGACCGCGGCTACAGGACATAAGCAGCATCCTACCAGGTACATGATGGTTACCGTATGCAAGGAACGTTTGCAAGTGCCTGCTGTGCACGGCCAGCCTCATAACGCCCTCCCTCACCCAGCAGTGATGCCGTGTGTGGTCGTGTGCTCAGGTCGGCTTCCTGTACCTTCGCTACGTTGGAGACCCCAAGACGCTGTGGCAGTGGTGTGGGCCGTACATCAAGGACAGCGAGGTGGGTGAGTTGCAGGGTGCCTGACCACAGTCTTGACGCACGGGGCTTGGGTTCCAACCCTCATGCAAGACGGACAGTTAAGGCAGGTGCACTCTATTGAACAGGAATTCCTTATGGTACATCCTTCTTGCACACCGCAGATGTTCGCACCTTCGGGCCCCGGCCAGAAGAGCGTGACGATGGGCGAGTACGTCCGTGACCTGCTGCTCTCCCAGGTAGGTTGAGGAAGCTCCGGCTGAGATACCACACAACAGGTGATGAGGGCGGGATGGCGGGGGTCGGGGGGGTTGGGGTTGCAGCGGCAACACCGTGGTGGTATGACATGGGAGCCTGTGAAAAGGGCACGGCCATGCGTAGGCACCTGTCGTCCATGTGCCACCTGCTCCTGCTACCCTCCCGCTTAAGTGTGGTGCCGTGCCGTGCACAGGAGATGCGGTAGCAGCTCCCGTGGGCGCGCGCATGCCCTGCAGGCGTAGCGTGTGTCGCGCTGCAGCAGCAGCAGCGGCAACGCACCCGCAGGGAGGGCAGCAGGAGTGGTGGATGCGGTGGCGGGGAGCGGGGCAGCCCAGCTCACGGCGTGCTGGTGATCAGTACCCCTGCCGTCGGTAGGGCGCTGGGCTGGCAGTGTCAAAAGAGTCACCGCGTGGTGTATGCCCCCCGCACATTCACCAAAACGGGAGGGCGGGAAAGCATGCTGAGCAAGCCCCGGCCAGCACGCGGCGCCCCCGGAAACACGACCGACGCCTTTTTCATATACTTCAGAGCACGCCCTTTGCTGAGACCCGTTGGACTCTAAAATGGCATTGCACTGCACCGCACTTCCAGTACCCTGCCTGTCATCTGCCTGCAGCCTCGCTCACCGGTCCCTGCCTCGGCCCTGGCCCTCGCAGTACTACTTCGAGACCATCTTCCCGCGCATCCCCAAGCCGGTCCAGGACAACATCAACGAGGAGCTCAAGTCGCGCGGCCTGCCCACCACCGCCAAGGGCAACGGCGGCGCGGGCGGCGCCGACCGCCGCGGCATGGACGACAGCAGCACGCGGCGGCCCGCCTCCGTCAAGGCCTCCCTGTCGGTGGCCTTCGGGCAGCGCGCGCCCAACCGCTCGGGCACGCGGGAGGAGGGCCGCGGCCGCGACCCCTCCCTGCATGAGCGGGACGCTGGGCGGGGGCGCGGGTCGGCGTCCCCGGAGCCCCCGCGGGACCGGGGGGACAGGGACAGGGGCTACGACCGCGACGGCGGCAGGCGGGAGGTGAGGCGTCAGGGGGTAGCTGAGGGCAGGGAGCCGGTGATGCCGAAGGCGGGGCTACTTGGGGGCACATAGACACCGGGGGGGTGCAGGTAGCGTACAGGAGGCCAGCTGTTGCACATGAGCATGTAACTGTGGGTCAGGGCAATCCAGGACTGCGCCGGGTACTAATCGGTTTCGTCATCTAATGCTGGCTCTGTGTGACGCAGGCGAGCGGCCGCGACTTCGACCGGGACCGGCGGGGTGGCAGGGACTACGACCGCAGCCGGGGCGGGCGCGACCATGACAGGGGCGGCAGGGACTTTGACCGGGACAGGGACCGCGGGCGCGGCTACGACGACCGGGACAAGGACCGGGGGCGGGACAGCCGGCGCAGCCGCAGCCGCAGCAGGAGCCGCGGCCGTGACACGCGGGACGTGTTCAAGGAGGCGGCGCCGCGGGACGGGCGGCGAGAGGACGAGGTGCGGGACCGGTACGGCAATGGGAGCAGCCGCCGGTAGCGGGGAGCGGAACGCGGGGTTGTGGGTTTGGCCACCTCGAGCGGACAGAGCGCAGCAGCATTCTATTGACAGTGCAGCTGCCAGGGTGCGTTGTGGGTACGAGCAGGGGGGTTGGCGTTGGGGTAGTGGTGGGCTCGGGGGTTTGGCGGCTGCTGAAAGCTCCCCTGGCATATGAGCCCGGGTGTGGTGTGTGTTTCTCTGAGCGACGACACACGTGACAATCTTAACGGTTTGAATGCATGGTACGTTGGGGTGCGCACACGTGTATGGTCCCTTCTGTCGTGCCTCGGCACATGTGTGTCGAAGGTTGCGTGTTTACTGACGAAGCCTGCCTGGGGCTCGTTGGCGAGGGCCTGAGTGCTAGGGTTCGAGCGTATTATACCGGTTTTGGACACAAACTTAAAACCCAGCTACGTACTGTCAGCGTCTTGGTAAACGGGCATCTGCAAACGGTTGTTGTTCTCTTGTCCACTGAGGCCTCCTAAGCAGGCCGCTGAGGCCACGGACGGTTCACATGGAACACTCTAATACAGGTTTCAAGCCTTCGGCGTGAAGCTCTGCAGAGAGAATCGTTCTCGCTGGTTGTAATTCACGAGCAGAAGTGCTCTCTGTTGGAAGGCCTGGTCCGTCCCTTGACACGTTTCGGTGATTGCCGAACCAAGGCATACGGCACGTGTCCTCTCGTAGGGCGCAACGTCATGCCCAAATCGCTATATATAGGGCAGTCAAGGGGCCACTACAATTGTTCGGGTCCATACTTTATCCTGGCTTACGTAGGCGTAGCTGCTTTGGGTGACCCAGAATGGCCCTGAAGGTTGGCATCGTCGGGGCTGGGTCTGTTGGAAAGACGATCGGCGGGCATGTATCGAAGACCCTCCCTGTCACCTATGGCGTTCGGGATATAAGTAAGGCGGAAGGCGCTGGGCAGCACGAAGGCGTCCGAGCCGTGTAGCGTCAAACTCCAACTGCCTTATTCACTCGCGGCTATTGCACAGCGCTGCAAAACGCTGCAAATGCAAGGATATTAGCATATTGTCTCAAGCTATAAATACCCGGCCTGCGACTCATGCTGCTGATCCCAACTGCTACTCACCCCGTGCATCTTGTGCGTGTCACCCCTGGCAGGCAAGTATGCAGACCTCGCGAAGCTCTCCAACAGCAAAGTCGCAAGCATTGCAGAGACTGTCAAGACCTCAGACGTGGTCATCCTTGCAACAACAAGTAGGTACATCCCCATGTGAACCCCAGCTGTTGAACCAGCCCAAGTGCCCACGTGTTCATTTCGTGCGTCACAAGCACGAACACTGCCAACTGCCAAACCCTGCCCTGGAATTTGCGCCGTGCGGCACATGCATGTCAGCTCATGCCGCAAGCCATGTCGGGGCGCCATGGGCTCCGTGAGCTGGAGGCACCTACCAAAGAGTGTTCCACCTGACACCCACTCTCCTCCATGGTATGGCCCATACGCTGCACCCCCTCCCCCCTTGAAGGTGCGCACAGCGACGACCAGATCCGCGAGGTGGCCGCCAGCCTGGGCCCTGACATCAGCGGCAAGGTGCTCATCGACGCCACCAACCCCCTGTCCAAGTACCCGGAGCTGGAGGTCCGCTGGGGCGGCAAGTCGGGTGAGCAACAGGGAGTGCATGGCTGTCATACCTTGCTGACCCACCCAGTCACACGCGGTCACGACAGCCCAGCTGGTTTGCTGGCCACACAAACGACAGTCAGTAACCTGATGGTGATGCAAACCCGTCAGCAGTTGGAGTGTGCAGATTGTATAACTATAGCGCCGACTCTAGGCGTGCTTTGCAGACCCGACGACCCTTCTACACGAGCATGCTCCCCCTCCTGCGCCGTGATGCACGCCCAGCCCCTCAGCACCACCCTGGCGCAGCCGCACGGCTCCCAGAAACCGCACCGGGCACCCCGTTCACCCAACGCTTACCCACCTACCCCAACACCTACCGCGCTCGCCTTCGGGACCCTTCAACACCCCACCGCCCCGTACATGCACCCGCACCCGCTGATGCACACCTCACGTGCACCCCGCTGCGCCCACCCTGGCCCACCACGGCACCACCTACCCCGCTGCAGGCGGCGAGGTGCTTGCCGAGGCGCTCCCCAGCACCCACGTGTACAAGGCCTTCAACACGCTGGGCGTGGAGCACATGGTGGCGCCGGACGGCTCGCGCATCAGCGGGGAGCAGCTGACCCTGCTGGTGGCGGGCGGGCCGGAGGGGCGGGAGGCGGTGGAGCAGGTGGTGGCGGCGGCGGGGTTCAAGCCCGCGTGGGTGGGCGGCATACGCTACGCCCGCAACCTGGAGGTGAGGGGGGCGGCGGGGATAGGTAATTGGGTGATGCGGTAGCAAAACACTTACCTGCATGCGTCACTAGCTTGCTATGGCTGGGTGTCCGACCGAAAAGGAGTCCTGGAACGTTTCGCGTGAGGGCCTATGCGTTTCGGTCGGCCGGTGGACAATGCCAGCGGTTGCAGGCCCAGTGGTCGTTGGCTGCGGTGGCTTTGTGCCAAGCTGCAGCGCCGAGTCCTGCTGCGGCATTGAGCAATGCACAGCTGTCCGTCTCCCTGCCCTGGCCTGGCTCATCGGCACAGTGTAAAGGTGCGACGTGGCAGCTGCATTGAGCACGTCAAGCCACGCCACCCGTGTGCTGCAGGCCATCGCTGAGCTGTGGATCCACCTGGCAGTACCAGGTAGGTGCCTGGGTGCCTGGGTGGGTGGGCGGATGGGCGGGTGGACGCTTTGATGATAGCCTCGGACTTGTTCATGGCTGCCATGGTCAGGTGGAAATGGTGCAGAGCTGACTGCCACTGCCATGCGTTTTTGTTTTGACGCAACCTGGTGACACCACCCTGCACGACCCGGTCGCACTGGGCATGGCAAAAGTGCTTGTCGTTGCTTCCAGTCTGCGTAGCTAGGTGCGTAACGCTGCTTCTTGTGACGTCCGCCCCTGGCTGATACCCTGCCGACTTGCGGTGGCACGCTTACAGGCGTTGGCACGGCCGACAAGTGGGGCCGTGACTTCCATTTCCAGGTCATCCGCAAGTGAGGCAGGAGCGCAAGCAACCAGTACGCTGTGCGTTTTGACAGGAGACCACCAGCGCAGGCGACGGGTGGCGTTGACGGGAGGGGGTCGGTACCCTTCGCAGACCGCTGGCCAGTACGGCAGTAGGGCCCGGGGCTGGTGGATGAGCCTTGTTGTGTAAGCTGCTGCTGAAGGTGTAAGCTCTGTGGCTTCGGGCGCATGGCTTGGTAGAGTGTGCGTGAACACACAAGGATACTCGTTGCCGTACGGTCGAAGAAAGCACGCACCTACAGGTGTATGCCCGTGTGGAGCTGCGGTACCACCTTACCGGTGTATTGTGACGCTGGTGTTGCTGTCAAGGTGATGATGCTCTGGATACATAGCGCATAAATGTTGCATCGTAAATAGCCTTGCAGACGCTTGGGTACTATGCGTATTGGCTCCGTGCGAGTCCAGTGGTGATGGGCTTGATCCCCCACAGCAACAGCCTTGGCATGCACTCTTGCGCTTGCAAGAAGCGTCGTGTGCCTGTGTGCTGCGGTGCTAAAACACATGGTTGGTTACAGTAGGTCCCGGTGTGCTGCTCGTCATATCATCTCAGGTCTCCAGGGTCCTTACCCTCAGTCCTACCAGGTCCTACGCGTGACGCGCACGTGCATAACCACGCCCTTCGTTCGCTACCGTCAGGCTACCGTACCGTATGCAGTAGGCACAGCTGTGGAAGTCAAGCTTTGTGTACCGGTATTTTCATTGTGACACGTGAAGCTGCCCTGGGCTGCCAGAGCACCTGGGGAAATAGACACAGGGCATTGTAAAACACCCTATGGCCTTGTATTCAATACCCCCATGGCCCAGACGTAGCCAACTGTTCTACTTTGCGATCATCAAGAGCAAAGACTGTCCAATGTCCCTACCTGGCCCACGTCCTGCTACAACTGGTCCACACTGGGGTGTGGGACCTAGAGATCCAACAGGGGCACAACCTGTCACAACCACGGGCACTAGAGCTGGTACACCAAGTGGGCTTGCAGACAGCAATACCCTTGTGGTCCAACGAAGCCCAGTGTACTACTTTCCGATCATCAAGAGCAGAGATGGTTCACACTGGAAGGTTCATGAAGACACAACGGGGCCATACCGGTGACTCGTCACGTCCACCAGCAATGGAGCTCGTGACACAACAGCAGTGACCCGGTCAGCTCAGAACGACATCAAAACGGGTCGTCGGACCTGAGGCACACACGTACGACAACCCCAACCTCAACGCCCAGCCGTCACAAGCAATACATGCTGCCTACGTACGTGATGCCCTCGTTCCTTGCATCCCCGCAGAGTCAAACAATAAAAAGCATCGCAATGGCAAGGATGACGCGGTTGGTTGCTTGTGGAACCCGTTAGCGGGCACCCACGCTAATCCAGCCTGGTCCAGTTCCCAGCCTCCTCCTTCCGCTGTCCCGGCACCTAGCAACAGCCAACAACAACTCTCCACCGCCATCAGCTTCGCCACGTGTCAGGAAACACAGTATTAGGCAAACCCATACCACCAAATGGACTCCGTGTGGACGGGTGCCAGCTCCCCCTCATCGTCAGGTTATTCGTGTCCACACGTGCGCCCCAACCGTCACTGTCCAAAGCGCAGCAGCAGCAATCAATCGTACATGGCAGCTGTCGCTCTCCAGCCTCCACGTCACGCGTCTGCTCCCTGTTCCTGGTCTCGCGGCACCAGGTGCATGCGGATGCCACGTGTGCCGGCGGTCTGCAGCGTCAGGTGCGTGCTCTCCCGCCGCCTGATGCCCTCGCGGCCGCCCATCTGCGATACGGAGCCCATAAAAAAGGTACACATGTTGCGTGTGAATACTCTACGGTACGTACGGGTATTGCATGCGCACGTGCATGCAAGGCAGTACCAGGGCCCCCTTACCCAGCGGAAAAACTCTTTTGTAGACGCGCTTTTCTGCCCGTCACCCGCAAAGCCATCCATAGCGCTCAGCGTAGCCCCCGCCCCGCCCCCGTAGGCTCACTCTTACCACAGCAGCCCTCCGCCAAGACGCCCACGCACAGCCCCCACCACCCACCTCGTCCGCCAGGCGTATGCGGAAGTTGGCCAGCAGCAGCGCCACCACCGTCAGCACCTCCATCTTGGCCAGCGACTGTCCCACGCAGGAGCGGGGGCCCTCGGAGAAGGGCATGTAGGAGATGCCCGTGCGGGCCGACGCAGGGGAGTGCCCCCCGGCCCCGCCCCCGCCCCCGCCCGCGTCATCCTCGTCATCCTCGTGCGCTCCGGGGGACGCACGGCCACGGCCCCCCGGCCCCATGCTGCCGCTGCCGCTGGTGACGCTGTTGGTGTGGCTTAGCAGTGTGGGCAGCAGCGTGCTGGTGGTGCTGGTGCGGTGGGTGAGCATGCTGCTGTTGCCGCTGATGCTGCCGATGCTGCTGACGCCGCAGGAGTCGTCACCGCCGCCGGCAAAGCCGTGCGCCGGGGGGTGGGCCGCAGCAGCCATCAGCTGAGGGCCGTCCGTCGGGCCAGCGGGGGCCGCTGCTGCTGCTGCTACTGCTTTTGCCGACATGCGCTCCACGGGGGCGCTGTCGTGGGGCTGCGGGTGCTGCTTGCTGCCGTGTGGGGCGTGGGCCTGGGCCAGCCCCTGGGCGATGCCCTCCCGCGCCCTCATATCCAGCACGTAGGACTCCACGGGCACGTCTGGGGATGAGGCAAGGTAGAAATGTGTGGAGGTGTGAGCGGTTTGCCACAGATAGGTTAAAAAGCACTCGACTGGTAAGGCGCGTCTCCGTGTTTTAGTATCGCCTGCAACACCTTGGCTGCATGGTGGTCCTGTCTGTCCCATGGCCGGCGTGCTTGCTTGTTTGCCTCCTCCTGTTCCCTCTTGCCCCTTGGTGTGACAACATCAGCAAGTACAGGGCATCTCAGCCATACACCGGGTGCCAGTGGGAGTGGTGCACTGGCTACCTCGAAACAAGGCGCACCCGCACCAGCGCCCCGACACACTCAAGCAAGCTTAGCCGCCTGGTGGGCCCATCGTGACTGCCCTCTCCAGTTCGCCCTGGCTACTTAGTCCGACACCATGTCCACGTGGCCGCGGACACGATACACTACCGTCCTCAAACCACGGCCCACATGCCAGCCAGCACCCACCCAGCCAGCGCTCGGGCTTGAAGGCGTGCGGCTCCACCCAGTTGTGCCTCGTGTTGTGGATGGCGAACAGCGGTGTGCCCACGGGGGTGCCGGCGGGCACGCGGTAGGGCCCCACGCGCAGGGGCTTGTCCGTGACCCTTTGCACACGTGCGGGAGTTTGGGGACAACAGCGCATGCTCATTGTTGCCAACTGTGGTCGACTGCGCAGACCTGTCAGCCAAAGCTGCATATCCAGCCCTAAAGTCCCACCGGCCGCCTTGGAGTGCACAGCACGTCGTCAACCCAACGTCCTGGGACCACTCACTTGCCCATGATGGAGACCACAGGGAACATCCGCATCGCCTCCTGCGGGGCACGTGGCACGTGCAATGCGGGTTACCCAGGTGACTTCGCACAAATACGCTAATACACGGCACGTGCGCCAACAGCTTCGCCTGGTGCTCTTGTCTTCGAGCCGGCAACAGCATGCAGTTGGCCGTGAACGGTCAACTGCTAAAGGTACGTTACAGCCCAGCGCAGTGCCCTACCTTGATGCACGCCGTGATGTACGGCAGGCGCTTGAGGTCGTCCACCTCCAGGGGGCGGGCGGCGGCGCGCCCGCCCTCCGCCGGGGGGCGCACCAGCAGCCCCGCCGCCGCCAGCTCCGCTGCCGCCGCCTCCTCCGCCCCCGGCGTGGTGGCCACGTTGAACAGCGTCCAGCTGATGGTGTGGCCGGTGGTCTCGAAGCCCTCCACGAACAGAATGCCGATCTGCGGGTAGGCCACAGACACAGGCGCAGGAGGGGCACAGCGCAGGTGGTTCGGAGGAAGGGAACAGTTCCAAGGCTGAGGTACTGTCAAGGGCCGTCCCAGGGCAATTGCGCTGACCGCACAGCGCCTGTGGCCCCCGTACCGTGCTACTCACTGCGTAAGCTGGTTGGACTTAGTTCAGATGTTATGTAGCGTCTAGTGCAGGGCGGTGGCAGGGGCAGGCCCCATGCGCACGCGGACGGTACCTCCGACAGGATGCGCTCCTCGGTGATGGCGTGGGCGGAGCGGCCGCCGCCCCGCAGCAGCCGCCACGGCCAGCCCCTGCCACGTGCCTGCGAGGCAGGACAGCGGCACGCGTGGGCCACACGTTCTTGGGCGACGGAGTGCCCGATAGAGCTCGGCCGATGCTGGATGGCCGATGCTAAAAGCGTTGGATGTTCATAGGGCCATTGTGTCCCCTGACAAACACCACGTGCAAGTTCTAGGCAAGATACTGCGCGGCAAAACGGTCCAAACACCCTTCATCGTCGCATAAGTAAGGTGATCACGCATGTCTCGTTAGTTTGCCCCGTGGCATGCCGCATACCGCTGCAGCCGTGCCCCTCCGCCGCTTTCTTGCCCAGTCCCCCGCCCCGTCTCCCCAAACACATGCAGCTCCTGCCGACCTGCTGCTCCTTGCCTCCCCCCTTCTGCTCCTTCTCGGCCTCCTGCCGCGCCGCCAGCAGCACACGGGCCAGCTGCGCCCCGATGTCACGGTCCGATGGCGGCGGCGGGCCGCGCGCCAGCATCTCACGCAGCAGCTGCCGCATGTGGGTCTGGAAGTCGGAGAAGGACTGCCGGCCTGCACAGCAGCAGCGGAGCGGGCAAGGCAGCAGGTAACTAAAGGTTCCGTCAGCGCTACCCATCGAGCAGCTCTACACTCGGCCAAACGAGCTGCTGTGAGCTCGTGTCGTGTTACGTTTTGGTGCGTTTCGTGCAGGCACATCCCATTGCGCGACACCTGCGTCGTGTGCTCGAGGACACCCACCCTTAGGGCCGTTCTTGAACAGTCTGGGCGCCACGCCCCGCAGCGGGTTGGCCACGCGGCGCATGACCTCCGTGAAGGCACGTGGCAGCACGCGCAGCAGGTGGCTGGGCGGCACGGCGTCCAGCCGCACGCAGCCGTAGTCGTGGCCAAAAGCAGACTGCAGGTGTCAACGACACAGCAAGCATGCACACATAGCTCATCAGGTGGAACAGGCTTTATCCAGGAGTGCAGTGTGCACGCTGCGCAAAGCACCCAGCCGGTCCCGCGCACCCTCCAGCTGCCCTGCTCCCTTGCCCGCTGTGCATGCCCGCCTCATCTCTTCTCTTCTTGTCTTAGATAGTCACTGAAACACCCTGAACCATAAAAAAAGTCACTGAAACACCTTGAACCGCCCAGTCCCGCTGCAGGCTCCCCTTCCTCACGCCCCGCCTCCCGCTGCCCCACCAGCCCTATGACGTCCAGGGTGACCCTCAGCGCCGCCTGGTCCACGTCCACCGCCTGGCTGGGGCCCACCGCCCGCAGCCACTCCACAAGCTGCTCCGTGCGCTCCCTGAGGTGGACACGCATGCAATACACCCGTAAGGCAAGGCGATTACCGCTACTTTATCCGGATCTTGTTCCTGGAACGGTGTGGATCCCGCTTGCTAAGCGAGTCCAGCGAAGCAAGCTACAAGATCTTGGCTCGGCGAAACGTGGGCTGTACGACGGTGTAGGGGTGGGGCCAACGCCGCGTAAGGCGTGTGTGGTGATCCGCATGCGCAGCGCAGCGCCTGCAAGCGTCAAGCCTTTTGCGAGGCTTGGCATAAGGCCTCACCTGACCAGCGGAAACTTCGTCTTGATGTTGCCGAATGCGAAGGACAGCGCCACCGCCTTGCGCACGGCCTTCCAGCTGGCGTCGGCGGGGGAGGTCAGCAGGTTGGGCCGGCCGTGGGGCGTGCACATCTGGGGGTTGGGGAGCGGCGGCACGGGGCAGGGGGCTGTGGATAGGATGGCACACTCCGCACAGCTTGTAAGCAGTAGTGTGGGTTCGGAGATAGTGCACGTCATGTAGCAGATGTGACGGATGCCCGGTAGGTCAGGCTTGAGAGCCTGGAGTACCGGTAAGTGGGACAGCTTCCCGATCCCTGCTGCCGCGCTGCTACGGCGCTCAATAGCCCTTGCAGCCCCTCCTTGGCCCTCGCCCCGGCCCACCATGTTGATAGGCGCGTACATGTCCGCTGCCTTATCCATGGAGCCCTCTCCCCTTCCGCTGATGGCGGCCAGGGCGGCGGGGTCGGTGATCACCAGGCCGTCGTGCCACAGGAACTGGACGCTGCGGAGACCAAGGGAGCAGCACGGGGGGCGGTCGGCAAACACGCCGGCGTGAGGGGCAGGGAAGAGGTAAGGGGCGAGTTCCCAAACAAAGCAACACCATCAAAGGGCTTCTCGTGCGCCAGCAGCCTGCCGTATTCGCCCGAGCACAATCAATGAAGCACCTTAGCCGATATTGTGAGAACGCCACTTGCGGTCTTGACCAGCACAAGGGCTTGCGGCTGGGCAGAACGGCTGCTGCGCCCACGTGGCCTACAGGGGCCATGAACGCTGTTGCGTCTCCCTCCCTGCCCTCCATCCTTCTCTCTCCCGACCTACCGCACGATGCCTCCGTACTGATCGGCCCACTGCAGCAGCACGCGGTGGAAGTCGGGGCGCAGCAGCTCCAGCAGGTTGCCCACAAGGGGCAGCGCACGGCGCCAGGGACCGGGGATGAGGTGCATGTCGGTGTGCAGCCGCCGGCTGAGGGTGCAGGACAAGAGGCAACGCGCAGCGAAGTGGAAAGGGGTTGTACAAAATGCTGTAGCATAATGTACCAGTAGTACCGGACGTATCGGCGTAATGTTTCAGTGCATGCCTGCACAGGAGGCCTGGCCGACCAGCAATGCCGGGCCCTTGCGCTGTAACAACGATGCGATTGTGCACCATGCCTTACGGCCACACATGTTGTCTACATACTGCCCTGTGCAGTTTTCAAAAAAAAAACGTGGGCCATGCGCACCCACCTGACGCGCCTCGCCAAGCCCCAGCCCAGCAGTGCAGCCAGCAGGCAGGTCCACACGGTGGCCCACACGTGGCTGCGGACAGCCGCCCACACGCCGCCGCGCCACAGCAGCAGATTCAGCAGCAGACCCTCTTCGCCCGGTGTGCGTTTCACTGTGGACGTGTTGAGTGCCGAGTGGCTGCAGCCGCTCGTGCTGCCGCCGGCGGCAACGGCAGCGTCTGGGAATGTTGTAACCCTGTTGGCAGTGCTGCACCCGATGTCCTGGACGTTCAGGGGAGGTCCCGGCATGGAGGCACCAACGGACAGACCCGGGATGACTGGGTCATTGGGTGGTGCGCTGGACAGCAGCGGAGGCGCGGTACAAGGAGCTCCGGGCGTGGGGCCGTGCAGAAGGTATGTAGCGCTGGGGCAGGGTGGCACTGGGCTGGGAGCGGGGGCGGGTTGGGGTCCAGCAGCGTCTGACGGAGTGCGAGATGGACGGTTGAGGGTCGGTTGGGCGCTGGCAGGCGGCAAAGTTAGCAGCAGAAGGATAACAAATGAAGGCGCAAAGAGCGCGGCGAAGGTAAGCGTGTGCGTTGGGGCGGGCGCCGCACTCCGCGTAACGCGTTGACGGGTCATTTGGGATTACGTGGAGCAAGCGCGCGCATAGGCGCCAAGTGTGCTGTGCAGCGATATTTTGGTCGGAACAAGTTGCGGATGCTGGCAAAAGCCTGTTTTACAGGGCGTGATGGATGGCTCATAGGGAACCGCCATCCTCCCAATGTGGAGCGCCTTGGATCACAACAGGCTGACTGTTGGTTACCGCCGCCCAAACAAGCCTGTGAGGGCGACCGCGACACTTTTTGCGCCGATATTTAGTGCACATTTGCACATTCAACCCAATCCATTCCGAAACGGAACCTCGTCATGACGGTCCCAAGGGTCACACGCCGTAAATAAAGGCTTTCGCGCGAAACGCCGGCACGCCCGCACAACGGACGCGCCATCATCAAAGCCAGCTTCATCTTATATCCTCCTTTCCTGAGCGGCGCGCTGCAAGGTCGGCTGACCTGCCGGTGACGCCGCAGCACAACCTCGCCCCCGGCCCCAAGCCCACCTGTCCGTAACGCTCAACTTCCACCTGCACCTCCTCCTCCGCCAGCGCCTTCACCACCTTCACATACCGCAATGTCCTCCACCGCTCCCGGCTCTGAGGGCCCCTCCACCGCCGCGGCTGCCCCGCTCGGCCCTCCCGGCCCCCGCCTGCTGGTGCTGCTGCGCCACGGAGAGTCGGAATGGAACAAGGCCAATCGTTTCACCGGCTGGGTGGATGTGGACATCACGGAACAGGGCAAGCGGCAGGCGACGCGCGCGGGGGCGCTCATGCGCGCGCACCTGGGCCACGGAGATCGCGCCTTTGACGTTGCGTTCACGTCGGTGCTGCGTCGCGCCATCCGCACGCTGCACATGGCGGAGGACGTCATGGAGCTGCTGCACCTTGAGGAGGTGGGTGCGTGTGGGTTAGCGTGTGGGTTAGCGGTGCTGCATAGTAGCCAACTGGTCTGGGGTTCGGCTAGCTTATCCGAAGGTATGGCTGATTGGCAAACATAGTACTGCACCTGGAGCAGTTGGGGGCGGGGTAAGGCCGCGATGGGGAGAAGAGCAGCCTGAGCAGGGAGGGGAGAGGCGGCAGGCTAGCGGCGGGCGGCAAGAGCCATACCTCTGCACCCGTCGTGCGGCGGCCAGGTGAGGGGTTGCGGACGTGATCCACTTGTCAATGTGTAACGATGCGGTACCTGGGCTGGACGTCCCGGTAAGCGCTGCTGCTTGTGTGGGCCCCCACGCAGGTCAAAAACTGGCGGCTGAACGAGCGGCACTACGGCGCGCTGCAGGGCCTCAACAAGGCGGAGACGGCGGCCAGGCACGGGGAGGAGCAGGTGGGAGCCTAGTGGGGCAGGGGGGCTGGCACAGGTGAAGCAAGTACCTAAAAACGACATCACGTGGTCCATTTGCATACAAGCGTGGCACCAATGTCGAGCACAGCATGCGTACGCGTAACACGTCAAGCCGGCGCCGGTGGACGTAGTTTGCGAGCTGCCATGCTTCTCTCTGCGCCTGATGACACCTTGTGTCGGCACGCACCCTTTGTTGGCCTCCGCTCAGGTGCACATCTGGCGCCGCAGCTACGCGACGCAGCCGCCCGCGCTGGACCCCACCGACCCCCTCCACCCGTGCCACGACCCCCGGTACCGGGGGGTGGACCCCTCCCTGCTGCCCGCCACTGAGAGCCTCAAGGTGGGTGGCCACGCAGCGTTGCACCTTTTGGCCCACACGCCACACCATATCGACAATGGGGCCATGCACACGCCCTGACCACCCAACGACGTTTCCATGTTCCCAAACTCCTCTACAACCCCTCCCCGCACACCCCGCCCAGGCTCGCCTGCCTTCCCAACAAAACTCGATGCCCACCTGCCTGCCTTGCATCCCGCCACGCCTGCAGGACTGCGTGGCCCGCTGCGTGCCGTTCTGGGAGTCCCACATCGCCCCCGCGCTGGCGGCGGGGCGGCGGGTGCTGGTGGCGGCGCACGGCAACAGCCTGCGGGGGCTGGTCAAGCACCTGGACGACATCAGCGACCAGGTGGGACCCTGGGCAGCGGAGGGAGAGGGGAGAAACCCCGTCATTTGTGGATGGGACGAGCTTTCATGTGCAGTAGGATGGGGAAAGACCAGGCTGGCGTGTGCGCAGCAGCCTGAATTGGCAACCCCGTGCATCGCGAGGGCCGGTTTCCCCTTGGCAGGCCTTGCCAAGACAACTCTGCAACGCCCAACCCCGCACACGCCTGCGCCTGCGCACCAAACGCACCACGATGGCCCCTTCACGTATCCACAGGACATTATGAAGCTGGAGATCCCCGTGGGCGCCCCGCTGGTGTACGAGCTGGACGAGCAGCTCAGCCCCGTACGGCGCTACTACCTGGGGGCTGGGCTGGTGGCCGCGCCCCCGCTGGGCGTGGCGCTGCTGCTGCCCTCGGGGTGCGACGAAGGGGCGGAGGGAGACGGCGGCGGGCAGGAGGGCAAGGGCAAGGAGGTTGCGGCGGCGGCGCGCGGCGCCATGCAGGCCCTGGCCAAGGTGGGCTGCGGCAAGAGTAGGGGTACCTACGAGTAGAGGGGGGGAAGCGCATGACTCAGGAGGAGTTCTGTTACTTGGCCTAAGGTTTATTAAGGCGTTTTCTGCACTTGTTACAGCGTCTTGCGTCCACCGTGTGTCCACCGATGCGGCGTTGCTACGTGCAATGCAAGCACGCAGTCTGGTGCCTCACCTATTGGCCGCCCTGCACTTAAACCACACGTTGCCTCGCAGGCGCTGCTGCACACGGGCGTCACCACCCCAGACCACCTGCGCCTGGTGTCGCCGCGGGAGCCCGCCGCCCTGGCCGCGGACGGCCGCGCAGCAGAACAGCTAGCGGCAGTGCCCTCCACGCAGGCCCTCAGCAGCTGCAGCTACCTGCTCACAGCCCTGATCGTGGGGCCCGATGGTGGTGTGGACACTGCTGGTGCTGGTGGTATTGGTGTGGGGCGCACCGACCCGGGCGTGAGGGCTATGGAGCCAGCCGCGCCGCACAGGGGCGTGGAGGTGGAGGGTGGCGTGCAGGGGGGTGGGGGCAAGGCCGGCGCGACGGGAAGCAGCAGCAGCAGCGCGGGGCTGGAGCTGTGTGGGCTGGAGGAGCTGGAGGCAGTTGCGCAGCACCTCGAGGTGGAGAAGCACGTTGTGGTGGTGGTGCTGCTGCCGCGGGAGGGTTCGGGGTCGGGAGCTGGGGTCGGGGGCGGGGGTATGCAGGTGCAGCAGGTGGACAAGGGGGGAGAGGAGGGGCCCCAGCTGGACCTTGGGCTGGTATCCCGGCGGGTGACGGAGGTGATTGGCGGGAGGAGCAAGATGCTGGTGGCGGCACCGGCGGGGATAGGAGCTGGTGGTGCTGTGGGTGGGGGGCAGGAGAAGGGGGAGCAGGAGCAGGAGGAGGAGTCGCTGATGATGGGGGGCGGCCGCGTGTGGGACGCCGTGCCGCGGGCGTGGCGGCAGGGGGGCCGCGTGCATGCTGCGGGGTGCGCGGGCGCGGAGGAGGCGGAGATGGTTGCGAGCGTGCTGTCCTGCTCCACAGGCAGCGTGTGGGGCGTGGAGGCGTGAGAAGGCGGGCTTGACTACCGCCTTGCAGCTATTGACCAAAGCGAGGGGTAGAACACTTCCGTAAGGTTTTTGGCTCATGGTCATACATGCTGTTGCGACGTTTGATTCGCAAGGTTGCATCGTTGACTATTGTGCTCCTATAGTACATCGCACTGTGCCATAGGCGCGCAAGGCCGTGGCCGAGGGAGATGCTGCGTTAAGCGTCAAGGGATACCAAACGGGCGTGCAAGGTATATGCAGTATGTAGCCGCTTGCATCCGCACTGTAGCGGGGTTTAGGTAGTAGGTATTAGGTATGGAGCGTGGACCGTGGAGCGTGGAGCGCACGAACGGTTGTGCGGTTGTGCAGATCGGCGCGAAATGTTGGCTCCGTGCTGTCCATGCGGAGGTTTGCTAAATTAGCCCCAGCCTCTGCAGCGGAGCGACGGTGTGATGATCAGTATTGCCGTGTATGCCCTCTACACAGAATACTAGCATCCACGCTATCCACGCCATAGTCACTGCGAAAGACCGGGAGCAGTTCGAGATAACTCACCAAGGCTACGCGAGACGGCTTCGCTGAGCAAGTAGGCGCGGCCTTACATGTAGTGAAAGATGTTGTTAGGAGGGTGATAGGTGCAGCTTAAGTTCAGGCAAGTCCTTACAAAAGGACAAGGATGACCGCACAGGCCCGTTTGATGGAGGAGCGAAAGCTGTTCCGGAAGAATAGGGTAAGGACAAGGAGAAGTCTCAGTGGAGTACATGCTGGGCCCGCTCCATCGATGCCCACCGGCGTGAGGTTCCATGCCTCATTGCCCTCCCCCCTGCCCCTCCTCGCCTCTCCCCCTCCGCTACCGCTCATCAACGCCCCCAGCCTTTTGGGTTCTCTGCAAGGATAAATACCAAGCCCGATGGCAAGTCCAGTCTCTAGCACGCGCGTCGGGGCGCATGGAAAGCAGGTGCAGCCTCTGGGAAGCATCGTAACCTGTCGTTGGCCTACACCAGAACACCACACCAATAGCACCTTCACACGCCATCCAACTCAGCTGTGTATGTCTTACAAATTCCTGCAGGCAGCACCGACCTGACCACGTGGCACTGCCTCATCCCGGGGCCAAAGGGCACCAGCTGGGAGGGCGGGCTGTACCCCCTGACCATGGTGTTCCCGGGCGACTACCCCGCCTCGCCCCCAACCTGCGCCTTCCCACCGGGCTTCATACACCCCAACGTGTACCCCACGGGGAAGGTGTGCCTGAGCCTGCTCAGCAACGACGACGACCTTGGGGGGCAGTGGGCGCCAAGCCTCTCAGTGACGCAGGTGGGGTGGGAGTGCGGGACGGAGTACGGTACCTAGCACCTGCGATGCGAGCTGACACTTCTCGGCCGTCAGACAGTTGCTCTGGACTCACAGCAACAGTTTACTTTTGGGCATCTGGGTCGGTCAAGACAGCCTTTAACCTCATGGTGACTTCCGTTTAACGACCACCGGCGTGCGCTCTACCATGCGGTGCAGTGCGCGTACCGTAAACATTCTGTCCTTCTGCGTGTACGGCGTCGCATATCCACAGGTGCTTGTGGGCATTCAGGAGCTCCTCGCTAGCCCCAACATCTACTCCCCAGCCCAGGTGGGTCCGGCATCGGGCGGGGTGCTCGGCGCATATCCCTGTACAGGTACAGGCCGGTGTCGCTCTCGCCCAACAGCATGGCATACCGTAACCGCTTCGGCACGGCCTTTAACAGGTATGCGTGTCCGCGCCGGCACAGCGGACTGTTACTGAAAGGCCGGTTAGCTGTCACTGACTGACAAGGAAGCTGTGTGGCAGGCTCCGTGATACTCATCCCCACTCCCTGTGTCGCAGGAGCATGCGACAGAGCTGCTCAGAAAGGACCCGGCAAAGTACGAGAAGTGAGTTGACTGGACGTCTGTGCTTTTGTACACGCTGTTCTCGGGCAACGCAGCAACTGTCATGCAGGGCCACCGCATGAGCACACCTGCTCCGTCCAACAGCGGCACGGTTGTGCGTTTTAGACATTTGCATAAAACAGCTGTGCATGCTTAGGATGGGTGGGCCCCTCCGGCGGCCCAGTAGCACACCAGTACGCCAAGACCGCATGCATTTGAGCCCAAGCATCGGTCCTGTGACCTGCTGCAGGGTGATCAAGGAGCAGGCCAAGAAGTACCCACCGCCGGATGACGCCGATTGATGGCTGCAACACAGACGTGCTGCTTGCGCGTACGTCGTGCTTCCTACACTGGGTTGTACAGCACTGCACGAAGCACACCTACCTGCACGGATACTGCCGTGACCTGTGGGACCCATGCGCGAGAGGACTAGTTGGCACAAAGCACATGTATACGGTGAGCCAGCCTAGGCAGCATGCTAGTTGTGCCACGAACGCTTGGCGGTGTGGTAGCGGGTCGGCTGAGTGCCACCACAGGAGGTCCAGCCTCCACACATAACACCATTACCGGAATGCCCGAATTGTGCCAAGCCGGAGTGCCTGTTGGAACATGACTGACGGTGGTCGTTGCGAGTCAAGGGTGCCCTGTGCCTCTGGCTGTGTTGCTTGGACGTGGACCGCGGTAGGGTATGAGCGTCCGGGGCAGGCCAAACGCGTCGACGAGGTCGTTGCGTTTGTTGTGCGGTGGTGCGGGTTTGATATGCCCTCAGACGGGGTGTTGGCCAGCAGGCTTTTGCGTGCGTTGGGGTGCATGCATGCTTAGCCAGGCTACCCATGCTGCCATCCGACCCCATACACTGACGACGGAACTTGGCGGTGTACCGTGTGCACATGGTGAGAAGTTGTTGCTGGGGAAGCAGACAAGCATTTCAAGGGGTGCAAGAGTGGCGATGGCGGTATCGGTGAGGATGGTGAAGGGCCAAACCTTGGGGGCAGAGCGCAACACGTTGCGAGTTGCGCTGCAAGTGTCGCCCTTGCATGCCGTACGTACCGGTCACCGCACGCGTGCAACATCTTATTATGTGAGCTGGTGGATTGAGGCTGTCATTGGGCTGCGGCAGTGGCATAGCCCTGTCACACATGATGCACGCGAGTTCTAGTTGCCGGCTGGTGGTGTCCAAGAGACCAAGACCACCTGCTGGCGGGGTGGTCAGCTCCGAGACCCATGCGGCCCATGGCCTGATGCCTGATGCGGGCAAGCAAGGCTGAGGGCGGGGCTGGCGAGTGCGCCGCTGGTGTCTGGTAGTGCAAGTAAGGACGGGAACGGAACGACACGAGCGCGTCTGCCGGTCCCGCTACATGTCCCAAGGCATTTGGCCGTCGTAACTTGGTATCCCCTTACAGTCTTAGGCGAATCAGCACCTTATGGCGGTGTGTGCAAGTCAGCACCTCCGCCGTCCGGGTCCTGAGTTAATCAGTACATGCCACAGGGGCCGACACGCACACGCACTTGCCATCTGCCGAAGCGAACCTCCACCGGTAGCACAAAACTCAGTAATCATAATGCCCCACCAGCAGCCCTCTACTGTGTCGACATCCGAGGACTTTGCACGAGCACCCATATGTACATGCCCGGCTCTTACAGCACCCATGCAGGAACCCGTTGCCCCTAACTCCTTGACGGCGCACAACGGCTTCCAACTGCAGGGAATCTGTGCACGCAATGCTAGCTGGTAGGTCACCTGCTGCCCGCAATCCCTGCCTAGGCCGCCGCCGGCTTGTTGACGACGATGGTGCCCACCATGGCGTCGTGGCCCTTGACGGTGCAGCGCAGGGGGTACTTGCCCGCCTTCATGGGGATGAACAGCCACTGGGCGGAGGCGCCCGCCTTAAGGGCCACCTCCTGGATGCCGCCCTTGACCTGGGGGGCAGGGGCAGGGCGCGTGGGCGGAGACCGGGGGTACAACTTCATGGCAGCGACACGCGGGAGGCAAGGGAACAGGATGTGCACGCACATGGAAAAGAAGGTCACGACGGGGAGGGAGCTTGACTGTAACCACAGGTGGTGGTGGTGGTGGTGGTGGTGGTGGTGGTGGTGGTGGTGGGTAGGGGTGAGGTGGTGCGGGCTTGGGGGGCCAGCGTTTTGTGCACCACGGCGAGGCAGCGGCTTGAAGCCCACACGAAGCCGTCAACCCACGGTCACCCACTCATCCCCTGGCACCCACCTCCACCGCCGGATCTCCCGCCAGCACCAGAATGGTGAACACCTTCTCAGCAAACTCGAACGCCGTGAAGTAGTGCGTCGCTGCGGGTGCAGCGGTTGGGGCGGGATCAAGCCACTGCATCAATGGACCAGTGCCAATGGCCTACTGTACCGGAGCATAGGGCTGAGCCCTTAGGAGCTGGCCCTAGCCTCAGGCGCCCCCCTCAGGTGCCCCCGCGCTTACCCTTGCTGGGGTTGCTGAGCTTAAGGCGGGTCAGCTGCCCCTGAGTGAACTCCAGGGTGCTGCGGGCAGCAGGACAGCAGCGGGTGCAGCGGATATGGTCAGTGGGGCTAAGTTGCTCAGGCTGTCGGTCAACAGTTCCAATACGGCGCGGGCCAGGGTAGGGCAGGGGGCGCGACGGAGTGAAAGAACAACAAGAAACGTGCTCACAGCGCTCCCTTGCTCATGCTGACAGTGGAAGCATGGAACGCACACCACACCTGCCATGCGATTGTGCACACACCTGCGTCCGCACCTCAAACCGTCAAGGGCACGACCCTCACCCCTGACTTTGCCACCCTGCATACGGTACACCCGCTCCGCTCCTCGCACCTGGGGTTGAAGGCGAACTTGCCGTCCTCGGAGCCCAGCACCACGCTGACCTCCTGGATGGGGTCGTCGGGGTTGAGCAGGTAGTCCTTGAGTCCGGCGTGGGCAGCGCCGCCTGCGACAGGGCGAGCAAAGGGGTGGCTTGCAGGTGGTGCAGCAAGGCGTAGGAGTATGCGATGTGTAGGGTACTGCAGGCGTTCAGGTGTGAGGCCCTTCATTGCCACGTGCCGATGGGTGCCCCCTCCCCCCCCGGGTGGCTGGAGACAACCGTCGGCGAAGCCACCCCACAGCCTTGACAGTGTTGGAGTGAGGCAGTGCGGAGCTTTACAGGGTGGTGAAGTTAGGATGGAAGTGGGATGGTAGAGGGCTGTTGGGCAAGTCAGAGACGGAGGGAAGCTTGTCCTATGCAAGGATACTGAAGGCCCCACCGAAAGCTGTCGAGACCGCGACGGAAGCGCCAAGAGCGAGCGCAGCCCTACGGCTAGCCACAGCCGGAGATGTAGACTGCTCAGTATTGGCCTGCTGCAAGGCGCGGCAGGAAATGGAGCCGCGCAGGCGTAACGGAACCGCAGAGGTCGCCTGGCGAGCGGCGCTCTTTGGCAGCTGTCGAGTGGCAATCATGTTTACCAGTTTATGATACAACATATGCGGCAATGGGTCCGAGATGCTGCTTATACATTGTCGCTCCTCCGAAACCTTGCATCCCAACCGCCAGTGCCGGTACCTGGCAACGTGGCGAGCATCAGGAAGGAAAGCGGCGGGCTATAATACATATGTACAATAGGGGCCCGCTTGGTTATAGCTTCCGCGGCGGGGGCGCGGTCGGCACCGCTGCGTGCCAGCCCCTTGTGAGCCCTGCCGACAAGCTCCTTCACCGCTCCCGATCTGCTAAGCCAGAACGCCTACAGCTAAACCGGCAGGAAAGGCAGTCGGTATTGCCAGTCAGGGGATGTAAAGCAGCAGCGCATGCGGGGCAGGGGCGCATGGACACCCTAGCACCAGCAACACTGGTGGGCCGCGGGCGTGTTGGCGAGGTGCGGCAAGGGCGGACCCTGCGGGCAACCCCCGGCCTATGCTACGAATCGATTACTCCACGCAGTTGCAGCATCAGTGTTTGTGTCGCTGCACACGAGCGGAGGTGGCACGTGTCAACAGCTTTGCAGAGCGCCCGCATACGGTGTAAGCAAGGCCTCCCCCTGCGCCCTGGGCAGGCTGTGGCCCGAATGCTGGGGCCTTCGCTGGAGCTGGTGGCGACCCGAGACACAGCAATACCTGAACAATCTGAGGTGAGCGCACTGTTATGGACCTACACCAGCATTGCTGTGGTAACAGGATGTGAGCAAGTGGGGTGTGTTGGCACCTGGCACGACACAACGAGGAGATGGCTTCAACCCCTCCTGCTTCCTTTGTGCCCTCAATCCACGCCCCGGCGCCCAGGGCCCCATCTACTGCTGCGTCACCAACGACGCGCTGGACTCCGTGGCCGACCGCACGCCCCCCGGCCGCACGGCGGACCTGGTGCTGCTGCAGAACGGCTGGCTGCTGCCGTGGCTGCAGGCCCGCGGGCTGCTGGGCAGGGTGACGCAGGTGGCGCTGTACATGGCAGGTGCGCCGCGCTGTGATTTTCTTGCGGATGATGGGCCATGCAGTAGCCAGCGTAATGTGCCGGGGTCCCTTTCGCTTGTTGGGAGCACGCCACACTCGAAGCTGGCTGGGCAGGTGCCCGGCCATGGCGGTACGTCGTGCGCTGGCCGTTCGAAAGAATGAACGTGAGCCAGGGCTGTATGTAAGCCCTCTCATGCATATCTACATGTTCCCTTTACCCTGGCTGAGTGAACGCTTTGTCACGGCTGCGCAGCGGGGCCCGACGGCACAGCCACGGACGGCAAGCTGACAGTGGTCTCTGGCAGGTGAGGTACGCATCTCCTGTCATCCTATATCACAGGCCTTGATGGTTACGGGGGATACACAACTGGGACGCCCTGCAAAAGTGCTAAAGCCTACGGCAGAGAAGCTTGGGCGTTCTGCTCTCTTGCTCTGGGTTGGCGCCACGTCTTGTTGTGTTTCGAGTGCTTCTGGCCCCCTTCTGGCCCCCGCCCGCTGCTTCTGGCCCCCCGGTCCCCGGCCCCCGGCCCCCGCACCCCACCCCCTCCTCCCGCAACCCGCACCCCACACCCCGCTGCTTCTGGCTCCCTTTGCTGAACCCCCGTGTGCTGCGTCATTCACGTGGCACGTGCCAGCAGGTGGTCGGCCCACGTGGCGGCTACGCTGGCGCGCGGCGGCGTGAGCTGCAGGGAGGTGGACGGCGCGGGGCTGGCGGCGGCGCTGGTGGAGAAGCAGCTGTGGGCGTGCATCTTCTGGATGATGAGCGCAGCGCTGGGCGGCAAGCAGGTGAGGAGGGGACGCTTCCCCTGCGGAGGTTTAATTCGCCGGTTGGCTTGGCATGTGTGCATTCGCGCCAGAAGATATGTTCGCTGGTTGCTCCACGCAGCAGAATGTCAGGTATATCCTGCCTAGGTCGACGTGCATGTACCTGCTATGCAGTGAGGACACCGTCCACGTAACCTGCGTGTGCTCATGCAGCCGGCTGGCGCTTACCTCCCCAATGTGCCACTTGCCCCTGCCCCTGGATGTGGCAAAACTGTCAATGTACGGCACCGTTAACCGTCAGGTGGGGGACATCGTGCTGCAGCACGAGGGCGAGGTGCGGCAGCTGGTGCGGGAGCTGCTGCCGCTGCTGCGCGCACAGCTGCATCAGGCGGCCGGGCTCATGCCAGGGGCAGAGGAGGCCGCTGCCAAGCTGGAAGACGAGGACGCGGTGGTGGCATCGCTCATGAGCTACAGCCTGTCCATTGCGGCTGCAGTGCCGTCTAGGGACATGGCCAAGGTAAGGATCGGGGCGCGAAAGTTGGTTCTTAGACCGACTTTCCCGGGATTT
>VFQN01003014.1_pt1 | contig 24920 bp, 40 predicted proteins | sample 3512371 | NCBI WGS metagenome assembly VFQN01 (sample SAMN10412370, study PRJNA504923) | tailings metagenome | isolation source: Replicate 2 from Balatoc abandoned mine | place: Philippines: Itogon, Benguet | collected 2017-08-28 | reverse complement strand
GCGGGGGCGACAGGGGGGGGGGGGGGGGGGGGGGGGGGGTGGGGGGGTTGGGGGCCGGGGGGACAGAAAGGGGGGGGGGGGGGGGGGGGGGGGGAAGGATACTGGGGTTAGGGGTCGGCCGCGAGGTTTGAAGCCCGTTATAGAGAGGGGAAGTGAGAGTGGGGGGCAAATGATAAGCCCACAAGAGAGTCGACAACAGCAGGCCGCTGCACATGACGCTGCTGGCGGCTGCTCAGCGGCTGCCACAGCAGCACATGGGTGAGGGCCCAGGCCGGGGGGTAGCCGCACGGGGGCGGGGGCAGGGGGGCAGACGGGACAAACGCTATCGGGGGTTAGGTATGGCTGGGGTGTGCGGGAGGCGGGATGTGCGTGAGAGTTTACATCAGGCCGCATGCTGGCGGCTGCGCAGTGCCGGCCGCCGTCGCAGCAGCAGCTGGGTATGCCTTGGGTGGGGGCCGGAATGGGAGGGAGGGGGCGGAGAAGCTGGGGGCCGGAGCATCCGGAGGCGAGGGGCGGGATGTCCTAAAGGTGGGATTAGCTGCAGCTATCGTATTGTCTGTGCGCTGAAGTTCAGATGAAGGGAGTGAACGATGTCCGCGAGGGGCAGAGAGCGAGCTGGGCGTTGGGGGGCTGAGGTTGGCGTGGAACGTTGGGGCCCAGGCATATGGGTGCAGGAAGGAACGCATGCGGGCAAGAGCGGTGTTTTTCGTTACCTAGCAGGGGCTGGGTAAGGCGCCGTAAGCGGCTGGTGCACGGGGAGGGGCAGGGGTTGAGGCGATGAAGGCACCGGGTCCCCGTCGGCAGTGCGCTGTCCTACCCCGCACTGCTGCACTTGAACGCATCAACGAAACACCCTTCCCGCGCCCTCCTTGCCAACATGCAGACGCCTTCGGGGCGGCCGTGACTGCACGCCTGCAACTGGCGCTCGACCAGCTCGAAGCTGCAAGCAGCACCACCACTACCAGCAGCAGCAGTACCCCGGGCCCGGCCCCGTCCGGCGTGCCCCTTGCACACGTGTCCGCCTCGCTGCTGTGGCTGCCCGCCGCGTACGACTGGGTACGGCCGGCTGTCGTACGGCTGGTGGGCGCGCTGGCGGGCGGGGTGGGCGGCGTGCTGGCGGCGGCGGACGCGGGTCGGCTGCACATTGCGCCCGCGCTGATGGAGGAGGTGCAGGTGGGTGGAAGCTTGAGGTGCTAATACACATGCTTCATGGAGTTCACGTGGGGCGCTTGGGGGCTGGGGTGGCAGCGAAGCGGCGAAGGAAGCGCAAGAGGGGGTTTGTGTTGGGCGGTGGGGCGGCGGGAGAGAATGCGCTTGGAGGCCAGGGGCATGGCCACGGAGCAGGTGGCCGTGCTTGCCATGCTGGGCGTTTGCCATGGCAACTGTGCCATCCCTGCTCGTTCATGACACCCCCCGTACCGCGACTTGCCGTACACTGCCTGCCGTACAGGATGCCGTGGGCGCGATGTACTACCTTCTGCAGCACCACGGGCGGTACATCTCGGAGCACGGCGGACCCGCGGGTCGGGAGGCGGTGCTGGCGGCGGGCCGGGCCATGCTGCGGGCACTGCAGGTACAGGGGTAGGGCCGAAACAGAAGGCTCGGAAAGGGGGCGGGAGGGAGCGGGGGAGTGGGGTGGGCGTGTGATGATGTACGGTATGTGCACACAGAGCGCCCTGCAGGTACAGCTCGAAGCTCGAAGCTCGAAGCTCGAGCTACGGGTAAAGCTCTGAGGGGCTGGGCATTGTGAAGGCGAGGGAGGTAGAGAAAGGCATATGTCCGTGCAGGTGGACATGTGACGCGTGAGCTAAGCTCTGAACTCAACCCAGCTGGGCCGAGTAGCTACGGTATTTTTTCGTCCACCTTGACCGCGCTCGGCTTCCCTCCTTGTGCCACAGGGCCGCGCGCTGGTGCGCGAGGCGCTTGCCCACTCACACTACACTACCATCCCACCTGTCGCAACATAATCACAAACATTACCATCAAAACAAATGTAAACATAGAAGTAACAACCCCTGCAGGGCCGCGCGCTGGTCCTGGCCTCTGCCGCCGTGGTGCTGTGGGCGGTGGCGCAGCAAACCCGGCTATCATTCTACCCGACACCCACAACCCTCACCCGTTGTATAGCACAACCCTGTAGGATCGCGGCTGGTCCGCGAGGCGCTTACAACACGCAACGAGCCGTGCATGGCCGTTTTGGTGGACGTCTGGACGAGGCGCCGGGCCCCAAGGCTGCCCTTTCTGTGTTCCACCTCGCTCCCCCCCCCCCCCCCTCATTTTGCAGGGCCGCGCGCTGGTCCGCGAGGCGCTCGCCTCCGCCGCCGTGGTGCTGTGGGCGGTGGCGCAGCTGCCCTCCGCCTCCCCTGCACATGCGGCAGCAGCCTTCGGGCAGGGCCTGTTCATACCACCGCCACCGCCGCCTCCGGAGGCGGGTGGAACAGGCAGTACCAGTAGCAGCAGCAGCAGCAGCAGCAGCAGCAGCAGCAGCTGTGCGGCGCTGACCGTGGATGAGCGCGGGGAGCAGGGGTCTGGCGGAGGAGGAGGGGGAGGCAGGAGCTGGGACGCGCTGCAGGGGCTGCCGGGCTCGTGGCTGGACGAGTGGCTCAGGGCGGAGAGCAGCGCAGGGGGTGTGGGAGGGAACGGGGGAGGGGCAGGAGGGGCAGGGGGAGGGTCGGGGGGCCTGGTGGGGGAGCTGCGGCGCTTCTCACCCATCGGCCGCATCTGTTCGCTCAAGGGCCTCGTGACCGCAATGCCGAGGGTGGGTGTGGGTCGGCGGGTCAGTGGGTTGGTACATGTGGGTTGGCATAGTGGATGTGGTTGGTTTGAGGTGAGTCGGAGGGCCCTTGTGACAGCCATGCCGCGGGTGGGTGGGTGAGTGGGCGGGTCAGTGGGCGGGTGGATGCGGGTCGATTTGTTGTCGGGCGGGTCAGTAGGTGGGTAAGTCGGTGTGGTGGGCGGGTCGATGGGTCGGCGCGTGCGTGTGGTGGACGTGGGGTGGGAGGTATGTTAGGGCAAGCGTACGTTGGCTGGTGTGTTCGTAGGGCACGTGGCACATGGCACAGCGCCCTCTGCGGGCTTGCCGAGTGGCCGCCCTGTCGGTAATGGGTGTCGTGCCACCTGCCTTTTTCGGCCAATGCCTTGTTACCGTTTTAACCGTTGCCCTCTTACACCGTCACGCAGGAGGCAAGCTGCGCGCCGCTGCTGCTCCTGGACCCGCCAACCGCCGCCCCTGCCGTACACAGTACGGCAGACCCCGCCGCCAGCAGTACGGCAGTAGCCGCCCGGCCGTGGCACGTGCTGGTGGACGGCGTGCTGGCGGCGGGCTGCGCCGCCATTCGCGATGCGCCCGACGCGCACTTCAAGTTCCATGCGGCATGTGTGTTGAACTTCTGCGTGGGGAAGCTGCTGGAGAGCTGGCAGCAGCAGGAGCGGGGCAGCGGGGAGCAGCAGGAGGAGGGGCAGGGGCAGGGGGAGCAGGAGGGGCAGCAGGAAGGGCAGGAGGGCAGGGGTGCGGGCGGGGTGCGGCTGGTGCCGGCCGTGCTGCACCCTGCCGGGCTGGAGGAGGTGATGGGCCTCATGTGGGCTAACCTGGACGAACCGCTGGCACAGACGGCGCGGCAGGTGGGTAGGTGGTGTGACGACTTGACTTGGATCTGCCTGCGCAGTCAGGTATGCCTCCTTGCGTTCCGCCCTCGGATCGCATCCAAGCAGATGGTCCTTCCACGCACCATTCCTGGCGTCCAGCGCAGGACTGCACAAACGTAAGCATGTCCAGGAGGCCTACGGGCTGCTGCTGGAGCTGCTGTTCTGCTACCGAATTTTTGACCACTACTGCCTAAAAGACGGATTGCTAATACACACGCCTGTAGATCCAGGAGGCGTATGAGCTGCTGCTGGAGGTGCTGGCGGCGCAGGATGCGTACGCACCGGGGGTGCTGCCGCCGCTGGCGGACTTCAAGCGCCAGGTGGGATCAAGTGTCAGGCGAGCACCCTGCCCAACGCGCTGCGTAGCCTCCCGCCACTCCGCCAGCTCAACCCCTCACGTCGCCCAGTCCGCGCTCACGTCAGCACTCTTCCCATCCCCAGGTTGCCTCCCTTCTGCTGTCCGTGCCGCACGGCCACCACCCTACACACCCTACCATGCAACCAACCGGTTTGCTGTCCGTACCGCCAGCCCCATGAGGTGCTGTGCATCTCACTCCATCCACCAACCCCAAAAGTCATTTCCCCCGCCCCCCAGGTCGCCTCCCGGCTGCTGTCCGTGCCCTTCAGCCCCACTACCTGCCCTATAACCCTCGCCCTCTCTGCGCCCCGCTCCCACCTGGCCCCCTCCCCCCTAGGTCGCCTGCCGGCTGCTGTCCGTGCCCCCCAGCCGCAAGGGCCGCTTCTCTCAGCTGGCGGTGTTGGCGGCACGGGGCTGTGCGCTGAGGCTGCTGGCGGACCACCCGGGGCTAGTGGGGGAGGCGCTGGGCGCCATGCAGGTGCGGGGGTGCTCCTGTCTATTGGTTAACGCGCAGACACGAAGGGTCGGGAATGGCAGTCAGCGCCGGTCCAGTGAGGTTGTACTGGTTCCTGAAAACGGACAATGCGACGCAAATGGCTACGGACCGCCGTGGCAGGTAAGCCGAGGTCGGGCTTGCCGTAATGGAATCCTCTCTTTCTCAATTCTTGGTGTTCACCCTCCTTGGCTGAACGTCCCACTCCCACAGAATGACACCACGGCCAGCGCCGCCTCGTCCTTCCTCAAGACCCTCCTGGCTGCAGCCCGCTCCGAGGCAACCGCAGACCCGCAGCTAGCCGCCGAGGCAGCAGCCGCCTGCACGGGCACGTGTACGGCAGCAGCACCCGGCAGCCAACCGCCAACGGTCGGCGGCCAACCGTCGTCCCACTGGGTCGCCCTGTGGCGCGGCGCGCTGCTGGCGGCGCTGTACAGCGGCTCCGAGAAGCTGCGTTCGTACGTGTCCGTACACGCGCTGCCTGTCGTACTGGGGCTGGAGCCAACCGCCGCGCTGGAGTTGATACGGGCGGCGCTGTCCGACCCGCGGCCGGAGCCGGTGCCCGGCACGTCACGTGTCGCGGCGGTGGTGGCCGTGCTCAAGGTGAGTGAAGATGGAAGGGGACGGCTGGCTGGGACGGGATACTTTGGTTCCACAACTGGTCAAGCCGCCCTGATCCCTTCGCCCCGCATTCGAGAGTCTCGGCAACACTGTTGCGCACACCTTGGAACCAGTTTCATCGATATACCGTGTGGTTGACAGCCGGGCCACCATTGCTGCCGCCCGCAGGCTGCCCGCGGCATGGGCTTGGTGGGGGACCTGGATGCGCTGCTGGCCCCGCACAACAGGGCGCGGCTGGGAGCGGAGGTGGACCCGGAGGTGGGTATGAGTCCTAACAGTGTTGGGGACAGGATGGGGGCGGGGGTGGGTAAGGCTGGATGAATGAAGCTACCTCTTGTCAGTGCGTGGAGTTGGCCGTGCTGGTCGTGCGACCCGAGGCATGCTCTTTACCTGCCGTTTACCTGCTGCCCGCCCTTCACTTGCCTTACATGTTCACGACATCCACTAGTGTACAACCTGTGTTCGTGCCTCTTTCAACCCTCAGCACAGGCCCTGCTGCTGGGCGCGGTGGTGCACGCCAGTGAGGCGGTTGCCCCAACACACACCCAGCACCTAGCAGTGTCCACACCTAATACACAGACACCCAACACCCACCCCCTGCACCCCTCCTTCCAGGCTCTGCTGCTGGGCGCGGTGGTGCACGCCAGTGAGGCTGTGCGGCTGGACGCCTTGGAGCTGGCGGCGGTGGCCTTCAAAATGAGCGACCCGCCGGGTGGGTCTCAATGATACCTGTAGCCAACCTAAAGTCCGGTATCCACAAACGAATGCCGTATATTCAATGCAGCTGGTCTCCTTGGAGCTGGACGCTGTGCCTGCTTAGTCGACTTGTAAAAACCTGCTTGCTTATTGCTAACCCTCTCCCCTTACCCGCATGCCTGCCTGCACACGCCAGGTGTGCTGGAGCTGCGCATCGTGTCCCGCTGGCTGGCGCTGTGCCTCCGCAGCACGGCGCTGGGCAGCAGGAACAAGTGCCTGGTGCTGGCCACCAAGCTGATAGCGCGCATCCGCATGGCGGTGGGCCACATCGCGCACAGGTAAGGGGCGCGGGTACGGGAGCTGGGATGGAGATACTTTTTGAGCCGTTTCCAGGTCGTCTCGAATGCTGCCTCGATTCGCCGCAAGCTGATCGCCAAAATTTAGGGTCCTTCCCACGTTCCGACAAGTCGCACAGTACGCCGCCATTCGTTGCCAGATTACCACTGCCACGTGTGCGCCCGCAGGCTGACCACCAAGGCCGGCCCAGCCCATCCCTCCAGCTCCAAGGGCCGAGGGCAGCAGGTGCGGGCTGGGCGGGTGCGTGTGGGGGTCGGCTCCTGGATAGGTGACCATGGGTTGCCCACACGACCGACGGTCAACATAGCCTCTGATTAAGCGCCGACAGTAACGGTAATACATAACCTCCATCAAGACGAGGCCTCGGCCCGCGCTCCCCGCAGCCTGCCGCCCGACACCTACCCGAGACGTAGATCGTTTTGAAGGCACCACGGGGCCGGAAGGGAGTCCTTAACGACCGCCCCTTCCTGCCCTACCACTTGGCACCACGGGGCCGAAAGGGAGTCCTTAACGACCGCCACTTGCATTCCAGGTGCTCTTCACACTGGGCGACGAGGAGGAAGCAGCAGCAGCAGCAACCGCCGGCTCCAGCGACACACGTGCCGCGGCCGACCGTACGGCGCTGCTGCGCATGCAGTCCTTCATGCAGTGGCTCACCGCCACCCTGGTTTCGGGGCTGTACCCCGGTTCGCCGTACGAGCGGCGCTTCTTTGCACTGGAGTTGCTGTCGGCCGTACTGGAGACCTGGGGCCCGGACGGTTCCGGAGCGCCGCCCGCCGGCGCAGGCGGCGCCGGGGCGGCGGGTTCCGGAGTGGAGGCGGGGGGCGGAGGCGGCGGGAAGGGGGGCAAGGGGGGCAACAAGGGGTCGTCTGTGAAGGGTCTGGCGGAGCGGCAGGGGGGAGGTGGGCGCATGGCGGAGAGCACGTCGCTTAGCCTGCTGCCGAATCGGTACCTGCAGGTGGGTGGGGGCGCAGAAGTTGTGAGTTAAGCGCGTAGAGTGATGTGTCGGGTTAATGCGCGTGTGTATGAGCCGTGTGTTAGCGATGCTGCACGGCCTGCTGCCAAAGGGGTACCTGCAGGTGGATGGGCAGGTGGGGGCATTGCGTGGAGCGCATAGAAAGGTGTTTGGGGCGTCACACGTGGAGGCGTGGAACGGTCGGCAACTCGCGTGGCTGGCCATGCTTTTGAGCCAGCATTGAGCAGAATCAGAATCATCAAAATTATCAGGATCATCAAAATTGAGCAAAAGCACCGCAAGGCGTGCTTGCGCTTGTGCTGTGCGAAGCTGATGGGGGCCTGGCTGGTCGCGAACCCTTTCCCTGCAGGTGGGAGGGCCCAGCGGAGGCGCGGGGGCGGCAGGCAGCAAGGGAGGCACGCTAGAGCTGGCCGTCAGCTTCAGGTGGGCGTGGGGTGTGGGTGCGGATGGGGTGTGGTTTGCGGTGGACTGGCAGAGTGGGTGGAATGCGGGGTGGGGCAGGGGGCAGTGGGGTGGGTAGGTGGAGCGGGCCATCATCTTCAGGTGATTGTGGGGTGTGGGTGCTGCGGGGTGTGGTGACGGGGTAGCCGCAGAGGCGCACAGTAACGGCAACAGATGGCTGTTCGGTGGGAAGGTTACGGGCTCGCGATGCAGGACATGCCCTTCATGGAGACCGCAGTGCAGTGCCACCCTGTACTAGGGTAGTTGCATTCAACCTCCTATCCACTGTGTGTCGCCCCTTTCCCCTAACCCTTGCCGCTCCCCCAGCCCCTACGCCCCCGAGCTGCTGTCTCCCAACACTGTGGCGCTGCTGCTGGCGGGAGCCGTGGACAGCTGGGACAAGCTGAGGCAGGTGCGTGGTGCACTGGTGTGCGCGTGTATTAGCTGTGTGGGTTAGCGGTGTTGCACGGTGGCGCTGCTGCTGGCGGGGGCGGTGGACAGCTGGGACAAGCTGAGGCAGGTGCGTGGTGCACGGTTGTGTGCGTGTGTGTGAGCGGCCGCGCGAATGTTTGCAAGGCAGGGTGCCCCAGCCTCATCGAGGCCGTGTCTTCATCGCTCGCGTCACTGTTGCACGATAAGCCTTGTGACACGTGCTGTGCTGCGGCATCGTCTGCAGGCTGCCATCAGCTGCCTGGTGCGGCTGCCTGACCCGGCAACTACACAAACACCAACCTCCTGGATATGTTTTGCTAAGCCTGGTACATGCCTTGTTTCCCTGCCCGCCCCCAGGCCGCCAGCAGCTGCCTGATGCGGCTGCCCTCCCCGCTGCCGGGCCTGGGCAGCGGCGAGGCGCTCACCCCGCTGCTGTCGTGGGCGGTGGGGCTGCTGTGGAGTCCGCGCATGCGGGAGAGCGACGCAGGTGGGGGGCGGGGAGGGGGCGGGCGTGGCCGGGGGTAGGGGCTGGGGCTCCGCGCATGAGGGAGAGCGACGCAGGTGGGGATGCGGAGGGTGGGGTGGGGCGTGTCCTGGGGCGTGTCCTTGGGCTCGGCAATGTAGGCATAGCAGGACCTGCGGTGAGAGAATCCTGTTCGTTGCTACCGTACCCACTGCCAATGCGTCATACTTCCTCTCCCCATTCAGGCGCCCGCCTGGTCAAGATCCTGTACGGCAAGTACGTCGCCCAGAGCAACTGGCGCCTGGAGCTCTTCCCCGCGCCGCGTGCCGTACCGCCCGACCCCGCCGCCGCCGTACAGGCCGTACAGGGCCAGGCCGCCGCCGCCGCCGCCGCCGCGGCGCCGCACGCCGCCGTGCTGGGCTTCCTTGACTCGGTGCTACAGCTGGTCAACGGTCAGGTCAACGCTGCGCGGGAGGAGCTACTGCCAGCCTGCCGCCGCAGCTTGGCGCACGGGCCGCTGCTGCTGCTGCGGTACGTGGCGGAGGACGTCCCCTGGCAGGCACTGGCGGCTGGTGGCGGCGGAACGGCGGCGGCGGCGGAGTGGGCGGCGCGCGCCCTGGCAGCCGTGTCAGGGGTGGTGGATGTGGCGCTGCCGGTGCTGTCCAGGCCGCAGGTGGGCCGACGGCGCTGACTGGCTTTAGTATACGGAATGCAAATCCGCGAGAACCAATTTGCCGTTAGCACATAGCAGCCCCCTTGGCCCTCACCCCCACAGCTCTTTAGGGCACTTCCTAAAGTCATGGGTCCAAATCGGGTTTAGCTACCTTTCGTCACAGGCTACGCAGTTTCATAATAACAACCTGACACACGGCACCCTCCGAACCCTTCTGCCCCCACGGCGCAGGAGCGCAACGTGGGCGCGGAGGAGGTGGACGCCGAGGCGCTCCGTGACGCTGAGGGGGAGGGAGCGGACGGCGGGGACGGGGAAGGGGACGGCGACGAAGGTACGGTACGGTAGGGCAGCGGCCCTGGCCACAGCGGTGTGCATACTGATGGGCCGAGCACAATGCCACAACCGTTCGAGACACAGCGGCTGCTCTTGTTTACATTCCCACTAAGATTGGCACTGCGACACTGCTTCCTGAAACTGTTTGGTTGCCGCAAACAATGCAGACGGCGACGAGCTGGGCCCCGCCGCCCAGGTGATCCTCACCGCCTGCTGGACAACCGTCAAGGAGGTGCGTGGACCAGAGGCCTATCGTTCGCCTTCAGTCGCTGTCCGCTTTCCTGGCAGTCGTGCTTCTTGCCAGTTTGCCACGACCGCATCAGTGTGTTCTTCCCCGTGTTGCGCCATCTGCCGCCTTGGTTCCGCTCCTCCTCCCCGTGCCTAGGAACCTTAGGAACCAGGGTCAAATCAGCCCTGCCCGCCCTGCTCTGCTACCTTGCCCCTGACACAGCCCGTGACGCCATCCTCACCCCACAACCCACAGGCCTCGCTGGTCCTCGCCACGCTGGTGCGCCAGATGCCCCTACCCCCCACCGGCCCGCAACCAGGGGACGCACCTTGGGACCCCTCCACTGTCGCCACCATCTCCTCCTCCCCCTCCACCACCGCCCCTCCGCCACCGCTGCTGTCCGGGTCCCAGCTGGCGTGGTGCGGCTCGGTGCTGCTGCGGCTGCTGTTCGACATGAAGCACAACGGGGCGGTGGAGAAGACGTCCCTTGCTCTGGCGGTGGTCACGGAGCGCCTGCTGCGCGCGCCGTGCCATGACCTAAACGTGCTGCCGCGGCCGTGGCTGGAGGTGGGGAAGGGAGAAGGAGGGGCCATGTTGTTTTATGTTATTATGGTATGTTATAATGGTATGTTATTATGTTATTATGGTATTATTGCTGTACACGTGCCTCATGCCGCAGCGCTTGGACCAGGCTCCCGCGTGCGTCCTGCCTTGGTGCTGTAGCCCTTTCGCGGCCTGTTAACCAGCCATGGTGGCTGGTTGCAATGCACCACCTTGCGGACCTGTCAACTGCAATCCAAAGCGGCCCCTGAATAAACACCTCGTCAGAACCGCAAACACCATAGTTCAACGCCTGCCCCTGTTCTTCTTCCCCCACATGCGGCCCCTCTCTGCAGGCCTGCCTCCGCCGGCTGCTGTCCCCCTGTCAGAACCGAGACGACATCATCCGCCGCTCCTCCGGCCTCCCCTTCGCGCTCACCGCCCTGTTCCTGGCCGAGCCCGGCAACGCGCCCAAGGCCCTGCTGCCACGTGGCATGGCGGCGCTGCTGGACACGGCGGGCGCCGCCACGTGTCCGTGCCTGCGCCTGCCGGGCCAGCCGGGAGGCGAGGGCGAGGCGGGTGCGGACGCGGACACGGAGCAGGAGGGGCATGTGGTGGTTGTGGAGGGCGTGGCTGTACGGCAGGTGTGGCCTGTGGTGCACGCGTTCAACTGCCTGCGGCACGCCTTCAACGACAGGCACCTGTCCGTCGACACGTCGGGCTACTTCGCTCAAGCCATACAGGTGGGGACGTGCGGGTCCATGGGTAGGCTTGCTGTTACGTGGCGTCCGGGAACGTGCAGCAAGGTGGAGAACGCCGCAGTTGGGCCGCTGCGATCCGGACAGCTTACGGTTCACAGCCCTGTTTACCCACACCCCTTAAAACACATGTCCTGCGCAGGCCTGCCTCCGCGCGCTGCGCTCCCCCTGCTGGGAGGTGCGCAACAGCGCCACGCTGTGCCTCACCGCCCTCATCACCCGCGTGCTGGGATTCAAGAACGACAGCAGAAGCGAGACGTGCCGCAAGGTGGTGTCAGGTGGGTGAGCGGGGATGCGGATTGGTGGTTGGGCTGCTGGTAAAATACGGCTGGGCTGCGTGCGGTCATTGTGCCCACCTTGGCTCCGCAAGCTATTGTCGCACCACCGTACCCTGCACGCCCTTAGGCAAGGTAAGGCCGGAGCAGGGGCTTCAAGCAACATGTGCGGCAGCGTGGCAGCATAGCCAGAGGCACCATGGCGCCCTCCATCCTTACTCGTGCAGCTTCCTGTGTTCCCCCGTGCCCTCGCTGCCCCAGGCGTGGAGTTCTTCCAGCGCAACCCCGTGTGCCTGCACCCAGCGACATAGCAACCACAACAACCCCTCCCTTGCCTCCACACCTAACCGCAACCCCCATGCCCCATGCCCCACCCCCGCCTGCACTTACTACACAGGCGTGGAGTTCTTCCAGCGCTACCCTGCGCTACACGGCTTCCTGCTGCAGGAGCTGCAAGAAGCTGCCGCCGAGCTGCAGCAGCAGCCCACCGCCGCCGCCGCCGCCGCGGGCGACGCCGTCGCCTCGCCGCCGCCGCCACCCCGGCCGCAGCAGCCGCACCCTGGGCTGTACCCCGTACTCATCATCCTGTCCCGTCTGCGGGCCTCCCACGTGCGGGAAGAGCCGGCGGCGGCGGCGGTGGTGGACGCTGCAGGCCCTGGCGGCGACGGCGGCGGCGACGCCGGCGGCGATGCAGCTGCGCCAGCGGCGGCGGCGGCGACCACCTTCATGGGTGCGCTCAGCCCCGTAGCCTTCACGCCGCTGGTGCGGCAGTGCGCGACGGCGGCGCCGCTGACTGTCCGGCGCCTGGCGGCGCGCGCGCTGAGCCCGCTAGTTGCGGCGGCGGACGTGCCGCCGCTGCTGCAGCAGCTGCTCGCCGCCATCCCGGCCGAGCCGCCGGGCACCGCCAGGCTGCGCGCCGCCGCTGACGCCGCCGCCGCCGGCGGCGGTGCAGCCACGACTACCTCGTCACCACTGCCGCCGCCAATACGCTTCGGCGGCAGCGCCAACGCGCTGCACGGCGCGCTGCTGCAGGCGGCGGCGCTGCTGGAAGGCAATGTCGACCCGCCGCCGCCAGAGCCTTCCTCCGCCGCCGCCGCCGGCTCCGCCGACGTTCTCCCGGCGGCGTTGGATCACCTGACCCGCGGGTCATGGCTGGCGGACCCACGGGTCGGCGTCAGCGCGCTGGGCTGCGGGCTGCTGGCGGCCGCCGCCGCCGCGCTGGACCTGGTGCCGCCGGGCCGCTGCATGGAGTTGCGCGGACCCGTGGGTCGGCTGGCGGCGGCGTGCAAGGAGGCGGTGGCGTTTGCGCCGCCGGGGAGCGCCAAGGGTGGCGGCGGCGGCGGCGGCGGCAGCCCGGCGGTGTTCGCCGCTGACTTCCCAGACCCCATGCGCTGCCAGCTGCTGAAGCAGGCTGCACAGCTGTGGCTGGGGCCCGTGCTGCAGTGCCAGGCGTTCAGGTGAGACACGTGCCCGGGTGCCGTACATGGTACCTTGTCCCCCTTGCCCGACGCTGCCCGCCCTGCAATGCCAGAGGCGCTTAGGTAACGGTGCAGGTGCAGGTAGAAGCCCGTGGGGTGAGGCCGCACGTAGTGGTGTGGGTTTGCCTCCAGCAACGCAGGGCACACTGGCATTGGGTGTTTGACCCATTCGTAACCTGCACCTTGTGGCCCACTACGAATGCCAGCAAGCCATCCCGATAGTCACATACACCCGATTCTCACGCCTGCGTTTACCCTCGCTTCCCTTTATACACCCACCTCAGGTCCAGCGCCCCCGGCGGCTACTTCCTGGAGGGCCTCCTGCACCAGCTGCGCGCCTGCCTGGCCAGCCCCCTGTACGACACCCGCGCAGCCGCCCTCAAAACTCTCGTACGGTACCTCACCGCCGTACAGTCTGCCGTACAGGCAGTCCAGCAGGCTGCGGTCGCCTCCGCTGCACCCACGGCAGCCGGCGGCATCGGCGATGCTGCTGCTGCCACCGCCGCTGCTGCGGCGGCTGAGGCGGCGGCGGCGCAGTGCGCTGACGTGGCGGACCGGGCGGGCAAGGTGGCCCGCCTGGCGTCCGAGCTGGCGTGCCGGCCGGCGCTGCTCGTACGGCTGGTTTCGGAGGGCATGGCGCTGCTGTGGGGTGCCGTGGCGGCGGAGCCGGTGGCCAAGGTGTCCCGCCGGGCGCTCAAGGCCTTGGGGCTGCTGCACGCCCTTTCGACAGGCCTGCCTGCACCCTCCTTATCCACACCCACGCCATCGCCTGACCAGCTTGGCATGCTAGGGGCAGACAGCAGCACCAGCAGCACTGGTGGTATCGGCGTTGGGCGCGGCGGGGTGATGGGCACTCCGCAGCCTGGGGTGCAGCACCCCGACGACTGCCTGTGCTGCGTGCCGGGCGCCGGGACCGACCCACGGGTCGCACTGGAGCAGGCGTTGCGACACGTGTCGCTCGTGCGGCGGCTATTGGGCGGCTGCCGCGAGCTGGAGGCGCGCTGCGAGGCGCTGAGGTGCCTGGGGCGGGCGCTGGGGAGTGCCGTGCGGGCCTGTGAAGGCGTGGCGGCGGGCGATGGCGGCGGCGGCGGCGCGCTGGGGGTGGCGGCGGCGTCGCGTCCGCTTGCGGAGGCGCTGAGTGCGCTGGTGGGGCAGGTGGCCGAGGCGGCGGCGCCGTGGCAGCCGGAGGACTGGCGGCTGGCGGGGGCGGAGGCGCTGGCGGCGTGCGGCCTGATGCAGGCGGCGGAGGCGGCGGACAGAGGGAGGGCGGCGGCGGGAGCGGAGGAGATGCTGGTGCTGAGCCTTCGCGGATGGCGCTGCGTCATTGCCCTGCTGGAGGTGGGGGCATGGGTTGAAGAGCTGTGCTGGTGGTGGCTGGGTGTCACATGTGGCGGCTGCTGGTGCTTTAGACGCGAAAGACAAGAAAAGCCCTGGGAGCCCACTCAGTGCCCGTCAATGCCGGAGCGTGTGTGCTCACACTGCGTGGTCCCGACGGCGCTGCATGTCTGTACGTCATCCAGGGCGTCCCTCCCTCATGGGTGCACATGGGCTGTCCGCTAGCAACACGATTTACGACATGCCATGCCACACCACATCGCCTGGCCACCCCATGCCCAGCTCTTCCAAGCTACCCTTCCGCCCCTCGACGGCCACCACCGCACGAAGAGTACGCCGGCGTGCGGTCCGCGACCAACACGCGGCATGCCCCGCCATACCCATACCACGTGCCCTGGTCCAGCCTGCTGCTGCCTGCCTTGCCCCCCATACCCTAGGACGAGGACAACACCGTGCGGTCCTGCGCCGCCCGCCTGGCCCAGGAGGTCATGGAGCTGGCGCCTGTGCCTGCACCTGCACCTGCACCTGCAGCAGCAGCAGCACCTGCAGCTGAAGCCGCAGCCGTCGACACCAGCACCGATGGCGGTGGTGAAGGTGGCGGTGGCGGCAATGGGGCCGCATCTCCTGCCCACACGTGGGGCACGGACAGCAACATGCGCGGCGCCTGCGAACAGCAGCCGCTGTACGTGGAGGCCCTCATACGGCGGCTGTACCCTTGGCTTGCCGTACGGTACGGCAGCGGTGCCGTACGGGGCGCGCTGGTGGGGCTGCTGTGCGAGCTGGTGGCGCCGAGGGGGCGGGACGTGCCGGAGGTGGTGGCGGCGGCGGTGCAGGTGGGTGCACCTGGTGGAGGCTGTGGGTTAGCATACCTGTGTTTGCTAGGTGCACCTAGCACTGGTGGGGGGAAGGTGCTGGAGGTGATGGCGGCGGCGGTGCAGGTGGGTGCACTGGATAGGGGCTAAGGGCGCCCGGGATGGCATGCCAGCGTGCCACAAGGAACTTCACATAATCACGCCGTGCAAGAGTAATAGCCCCTGCTTGGCCACGCTGTGTCTCGTCCGCTCTTGACCAATGCCGCCGTCCAGCGCTTTGGGTCTACTGACTCAGCTCCCACTCAGTCGGCCCACCAGCGTCCCTCCTGGCTGGCTGAAACCGCGGCTTCACAGCACATGCACCGACATGCACATGTTGACCCGTTTAAACACAAAGCCGTGACGTGGTACGGTAGAGCGGGACTTGGTCTTGGCGGAGGTGTTGACATGCACATGTGCGCAAACCCCTGTGCCCTGCAGGCCGCCGCCGCTCGAGCTGCCGGAGGGGTGGGTGCGTCAGGGCCCAGTGGAGCCCGGCGGCTATTCGACAAGGAGGCTGACAACCCCCACGAGGAGCCCGCGTTGGGGGCGCAGCTCGCGGCGGGGGCGCTGAGGGGGCTGCTGATGGGGAGAGGGGTGGCGGCGGTTGGGCCCGGAGGAGGTCAGGCAGCGGACGGTGGCAACGCGGGCGGGGAGGAGGAGCGGGGGGCGTGGGAGCGGGAGCTGGGTGCGTGGTGCGGGGACGCGGCGGAACGGCTGCGGCAGGTGGCGGAGGCAGTGGCTGCGAGCAGCGGGGGAAGGGGTGGGGGTGAGCAGGGGGCTGGGGGCGTGGAGTGGCTGGGCGGGTTTGTGAACCACCCCGATGTGTTTGCGTGCGCGTACGGGGCGTTGTTGGCGCTGTGGGCTACGGAGGCGGTGTGGGCCCGGGGGGCCGGGGAACGGGCAGGGCCGGGTGGCGTGGCGGAGGTGGTACGGGGGGCTGTGGGGTTGCTGGTCGGGGAGGGGGAGGTGCACGGGTCGCAGCTGATGGCGCTGCTGGAGGCGGTGGGGGTGGAGGCGGGGGCGGGGACGGAGGGGGAGCGGAAACGGGAACTGGAACGGCGCATCCTGTTCCTGCTGTGAGGGGACGGACCTGGCTGGTATTGCTTAGGACGGCAAGGATGACGCGTGAGGCTGGAATGGGTAGCCCTGCTGCAGTAGCTTACGACGTAACAGGCTGTTGGATTGTAACCTGGATTGTAACTTAAAATGCCAAATGCCAAATGTTGCTGGGAAGCGCGTTATGGCCTCGCGTGCACCCGAATCTTGCACCATTGTGAGCTTCGAACGTGCAAGAGGAACCAACGGACAGGTATGTGTGAATGTGTCCTTTGGATGTGCACGGCCCTCGCCGCATCCACAATGATAGACCCGACCGGCAAGCCGCTGGTGAGAGCCCAGCGCCAGATTGACAAGGCACGTGGATATCGTCCTGGGTCCTGGGTCCTGGTCCGCCCGTTCGCTTGCCCACATCCGAACAGCACATCAATCGTCCGCACTGTTAACTAGAGCTTACGGTTAAACGAGGTGCTCCTACGGTGCCTGTAACTATTTGTGGAACAGTAGCGTCGGGCCGACGAGTAGTGCAGTGTGCATACTGCATAGGCCAGGAAACCGCTGTGCTACGTGGCAACCGCAAACACATACCGGCAGCGAATTGCCACTAGTCCTGAACACGTCGGACCTGGTCAAGACCCTCCGCCTACATCTATCGGTGGCCGGTGGCGCTGAATCTGTATTTGCACCATGAACCCGGAACCTGGGCAGACAGCGCTGCCCCACGGTCTGTCCGCACGTGATACTCTTCCGGCACGGCGCGCCGTGCCAAACACTCATCATCCACGCCAAAGGATACGATACCTCTCCGACAACTGACAACTGACAGCTGAGCCATTTGCCACATGCCATCCCTGGCTCAACACACAGGGTACCGGCTCGCAACGATTGAGCGAGCAGGCGAGCAAGGAGCATTGCCGGAACCACAGCCACCTGCGCAGCCTCAAACGTTCATGCATGCCTATCTGTGAGACCCTCTGTAACCACACGCGCCTGCACCCAAGGCCACATCGCTACTCCTTACATCCCTCAATAGACAGCCTTAGCTGGCTTCAAACCAACACAAAGCGGAGTATCGTATGTCAGTATACCGAAAAGGCGAAGGCCATGCGTGCGAAACGCGGCCCGACCGCTCGGTGCGCGCAATGCCACGCATGCAGCCCGTGCTCCGGTCGTGACCTGCGCTTAGCCCGCAGCGTCTACCGGTAACCTGCCGACGCACGTACGGCCTTTCCGTGGGAGAACGGAAACATAGCAGACTGCAGATCACGACTACCCACGCCCAGACTGACACCCGGCGAGAGCTGCCTCCAAACCCGCACCACACTCAACACACAGCCACAACGGCACCCAATGCGCGCCGCCACCGCCGGTCACACCTGATCACCTGCTCCTAGGTACCCGCCTCCCCTACCCGCCCCTCCTATTTGGCCCCTGCACCTTGAGCCCCTGCCGCGCTGTGCGCTGTGCGCCCCTGCCGTGCCCTGAGCCCCTGCTGCGCCTTGAGCTCCTGATTCGCCTGAACCGCATCCTTGTGGCGCTCGTATTGGAACATGTCGCTCGCAATCCACGCCTCGCAGTTGCGCATGAGCAGCTCCTTTGCCTGCTGCTGCTCGCGGGCCATGTCCTCCGGGTTGCCCGTGGGGAACATGATGTTGTACAGCGCGGCGAACAGCTGCACGGACAGCAGCCAGGGGTACGTCGCTGATCAGTGCAAGGTTTGCAGTGCACGCAAGCACGAAACTAGAGCTCGTTGGTGGCGAATACAACGGATGTTGCCGCAAGCACAAACGGACAGGTGCTGGGCATCATCGCACGCCATGCATTAAAGGAATTCGCAGCAAAGCAAGCTGCAAGGGCTGCTAGGACGCATTGCGACAGGTGTGACCGGTGCATCTTGTCGCAACTCGTACTGTACTGGGGCCGGAGCGCCCAAACACTCTAGCATACATGCGGCAAAAGAGTCCTAGAGCGTTTGTCGTATTGGAGCTGCTCACCGTCCCCATGCCTTCTTTGGATACCACCTTGGTGCCCGGGAGTGGATGTACGTGCATGTCCTGGCAAGGCCGTAACAGGTACACGGCCGTCTCCACCACCTCCACCCGCAGGAAGCGCCATTTACGTAGGTCCGTCATCACAACCCACACTGCGTGCAGCACACCGCAAGTAGCAAAAGTCAGGGCTTCAGGCACACGTACACTCGCTCCTTGCTGTTGCTGTTGACAGGTCCCCACCAGGTACGGCTTGAGCGTTATTGCGCAGTGCGTATGCAGAATGTAGGCCAGCATGTAGGTAGTTTACTCGCAGTGCCAAGTGTTACAGCCTGACGGAAAACATGGAACACCGGTAGAATCACAGCCATGGGCATGCTTCACTCACCAACGCTGGGCTCCTTGTTGAGCTTTGCCAGCTCAATGGCGCGTGCGAGGGGCTGGTACCAGTCCGTGTCGCCAAGGACGGCCTTCACCACCACCAGCATTGTTGCCGTGTAGCCCATTTCGTAGCAGCCCCTGAGGTCCTCGCACGCCGGCGCCCAGTCCTTATGGGGTCCCTTGCTCCGCAGGACAACGAACTCGTTGCATCCTGGTAATGATAGGGGCACACCAGGTGCAAGTCTGCCCATCATACGGTATGCCCAAAGCGGAATGGAGGCAGCACGCTTCGAGTCACCGAGGTGCACCCAGCAGGGATGCTCCCCTGGGGAGCTCCCCTCACCCCAGGCGACCGGTATTCAACGAGCTTTTGAACCTGGCCTGACCATTTCGGGTGTACACGCATATGCAAGCATGCCCATCGTGCGCTCAACGAGGCATTGAGACAATAAGGTTCAAGGCACCGAAGGGTTAACCCCAGGCTGTTCAATGAGCTCGCATGCCTGACCTGGGCTTGGTGTCTCTTGGAATGGTTCCTCGTAACCCAGGTGCAGCTCGTCCTCCTGCTCCACCTCCTCCTCCTCCTCCCCCTGCTGCTGCTGCTTCCGCCAGTCCTCCTCGCCTCCATCCGTTCCGACGTCCTCGTCAACCGTAAGTCCGTCGGCGTGGATGTGGATGTTGTGGGCTCCTTGCGCCACCGGCAATCAATGGCAACGGTAGAAAAGTGGAGCAAGCAGGGGTGACACGGAACGCTGGTTGTGCGTTCCCCTCCCGCCCTGCGGTAACCACACCTGCAGCTGAGCAACGGCGCTCAATAACTCGTACACGAAGAGGTACTTGGGACGCTCGTCATCTGTCGTCCGCAGCACCCACGAGTGCGGCACAGCCAGCTGCAGGCAGCACCCGCGCAGGAATTCTGCCACAACTTCCGCAGACGGCAGCGGAGGCCATGGTTTGGCGTCGAAGGGGATACTATCCAGAGACTGAATGCCGCTGCTGTCGCACTTCTCGGCTTCCGTCGAGCGCCCGAAGTGGAACGAGTAGTCGCAGTACTTGTCCAAGAACGTCCTGTGACTCCTTATCGACCTGATAACTCTCAACTTTTTCGAGGCACTTTCTTGTCCTATCACCGCAGAGGATGGCCGTTTGCTGCTCATCATGCCGCTTACAAAGCTGTTCTGCCACCTTGACAGCGCACAACCTTAAGCTATACCTTTCCGCCACTGACTAACTTGCGCATGTGCAAGGTGGACTGCCGGTTGCCAGTTGCCGAGCCAGGGGACATCCCCTGCTCGACCCGAGCCGTTCTTTGTTACCTGCTCGACTGGGCCAATACGCCAGGCAAAAGCGTAAGCTCAAGAGAAGTACTTGAGGGCAACGCGCAGCAGTTTGCAAAGTAGTCCTTGCCTAGAAGTACCGCACGGTAACACAGCGTTTACGGCTTAGGTGTTGCAAGCGCACTCCTGGCCCTGCTCCTGACGTTAGTTAGGGGTGGCTGATGTGCTTATGTTTGATTGCCTGGTAGACAGGCTCCTACTGCACGCTGGCAGTAAAGCACGTGCTGTTTCGTTGCAGCTTTGCTGTCTGCCCCACCTCGCTCTGCTGTGCCGTGGGTGCAGGGCTTGGCGCCCAGCGGCCCAGGCCGTGCGCCCACCGGAATGGGGCTGGCACCCACACGCCAAAGCCTTTATTAACTCCTGCGGCGTCATCCCGGCAGAGTACGGTATCGTAGGCAAGCAGTACACTCAACTCCTTGCAGTACGGCCAGAGCAGCTCAGCGCAGGTCACGTGCAACGTACGGCAACCTGGGCACAATGTATGCCTTACAGCTTACACCACGGGCTGTTCAAGACTGTTCGTGACGTGACATGCTTCCAGCACACTCAGGGAGGTGCGCCAAACGCTCAGCAGTCTACTCGCTATACGTCTCTCGCCACCTGCAACTGTTTTGGCCAACATCCCGACTATGGAAATGGACCGCAACAGCAGCGGGCAGGCGAGCAAAAGCACCCCTGAGAGCAGGGCCACCTGTGCAGCCTCACATGCTCGCGTGTGTCCGCGAGACCCTCTGTACCACACGCGCCTGCACGAAAGGTCACATCGCTACCCTTCTACATCTGGATCGACAGCCTTATCTGGCTTTATAACAACACAAAGCGGATTATGTCAGTGAACCGGCTGACTTGCCTGCCTGACACGACTCAAGCGCTTGGCGTGCGCACCACCGTGTGCCCATGCTAGAGTCGTGAACCCAGCCTAGCCCGCAGCGTCCCAGCTGCCAACGCACGTGCGACCCCCCGCACTGGACATGGAATTACCACACCCCGCAGACCGCAACAGCCCCAACGCACACTGGCACCCGGCGAGCCGCCTCCACACCAGCTACCACAATAAACACACAGCTGCAGCAATACCCAATGCATACCGCCACTACCTGACAGTCCCAACTGACTGCTCCTCTGTGCCCGTCTCCCCACGTGCCCCTCCTACTTAGGCCCCTTCCGCACCTTGGACCCATGCCGCTCCATGCGCCTCAGCCACTTCTTAAGCCCCTGCTGCACCTTGAACCCCTTCCGTGCCTTCAGCCCCTGCCCAGCCTTCAGGCCCGGCTGCACGTTGAACCCCCGCCGCGCCTTGGGCCCCTGCCGCCCTGTGAGCTGCTGCTGCGCCATGCGACCCTTTAACACCCTGAGCACATGCCGCCGTTGCTGCGCCTCAAGCTCCTGCCGCACCCTGGCCTCCTGCCACGCCTGCATAGTCTTGTTGCACCTGTACTGCCGCATCTCACGCTCAACCCAGTCCTCGCAGTTGCCCAAGAGCAGCTCCTTCGCGCGCTGCTGCTCGATGGCCATGTCCTCCGGATCGCGCGTTGGGAACACCATGTTGTACAGCGCAGCGAACAGCTGCACGCAGCCATGCATGTGGTACATTGCTGATCACTGGCAAGTAGGCAGTGAAAGCTAGCTTACTCCCTTACTGTGTGGGGCCACATGCAAAGAGCAGGTGCTCTGCGCCATCATATGCCATACGTCACAGGAAGCAGCAATGAAGCGAACTGCAAGGACTGGAAAGGAAGGGCTGCTGCAGCTGTCACAGCTCGTCACACTGCATGCTCGGGCCAAATCGTCAAACATGGTAACGTACGGCAGAAGTAACCTGCTTGAGGATTAAACGCGCAGCTACTCACCGTCCCTATGCCTTGATCGGATTGGCCGTGGGCGCATGGAAGCCTAAGCATGTTCATGTCTTTGCAAGGCCGTGACAGGTACACGGATTTCCCTACCAGCTCCACCCGCAGGAAGCGCCATTTCTCCAGGTCCGTCATCACAACCCAGACTGCGGGCAGGGTCCCAAGAGGGTAATATAAAGAACTATTCTGGCCAAATATCGCTACGCCACCAGCAGCAGGAGGAGTCAAGGTTGCGGCGTGCGGGCACAAGCTCCTTGCTGTACCGGTATCCGTCCGCACCATGCAACTTAGGCATCATCGCACAGCAGGCACATGTGACGCTGTCAAGTGAACCAAGAGTCTACTCGAAGTGGTTATTGCTAGTTAACTGCCTGATAAAACAGGGCCATGGGCACGCACTTACCAAGGCTGGGCTCCTTGTTGCGCTGCGCCAGCTCAATGGCGCGTGCGAGGGGCTGGTGCCAGTTCCAGTGGTCGAGGACGTCCTTCACCTCCAGCAGCATTGCTGCAGTGTAGCCCACAGAGAGGTAGCACTTGAGGTCCTTGTGTGAGGGTGCCCAGGCGCCAGGGGGTCCCTTGCTCCGCAGGACGACAAAGTCCATGAATCCTGGTGGTAGGGGCATACCAGGTTGCTACTCATACGCAAGTGTGCCCACCATACGCATTTTCATTAAGCGAATTAGGGCAGTCTGGATGCAGTTGCTTTGGGAGGGCCGTCTCGTTGCCCTCTTGTGGTACAACACCCCGACCGGACGAGGGTCCCCTTTCAGAAACCCACCCTAACCTAACCGGTTATACGCACCCTCCTCCTCCTCCTCCTCCTCCTCTTCATCCTCCTCCTGCTGCTGCTGCTGCCGCCACCGCCGCTGCCGCTGCTGCTTCGTGCCCCCCTCGCTTCCGTCCTCGTCTCCAGGCCCGCCGGCGTGAACGTGTATCGCCTGAGCTCCTTGCGCTATCTACCAGTTTGTTTGGAACGGGAGAAAGGTCAAGAAAGTCGAACGAACAAGGCCGACGGAGCAAAGCTCGGCAGCATCAGGCAGCATTACCCAGAGCATTACCCACACAGAGCCTGTGCACTTCGTTTTGACAATCGCACCTGTAGCTGAGTGACGGCGCTCAAAAGCTCATAGACGAAGAGGTACTTGGGACGCAAGTGACTTGTCAGCATCAGGCAAGACTGGGCGCCCGCCAGTTGCAGGCAGCACCCGCGAAGGAAGTCCGCCACAACGCCCTCAGACGGCAGTGGCGGCCATTGTTTGGCATCCACGGGTACATCTATTAAGGAGTGTAGGTGACACCGGCCGCACTGCTTGGCTTCCGTTGAGCGTCCCAAGTGGAACGAGTAGCCCGAGTACCTCTCTAAGACTTCTGGCAAGAGGGTATTGTGTTTCGCTACTGGGCTATATTCTTCCTCGCTTTCCGAGCTTCCTTCGTTTCCCGATTCTGCGGAGGAATGTCGTCTGCTCCTCATAATGCCGCTTGTGCAACTAGACGATAGGTTATGATGCTTAGCAGCAATAACACTACGAGGTTTTCTTGTATCCTAGACAGTAGCTCGGTCCTATGCCGCATCACGCAAGGTGGTTCCGGCGCGAATGGAGCAGGGGCCAAGGGGAAAGGGGAGGACGGGTAGCTGGATGCGCCTCACCCAAGGGGCGCCGCAAATCAAACATGTTGTCGCGTGGGTATTGCTTATGTGTGAGCTGGCTGCTGTAGGAGGGAGAACGCAGCCGGCGCGCAAAGACGTGCCGTGCAAGAAGCCTGCACGCGTACTGAAGGCACGGACACGTGGGTACCAGTGTGCATCATGTGGGGTTCGTTGCGGGCCTGTGCGGGCTGCTGGCATCTCTGCCAGCCACGTGCAGACCTTGGCCATCGGAGCAAAACGTGAGACTGCAGCGCCATTGAAAGGAAACATTCTAACTGCTACCGCAACCCACCCTACCGCCGCAGACACGCTATATATGAGCCATCAGATGATCACCCTGCTACACCTCCTGCGCCAGCGCCGCCACCGCACTGCCCCACCTGTGTATGTCACCTGATATGTAACATAAAGTGCCAAAATGCCAAAAATGTCCTCAAACAGCTCAAGCCAGCAGCATTGCACGTCATGCAGGCGCCTGCGCCCGGCCAACGCCTGTGCGCCTTATACACACTGGGCCTTGGAAGCAGCACGCCAGCGACCCACACCAGGGAATATGCACGCCGCGAACCAAGGGCCCAGGCACTTTGGCGCCTATCCAATCATTCCCTAGGGAATGATTGGATGACCTGCCGTACCAAGGCCTTGGTACGGCAGGTAATCCTCGTTCTGCACGCAGTCCTCCGTGCGCCCTCTGGCCTCCACCACCCGCCCCTTGGCCGCGCCAAAAGGCGGACACACCGCCACGGCCGCAATTCCCCCCTCCGTTAAGACACAATATAGTAGCCTCTGCTCCGTTCGCACACCCCACCAACAGGCGGCAAAACCGCCACGGCCTCCAACGCCGCAGTGGAGGGGCGGTCGGTGCGTGGGGTTTGTGGCGGCCGCCCCCAGCGCGGGCAGCGCCCTTGGCCCGCTTGGGCAACCACCTGTGCTCAGCACTTGCATGCCTTCAAGCCATTCGTTGCCGCAATAGCAGCTGCTGGTGCTGCTGCTGGTGCTGTTGCCGCAGCAGCTGCTGCTAGTGCTGGTGTTGGTGCTGGTGCTGCTGGCGCAGCTGCTGGTGCCGTGGCAGCCGCAGAACCGGGTGCCTCTCCCTGTACAGGCGGCGCCCCCGCCCCCGTCCCAGGAGGGCCGCCCGCATGTAGGTAGCTCGCAGGTGGTCCGACGTACGGGTACGGTTGTGGGCGTGGGTACGGATACGTGTACGGCTGCGGGTACGGCTGGGCGTAGCCGTAACCGTACTGTGGCGGCTGGCTGCAGGTGTACGTCGGCGTGGTGTAGGCAGGGTGGTGGGGGTGAGCGGGTGTGGCTGGGTAGTTGGGCATTGGGTGGGCAAGGGCCGCAGTGGGGGTAGTGGGAGTGGTGGGGCCAGCGCCCGCTGCGTAGTGCGCTGTTGGGGATGGATAGTAGGGCGGATGCGGAACAGGAAGCGTAGCTGCCGCCGCCGCCGCTGTGTAACTGCTCGCGTGTAACATGTGCGCAGGTAGCGGCGCCGCCGCCGGTGCTGCGGCTGCTGGTGATGCTCCTGCAGCAGCAGCTGCTGCCGCCGCTCCGACTGTTGCCGCCATTCCTGCTGCAGCAACCGAGTAGGGCTGACCAGGCACCGTGGGGCAGACCTGCCCCTGCTCGTACCCCTGCCCCTGCTCACACCCCTGCCCCTGCTCACACCCCTGCCCCTGCTCACACCCCTGCCCCTGCTC
>VFQN01003013.1_pt1 | contig 24923 bp, 14 predicted proteins | sample 3512371 | NCBI WGS metagenome assembly VFQN01 (sample SAMN10412370, study PRJNA504923) | tailings metagenome | isolation source: Replicate 2 from Balatoc abandoned mine | place: Philippines: Itogon, Benguet | collected 2017-08-28 | reverse complement strand
TAGAATGTCTAGAAAAGAGTCAACTTGAGAGAGCAAAACGAATAAAGAGAAACCGAAAAACGTCAAAACAAACAAACAAAAAACAAATAAACAGAGTCGAACAAAAGTTACACAAATAAAGTGAGCTTCACTTCTCTGAAAAAGTCCTCTTCTTCTATTTACTTGAAGAAGGTCAGGACTACAAGCGGGTTACTCAAGATTGTCTTGAAATTTCGAGTGAATTAAGTCAGCACCAGCACTTGCGCGAATCAATCAAAATCAACCAAAATCTTTTCAACAACCCAGATTTCTTCTTTCCTAATTTTCTATTTCCTAAAAACCTAATTTGGACAAACGTAATTTCCGGTAAGCTCAGACCGTAAATTACGAGAGAGAAGATTTTCAAGATGACTTATAGAATGTTATTTGTTTCTTGTATCTGCCTCTTCAGTCTATTAATTTCTCAAGTTATGAGTTTATTTGATGATTATATGAAGGTTTTAAATCAAAAGTCGTTTCGATGGGTTGATTTAAGTGAAAATGAACTGGGGCAGTGGTATCAACCAGCCGATTTATGTATACTCAATAGTACTGATCGCTTAAAGTTTCCTCAAGATGTTAGAGCAGATGATTGCTATCATTATTCGAAAGGTAGTAGACGTCAATTTTGTGGTGTAGGAATGGGAAATAACAATTATCCTTGTTATGGTCCTTTCAACTCTGCAAGAAAATACTTTAAACGTGGCGTGGATGGCTACCAGAACGCTGATGCGAAGCCATTATTATCATTTTTTGCACATTTATTTTTAACAAATACAACTTTTATCATGCTTGGTGATTCAACCATGAGACAAAAACTACAAGCATTGCAATGCGAGATTACACGAGAAACAAATGGTCAAGCAAAATTTAATGGAAATGTCTTTGGCATATTACCATGTGATACTTACTTACATATTTATTTCCCACTTAGTAAGAATCGTCGTTTTCAGTATCCAGTCTTTAAAGCTAATAATATTACCTATAAATATCATCCATTAGCTGGTCAAGCTATTACCCTATATGCAATATCATTAGGACCAAAATCAGTTGATTGTTATAAAAAGATATTAACAGAACAAAAGAAAGATTATATGGATCCAAAACAGAATTATCGTTTGTTTTCGAAAGCAGAAGATCCTTCAATTCAAATTGATTATCTCCGTACTGAGACAGAAGGAGTTTATGGCAATGCTGCACGTTATGTGAATCAATTAAATTATGAACAATCGAAAAATGTTTTTGTATTTGCTAATATGGGCTTATGGTATAATTTACCAATTGAATACGGTCCAATCTTACCTGTTGTCTTTGAATGGTTAACATCCATTAAGAAACGTCCACATTTTGATAATACCATTGCTTGGCACGAGACACTTCGCCAACATTGGTCGAATCGTAATGATTATTCAGGAAATTATGATAAAAATGAGATTTACGCTGCTTCAGAAGCTTTAAAAGCAGTAAATTATTCTTCTTACCCTTTCCAAGAATTTATTGGTGGTTTGTGTTGTTCGAAGATTACCAATGATTCAGAGGCAGCTGATTGGAGGAATGAAATGGTTCGATCAATTTTATATGATCGTGAGAATTATCCAAGTTTTGAGAAAGCAATTCACTTATTGCCACTCGCAAATATCACCAAGTAAGTATGATTTTGACTTGTTGTTGTTATCATCTCTCTTAACCTTAATCTAGACCTCTTGAAGAAATGCATACATGCAATACATATTATCGCTTTGATTGTACACATTATTGCTACTGGCCATTACTCTATCAAGTTCTATGGCATCAATTAGAAGCATTAGCAATTATAAAATATAGTTCTTTGATTAGTAAATACAATATCATTAATCCATTCCAGGATTAGCTAGTTTCATCTTTGTTTCAGTGCAATTCGATTTGTTCTTCTTTAGTGTTTCTTTGTTTTGTTTGTGAATTTTTTAACTTTGAGGGAATATTATTTTTTCTTTAAATTTATAAAGTTTGGAAATTTTTTGAGTTTTGTGTGGAAAGAATGGGAAGATTTGTCAAGGGAAAGGAAGAGGACAATATACAGAATTAAGAATGAAGAACATGGGAAGCTTGATAGTTTGAAGAACGTTTATTTCTTGGAAGGACGATAGACACCAACGACAACTGCGTGATCACGTTCATAAGGCTCTAGAGTCAACTGTTCTTGTGGTTTAAGATTCTCTTCTTGTAATTTCTTGACTTCACGTGCGAAGACTGCTTCAGGTGGGGCAGTTGAATCGATACAGGAGGCTTTGATAGAAATAACGAAATGTCCACCTGTTTTGAGGTAGTGCTGGGCATTTAAAGCAACAATACGGGCTTGATCAGGTTGTGCGACATCAGCGAAGACTGTGTCGACCATATCCATCAACATACGATACTTCAATGGATGACGAGCATCTTCTATTATAGGAATGACGTTTGTTCGAAGCTTAGCCATGTTGATTAAATCACGTCCTGGACGTAAAGCGAATTCGACAGCGTAAACACAGCCAGTAGGTCCGACAATATCAGAGACGTGAGAAACTGTGGTTCCTGCAGAGGCACCTAAGTACAAGACCTTCGATCCAGGACCCATGTGAATATGATCAACCCCACCTAAGATGGAGGCAGCTAACTTGGATCTGAAAGGATTCCAGACACGGTATTCAAGCTTGATTGGGTTGCCATCTGGACCAGGAGGACCATCGACTTGGATACGCTTTTCACCATAGACATCCTTTCCAGGAGTTGAGTTTAAGGTAACCAAAGCATCTTCTTTACCGCGAGCGATGAAGACTCCCTCGTGACGGTGAGGCTCGATGACAACCTTCACACCACCCTTCATACCACCTCTACCGCCTCTTCCACCTCCGCGTCCTCCACCACGTCCACCACCACGACCGCCACCGCGTCCGCTATAAAATTAAGTGATCATGAAGGTGCAAAATGCATTATTTGGAGACTTACCCTCCGCGTCCACCACCGCGGCCACCAGCAGCACCTCTACCACCAGGTGCGCCTCTTCCACCACCACGACCTCCAGGAGGACCTCTTCCTCCACCGCCACCACGACCACCGAAACCACCTCTACCTGCTCGACCTGACATTATTTGCTAATGAAATAGTAGTTATGAAAAGAAATGGAGCCCAATCCACACAAAACCGAAAATGACTTTTGTGTGGACCAACAAATCATAAAAGCGCTTTTTCAGAATTCGAAAACCGGAAACCGAAAACTCGTTAAACGGTTTCCTGGTTCATAGTTGTGAGAAAAATAAGAACAAACAGAGAGTGGAATTTAATTATTTGGTGACCAACTTCTTCGTCGATTCCTCCTTTAATTGGCATAATGGCACGAACCAAGCAGACTGCTCGCAAATCAACTGGTGGTAAGGCTCCAAGAAAACATTTGGCTACAAAAGTCGCGAGAAAATCAGCTCCAACTTCTGGAGGTGTGAAAACGAAAGCCCATTACAGGTTCGTTTCGCAGATTGTTACTTAAACAACTATGAACTTAGTTTTTTCCCTTTCATGATATTAGATTCCGTCCTGGGACACTGGCCTTAAAAGAAATTCGTCGTTATCAGAAGGGAACTGAATTACTCATTCGCAAGTTACCTTTCCAACGTTTAGTTCGTGAAATCACACAAGATTACAAAGTAAGTTATATTTCTCAATTGCTAAAAGAAAAATATTTTTTAAATTCAAATCTGTACTGTCCTCAGAGCGATCTCCGATTCCAGCCGCATGCGTTGCTTGCTTTACAGACGGCGGTCGAAGCCTACCTGATCGGTTTATTTGAAGATACTAATCTTTGTACCATTCATGCTAAACGTGTCACTATCATGCCAAAAGATATTGCTCTGGCTCGTCGCATTCGAGGAGAGATGCATTAATGTGATGAAATGTCTTCGTCCTACACGTGCTCGAAATCTATAGATCAATGTCTCTTGCATTATGTGTTTCCAGATGTCTCGAGGCACATTCAAATTTTCCTGTCCAGCAACATCTACCCCTAAGAACTGACATATCTTTTTTTTACGAGTTTTCGTTGAAATGAATCAAGAACTACTCATTTCTAAGAAACTCAAGCCTGCCCAATTTATGTAAATAAGATCAAAAAACTTTGTGTAGCTGAAATTCTTACTTCCTTTTGACGAATTAAATTTAAATAACATTGTTGCAACAACTTTCGTTATAAGCGAAACTAAAACCACTCTCTCGATTGAAGAGACTACTTTCAAAAGAATGGAAAAAGAAGATGAATTAGGTGATTTCTTTGCAGAGATTCAACAAGTTGAAGAAAATATTGATGAATATAAGCAAAATTATATCGATGATACTGATAATCAACCGTCAAAACAAGCAAGGATAGAGGTAACAACGACATCTGAACCTGTTGTTCTGAATGAAGTCATATCAAAACCTGCAGAAATTAATAAAAATTCGAATCAACTTCTTCCTCAATATCCTATTTTCACTTATGAAGCAATAAATCAATCTGAAGGTTCTGTTGTAGGAACAGGCAGTAGTACTAACACTACTTCTCATCATACACCAGCCTTTATTCCACGACAAAATAAGAAATTTGTTCGAAAAGCAGGTGGTGATGTATGGGTTGATGATACATTACAAGAATGGCCAGAGAATGATTTTCGAATCTTTGTTGGAGATTTAGGGAAAGAAGTGACAACAGAAATGCTCTCAAAGCATTTCCAAATTTTCCCATCTTTTGCTAAAGCGAAAGTTATTGTGGGAAAATCGGATAGTAAAGCACGCGGTTATGGATTTGTTTCGTTTTTAGATCCTAATGATTGTATTCGAGCAATAAGGGAGATGAATGGAAAGTATCTAGGAACAAGGTAAACGACACTAGAACTTTCTCATTTGTCACTTACTCCTTGTCATTTGTCAATAGACCAATGACAATCAAGCGTAGTGATTGGAAAGAACGAGATATAAAAGAGGTTTGGTTTCCTTTGCTCTTTTATTTATTTTGTTTAATGTTTCTTATTGAATAGAGTAAGAAAAAGGAGAATAAAAAAAGGAAATTTCAAGAAAATCTTGGATTAAATTAACATCTTCATTCACTTTTTTTTTGTGTTATCATCTTCCGTTTACACTGCACCTTTGTGAAGAGAGTTGAAGACTCGACACTCGATTCTGTGGGTTGCCTCAGCACGAAGGGATAAAACTCAAAGAAATCATATCTTTCTTCAAAGAAAGCGAAAACAGGATCAACCTCTCCTTGCATCAATCATACAAAAGGAAGTCTGTAAAACAAGTTTCAATCACTCTTGTAAGAGTATCATATCAAGTTGATATCTGTTCAAAGCGAGTATAGATTTATGGATTGTTCTGGATGAGTTGGAAAAAGAAAAACAAAAAAAATACAAAAACTTCAATTGCAGGGCTGATATTCTAATCAGCGATTTTGTTATTTTGGAAAACTGCGTTTCCAAAAGTCGCCAAAAACTGACTGAAAAAAAAAACTACAAAAAACCTCGCGGAAAAGAGTTTTCCTCGCATTAATGGTCAGAAATTTGCACGAAAAAAAAGTAAAATGCTCTTCTTGAAATTCATATTCTTTTTCTGTCAATTTTTCACCTCATTAACAGTTCGAGCATATGATCACAAAAATCCTTTCGAAAGAAAGCATTTTGGAGCAGTATTTTTCCTTGATAGATTACGAGAGCACCAGAGTATTTGATACCGAAAAGCGGATGTCGTCGTCCCTTCTTGTTAGACCTTCTCTTCATTGGAAAGTGTCATGGCTCGTATTGTTGATAAAATTAAAAATGCTACTAATCTAAAAGTTGATTTTTTCATTAATCGAGAAAAATTTCCCTACTCTCCTTCCTTTCTCTTCAAAAGAGAAATCTTCTCTCTGAACAATCACAAATAAATCGCGCTTTGAGTGTTTAAAGATAAAGATAGCTAAGAAAATGGAACAAGAAAAGAATCAACTAATAGAATCATTAGCTTTGATTGCGAAAAATAAACATGCGAAAATATCACGTATTAAGAAATTGAAAAGAAATCAAGAAGAAAGAGAGAAAAAATCTGATCTGGTTCCTTTTTATTTTCACGATTGCAGTGAAACCCTTCTAAATTACTACAGTTATGAATTATGTCATGGAATTATTGTCAAGGTACTTGGAAATTATCAATTTACCGTATTTGATCAAAATGGAGTCAAGTGTCATGCTAGTTTACCGAGTTCTTTACATCATCATAAATATCATGGTTTAGATATTGGAAATATTGTCTCACTGCGAAAAAATGACCTTGTTGCATTTCCATATGAATATTTCATATGTGGAAAGGTTGATCAACATTATTTGACGCCTTATGAAATTAATGAATTTCAAAGTTATTTAACAGATAATAAAACCTTCGAAAAATTCTGTAGAGATGATGAAAGTGATATTGATGAAGAGAAGGAAAAAGATGAAGAGGAGAAGGAAGATAAAGAAGAGATATGTATCAAGTTAAGTGTTATGGATATTCGGTGCTGTCGGTTTTCGACTTTATTCATTTCTCAAATGAAAGAAAAATTTCATCACATTCCACCAACTTTATTAAATTCACCTCTTTCTCAAATACTCTATGAGAAAGACCCTATTAATAAAAAGATATTACAAAATTCAAGAAAATCTTTGAAAATTGGAATTATTTCTTTTTTCATATTATTATGTACATTACATGATATAAATACACTTGAATCTCAACAAGATGTTCATTATATTACAACCACTCTGTTAAGATTCTCACCTTATAATAAAATTGGTATGCTTCTTTATCAAATGTTTTATTCTTCCTATTGTTCACTATCATCAAAGAAGTTGATAAAACAACTTCCTATTGAATTAAGTGGTGAAATTATGTCTTATTTGAATCTTGAAGAACTTTTGTTGTATTTTACTTCTTTCTTATTTAAATCATGTGCCTCTACCAATCAATTGAAGTATTTCCTAAATCTTCAATATATGGGGAAGCGGCGTTTGAAGAAATTATTCAAAAACATTCGCTTTTTTGATAGGAATGAAATTAATTCCGCGATGAAGAACGAACAAGCGCAAGATGTTGAAGAAGAATCTTGTTCAGATGAAGAGAAGTCGGAAGAGGACAGTCGGGAAGAAAGTCAAAGAATTAACGAATCTTGGTATGACGGCGATCATGATATTCGTACTGAACGTTATCGCATTGAAAATTTTGAACGTAAAGACATTCACAATGAGATGATTGATTTGAAGACTGAAAATCATTTGAAAGCATTACTTGATAGTCGTATTCCATATTATATGACTGTCTTTTGTTTTTCTACCGAATTTCCTCCCATGTAATGCTTCCGAAATCTTTTTTTCTTTTTTTTTTAATTCTTCAATAATTTCAGAAAAGAAGGGCAATCAACTAATGAGCAATTACAATACTCCTAACTGGATGTACCTCAAAGAAAGTTTAGTTTAATTTTTCCTTCTACTTTCAATGCCTTTCCACAGAACATCTTTTATTTTCAAAAAGCTAAGAGTTTGAAATAATTTCATTGATGAGACATTACTAATCTCAATGAAACAGAAAGGAGCACTCGAGTATTGAAATTCTGTGAATAGGCATTTGATCAATGCCTTGACGACAACTTTCCCCAACCCTTGACCTCTAAACTCCTATAATCAATCAAAAGCTTGGATAAGAAGGGAGGGGAGTTTCAACTCTTGACGATTCTCACCTCTTTAGTGTAAAGCATGCCTAGTGCACCATTATCATAGGTTAAACACCACGAAACAAGCTCATCAGTGATGATATTTCTGATTCCAATGCATCTTCCACTTTTAATCATACGTTGAACCATGTAAATAGAATAATCTGAACGATATTTCCAAGTTCCATTCACAACACTCGCGTCAGATTCCCTGAAATCAAACAGAAAGAAAGAACATCAATCACTCATAGTTCGATGGAATGCATGACTGAACTCACTTAATTTTATCAAGAATTAGATTGCTTTTATTCAGATCAACCTTTTCATTCTCAGTAAGTTCTAAAATAGAAGGAGAATCTAATGCAGAGAATACATATAAATGACAGGATTCATCCCATTCTTCTTGGAACGTAAAATCAAAACCGTTAAATTGTGATTTCCCAAGTAATGATGAGGTTGATAATGTTTGTAGATTAGGTTCTGTTGAAATACATTTTAGAAATATTTCTTCATATAAATCAGCATCAAGTCCAGCAAAACGGAAAGAACACGGTACCTGTCTTCGTTGAAATTCACTTTCAATACCTTCTTTGATCGACGGAAACTCATAGTATTTATCAAATACATGGTGAACTAAGGCATTCATCAGAGTCGTAGTGAGCTTCCTATTGTCTGGATGGTACAAGGAAAGGGATTGGAAGATCATTACTTCAATGAAGTTAAATTTACTATTAATGCGAATTGAACCAATAAAACTTGGATGGATAATATCATCAACATAAAACGATTGTTGAAAACCAGGTGGCGGATTAATTTGCCAATAATTTGTTTGATTAATAAAGGAATTAACAAGTTGGAAGAAATTAGATGATTGAGGTAAATGAGAGAAAAGCCATTGTTGTAAGAGCATTAATGTTGTATCATTGTGATTTGAGTTAGGAATTACTGGAATCTCGATCAGCGCCTTTTGATAATGAAGGGTATTAGAGGATGCCTTTTCTTTCTTTTGAGGAAAATAGCCTTCAGAGTTTGAGGATATTATCGGAGCATCAAGCTTGGCATTATGGACTTGTCTGAGTAAACCTTGCCAGATATAATCATTTTCGTTTTTAAAGATTGCTTCACTGATTTCTGTATTTGTTTTTTGCAATCGATCAAAGTATTGCTCTTCAGAATCATTGTCCGTTTCCTGTTCCACCATCATTTCAGTTAGGTTAACTACTTCAGCCTCTAAAAATGGTTGATTAGCCATGTTTTCATACCATTCTGAGTCTGAATCACTTTCATGGTCCTTTATCTCTTGTGGCTCTTGCTTTTCTTCCATCTTTGTTAAACGTTATTTAGAAGAATAGTAATTTTCACAATTTGGCGTCGTCTATCTTTTCGGCCTTGATCGGCCTAGATCAGTTGCATGCAATTACAAAACATTATAGTTTACGTTGTTCTGCTCGCTGAAGAACGCAGCGAATCTCCTTACTCATCACTCAATTGTTGCCATTGAAAAGCTGCTTTGAGGTCTGCTTGTGAATTGAAATGTGTGGGAATTTCGGGTTACTGGCTTTGGCGGCTGCGGTGAACCCACTATCCAATGACAATGCGAGCAATCATAATCCGTCCTTTCATAAGCCCATTGTTGCTCAGGATCCATTAGATCAATCTATTAATGAAAGTATGCATCAAGTGTCTAAATCTCAAGGGATTCGCTTCCGCGCTGATAGTGTTGGTGATGATGTTTCGGCAAGGAAAGAAAAGCCACTTTCGGTTGTGAAGATATTAGAAGCTCAAACTGCTTGCACTGAGATTCGAGGTGGTCAAGCTGGAGGTTTTTCAAGCTTAGAGTATGAGTACGTAACCAAAAAAGAGCAAGGGCAATCGCACTTTGATTCACTGTTTCAAGCCTCAGCCATTCCGATCGCAAAAAATGTTCGAGTAAGGATGGTTGCCCGTAAAAGGCATCCATTAGCCGCTGATCTTTCGAAACTTTATATGCGTCAACGTTTTGGTCGATTGCCGGATCCCAAAGCCACGATTACAGGTATTAAAACCATAACGATGTCAAATTTCTCGCTAATGTTTTCTCACTGTAGTGATTGGGCATACTCGTTTCGCGACGTCATCAATTAATAAAGTTACTGAACTTCACCCACATGAGTGGGTTCCATTCCATGATGAAGTGGTATGGCTCTTTAATGCCTCTTCTGGCAAATTTGAGAAGGCCACAACTACTGTCGGTATTCATATTAGCCATAATGGGGATTTCGATGCAATGTCCGCCTATTCTCAAGTTATGGTAGTTAATGAAATTGGTTTGTGGTTAGAGAGAGTTCTTCATACTCCAAACAATACGAACAGTGACTCTTCAAAGATCGCTGGCTGCATGGACTTGATGCGAGTGCAAGGTCGATGGTCTGCCGCCGCACGTCTAGCTTATGTCAGATGCGTCTTGTCTTCCCCTTTAGATGTGAGCGGTGGAGAACAATTATCGAAGGCCGCACAGAATACTATGCCGCTCCAAAGTCATTGGGCTGTTTGGGGAGACTGGTTTGACCTAATGTGGAGTATTCACTTGAATAACATGATTACAATCATTCCTCCAGGAAAGTTTGATCTTGTGAAACGCAATTATTATAGTATTAATGAAGATGGAGTTAAACAATTTATTAATTGTGCTGTCACAGATATTCAAAGCAAAAATGAAAATGTCAAACCTGAAATTCTTACAGCGGTTAAGGATTGGTCCACTTTAAAGCTTCAAGCTTTCATTCATCATGCCGTGCGTGGATTTCTTCGAGGTGATTTGTACACTGCCATGACAGAACTTTTATCGCGAGCGGAAGGATCGTTCGGTCTTCAAGCGCACTGTACTCTTGAACCTGGTGTTGTTATTATTGCTAGTAAAGGACAACCCATGTCTTTATCTTACGATCCCTATCAACCTATTGTACTGTTTGCCTCCGAGGCTGAAGCCCTTGCTGTCCCGGTGTATGAATCTGGAAGGTGGCTGTCTCAAAGAATTGACCTTGATTCTCACGGTGAAATTTTTCGACTTGGGGTCTCTAGAAGCTTAGTCGAGGGGTCTTTCATCGGAAAAGACGAAGAAAAGGCGAAAGCTTTGCGTAATAACCAATCAAGTCAGTTGCAATCGAGACAACAACAAAGGCAGCATCGCGAAGAGAATTTCATTCAGGAAGAACTTGAGAGAAAAGGGAAATTACCATACCTACTTCTAGACTGTGGTGTTGAAATTCGCAGCTACTCACTTGTTACGAGCAAAGAAGCAACAGCCAAGTCACTTTTGAGCCGTTCACTGAGTATCACATCGGCCCCCATCCCGTACGATCCAAAGGTTGATCTTGTTGCGGCAGATCTTAAAGTTACCCCAGCTGTCTTAAATGCCATTGACCATGCATGGTCAAATCCCCAATCTATTGAGCGAGTTGCAGGTAACGCTCTTGCACAAAACTTAGTTGGAGCGATGCACAAACGAATCGTACAGCAAAAGGATACTATTGATTTGATTATTGCGGGAGTGGAAGTATCTTTATGGTTAGCAGAGCAATTTGCAGCGGATCTCAGACTTATTTTCCCCAATTTAAACGTAGCCACAGTTAGTGCGAACAAGTAAGTAAGACTAATTCCTTACCTTTATTGTCATTGATTTGTGGGTACGTTCAGGCTCTTAGGGACTGGTGATGAAAGTGCAACAAAGGTGTTTTTCCCTGGTTCTGATGAAATTTTGCGAAGGCGCATTGATAAAAATAATACTTGCGTATTATTAATCAGTCAATCAGGGCAAACATTTCCAACATTACATGCAACAAGAAAAATGGTGAAAATGACCTATGAGAAAGTTTGGATACTGACGGGATGCTTTCATAGTAAAATGGAACAAGTTATTATTGAATCTTATCATGAGCATCATGTCCAATACCAAAAGAATCGTGTATTTAACAATTACTCTGGTCATCGTCCTGCTGAGCCTTCATCTGTTGCGGTTGCTGCCACTTGGCATACGTTAACGCGGTTGCTATTATTGATGGTGGACGTTTGTCGGCAAAAATATGCCGCATTGCGTTTTATTCATCCATGGGAATACGATCGCGCGGCTCTCATTATTCAAGCAGTATTCATGCGCCATCTTTATCTCAAACGAAGAGAAAGAGCGAAGTTAGAGGAAGAAGCGAAAAATGAAGATAATTTCACTATGCAGTCCCCTCTTCGCCCCAATACTACAGGACCTGACCGGTCTTTAGGAAAATCGATTTCTTTTTTAAGACCAAAGTCTTCCTTTTCTATGAGATTATTTGATGAGAGTTCACGTACTGCCCCTGGATTAGAACCTTTACAGGGCCAAAATTCTTCTTTCCCTTGCTATATTCCATCGTCCTTCTCATCCCCAATAATTATGCTCAATCTTTCCGATGGCTGTATTGATGACCTTAAGTCCCTTGTTAGTGAATGTTTAATCCCAAATATCTCTGATATTGTAGGATTCGACCAATTTGCAGAACCGATTGATCGTCAAAATACTGAAATAGTCAACGATAAACTCGTAAAGCAAGGTAAAGCCTGGGCAAAGCATATAAATGAGCCTTGGCATATGTTAATATTTGTCGGTATTTATATTATCCTGTCTGTTGGTTGTTCCATAACAATTTTTGGGATTATTGGTGATGCAATATTATCTCTTGTTCGAGCATGCATTGGGAATGGTGAGTTAGTCGGACATCATGCATTAGGCGGTGGTTATTTGGTCTTTACTCCTCGCATCCCTTCTGTAATTTACCATCAGGGTATTGGATATACTCTTATTGGCGCATTATTACAGTTATTAGATGGAATTTTCTTTGTTTATCTGGTGAAAAATTTTACTCGTCTCGCTCGTCTAATTGATGGTCGCCCTTATGCCGCTCGACACGGTAAACGAACCATTGTTATTGTCGATACACCGGCTGTTCATCAATTAACAGAAATTTTTGTTAGTAAATTATTTTCACAATCTTATTCGATTGTATCCGTCGATGTACATGGTGCGTCAGGTTTAGATCATTTTGTGCATCGTTTTACTCATCGTGTCGCGCGAGGCTTATTAATTGCTCTAGGCCGACCTGATGGTCGATTGTGTTGTTTGGGTAAGGGGCAATTGTTCCTTTTGAATTTTTCTAATATTTATTTTAGCGAAATCGGAGGCTTCTGTGCTGCTTGCCGCCAAACAGGCCGCATTTATTCGCAATCCCTCCTATGAGCAGGACGGAAGTAGTCCAGAGTTTGTCACGGTTGGTCATAATCCTTACCAACCAAACCTCGGATTGGCAACGCATATCGTCTTAGAAGGTTCTGAGAAATCTTTATCTCACTACAGCACTCATCACTCAACTACTGGAGTTATGAGAATTACGGGAAGAAGGAAGTTCGTGGACGAGTATTTGTATGATCGACTTTTCCTTGCGCAGAAGCCTTTCACCGTCTCTATTTTACGAGCATTGCGTCGAACGATGGAATTAGGATCTCAAGTCGTTCGAGCCAATCATCATCGTTTAAATAGCAGTGTGAGAGGTGAAGCCGGAGCAAAGTTGAGTCGTGCAGTATTTCGAAAAGGTTCTTTGAATACTTCAACCCATTACAAACCTCCTCGAAGGATGTCCAACGCAAGTGCTCATAACCAGATATCTGATGAAGTCATTCCATATGGTGTTCATCATATTGATCCTCAAATCCTTATTAACTCAGATTCAATCAGTCTTTCCGTATTTGCTGATTTTGTAGCAACGAATCGTGAAGTATTACATGCTAATATCTTGAAAAGCGACAAAATTGCTCAATTAAAAGAGAAAAGTTTTGATCCAGCTGTTCGTTCTGCATTTTCTTCAAAATTGGATGCTCAAACAAGGCAAGTTCAGGAGCTTCAAACCATTGTCCAGCAATTTTATGAATGTCGAATCGCTTCGCTGGAACGATATTTATCCTTTTGCGTGATGTTTCATGCAATGGCGGCGGATTGCAGTAAGCCATGGCTTCTGACTCCATGGGATATTGCACGATCACAATCAAATCTTCGAGTGGCCACCACTGGTAAGTTTCTGCTTTTTCTTGAATGGAATTTATCTAACTGATCTATATTCATTTTTAGCTTGCCCTATTAGCAGCCATGCAAGTAATGCTGAAACATCTTCAGAAACTAAAAAGCTTGCGAGACAATTAGCTTTTATTTTGAGAAAGTTTTATACCAACTTTTAGTCTTCACTCCGAACCACAGCACCTTTCTTCAACAGTTGGATGAATTTATATAAGAAAAAAATATATTAGATAGCAATGTGTTTAGAAAGTCAATATGTAGAATTTCATTAGCATTTATAGGGTCGTAATTTCTATTCCACAGCACCAAAAAAACAAACAAAATAGTAATAATACTAATAATAAGGACTTGTTCTTCCAATAACTTCCTCTTCTCAATGATTTCATCCTCACTAACTTAGAACTAACACTGCTGCGGGCAGAAGGGCGAGGGCAGGCAATTGCGACAGAGAGAGAAATTCAGCAAGATGAAAAGATGCAAGGAGATGATGATCTGCAACAAGATATACTGATAAAAGACAAATCAGAGAGATCGTTCTGATGACGGAAATCAAGCATTCTCAACATGTCCTCTTAAATTTCATTGCAACTAGTAGAATCGCTTCTGAAGGGATTATTGACGTGAGTTATGAACGGCTTGAATTTGGACCTCGAGAACTCTCGAAAGAGACATTACATGACTATGAAGATTGTTCATTTCTTGCAAAAATTAACTCTAAAGCGTCTTATATTGATCTTAAGAAGGTGAAAGACTTGAAAAATGTTGAAATTCGTGAATTAGTACAAGAAAATTTTCTCGATGCATTTCAAACTTTGTTTCTCGTTGTGCAAAATTTTGACATGCAATTGAGTTCATTTCTTCAATTTACTGTTGTTTCCATTATTACATCGGTGACTTCAGAGATTATTCTTAAAGAAAGAATATTTACCTCAGAAGAAGCACAAAATAAATTCTCTAAATTTTTAGAAAAATTAGCTGATCGTTTACTAGTGATCATTAACGAGCCTGATAAGAAGACGAAACATGATTTAGCTCGAAAATGTGCTGCATGGGTTGAGTACCGTATGAGTTTTGCTGATCAGTTCTTTTCAGAGACTTTGATCGGCTGTAATGCCGCATCACTGTTGCTCGCAGCGTGCGTGTTATTACTCGCTGATTGTGATTTCCCAATCTTTCTTGGTCCGACTCATTATTTTCTGGTTTTTTCTATTAAAGATCCAGATCGTGATATTGATGAACAGTTTGAAAGCTTTTATCTGAAAAAATTTAAAATTGATCGAAAGTTTCAACCTGAAGATCTTCCAAGAAAGCTTAAAACCCTTGATCGAGAAGAAACTTTTCATTATTATGAAAATATTATATTAGATAATATGCATATATTATCAGAAACTTCAACATTAAATTATGAAGCTTCCTTACCACAAAATCCTTTATTAAGAAGTCAAGTGAAAGGTATTCGTAAGAATGCTTCTCATTATGTTTCTTTACTTGATTCGATTAAATTGATTTATAGTGAAGCAGAGAAATTAAGGAAAGAGAAAGCGACTGCTATCGATATTACTATTGCTACAAAACAAATAATTGCTTCGATTCTGTTAGTTGATGATATTTCAGTATGTTTTCGAACAGTTGATCTTGATTATACAAAAATAAAAAAAGAATTAATACCAAAAAAATTTGAAAACTTTATCACGACTTTTGTTCATCGAATTATCAATCATCGTGAGTATGATATTTTTGAAACTTTATCTAAAATTGATTATGAAATTACTGCACATTACCATTTCTTTGAAGATGGGAATGCAAGAGTTGCACAAGCTTTAATTGCATTTGTTTGTATGTATTTTGAAATGGCAGCTCCTGAAATTGTGGAAGGTGATCAAAAACAACGATATCTTATCCGTTTACCTCTTGTGAATGCAAAGAAATCGAGAGAGGAAGAAAAAGACTCGAAAGAGAAAGAGGACGAAGACTCACGAGAGGAAGGCCAGATTCAATTTTGGTATAAGTTTTATACAACTTTATTTGATCTTTCAGATATTGAAAGAACCAATAAAGATGGTTATGAAGTCCAAGGCAATTCTTTTATCTATGAGAGGCTCGTTGAGATGGAAAATGAGGTGAAACGTTCACTTCATTTAATTCAATCGGAAAAAGGAACTCACTATTATTCGAATGTTACACCTGACGTTGTTCACAATCTTGAACCTGACAATAAAAGATTATTTAGTGATCACGTCAATATTATTTCCAAGAATATTACTGATCTTTCGAAACTCCCAAGTTTTTATTTAGATCTTTTAGTTCAAACTGCAGCTGAAAAGGGTCATATTCAACTTTCTGAACAAAAGGCAAAGTTTGAGAATGGTTGGAGCGTTTTATGGGAAAATTTAATTGAAGATGATGCAACAATTTATCAAGAAGGGATGCGTTCAGCTGATGAAATTACCTTATTGAAAAAGGCAACAGGATATGATGAAAAACAGTTAGTTGTCTTTATGCCACAACGTATGGTTCTTCATAAATTTATTGTTTATTTAATTACTCATTATCAAATTACAAGTCAACAACTTTCAGAATTAAGAGAGCCATTTCTCCAATTACCGCTGATTCAGAACTTTATTAAACGTATGAATAGTAAGTTTGGTCGGATTAGACATGATTATGAGATTTACTTGGATCAATGTTACTTTGATGATCCTTTAGAGCTTATGCGAGAGGTCACATTACATAAATTCATTGAGAAAACTCGATTAGCCATACGCGAGAGAGTATCCACAACAAAATGTAAAATTTCACCATCTCAAGCGAGGAAAATTATGAGAATGTTAGCAGTGGATGAATTACTTCGAGATTATTTTGAACCAAAGGCAAATCGAGTTGTTCAGGAATGTTTTGACACGATTCGTGATAAAAAGCCTGATGTGAAAGAAATTTGGACTGTTTTAAGCAAAGTCCCAGAATTACCATATAGAAAGAATCATTTTCAAAGAATTGCCTGGGCAGTTGTCGGCGGACCTGCATCTGGTAAATCTACTCTCAAAAGAGACATTAAGAAATCCGATTCCAGTTGCCAAATAAATCCTGATGATTACAAGCCATTGCTCTATACACAGAGTATTTCTAGTAAAGATAGTAAATTTGCATCTTTAGTGCATGAAGAAAGCAGTTACATTGCTGATCAAATCATGAAAACACTAAAATCCATGGCAGAGCGTCCAGATGTCTTACTAGATGTTGTAAAATCTTCAGAGGATAAAATGGATGTCCTTGCTGAAGGAGGGGCGAAGTTACACCTGATTATTGCGACTTGTGAACCTGCAGATGCAATTCAGCGCGCATTCAATCGCGCTGTTAATTCGACTGATAGTGCTGACCTTGGTCGTTTTGTACCAACAAGGGAAATTTTAGCAGGTCATAAGAAGGAAAGTGTGATCTTACCAAGTGTAATCAAAAAGTATTTGATTAATTTGAGACTTTTCGATACTGGTATTGATAAAGAGACCAGAAAACCTTTATTAGTCGCTGAGATTGATACCAGACGCAAAGAGTTAAAAGTTTTCCATTTAGGTCCTTTCTTAATGTTTATTCGGAAAGCGTTAATCAATGAATATGCAGTTCGCCCCGATCAGGTTTATTTGTATCCATTTGATGGTAAAGCGATTTTCAAAGAACTGATGCGGTCTATTAACGCTGGGATTACCTTAACTTTCATTAAAAGCGATGTGACGTATGTTACAATTGATTCAGTAACCGGATTGTCATGTTATCGATATGAGGAGCTTCGAAATGAGTTTATAGACGGCGGATTTCCTTCGATGCTTGCTCAAGATTTACTCCTATTTTTTGCGCTTCCAAATTATTGTAATGGATATCTCGTAGAAGCTCCAGGGAAACCATTAAAGTTGTTGGATATAGAATTAGCTGATGTGGTCGTAGTCCGTAATCAAGCAAGCCACAATAAATTGTGGGTGATGGATAGTTCTGATAAGTTTGAAAAATTATCTCGAACTTATCCTGTAGTGAAAATACTTGAACCAACACCACTACATGTCAGCCTCCATGAGGTGGTTCAAATGATTCATGACGGAGGATCAAAATTGGGAACACTTTTGAAAAAGGAAGCAAAACAAGCAACTGCGGGTTTATTAAAGAAGGTAACTGGCTTAAAAGATGTGGCGTTTCAAGTTTCTCCAAAATTGTTGAAAAGTTTACCCACTGCTCTGATGAAAAGCGGAGGAAATCCAGCACAGAAGAGTTTAGTTGTTGCTGAACCTGAGCACAACGAAGTTGAAACGCACGCGAAAAAGTATACAAAAGAAGAAAGAGATCATAGTATTGATGCAGCTTTATCAGCATTACAAACTTGTAATTATGACATCATAAAGACAATTCTTGTTGGATTGTCGGAGTCAGGAGATCCTGATGATGTGCATAAGATTTTACATGCTTCATTATTATCTTATCACATCTTTCCTTTAGCAAAACAATTAAAAAATGATTCCTCTTCTGAATGGCTTTTCCGGACTCGCATTCCCGAGACGATTCGTAAAATTACTGGTTCTTCTCTAACAAAATTTCGAATTATTAATGATAAGTTCAGACTGTCATTGAAGCTTGCTACTGCTACTGATCCGAATGGCGATCACCAAGCTTCTGGAGGCCCATCAGATGATCACCCCGAATTATGGCAATTTATCCCAATTGATGATGGAGAGTCATTCCATATTTTTAACGTTCGGTTGAAAGGTTATTTAAAGTTAGGTTGGAGTGTTGATCAAAACTCCGATCGAATTTTATACGGTTCAAGTGAAATCGAAGAAAATAATAAAGAACGCTTTGAGTGGTATTTAATTCCTCAAGAAGGAGGAACATTGTTTCGAATCAAAAACAAAATGTTTGAATCATATTTGTTGCTTAGTACGGACTTAACTAAAGATGAAGAGAGAAGGGCTTATGGTACGGATGGTATGGATATTGACATCCGTGATCGGTATAATTGGCTGTTCACCACCGATTAGTGATTGATTCAGTGTTGATATACTTCGAACTATCCTTTATGAACGATGTTTTGCATCTTAAGTTATTCCTCTGTTTGAATTCTTCTTCTTTAAAGTGTAAAATGAAAACTTTAAGATTATTTGGAATTTGGGAAGATTAATAATTATCCCAATAAAATCCCAATTAGCGTCCTTAATGGATGGAAGAGTGATGTTGCAGCAGAGAGAGAAATTGCAGATGTTGAAAAGATTTGTTAGGTTCGCCAAAGTGAATAGAGTGATGGCAATGTTAGTTCAACGGAGATGCATAAAAGAATCAAGCATTTCGATTTAGTTTTCTTCAAGAAATGAAAACTCTCTGAAATATGTGACCATTTGGGTCTTCTTTCAGTGGATGCAGCATCTTCACTGTTTCCGTTCTACATTCTTCCTAACAAATCGAGGCAAAGGATCCAGCTCTCCGTAAGCTTCTGGGAAGTAAGGTTCCCGTCAAAAGCAATGCCAATATTACCAGCACTGCCATTTTAGGTCGATTAGCCAAACTTGGTGGAGAAAAGGATTCCAGTTCAATTTACCAGAAGAACTATGCTGATCGTTGGGATGAAGTTCCTGCTGGAAATTTACAACCAATTGATTTTGGGCACATGCAGTGGACTCGCTGAAAGAACTATTATCAAATTCCTGACACAGCAATGCTTCATGTTGCGTTAAACCCAGAAAGAAATTCCAGAGCGATTGAGTTGTTCTACGGGATCGTGAAAGATCGTGGAAATTTTATCACAGGAGAAGGTGAATTTAAGGCATACAATACCAGTGCAGCTTACTTATTATCTCATTTTAGAAACACTATGCAGTATCATTTTGCTGCAGAGATTTGTAATTACTCTCTATCATTTAAATAACGGCGAAGTTAAATGGAAAGAGGAGGATTTTGTGATAGAGAACAAAATTATCGACCGAAATTATATTCCTGATCGTATTTTCCCAACGACACTGAATTTATTTGGACTCCCAGAAAAGTTATCGATCAAATTTAAGAGGATTGAAGAAGAGACAAAGTACAATCTTTGCCAACATTGCAGCCCGAACTTTTATTTCATCCAACAGGTCGCACGATTTCTCGGTCGCAATGCTGAGCGTTTTATAAGTGGTGCAACATTTGCTTATGCTTTTACTGAAGATTATTTAAAACCAACAGAAGAATCGGCATTAGAGGAGCTATTAAAGGAAGAATGTAAATCATTTTGGAAAAATAAATATGATGCATTTGAAGTAAGAAAAGAGAAAAAGAATGGTAAAGAACAAATACAACTAATTTCTATTCGGGATAAGTATGGTTATAATCGAGCACATGTTTATGCTGTTGATCCACCAAAAGGAGTGAAAAATGGTATTACTACTATCTCTATCGTGATTGCTGGATCACCAAATCCGCTCAGTAGCTCAAACGCTTTAAAGCTCTGGTTGGGCACAAATTTAGGTTTGAACAAACGTGGTGCATCTCAAAAGATCGCTGGGAAGGTGGTTGATTGTCATGCAGGTATTTACAGAATGTTCTTCCAACTATATTATGGGAATAAAAAGAATTCTGACGAAATGACAATCGAGAAGGCTGTGACAAAGTTTATTAAGGAAACAATTAACACCAATGATATTGAGATTCGTGTATCAGGTCACAGTTTAGGCGGAGCGATCGCTCAAATGCTCGCATTAGATTTTAATTGTAGCAAATTCGAGCGTGTTCGTGAATTATATTGTGTGACATTGAACGCTCCTCCAGTGTTTACTAAAGTTCCACAATTAAAGTATCCACAAAAGGTACAATTAGTGCATTTCTATCATCATTATGATCCAGTAGTGAATGTTCCAAAGATTCTGTTTAGGAATGCTGGAATTCAAGTGCCAATGTCTTCGGAGAATGCTGTATTTCGAGCTTTCAATTTTGTCTTTCATAACTATACTTTACCATTTGAATGGTTTAATAAAATTGATATTACCCCTTACAAGACTTATTTTCTGCAACCCCCTCATTTTAGTGCCAATCGTCCTGTGGATAACACAAGGGTGGACACAGTTATTGAGTAGTCATCATTACAATGCTTTTCCTTTTTACGTATATATATATATATATATATTTGGATGCATTTTACTTTTTGTTTTTTCCCCGAATATCGTTAAGTTTCATTTACATTTAAATAAAATTTTATAGTTCGCTGTGTCTTCGTTGAGTAAAGGAATTGAGTAAATAATAAAGGAATTGAGTAAAGTCAAGCAAACCTTTGGCGGGGGGCTCCTTCGGAATTTCTCGCCCCTCTCTTAAATTTCCTCACCTAACTTTAATTCATTCCAAGTGAAGACAAACAATCTCCATTATTTTAATGAACTTGAGTGAAAAGAAACGAGAATTTCCTGTCTCAGAAGATGAGCATGTCGACAGAATGGAGGGAAGAGATCATTAAGGAGGTGATTGAATTGTTTTCTGCACCAGGTTTAGAGAATTCACAATTCTTAAAAGAATTAAAGAAAAGAATTCCAGAAATTGGATATTATTCTACACTTTGTGATGAAACACCTGATTTATCTGGGAATGTTGAAGATCCAAAGTTTTCTTTAGTCCTTGCAGTTTTCGATCGAACAGAAGTTCAATTATGGAGTGAGAAGAAGGTCGGAGAGATTAATAAATTATTTTTACGGTTAATTTATTTACGAAGTCTTATACAAGGAGAAAGAACTTATTTCAGACATCTTTCTAAAAGTTATTTTGATCTTTTTTGCAAGCAAATGCTACCATTGTTTGAAGATTCAAAGAAATTATTCTTTTTAATTCTTTCACTAATTTTTGATGATTTAGGAAGAACAGAAAAGATTCGAAATACTGTTGAAGAACATAAATTCTGTACTGATCATGATAGTTGTTGGAGAATATTCTTAAATCATTATGAGGCTTCTCTTAATGATGTTGACTTTCCAAGCTTTAAGTTGCTGTCTGAAGATGAACAAAGACTTTATAAGAAACAAGTAATGACCAACTCCTTTAATCTTGGAGCTTTTGTTCAAGGGGAATCAGTACCATATTCGTTATATGAACTGATTAAACATTGTGATGATTACTACATTCGTATTATTGTCTTGGTATTAGCTTTTACCTCCTTTAACTACGATAAACAATTTGTATCGACTGTATTTACTAACGAAATGTGTCATAAGTACTTAACTGCTATATTAATTATTTTAAATAATTCTGAGTTAATCAAGGCAAATTTTAATGATAAAGGGAAATTAAAAGAGATTGTAGTCGATATTTATGATCATTACCTTCGAGCAAGAGCTAGTATGTCTCATGTCCCTACTGATTTGTCTGTGTTTCCTGATAATGAAATTTGTCCCTTACTTCGCATTATTGCGCTAGCTCGAGCTGAAAATGATTTGCATTGGAGGAAAATTGTATTTGTCTGGAAGAGATTGCCTGACTCTCAAAAGACGAAGTTAATTCGATACATGAGTGTATCGGGGTTTCAAAACGAAAAATCAATCTATGTTTACTATGCACCTGCCATGATTGCTAATACTATTAAGAAATATCAAGTTAACTACCCTCTCGAAGAAGTAGAGGAGACAGACTTTGATCGTGATGCCTGGACACTAGGATTACAAGACGGTATTAGTAAACTAGCGGATATCTATGACACCGTAGCGAATGAATATAAATTAGAAGGCAATGGTGTTTTACTTTACAATGCAGCTACTGAAGCAATGCAAGTCCTTCTAACATTTCATGACGATGATGATGATAGTATGGATGTAGAATAAAATCCTTCCATTCTCTCCTTTCCATAAATTACACGTTCTTAGGTCAATTTAGATTTTATTTGTTAGCTTTATCGAACCACTTCAAACTCATGTCGTATAATACCTTTCTATATTCATCAGTGGTATTGTAAGTTTTTTTTAAGAAAAGAGATAACAATTTCCCATTTTCGAATACTCCTTAATCACAATTTTGTTGCTCCTTAATATAGGGAAGGTGGCAGCAGAGAGAGAAATTGTCAAAGATGAAAAGATTTTATCTCCTTTCAGCATTGACTCCTTTCATGAGAAGCAAACAGAACCAATGCATAATAATCGTATGAAGTCGATGAAAATTTTGATATTGTGGGTTTTCTTCCAATGGATTGAAGAGGTTTATTGTTTCTCATTCATGGGAAGAAGTTTTAACCCTTTCAATACAATCTCTGTGAAATTACCCGAGCAGCAAATCCTAAAAAACAGAGCCAATATTACAAGTGATGATATTTTAGAGCGTTTAGAGAACTTGGGAGGACAAACGAGTGATGCTTGTCAACAGAATTACGCTGATTACTGGGATGAAGTTCCTTCAGAAAACATGAAACCAATTGATTTTGGTCGAATTCAGTGGTGTCGCGGGAAAAACTTTTATAATATTCCTGATACAGCAATGCTTCATGTTGCGTTAAAACCTGACAGAAATGCCCGAGCGATTGAATTATTCTATGAGATCGTGAAAGGCCGCTTCAGTGGAAAGAACGAATACAAGCCTTATAATGCCTCTGCAGCTTACTTATTATCTCATTTCCGAAATACGATGCAATATCATTTTGCTGCAGAGGTATCAAATTATTTCCTTCATCATTTGGAGGCAGGGAATGTTCATTGGAAAAATGAGACTGTTGTCAGGGAGCATAATCTTCTTGAGAAGAATTACATTCCTGATCGTATTTTCCCACCAACCCTTGATTTATTTGGAATACCAGAAAAATTATCTATTAAGCTGAAAAGAATTGAAGAAGAGACAATGAGTCATCATTGTCAAGAGCATAGTCCAAACTTCTACTTTATCCAACAGATCTCACGATTCCTCGGTCGAAATGCAGAACGATTTATGAGTGGTGCATCATTTGCTTATGCGTTTACTGAAGAACGTTGGAAACCTACTGATGGGGCAGCTTTAGAACAATTATTAATGGAAGAATGTAAATCATTTTGGAATAATAAATTTAATGAATTTCAAGTAAGAAAGAAAAAAGTTAATAACACAGAACAAGTGAAACTCATTCCAGTAAAGGATAATTATGGATATCCTCGAGCACATGTCTATGCCGTTGATCCAATTCAGAAATCAGATTCAGATAAAAAACCTATTACAACAATCTCTGTTGTAATTGCTGGATCACCAAATCCTGTGAGTAGTTGGCAGGCTGTTCGACTATGGTGGTGGACTAACTTTGGTATTTGGAATTATGGCAAGACTCAATGTATTGCAGGGAAGAAGACTGCTTGTCATGCAGGTATTTATAGAATGTATTCACAGCTATTTTATGGAGATAAGAAGAAACCAGATGAAATAACCATCGAGAAAGCTGTGACAGAATTAATTAAAGAAACCAATCCGAAGAATGATATTGAGATTCGTGTATCAGGTCATAGTTTAGGAGGAGCTCTGGCTCAGATGCTTGCATTAGACTTTGACTTTAATAAGTTCAAAGATGTTCGTGAGTTATATTGTGTGACATTACATGCACCACCAGTATTTACGAAAGTTCCACAATTAAGGTTTCCCAAAAAGGTTCAGCTTGTTCATTTCTATCATAAATATGATCCTGTCGTCTTAGTCCCAAAGATTTTATTTCGCAATGCAGGTATTCAAGTTCCTCTCTCTTCTGAGATGAATTCTTTGATCGCTTTACCAAGAATAACATTTCATGATTATACGAAACCGTTTGCATGGTTTAATAAGATTGCCATAACCCCTTATAAAACATATTTCCAACCTCCACCACATTTGGGCAGCAATCTTCCTGTTGATAATACTCGAGTTTCGCCTGTTTAGGGAAAATAAGATAAGTAACCAAGATAAGTTTGGTGATAATCGTCCATTCAATTTAAGAAGTAGATCGTTAACGATAAATTCCTCCCCTTTCTTATACATATTAAACATCTCTCTCCTTGGTTGCTCCTAATATGCATATTGTTAAATAATATATGGGAAGTGGGCGGGCGGGCAGAGGGCGAAGAGATGCAGCAGAGAGAGAAATTCAATAAGATGAAAAGATCTCAACATAACTCATTGAATAAATACAAATTATTTCATAGTCAGAAGGAGTGATGTCGT
>VFQN01003012.1_pt1 | contig 24944 bp, 20 predicted proteins | sample 3512371 | NCBI WGS metagenome assembly VFQN01 (sample SAMN10412370, study PRJNA504923) | tailings metagenome | isolation source: Replicate 2 from Balatoc abandoned mine | place: Philippines: Itogon, Benguet | collected 2017-08-28 | reverse complement strand
AATGCGCCGTCTCGACCGGGCCATTGAGTAATGCCTTGTTTTTGGCCCGTACCGCATCCACAAAGTTTTTGTAGTGATCCCCTCCTTCTTTACGGGCGGGCCCCGGCTCACGATTTTTTCCTAAGAAGGTTTTGTAGTCATTGTATCCATTGATAACCATGTAGCCTTTGTCGCCATAAAACAAGTTACCTACTTCTATACCGTCTTCTTTGTTGGTCATCCAAGGTCTTACTTCTACCTCTATTACCTTTTTTTGTTTGGGATAAATATAGGTTGACGTGAGTGTTTCGGGAGTCTCTTTGCAGTCATTCCACAAAAACTTCCCTCCCGCCGAGGTGATTTCTTCGGGAAGCCCCACATTCAACCCCCACATGGCAAGGTCGGTTTCGTGAATACCTTGGTTGCCAATGTCGCCATTGCCATACTCCCAAAACCAATGCCAATTGTAATGTACATAGTTTTTAGAAAAAGGACGAACTTGAGCCGGCCCCTGCCACAAGTCCCAGTTGAGTCCCTCAGGTACGGGCGAAGTGCCTTCGTTTCCGATGTCGGGGCGCCATTTGTAAATCAAAGCACGTGCCATGTATACATTGCCGATAAGTCCTTCACGCAGGTGTTTGATAGCCTCTTGCATTGCCACTGAGCTACGCAACTGCACACCATGCTGCACGATACGGTTGTATTTGGTCGCCGCTTCTACCAATTTACGGCCTTCGTATATATTATGGCAAGCAGGTTTTTCGACGTATACATCTTTGCCTGCCTGACACGCCCAAATAGCCGCCAAAGCGTGCCAGTGATTGGGCGTAGCAATGCTCACCGCATCGATGCTTTTATCTTCATATACCTTCCTGAGGTCTTGTTCGGTTTTTACTTTTCGGTTGTAAGTTTTCTCAAATTCAGCGGCCCGCGCTTGCAATACCACATTATCGACGTCGCAAAGCGTAGCAACTTCTACATTTTCCAAACTCGAAAAACCCGATATATGATTTTTACCGCGTCCATTGATGCCAATCACGGCCACGCGCAAGCGGTCGTTAGCGCCGAAGGCCCTTGAGGGGATAATCGTAGGGATTCCGACGGCCGTAGTTGCTACGGTAGCCGTTCCTACCGTGGCAGTTTTGAGAAACTCACGGCGCGAAAAAGAATTTTGTTTCATGAGGCAAGAGGTTTTTAGATATTTTCTTAGGAATAGTGTTGTATTTCTATCATACTGTCATACTAAAGCCTATACAAGGGCGTTGTTATACTTTATCCTAAAGCACTTTCTTATCGTCCAACTACTATAACTTTTAAGCAAATGAGGGTTAAAATCTTACTTCCAATGAGTATCATACTCCTTGGACTTGGGAGCTGCAAAAGAATTGAGACGCAAAGTATTGAGCATCACACTTGATTTTTCTTACTCTTTTGATTCACAAAATAGAGTTACAAAAGTTGTTATCAAACGTAATCTAAGTGATGATGCCATTTACGAGTACAGTTATTAAGAAAAAACATTGTTTGAATTAAGTTTAAAAGTGCCGAATTTTAAGCATCGTTTCGACGGCATTAAAATTCGGCACTTTTGAAATTTCTCCTCTTTACTCTTGGTTGTTTTTGTTTGTTGGGAGCCGCTACAGCACAGCTTCCGCTTCGACGTGCTTTAGTGAATGGAAAATCAATCTCCCTCGCTAAGCCTTCTCAGCCGATTCAGTTAGCTGCGGCCAACAACGACCTCGTGCTGGATTTTGAAGCATTAGCCGGCAGTGACTCTGTTTTTTATTATTATCGAATTCCTTCTATTACTCAGGCTTGGTCCCAAAGTTTATACCCATCGGCTCATTATCAAAATCTCAGCGGTGGCCGATACACCTTTGAGATATATGCTCAAAGCAAAAATCATAAAACGCCCGTTGCCACGCTGTCGCTAGAAGTCAAAGAAGCTTTTTGGCAAAAGTGGTGGTTTTGGCCTTCGATTGCCGTTTATATTTTATTGGTAGTAGGGATTGGTATCTATTTGTTTTTTCTGTACGATTTTCGTCAAAAACTCAAACTCCAATATATCCGAAATCAAATCGCTTCTGACCTTCATGATGAAGTAGGCGCTAATCTCAACTCCATCGCCATTTTTGTAGAACTTCTCCGACAAAAAGTCAAAGACAATCCCGCTTTGTTACCGATTTTGGAGCGTATCACGAGCAACAGCGAAGAAACCGTAACCCTCATGCGAGACACCGTATGGGCCATCAACCCCACCAACGACTCCACCGAAAAGTTGGTAGAAAAGATGCGCTTTTTTGGGATAGAGATTTTATCAGCCAAAAACATCGCTTTTACATTCGACAATCAGCTTGATCTCAAAAAGGAGTATTTTTCGATGGAGCAACGCCGCAATCTGTACCTCGTTTATAAAGAAGCCATCAACAACATCGCCAAACACGCCCTTGCCACCAAAACCACTTGTACGCTTACTATCAAAAATGGCTACGCCGAAATCCACATCCTCGACAATGGCGTCGGGTTTGACCTATCACAAACTTTTGAAGGAAATGGCCTCAAAAACTTCAAACTACGGAGCCAAGAAGAATCACTAAACGTAAGCGTTTGGAGCCAAAAAGGAAGCGGAACCCAAGTGACCATCCAAATCTTAGTGGGCTAGTTGCCATGACTCACCAATATTGGGGATTTTTTGAGTAAGGACAAGCCCCTAATTTTACTGCATGAAAAAGTAGTACCGTTAGATAGAATTTCGGCGGTATTTTATTGCTTTTTTGGCTACATTTATAAACTTGAGAATCTTATATGATAAGCGTACTACTTTTTGAAGACAACAAAAATTTCCGTGAAAGCCTTTCTTTGTATTTAGCTAGTGCGGAAGGAATTTGGTTATCGGGAGCCTTTGCCGACGCTACTGAGGCCGTAAAATTGGTACGTAAATACAAACCTGATGTTGTACTTATGGATATTCAGATGCCACACCTATCGGGAATCGATGCCTTACGAGCCATCAAATCTTCGAGCGAAGATACCAAAGTGATGATGCAAACAGTATTTGAAGATGATGACAAGGTATTTGCGGCTATCTGCGCGGGTGCCAATGGCTACATCCTCAAAAACCCCCGCCCCGATACTTATGTACAAGCTATCGTTGATGTTTACAATGGCGGCTCACATCTTAGTCCAAGCATTGCGTCGAAAGTATTGACGATGTTTCAACATCAGTTTGCCAAATCAGAACAAACTTATATTCAGCTTACCCAACGCGAAAAGGAGGTTTTGCAATGTATGGTAAAAGGAATGAGCTATAAGATGATTGCGGATGCCTGTGATATTAGTTTCAACACGGTGCATACTCACATCAAAAAAATCTATGAAAAACTACACGTCAACTCAGCACCCGAAGCCGTAGTTAAGGCTTTGGAGTGGAAATTGGTGTAAGAAATTGAATAGCTCTAAAAATGAGCAAATTTGCTATAATACCTGAAATATTAATAATTAATAGTGCATAGGTAAAATAAACGGGTGAAGTTTCATAAAGGCTATATTGAAGCAAATTAGACAACAAAGGCATTAAGCAATTAATAAAGACAGCGAGAGTAAAAATAAAAAACGAATTCCTAGACAAAGCACTCTTAGTAAATTTAGTTTGAAAATAAAAAAACACCAAACACAAAACAACATAATACAACTGAATAGAAAACCAAGAAATATTATCGTAATTGCTAATATAGTCAAAGAAAAAATACCTGAAAATCAATAAAAAAACTCCTAAAATTATCAAAAACTTAATTGTTTTTTTCTGATAATACTCATTCAAAAAACTCCTAAAAACAAAAGATAATAAAACAAAAAATTGCAAGAAATAAAATGGTGTAAGCCAATAACTATTTTTATTTTCAACTTTATAAAAATAAAAAGTTATCGAATCAACTAATACACCTAACAACAAATACATAAAAATAAACCTTGCTTGCTTGGTGTATTTAATTTTGGAATAAGAAAACAGAACCAACAAAAACGATGTAAACATCATTAATACATTTAGAAATTCATTTAAAGTTACCAAACTCATATCTTTTATATTTTATGGCATCATTACACACATTTCAAGAGCTTACTGACCAAATCAATTTTCGTCCTCTTCTACTTAACAAAACAGGCATTGACGACATACTAGCTACCGACGGCTTCGAAAGCATTGGATTTTATGTTGTTACGAGCAAGATCAAAGCAAACAAATATCCCAGCATCACAACTATCGCTTATGTTTTGTTTGGCGAAGATAAGAAAGCTTTTTTAAAAATTGACGGCAAGAAAGTTTTTATTTCAAGCAAACAACTCAAAGAAGCAGGATTCAAAAAAAATGACAACCTGAGCAACACCTCTTTTTTAATTTTAAAGAAAGACCTTGAAGATATTTCGGCAAAGTTAGAAAGCTATATTTTTTCTTATTGTGTTTTTGGAATTGAAATTATAAGTGAAGAATTCTATGAACTTTTTTATGAAATCATAGATTCGTGGAAAGGCGGTGGTGGCGGCCCTGGCCCTGGTGTAGCAGTAAGCCCTTCTAACTAATAAACGTTAAAGTTATGGTAAAACTACATATAAACAGAGGTACATTCCAACCTCAGACTTATGCTGAAAGCTGCTGGGCAGCTTCCTTTGCAAATGTCTTTTCTCAATTCTCTAACGAAACAGACAAAAAGACAGAAGCAGATTTTTTAACCCAATTAGGAAAACGAGGAAATAATGCCTCTATTCAGAAAACGGAGTTAGAGAATTTACTTAATAATAGTATTTTTTCTAAATATCTTACACAACTACCCAACTTATTTTGGAAAAGCATTACAGCGATTGTAGATAGTGGAAAAATTTTGGTGCATTGTTTTCCTATATTTGAGTCACCAAATAGCCATTTCGTCAATATATATGGCTATGAGGAAAACAAAACTGGAAAATGGCTATACATTTATGACCCCAAGCCTGATAAAAAGGGGCAACACTATGTTTTGAGTTATAGTTGTTTTTTACAAACAATGCCCCAAAACACAGGCACCACAAGAAACCAGATGGCAGGTATTTTTTATTTTAAAGACACTCCTCCCCTTAACTCATCTCTTGATACTCAAAACTTCTCTCTGCATGATGCCAATGTCAAGTCCAATTCTCTTCTTGAAAATCTGGTATCAGTCGCTAATACACTTATAGAAGACTCATCGGCTGTCTCATATGAATTTCTTAGCATAGCAAATGTACCCTTAGAAGGAATTACGAGAGGTTCGATAAAAACCCTAGGAGGAGATAACATTTTACAACCTACTAGTTTAAGAGTAGCTGAAATTCAACTTAGCCAAATTATTAAAAACTTTCAAATTCTAAGAAGTCATCTGTACAAATCAAACTTTCTTCCACGCATACATATTACAAATGCCAATGTAACACCAAATGAGTTTGAATTTATCACCGCTATCACTTACAGACAAAATGAAAGTGGGGTAGAATCAATATTCTCTTTAGCTTTCTTGAATGTACCAGAGATAAAAAACAAACTAAACGACTTCTTAAAATTACCGAATTTCGGATTATCGATTTATATCGAAAACGATAATTATCGAAGATTGGAGTTAACAGCCGACAACATTCTTCCTTTTACATTTCAAATCGATAAAAAAGACTTTATGAGCAAACCTCTAAGTTCTTTAGATCAACTCCTTCAACAAAATACAGTACAATTAAGTACTCCTAACGATTTTGTAAGAGTAGAACAATTCAAAAATCCGCGGCAACGCAAATAATCGTTGAAGTATAGTAGCTCCCCACTTACATCCCCAAAATTGGGGATTTTTTGATTTTGGGCAATTCCCGACCTTTGTTAGGCAAGCTCTTAGCCTTCGCATAGGTGATTTATTTCCCAAAATTGTTATGATGAAACCCTTACAAAAATTCACGCCTGTTTTTAAGGAATGCGGAAACAAAGCTACCCTGATTAGCCTTGCCAGTGTCCAAAAACCCATTTCTGAAAACCGTAAAACACGTCTTTTTTTTTACAACAATAGCGAGTACGACCCCGCATCCAATCAAGTTACTTGGCAGCCGCTATCCAAACATCTGGCCCAATATCTGCCGCCGGGCCAAGTACGCTTTAGTTTTCACTTCATAAATGAAGGCTGTCATCGGGTCATCTTTAAAGTAAGGAGAGTACAAGAACATCATAATTTTGCGACTCAACTGTGGTTTGAAGTTGTGGGACAAGGACAGGTAGCCCACACTGAAGAAAAATCCCACCCCAACTATAGTTTGCTCATTGTAGAATTGGGATATATTGAGTCAACAAGAGATATGTGGGAGCTGTGCCTTCACATCAACCTTATGCATCCTGATAGTGTGTTTGTTTTTCAGGAAGCTTATTTACAGCGTTTGTCTTAATCGCAGGCATTCTTTTACATTCTGGAAAAAGCGCTACCGTTGGATAGGATTGTATTGATTTTATAAGAACTAGCCCTAAAATTTGTAATAGTTAATTCGGACATCAAAAACGGCTTTGCTCAACACCACAGTATTTTTCACATCCCAAAAGCCGCAAAACTTAGTAAGACATTTTTCGCAACAGTGGGCTTTACCCGCTGGCTAGGACTCTTTTTGCTCAACTAAAATAAACCCAATTTCAACAATGGCTATGGTACGTTTTAAAGTCACCTTGTTTTTTATTCAAATATTGCTGCTTGCGTTGAGGTTTGATAGCCAAGCCCAACGCCTAGGACAACCTTACATAGTCATTACTATCAAAACAGGTGGCGACGACCTACGGGGAGGACAATCAGCAACGGCTGATATTTATTTCAAAAATCGCCAACCTTGGAAAAACATTGATTTGAATGAAGGACAAGGCTGGGGCAATTTCTCGACCCATACCTACCAAGATTCTTTTGACGGGATTTTGCCAAGCGACTTTAGGTCGCTGACTATTAAGCACAATGGCAGCCCTACGCAAGCATTTCAGGATTATGACAACTGGAATATCGACCAGATCACTGTAGAAATAATGATGCCCAACAGAGAACCTAAACGTACGGTATTGCTCGATATAAGGGCTCAACCCGTGGTACGCTTTACGGGCGATTACCGTCAAAGAAGCTGGAACTTCTTACAAGTCAATGACCCCATTGATCCGGCTGCTAACACTTCTACAAACCCTTCGTCTACTTCTTCAGTAAATAGCTCTAGTAATGTTCGTGTCATGAATGACTATAAAATGTGGTTTGTAGTAAAAAATGGACAAAAACCGCCTAATGCCTTACAAGGGGGCTATGAAGCAGACGGAACGCCTCTGTACATTGCCCGTTCTCCTTTCGATGGTAGTATCGTGATTGGCAAAGTCAGAGCTAATGCACAAGAGGCATTTGTACCTTATGGCGGCCGCGAAATCATCCAAACCTCATTCAGCGTATATACCGGAACGGGTAGTTGGGTATTGGTCAGAGCAGGGCAAAGTGTGCCACCCAATGCCATTGTAGCAGGCCAAGAAGCCAATGGTACTCCTCTCTACATTGCCCGTGCCAATATGGGTGGAGGGCTTCACATCGGCAAAAGTCGCGGACGCGATGCTTTTATTCCTTTTGGTGGCAAAGAAGTGGTGGTGTCTTCGTTTGAAGTGCTAGTACCGGCACCTCTCAAAGCCTCCGACAAAATACGGGTAGTTCGGTGGGTATCGCCAGTCACTGGAGATTTTGAATCTATGCCCGAAGGGCGCCACACCGATCAACAGTTAATGGGCTGGGGTTTCAAAAACAAAATGTATCAGTTTTCGGGCCTACGCAATCGCCCCAACGACCCCAATGCCATCGCCGTTTATCGCTGGACTATGCCCAATTGTAGTGCTTCTATCATGTTTGGAGAGCATGAATTCACTGATAATCAATTGTTAAGTTGGGGATACAAAGACAAAGAGTTTCAGTTTTATGCCTACCGCCGCCCGCCCAATGATGGCCTTTCTTATGTGCCTGTTTATCGTTGGATCAATGCCAAGCCCCAAGGCGACCCCTGTCGCGATTTTACGCTTACGGTAGCTAGTACTGAGCTTACCGATGAGCAGCTCCGTAGCTGGGGATATTCAGACAAACGATTGCAGTATTATGTTTTTAGGTAACATAAACCACTACGGACTTTCAATGTAAAAGCAACCATACCCTTTTTGGCAGTTAGCATACCCATTCAATTTTTATAGTAACACACAATCCATTAAAAAAATGAGCCAAATAACTATTTGTGGTCAAATTATACTTTCTTCCACTGAAAGACCATTAGACCGTGTTTTCACCGTCTTAGCCGCATTGGTAAGATCAGATGGTTCTTACCTTAACCTCCCTCCTGGATTATCTAAGACTACTGGCAGTGATGGTACATTTGAATTCAATTTCTCTGTTACAGGAGACCAAATTGGGTATTTACTTGATGCTCATATTCGTGTTCATGTTGCCGACCATAGAGATGGCGGTATTGCTCAAACAACAACAAGGTTTTCAAGTCGAACCACAACACATCCATTACTTGCAGTTCCTAACGTTATTAGTAGAAGAAGTTTTGATATTACAAGTTTATTCAATAGTTATTCTGAGAGAGAACAAGCTCTTAATACATCATTTGGCACTCATAGAGGTGTTGCATTCATCAACAATACCCCTTTTGCCAGATTTGGACCTCTCTGCCAGCGAGCCTTCAGTTTATATAGCTCTGCTGGGGCTGCTGTGCCAGGTGCTTCTCCGTCTCCTGACAACTATTTTTATCTCTCAATTCCAATTATAAAAGTATCGTAATTTATGACTCATTATGCGAACTCATATCACAGGTAACAAGTATGACTCGTCCCTTAAAATTCAAGGGCATACAGCAGAACTAACGCTCGAAATGAACATTCAGTTTGTAGCTATCGATGGCAATAGCTCTGTGCCTGGAAGATTACGTATTATACAAACTCCCGAATGGACTTTTGATGGCATCACTCAAAATGGAGAATTGAGAGATAGACATGAGGTTTTTCCTCTATGTCAATGGAATCATTCTAGCGAATTTTTACCATTACAACAAAAATTATTGAATGCTATAGAAACCGCTTGGGACAACCAGTATTGGTTAAATCCTGCCAGAGGATGGTATAGAAACGAAGCATTGAATTATGATGAGGCGTTACCAGTACTTTGTCGAGTTAAAGTCAAGGACGTTTCTGCAAACCCTCATTTCACTGCTTATTGTATTAAACCTGATCCCTCTCGAGAGCATTCCGCTAATTTCCGTTCTTATGTAAGCAATCGGGGGCATTGGGGAGTTTTTACTATTGATGATGCCCAAACACTTGAATTTCCCTTTCCCTCAGAAGGCTCAACCCCAACTGACGACAATAAAGATGGCATATATGATAGAGATGTACCTTTTGCCTATCGTCAAGTAACTATAGCCCACGAATTTTCTCATATGATTGGATTACATCACGTTAACGGACGAGGAAATGAAAGTTGGCGGTATGGTGTAAATGACCAGCAAAGAAGACAAATATCTGGTAGGGGCATGGAAATCCTACCCCATCATATGAGACCATGGAGTAACCGTTTAAATCAACACATTGCTCCCAAACGTACGCGTTGGGAGTTTAGTCATCATCCACAAAGATACTTTTGGCAGAGAGGCCATTTAAGAATATGGGGAGCTTAATTCTTCCCCTTAGAAATTCATTAAAAATCACTAACTTACCTTAAAATTCACTCATGTAGTCGATACATTATGAAAGTTTTCCACATAATCTGTGTATGGTTGGGGATAAGTGCCTCACTTTGGGCCCAGACCGTCAGTTTTGCAGATTATAAAGAACGCGCTGATAACTGTTTTGCCAAGGCTGATTACGATTGTGCCCGTAGCAATTATGAACGAGCACTACGTATTAGGGGCAATGATAAGCACTGTTTGAGCCAATTAAGGAAAATTGAAGACATCGAAGACCGAAAGAAAAAAGAGAAAAGTAGAACCAAACAACAACAAGCTGAACAAGAGCAGCTGCTGAAAGAAAAAGAAGCTGAAAAAAAACGAATTGCGGAGCAAAATAGGCTCGAACAAGAAAAAATCAACAAAGAAAAGGCACTCAAAGAGCAGCAAGCCCAAGCCTTAGAAGCTTTGAAATTAAGCTTTTTAAAGACCAATTTTCCCCAATCTACCGACGACGACAAAGACGGTGTACCTTCGTTTTGTGATTTTTGCCCTGCTCAAAAAGGCGAAATTCAGTATTGGGGATGCCTTACGCCTATCGTCCCCAATAGTCCTTGGCATCAATACGCCAACGGAAAAATACCACCAGAAGCGGTAGAACTTGGCAAAACACCCGAAGGAAAAAAAAGATACCTAGCCCGGGCAGGCACAACTCATTTGGGATACATTGATGAAGACCAAAAACAGGCTATCATCGACTCTAAAAATACATTTATCAATGTGTATGATGTATTAGAAGGAAAACATTTCAAGTGGGTAAAACCCTCGGCAGAATGGTACATTTCGGGCAAGGCAGTAGCTCGTTCTGAAATATCTACCCACAATTTTATCGCAAGATTTGTATCAAAAAACAAGTTATCTGTAGGTATCGCCAACCCCGCCAATGCCACGGCGCTTTTTTTTGATGATACCCAAAACTTCCAAGATACAAAGTATGAAATCCTTATCGACGAAGCGGCTCCTGTTGGCTTTTTTTATCTAAAAACCGACAAAAGTGTCAATCCTTCGGCCATTACGCTCTCAATTAATGCAATCACTACTTCTACCAAAGCATTGGAGATAAAAACCGGCACCGTCGAAATCTTCGCCGAAGGGATTGACAAAAAGAAAAAAAGGATTTCTACCCCAAAAATCAGTTTGAATATAGAAGCTCAAAAACGCTACTATTATGTACTCGAAAAACGCTCCGAAGAAGAGTGGATTTTGAAAGAAGAAACCCGCTAAATCGCTACAAGCGTGCCAGCGTCAAGCCACCGTCGATGACAAAAACCTGCCCTGTCGAATACGGAAAAGCTCCTTCGGCAATCGCCGCCACAGCCTTTCCGATGTCGTCAGGGTAGCCCCAGCGAGCTTGTACCGTAAGTCCTTCGGCAATGAGTTTGTCATATTTGGCGGTGACGCCTGAGGTCATATCAGTCTTGATGATGCCCGGCCTTACTTCATAGACAGGGATGTTGAACTCGCCCAACCGCGCCGCAAAGAGTTGGGTCATCATTCCTAAGCCTGCCTTAGCCACGCAGTATTCGCCCCGATTGACCGAGGCTACCGTAGCCGAAACCGACGAAATAGTGATAATCGCCCCTTCAAAATCAGGGGTTTCGTGTTTTTGTTCGACCATCCAATTGGCTACTGCTTGGGTCAAAAAGTAGGTTCCTTTGAGGTTGGTATTGAGTACTTCATCAAAACTCTCTTCGGTAGCTTCCAAAATATCATTGCGGACTTTGGGGGCAATACCGGCATTGTTGACCAATACATTGAGACGGCCAAAGTGCTCTTTTATTTTTGCCAACATGGCAGTCCGTGCCGATGCCGAAGCGATGTCGCCTTGGCAATAAATCACCTCTGCCCCTAGCGCACGCAAAGCCGTCAGTACTTCTTCTACGGCCGACTCTTCTCGCACGCCATTGATGGCCAAGTCAAAACCTTTAGAAGCTAAATGTTGGGCGATACCAAGTCCAATCCCTCGGCTACCGCCCGTTACGAATGCAATTTTTTTCATTAGAAACATATGCTCTTACTCAATAAGCAAGTAAAATGTGAGCAGGAATTCCCAACTCATTGTGTAAGAACTTTAAGAAATTAAGGCTCATTTGTTTTTTTCCATTCATAATTTCCGAAATCGTGCTTTTGCTCATCCCAGCCCGCTTAGCCAACCCCGTTTGAGATAACCCTTGCTCTTCCATTTCGTACTTTAAAGCTTCTAATGGCGATAATATTTCAATCTTATGATGTTTTTGTTCATATTCATGTATCAACAAAGACAACACTTCTAATAAGTCCCCTTCTGGAGTCGAAGGTTTAGCATGAAAAATTTTTGATAATCTTTCCAAGGCAAGTTCGTATTCTTGCTCTGTCTTGATAGGTCTTATGGTTTCCATGAGTTAAAATCAACAGTTTTGGCATCAATTCCATCATAGGCAGCATGAGTACCAATAAATTTCACAAAACACAGTTGAAATTCGTAGTTGAATGCTGCTATCAAACGATATTTATTCTTTGCGATATTAAATACAATTCGTTCGTTACCTACATAATCAGCATCCTTAAAACTAGCGATGATTTCTTGAGGTGTTTTAAAGGTAGCCCCTTCAATTTTCCCATACCAATGCCTTAAGTTAGGTTCAGAATCAGGATACTTTACCCAAAACTGCTTTAATGTCTTTAAAGCATGTATTCTCATACAAAAATAAATCAAAAGTTCGAATAAAGCGAACTGCCACACTACAACGATACATCCATTTTCTTTGGCAAATTTACATACTGTCTTTTATGGCTTTCAATGCTTCTGCTTCGGGGCGTTTTTTGTAGAAAGTATCCAGCGGATAACAACCCGAAATCAGTCCGTTTCGAGGTGCAGACGTACAATCGGAGAAGGTTCTACAAATCAGATTACGTGTAAGAGTGCGACCATTGATCATATCTTCGGGCATATTGGGGTACGACAGTACCATGCGCCCAAATCCGATACTATCAGCCATGCCATTGCGCAATACATACTGCGCCACATTGGGGAGCCATTCTTGTAAATATGAATAGCCCGAGCCGATGATTACTAATTCGGGAAACGCTTTTTTTAATTCATCCGTCACCGCAATGTGCCTTTGAACACCCGCAAGTGGCTCTTCGGGCGGCTGATACCCATCCGAAGGCGGAAACAGCGCCGGACGAGTCAAGTGTGGATTGTAATAAGGACTACCGGCTGTGATACAAACAATCTGAATCCCAAGCGACTGCGCTAATGCTAAAAACGCCTTTGTTTCGGTCAAATCTATCCCAAGACCGTTTTGTTGCCCCCCAAAAGCATAAGGATATTGCTCTGCTTCCTCGGGTTGGCCAAGGTCGTTGGGGCCTTTTTTGTAGGGTAAAAAATCAAATGCACTCAACCGAATTCCCATCTCTAGCCCAGGGGCTTCTTTTTGAATACCTGCTACGATATTGCGCAGATAACGCGTACGGTTTTCAAAACTTCCGCCGTATTTGCCGGGTCTATCAATAGCACTCAAAAACTCATGCCCCAAATACCCATGACAATGCTTGACATCCACAAAATCATAGCCCGCTTTTTGAGCCAATGCCGCTGCTTTGATGTATTTGTCGATGATATCGTCGATTTCTTCGTCAGTCAATACAGGATAATCGGCTTCCATTCCAAATTTTTTGTTTAAAAATGGATGCGAATACAAGATTTTTGACTCAAATTTTTTGTGACTATTGGGTTTACAAAAACGCCCCGAATGGGTCAACTGCAAACCAATAACCAAGCCGTCAGTATTGCCAAATCTTTCGGTATGTTTGTCTAAAATCAACTGCCGAAGCTGTACAAACTCCTCAAAATTTTCTTCATTTATGACCAACTGATTAGGGTTCGCTTTGCCTTCATGACAAACCGCCACCGCTTCGCATCCATACAACAACTTAGCGCCACTGATGGCAAATTTCACCCAACGATTTTTGGTAAATTCGGTAGGTTTTCCGTCCAATGTTCCGTCCCAGCCTTCCATTGGTAAAATACACAGGCTGTTACCAATGGTTTTACCAGATTTTAAAAAAATGGGTTTGGCAAAAGGGCTTTCCGCAGGAGCAAGCAGCGTCTCATCAAACGACAAATCCACCCCAGCCGTCTCTAAGTATTTTTGCAAATCAGACGCAGTTTTGAGTTGCGCCATTCGAGTATATTTGGGTTTGTATTTTGTACTCATTTGGAAGAGGTAAATAATTTTTTAGGATTTAGGTTTATCTAAACTCGCTTTGGCAAGTTTAGATAAACCTTCATTAAGATTATTTATTTTACACAATTCAAAAAAGCATAATAAGGCTCATCTTGGATAATACGCTGAAGGTACAACGCCGCCTCACGAATATGATAATCGCCCCACATACTGGATTCGCCATAAGGGATTTTACTACCTTCTGGTACATAATCCCAGCCATTAGGACGGTGATAAATCGAATGTAACAACAGACCTTGGTGCGTAGGGTCAGTGCTAAGGTAAGGTTCTTGCAGCAAGGTATCCATCACCGTCAAGCCCGCTTGCCAGTAGCGTTGTCCGGCTGTAGCATCACCTTTGTCAATGAGGTATTTGCCAAGTCTCAACAGTCCCTGCGCCCCAATCGCCGCCGCCGAACTGTCAACGGGCTCGTAATCATTGAAAGGGTCGGCGGGCGCATTGAGATAGTCGCCCAATTTGTGAAGATAAGGCGCGCCAGTATCCCAGTAAGGTACGCCGTCAATAGGGGTATGTTCGATAAAAAAATCGCAGGTAGCGCGTGCACCTTTGAGCATCATTGCTTCTATCGCTTCCCGACCACCAAGAATTGTCAAATCGGCATCCGAAATTTGCGCCAACGCCTCTAACTGCTCAGGAAAACCACACATGGCCCATGCTAAACCACGTGTCCAAGTACTGAAACCTGTATAGCCTTGTTGGGAATTAGGACAACGGAAGTTACCGTCTTTGACATTAAATACACTTTCGTGCGCGGTACGCCCCCAAATATCATAGGAGTCGCGGCCTTCGCCATAATACACCGAAAAATCGGCCGTAGCTTTGATGTGTTGTAGGGCGCGTTCTAATAGATTGATTTTGACATCGCCTTCTCCTTGAAAAACGTGACCTAACTGATGACTCACCACCAACGCCCGACATGACCGAATGGTATCCACAAACAACGAATGAGGGCCGTTGAAAGAGTGAATAAAACCGCCATTGGAGCTACCATCACGGTTTTTGATGCTCGTCCAGCGGCTTGCTTGCACTGCACCGGAGATTTTGAGAGCAAGCTCATAGAAGTTTTTTTCCCACTCATTAAACTCTATTTTGCCTTCATGCATCAGCCGCAGCAAGTTGCCATAGGTGCTGACGTTGTTGAAACCGTGGTCGTGAACTCCAATATGACTTACGTGAGGAGCCATCACCGAAACCGTGTTTTTGCGCCCTATTTCCAAAAATTCTTTTTCTCCCGTCACATCATATTGCAAAATGGCTGAACCAAACTGAAACCCTTGGGTCCATTCGGTCCAGCCACGCGTCGAATATTGGCCTTTTATGGTAAAAACAGGAGAGCCTTTTGATACATCGTAGTGGTGCTCAATGGCATTTATTTTTTGCGCCGAAAGTTCCCAAAAACGTTGAAGCTTGGCGGCTAAATCGGCAGTAGTAATAGTAGAATTGATTCGAATCATTGACTCAATAATTGTGCTTTTATCAATGAAGAAAAACAAGCTCCAAAACTACCCTTTCTTACAAAGCTTATTTGTATAAATATCTCTTCAAAAATCTACTATTGTGTATCATTGAAGAGTTACATCAATAAAATTTAAGACACCCCATCACACTTTCTGCCGAATCACCTCAAAGGCTTCGTCGTATTGTTTATCTACTTTTTTGATGGATTGTTTTACATTTTTAAGAGCCGTACTATAATTGGCGTTGATTTCCATGAGGCGGTCGGTAATTTGTTTTCCCGTGGTTTCTTCGATTTCAAAAGTCCAGTCTTTCAGGCCCAAATCATAGTACATTTGCCCTTTAATCGTGTCTTGTGGTTGGCGTAAATAAAAAGCAGGCGTACCGTTGGCAGCGGCAATAATCGGAGAGTGACATTCGTAGCTCAATACCGTGTGGGCATGGGCATACAGCGAAGCCGCTTCGTCGGGAAGCCAATAGCCGTGCTTTACCACAAATGGCTTGACGTCGTCGGGGAGTGGATTGACCAACAGTTCATCAATAATATCCACTTGGTAGGTCATTTCGGGACAAACTACGATTTTGTTACCCGTCTTGCGTACCCAAGCTATCATGGCTTCACGTACCTTGGCGTGGTCGATTTCTTTCCACTTGTCGTTGAGTTCATTGACCTCCTTGATACGTTCTTCACTCCAGCCGCTGGGCCTGATTTTGTAATAAGGCGTCACGCGAAGGCGCGGAATGACACAAATGAATTTGCGATGTTCCAATTTATTTTCCTGAATAAACTGATTGGCTTTTTGGTCATCATGGATTTCCAAAACAAAGGTAGCATCAGGCGCAAAAGCGATGTGCGGCCCTTGTACGCCCGCCTCTTTTAGCTTCTGAATAGAGGCTGTTTCACGCGTAAAAACAAAAGAGGCGTGTTGTAACAAGTCTTTTAAAGCAGGAGAAACATTTTGCGTAGTGACTCCAAAAATACCAAACGGTTTCTGGGTTTGCTTGTGCCAAGCCTGTAGATAATCGGTCGCTACCACCGAAGGCCCCGAGCCATGAAGAAAAAAATCGGCTTCTTGAAATGCTCGCTTTACTTCTTCTGTTTGGGGCAGAAACTCCTTATCTACCGCCCCGTGAATAATCTTTACGTCGGGATAGTATTTATTGAGCATGGTTTCTACCATCTCACTTTTACTTTTTTTCCAAAGGATAATCTTGGCTTTGGGAAGGCGTTTTTTCAATAAGCCAATCAGGCCAGGCGTGTGGGCAATGTCGCCGATGTTGACATCTTGCCAACCGGAGGTAATGAGCAGCACGGGGTTACTTTTCTGGGTTGCTTGCGACAAAAAAGGAATCATCGCAGCTGCTTACAGCAGGCTACTTTGTTGTATGAATTGACGACGATTGAGGGGCATGGATTTATCTTTTATATAGTTAATGATAGACCTAGAACCTCCTCAAGCCCCCCGCCTTTAGGCTAGAGAAATAAAGAGGTAGAATTTATGGGGCTTTAGCCCTGATTGTTATTAAATTCTTAATATGAAAAAGTCAAGGCTAAAGCCTCGTTGGCATTCCTTTAATCCCTCCCCACCCTAAAGGTGTGGGGTTTGAGGAAACTACGAATGCTCGTTTAATTCTACTTAGCTAAGTCATCGCCAGTTTTTTCACCACAGACATGGTTTCTTTTTGGCGGTTGCGGACTACATCCATGGCTTTTTGAGCTTTGGCTTTGGCTGTTTTGTAATCTTTGTAAATCGCCAATACCGCCCCCGTGATGTCGGAGGCAGGCGCTTGATCGATTTCAAAAAGCCACTCCGGTACGCCAATGTCCCGAAACATCCACCCTTTACGACCGTGTTTGAGCGGGCGAGCATGAACCACGGGCACTCCCAACGCCAAGCCCATAATAAGCGAATGAGGCTCCATGCCAAACATCGTGTGCGCTCGGGCATACACCGACATGGCTTCGTCGGCACTCCAAAAGGTTTCGCGACATACGACTTTGGCCTTGATGCTATCGTCCAATTGGTCGTAGAGCATCGTTTTGGCATATTTGGTTTCTTTCAAAGCCTCGGGAGCAATCAAAACTTTCATGCCCGTAGTCGTGACCCACTGATTGATTAAATCTTTTACTTTGCCCAGCCGTAGCGCATCTTGCTGCTGTTGCTCTGGTGTAGGGGCGGGATTCATCATATCACCTTTGCCCGTGGCGTTCAAGTGCGGCGTATTGGTACGCACTACTACTACCAAAAATTTCCCCTCTTCCAATCCTGCCTGACGGAGATAGGCAAGCCCCTTGGCTTCGTCCCGCACGTCTATGCCAAAACATCCGTCGGGTCCAAATTCGACGATTGGGGTTTTGAACTGATTGTCTTTCAGGAATTTAACCGATTCGGCATCACGACAATAGATAAAAGAAGCACGGCTCAGTACATCCCGAAAAAGTGATAACGCGGGTGGCGCAAACTTATCGAACGACTGCCCGTAGAGCCCAAAAGGAATTTTGTTTTCGAGGCAATAATAAAAAGGGGCAATATTGGACATGACTCCAGTCCATTCATAATTGAACAAACCATAGTTCATCGACATCCCCGAGTTATGAATGTAAACATCGGCTTGCTCAAAAGCCGTTTTTAATTCCCCTTGCAAACCTTCGTCTTGGTTGAAAAAAGCCCCATGAACGATTTTTACTTTCGGGAAGTTTTTGACAATCAATGCCTCCGTAACGGGGCGAGACTGGGCGTGCCACAGGATAATTTGCGCTTCGGGGATATGTCTTTCCAACAAACGTAAAGTACCCGGTGTATGACCAATGTCCCCAATGTTGTTGTCGTTCCACGAAGAGCGGAGTAGTATGGTGGGGGTTTTTGCGAGTGGCTTTTCAGATACGCTCAGTTGTTCCTGTAGAGGCACTTGAATAGTAGTGGCTGCAAGGGTAGAAAGTTTAAGAAAATCTCGACGGGAAGTTGGCATGGGACTGGTTCATTTTTTATCTTTTATGAAACGCTATCGACGTTTTGGAACCCTGCCGACGTTTGGAACGTCAGCAGGGTTGACGGCATCGAACCCTGCCGACGTTTGGAACGTCGGCAGGGTTGAGCCTTTCAAGTAGTGAAAACATTCTTTTTCAACACATTCATGGTGTCTGCTTGGCGTTGCTTCACAAACGCTTGGGCTTTCTTTACCTTGGTTTTTGCGGCTTTAGGGTTCTTAGCCATTTCGAGTACTGTGGGGACAATTTTGGCGACATCACTTGGCGTGTCCATGTCGAAAAGCCAATCACCTAACCCAATGTCTCGCCACATATATCCTTTGCTAGTTTGTTCTTCAAATCGACAGACAATAGCGGGAATCCCCTGCGCAATGCACATGATTGGTGAGTGCATTTCCAGTCCAAACAAACCTGCCGAACGAATGTACGTACTCACGGCTTCGTCGGTAAGCCAATATTTATCACGCCATACCACTCTCTTTTTGACATCATCGGGGAGTGGGTCGTAGAGCATTTCTTTCCCAATGCGCATTTGGGTCGCATTTTCGGGTACGAGCAATACTTTGAGCGGGGTTTGGCGTACCACTGCAATGATTGCCTCCCGAATGGGAGCGTTGTCCTGCTCTTTCATTTTTTCGTTGTGCGCGTGTTTGGCTTCGTTGATACTTTGCTTTTTGGAAGGCAACTCCCACCAAGGAGAAAACCGCACTTGAGGAATCGCGCACAAAAACTTCCCCGTTTCGAGGCCGTGCTCCCGCAGAAAAGCATCCGCAGCTTGGTCGTCTCTGACATCAACGGCAAAAGCGCCGTCGGGGCAAAATTCCATGATAGGACATTTCGCCCCGTGTGTTTTAGCAAATTCCATGGATACCGAATCCCTGAAGTACGCAAAACGCGCTTGGGTCAAGAGGTCTATTTCGAGAGGGGTTACTTTTTGTCTATCTTCTGGAAATCCATAAACGCCCGGAAACGTAATCCCGTAAATACCGTAAGGTTTGCCCGTGGTTTTGCGCCAACGCTCCACATCTTGCTTCGCTACCAACGAGGGGCCTGAGCCATGAAGTAAAAACACACATTCTGTGAATGCCTGTTGAATCTCTTCGGGTGTTTGGATGATACGTAGTTTTGGAAAACGCTTTCGCAACATTTCTTCCACGCCATTTTTGACATTAGAAGGCCAAAGACGTACTTCCACGTCGGGTAAATATTTTTCTAAAAGGGTCAATACTCCGGGCGTGTGGGCAATATCACCAATGTTTTCCGTTTGCCAAGACGAACGCAAAATAATCGACTTAGAAGCCGCCGCTGAGGCTTCTCCCAACGCCATGTGCAGCGAAGCGGCGAGTAAGGAGGTTTGTTTTAGAAAAGTTCGTCGGTTGAGTGTCATATCCTATTTACCTCTTTAAATTTTCTTTTAATAAATTCATCGTTTCCCGTTGGCGTTGCTCTACGTATTTTTTGCCTTGGGCGGCTTTGGCTTTGGCGGCTTTAGGGTTTTTAGCCATCGCCAACACCGTAGGTACATAACGAGCAACGTCTTGCTCATTATCCATGTCAAACAGCCAATCGCCTAGACCAATATCACGCCACATCACGCCTTTGCTCGTTTGTTCAAAAAAACGACCTACAATGGCAGGGATTCCATTACCGATGCACATAATGGGCGAGTGCATTTCCAGACCAAACAAGCCTGCCGAGCGGACGTAAGTACTTACTGCTTCGTCGGTAAGCCAATATCTATCGCGCCAGACTACCTTTTGTTTTACGTCGTTGGGAAGTTTATCGTACAAAATCTCTTTACCAAGTTTTACGTGGGTTTCGTCTTCAGGGCAAATCAAGATTTTCATGGGAGTCTGGCGTACCACCTCAATAATTGCCTGTCGCAAAGGTGCGTTATCATGCTCTTTCATGGCCTCGTTGCGGAGGTGTCGCTGCTCGTCGAAAGGTGTTTTTTTAGCCGGAATTTCCCAATACGGAGTAAAACGAGTTCGTGGAATCACACACATAAACTTGCCTTCTTCCAAGCCGTGCGTTTTCAGAAAAAGAGTAGCAGCTTCTTCATTTCGTAAATCCACGGCAAAAGCTCCGTCGGGACAAAATTCCATGATTGGGCATTTTACCCCATTTTTTTTAGCAAAATCCAACGAAATGGAATCTCTAAAAAGCGCAAAACGGGCGTTAGTTAAGAGTTCTATATCAAGGGGATTGGCCGGCAACGACGCCTTGGGGTCAGGGCTATATACCCCCGGAAAAGTGATGCCGTATATTCCATATGGTTTCCCTGTTTCTTTGTGCCACCGCTCTACATCTTTGCGAGCCACTAAGGAAGGACCCGAGCCGTGCAGCAAAAACGCACACTCATTGAAAGCAGTAGCGATTTCATTTGGGCTTTTAATGATAGAGACTTTGGGAAAACGACGACGCATGAGTTCTTCTACGCCATTGCCCACGCTCGACGGCCACAGCCGTACTTCTACATCAGGCAAGTGTTTTTCCAGAAGAGCCAATACTCCCGGTGTATGCCCAATGTCTCCAATGTTAACCGTTTGCCACGACGAACGCAAAATAATCGACTTAGGAGCAGCCGCTAAAGCTTCTCCCAATGCCATGTGCAAAGAAGCGGCGAGGAGGGAGGTTTGTTTTAGAAATGTTCGTCGGTTGAGTGTCATATTCATCTTGAGAATTTAATTTTACCCCGCAGAAATTCGCAGAACTTTAAAACCGCTGATTTTCGCTGAAAGGCAAACATCTGCGTCATTTGTGGTATTAAATCTGCGTTGGTCTGCGGGTAAAATTTAATTGATTAGTAGCCTGGGTTTTGCTCAAACTTGGCTCCCGTGTTGGCATCAATTACTTTTTGGGGAATGGGCCAAAACTTGTTAAAATCTTGGATTGTTTTGCCCGAAGAAGGCCCGTTAGGCACCGACGGCTCTGAATTGTATTTTCTCACCCTATCTACCAAACGACCCATACGAATCAAGGTGCGCAATCTTGGTTCTTCTACAATCAACTCACGCGTTCTTTCGTCCAAAATAAAGTCTTCTGTTACTTTGGAGGCGTTGATTAAGGAGGCTTTGGCACGACCTCGAACTACGTTTATGTCTTTGGCGGCATTTTCTACATCACCCTTTCTGAAATAGGCTTCGGCTCTTAGCAGATAGGTTTCGGCAACTCTCATGCGACTAAAATCTTTGGAGGTATTACCCGAAAGTATATCGTTATTGATGGAAGGTCCCTCAATTTTTCGGTAGTAAGGGTAGTATTGCCTCAACGTATCTACAGCAATGGTAGTGAGCGTACCGTCATTTCTAGCCAAAAACAAGTTTCCGTTAGTTCCTTTTTTGACAATAATTGGTTTGCCAAAATAATCTTTATCAGCAGGGTTATTGTAGTAAAAGGTACGTCGGATGTTATAAACGGAGTTCCTCATGTCTTTGGGGTCTAATGCCCAAACATCATATTTAGCATAATTGGTAGGACAATTAACCCCAATTCCTCTTCCTATGCTATCTGCTACTACATTCAAAACGCGATTTGGCGTTTGCAATCGGTCATATTCCGGTCCCCAGTAACGAATGCTGTTATTGGCAGACGAAGTTGAAAAACTACCACCTACGTTGGTACTTTCAAATTGCCAAGCCCACATCACCTCTTTATTGCCTGCCGAGTAGTTGACTTGTCCGTTGGCAAAAAGGTCAGAAAAAACATCTCCAGCCCGTGCCGCTGCTGCTCCGAATCTGGCCGTCATGATTTGATAATCACCCGCTTCTTTATTAATCACTTTGCTGGCAGCACTGATGGATTTATCGTAGAAGGAGGCATCTTTTGATTCCATTCCGATTGAGATATAAATTTCGCTCAACAGGTGAAACGCCGCCGCTCTGGGGATGCGCCCGTCTTTGACTTGTAGCGGTAGCAGAGTGATGGCTTCTTCTAAATCTTTGGCCGCAAAATTGAGTACTTCGAGCCGGGAGTTTCTTACAAAATCAAATTTGGGTTCGGTGATTGTTTGCTTTACAATCGGAACACCCCCATAAATATTAGCTAAAAAATTGTAGGTATATGCCCGAAAAAACAAAGCTTGCCCTTTGATGTTGTTAAGGTCTTCGGTCTTGATGCTGAGGTTGGGGTTATTGAGACCGTCGAGAATGGTATTGGCACGTAAAATCATGGTTTTATACGCCCAATCCCAATACACAATGGTTGCATCTAAGTTAGGGTTGAGAAGACTGTAGTCTTTATTTCCGCGTGAGTCGTTGCGCCCCCATTGGGTTTGGTCGGTTCCTACGGTCATGTACTCAAAGTTGTTGGACGCAATGATATGCTCTTGACGTGATCCTTCGTACAAACCTACCACGGCGGCATCAAACCCTGCCGTATTGGTCAGTAAGTTTTCCGGACTGAATCTATCCAAAGGGACTTCCTTTAAAAAGTCGTCACTACAGGAAGTGGTAACCCCGAAAAGTGAAAGAAGTAATATGGCTTTAAATTTTGATTTCATGTTTCCTAAAATGTTAAAATGACATGTTGATACCGCCAATGAATGTTTTGAGCAAGGGGCCATTGGTGCCTGGGTCGCGGCCGCCTCCACCAAACTCAGGATCCCAGCCGTTCCATTTGGTCCACGTAAATAGGTTTTTGCCGCTGACATATACTTGAAGGTTGGCTATTTTCAACTTCTTCATCAAAGCATCCGAAAAATTGTAAGACAATGACACATCTTGCAATCTGGTGAAACTGCGGCTTTCGTAAAAACCATAGCCGAGCGGATTACGGTAGTTGATGCGGGGATGCGTATTGATAGGATTAGAGGGTGTCCAATAAGGAAGATTGAGGAAATTAGCTTGGTCAAAAAAGTTGGAACCCGGATTGATGAGCGAGCTAGAACTATAACCCCCTTCTCGGATATTGACGGTAGAAGACAGACTGAACTTCTTGTAGTTGATAATATTGGTTATTCCCAAAATAAAATTAGGCTGATTGCTGTGTAATACCGCACGGTCTAAGGGCGTGATTTTGCCATCAGGTACGCCATTAGGGCCACTGATGTCTTTAAATTTTATATCTCCAGGCTTGGAGCCGGGGATTAACGACAAATCGTCTCCTTGTTGGAAAATACCATCAAATACATAGTCGAAATTGGTACCCAAAGGCTGCCCAATAAACCACCCACTGGCAATGTCATCGTCTTCGATGCCGTCGTTGTTGATATCTCTGCCCGTGAGTTGTACGATTTTGTTTCTATTGAGCGAAAAAGCGATATTGGTATTCCATCCCCAATCGCCGCGTTCGATATTCTTGGTTTTGAGGTCTAATTCAAATCCTTTGTTTTTGGTTTTTCCAATATTTCTTAAGAAAACCTCAAAGCCGTTGGTATTCGGAATCGTTTGATTCAAGAGCAGGTCGAAAGTGTTAGACACATAAAAATTGAGCGAAGCTGAAATACGACTTGAAAAAGCCTGAACATCGGTACCAATATTGAAACTTTCGGTGGTTTCCCAACCCAAGTTCGGATTGGCAAGCGTGGTAGGGATTAAACCGATTGATACGGGTTGGCCGTCTCCAAAGACGTAATTTCGCTGCCCCACTTGGCTCAAAGAAGAGTATTCACTTACGCCTCGGTTTCCATTACGCCCCCCCGAAGCCCGAAGTTTAAGAAAGTCGATTTTTTTAACATCCTTCATAAAATATTCATCACTTATATTCCAGCTAAAGGCAGCAGAAGGGAAAGTTCCGAATTTACGCCCTTCTCCAAAAGCCGAAAAGCCGTCTCTGCGCACACTTAAAGTAAAGAAGTATTTACTTTTCAACGAATAGCCCAAGCGCGCCATCGAAGAGATTTGGCGGTTTTGAGTCGCGCCTACGTCAATGGCATATCCTTCCCCAATTTCCAATGAATTGTAGCCCAAGGCATCATTGAAAATATTTTGGCTTGATAGGAATGAAAACTGATTTGATAATTGATAAATACCATAAAGTACCGTCAAATCAAGACTGTGGTCTTGGGCAAATCGGCGCTGATATTTAAGAATATTTTCTAGGGTAAAATTCTGAGTTTCTCCGTGTCTTTTTGAACCAGAGCCTAGACGATTGGTAGGGGCATAGGTAGGGCTGTAAGCGAATGTCTTGGAGTCGGTTCGGGTATAGCCTCCGTTGAGTTTATAGGTCAAACCTTCTAAAAGATTTACATCGGCGTAGGCATTGGCAAAGAGGATATTAGTGATTGATTTGTTGGTATTTAAGAGGGTTCCCAACAAGGGATTGGCTACTAAACCCCAATTTTGTGGAAGGGGATTGGGTGAAACGCCATCCTCTAAATACAAGCTTGCAAAAGGGCTTAAATAAGAAGTAGCTACGAGGTTTGCTCTCACACCTGAGTTATCTCTGGAAGAATATCCAGAATTGATACCCAACTTGAGCCAATCGGTAGCTTGTACGCCCAAGTTTAATCTACTCGACAACCGGCTGAAATTATCCCCTCTAACGGGCGATTTAGAGTCAGTATAAGCGCCCGAAAAAAAGTAACTTACCCTGTC
>VFQN01003011.1_pt1 | contig 24950 bp, 17 predicted proteins | sample 3512371 | NCBI WGS metagenome assembly VFQN01 (sample SAMN10412370, study PRJNA504923) | tailings metagenome | isolation source: Replicate 2 from Balatoc abandoned mine | place: Philippines: Itogon, Benguet | collected 2017-08-28 | reverse complement strand
AGACGGGCGGCCCGCGCTGTATGTCGACGCACGCAAACTAAGCAATCACGTCCGCGATACCTTGGCGACACTCGGAGAGATCCGCGAACCCGACATGTTGACGGCGGATCTCTCGAAACTCGCCGCGGCGCAGGCAACAGTGCTGCTCGATCAGGCGACGGCGGCGGACGCGATTTTCAAGTTGATCGAGGACGCGGGGGGACGGCGGCGGACGCGATTTTCAAGTTGATCGAGGACGCGGGGGGCAAGGTCACACGCGCTGCCGATCCGATCACGACGTTGAAGGCCGTAAAGAACGACAACGAAATCGCGGGCGCGCGTGCGGCGCAGGCGCGAGACGGCGCGGCAATGGCTCGCTTCCTGGCCTGGTTCGATCGCGAGGCGCCGCGTGGACACCTTTCCGAAATCGCAGCCGTCGAAGCGCTGGAAACCTTCCGGCGCGACACGGGCCTGCTGAAAGACGTATCGTTTCCCAGCATTTCAGGCGCGGGACCGAACGGGGCCATCGTGCATTATCGCGTCACGCGGCGGACCAACCGGACGATCACGCCGGGTGAATTGTTCCTGATCGATTCCGGCGGACAATACGAGGACGGCACCACGGACATCACCCGGACCATCGCGGTGGGCGAACCCACGGACGAGATGCGCACGCGGTTCACGCAGGTTCTGCGCGGCCACATCGCGATCGCCTGCGCGATCTTTCCGGAGGGGACCACGGGCGCTCAACTCGATACGCTCGCGCGGCAATATCTCTGGCAAGCCGGCGTAGATTTCGATCACGGAACCGGCCACGGGGTGGGCAGCTATCTGTCGGTCCACGAGGGACCTGCACGCATTTCCAAGCTCGGCGCGGCGCCTCTGAAGCGTGGGATGATCCTGTCGAACGAGCCCGGCTATTACAAGGAAGGCGCATTCGGGATCCGGATCGAGAACCTGGTGCTGGTGATCGCGGCCTCGCCTGTTCCAGGCGCCGAAAAGCAGCTGAATGCCTTCGAAACAATCACACTGGCCCCGATCGACCGGCGGCTCATCGATGTCAGCCAGATGACGGCGGACGAGATCGCCTGGCTCGATAGCTACCATGCGCGCGTTGCAGAGACGGTTGCTCCGCTAGTTGATAAGGACACGGCGAACTGGCTCGCGGTCGCGACCCGTCCCCTCCTCAGCAACTAGAAGTCTGGCCCCTTTTCGTGGATGCGCAAACGCCCAAGACCGAGCAGAGCAAGACCGAGGCAGCGTCCGACTCGCGCCCGGCGCCGCTCGGGCTGATCATTCTGCTGATGGCGATGAGCGCCATCGGCCCGGTCTCCCTCAACATCCTGGTGCCAGCGACACCCGGCCTCGTCGTACTGTTCAACACCAACGTCGAGACAGTTCAGCTCACACTGTCGCTGTATCTGTTCGGGCTCGCCCTGTCCCAGCTGGTGATGGGACCGCTATCAGATCGCTTCGGGCGAAAGCCCGTATTGCTCGCGGGACTGTTCATCACCGCGGCGGCGAGCCTCGCCGCGATTTTCTCGACCTCGATCGGCATGCTGATCCTGTTCCGCACCTTGCAGGCGCTGGGCGCGTCGTCCGGCCTCGTGATCGGCCGCGCAATCATCCGCGATCTCTATGCGCGCGATCGCGCCGCGGCGATGATCGGACTGGTTACGACGGTGATGGTGATTGCGCCGATGGCCGCACCGCTGATCGGCGGCATTCTCGATACTCATCTGGGATGGGAATACACTTTCGTTCTCACCGGAGCCATGGCCGCAATCGTCATGGCATGGGTCTTCGGATCGCTGCCGGAGACACGGCCGGACCACATCACCGGCGGCGGCGTGCGCTACATGCTGCACGAAAGCCGGGAATTGCTCTCGGACAGGAAGTTTATCGGCTACGCCCTCGTATGTGCGATCGGGACCGCCACCTTCTTCACCTTTCTTGGCGGCGGACCTCATGTCGTAATCGGCATCATGGCGCGAACCTCGGCCGAATACGGTCTGTGGTTTATCGCGACGTCCGGCGGCTTCATGCTGGGCAACTTCATCACCTCGCGGACATCGCAGCGCTATGGCATCGACCGCATGATCGGCATCGGCCTGGCATTGCTGCTCATCGGCTCGGTATTGACGATTGCGACGGTCGCGGCATTCCCGGACGGTGGTCCGTGGACGATCTTCGTCCCGCAACTCGCGATATCGATCGGCAACGGAATCTTTCTCCCGAACTGCGTTGCGGGTGCCGTCAGCGTGCGACCGCAAGCCGCCGGAACGGCTTCGGGAATCACCGGCTTCCTGCAAATGGCGACGGGCGCGGTGGCGGCTCAGGCGATGAGCTTCATCATCGCGACAGCCACGAGCGCGATGCCGCTTGCGGTCGCGATGTGCGTGCTGTCCGCCGCGGCTTCGCTGTCGTTCTATGTTTTCCTCGGACGGCGGAGCTGACCGCTATTCCGAATTCTGTCGACGCGCGTCAGCCCACCATCGCCAGCCACTCGTCTTCGGTCAGCACGGTCACGCCGTGCTTCTGCGCTTCCGCGAGCTTTGAGCCAGCCCCGGGACCGGCGACCACATAATCCGTCTTCTTCGAGACGGAGCCTGCAACCTTGGCGCCGAGGCGTTCGGCCTGCGCCTTGGCCTCGTTGCGCGTCATCTTCTCGAGAGAGCCGGTGAACACGACGGTCTTGCCGGAGACGGCAGAGTCGGACTTGGCCTTTTCCATCGGCTCGACCGTGATCTGCTCCAACAGACGATCGAGCGCCTCTCGGTTCTTCTTTTCCTTGAAGAACTCGACAATGGCGTCGGCCACGACCTCACCGATGCCGCCGATCGTGTTCAGCTCCTGATAGGCCTCTGACTCGGCTCCCTCGCCCGCAGCTTTCATGCCGTCCAGAAACGCGCCGATATCGCCGTAATGGCGCGCGATCAACCGCGCATTGGTCTCGCCGATATGGCGAATGCCGAGTGCATAGATCAGCTTGTTGAGCGGGACCGTCCTTCGCTCTTCGATCGCGGCGAACAGATTGCGGACCGAAGTCTCACCGTAACCTTCGCGATCGGCCAGCTTCGTCGATGACCGCTTGTCGCGCGCCGCGAGCGTGAAGATGTCCGCCGGCTCCATGACCAACCCGTCGGCATAGAACGCCTGTACCTGCTTCTCGCCCAGCCCCTCGATATCGAAGGCGTCGCGCGACACGAAATGTCGCAACCGCTCGACCTGTTGCGCCGGGCAGATCAGCCCGCCGGTGCAGCGGCGCACCGCCTCGCCTTCTTCGCGGACCGCATGACTGCCGCAAACCGGGCAGGTTTCAGGAAATTTATAGGGCTTGGCCGATCTGGGCCGCTTTTCCAGCACCACGTCCAGCACCTGCGGAATCACGTCACCGGCGCGCTGGATGATCACAGTATCGCCGATGCGGATATCGACACCGCCGCGGATCGGGCTGCCGTCGTTTCCGATGCCCTTGATGTAATCCTCATTGTGAAGCGTTGCGTTCTGCACCACCACACCGCCAACGGTGACAGGCTCGAGCTTCGCGACCGGGGTCAGCGCGCCAGTGCGACCGACCTGTATGTCGATGCCGTTGACGATCGTCGTCGCCTTCTCTGCAGGAAACTTGTGCGCGATCGCCCAGCGTGGTGAGCGCGAGACAAAACCAAGACGCTGCTGCCAGTCGAGGCGGTTCAGCTTGTAGACGACGCCATCGATGTCGTAGCCAAGCGCCGCGCGCTTGAGTTCGATGTCGCGATACATATCGAGCATCGCCTCGACCGACTTGCACAACCTGAATAGCGGATTGACGACAAATCCGCGGTCGCCGATCCATTCCACCATACCCGCCTGCGTGTCCGCCGGCATCGCGCTCATCTCCCCCCACGCATAGGCGAAGAACTTCAGCTTGCGCGATGCGGTGATTGTCGGATCCTTCTGCCGCAGTGAGCCTGCTGCGGAATTGCGAGGATTGGCATAGACCGGCTCTTCTGCTTCGGCCTGCCGCTTGTTGAGCGCGATGAAGTCATCGTGCGTCATGTAAACTTCGCCACGGATCTCGACGACATCGGGAATGGTCCGACCCTTGAGCGTTTGCGGAACGTCGTCCAGAGTCCGCACATTCGCGGTCACGTCCTCGCCTTCAGAACCATCGCCGCGCGTGGCGCCAGTCACAAGGCGGCCGCCCTCGTATCGCAATGACAACGAGAGCCCGTCGATCTTCGGTTCTGCGGTGAACGCCGGTGGCTGATCGAGCTTGAGGAAGCGCACCACGCGGTCGACGAAATCGGTGACGTCCTGATCCGCGAACGCGTTGTCGAGCGACAGCATTGGCACCGCGTGCCGCACTTTCCCGAACCGTCCGGTCGGTGCGGCCCCGACTTTCTGCGATGGAGAATCCTTGCGGATCAGTTCGGGAAACCGCGCCTCGATCTCGTTGTTGCGCTGGCGCAGCGCGTCATATTCCGCGTCCGAAATCCTCGGCGCATCCTTCTGGTAATACAGCTTGTCGTTTTCCGCGATCAGCCTGGCGAGCCGCTCGAGTTCCGCTGCGGCCTGTTCCTCGGTCAGCTTGTCGATCGGTGTAAAGGGATACGCGCGTTTGGCCATCGTTATGGGTCATTTCCGGACGCCCCGGACGGGCACCCGCGAGGCATAATTCATTCTAACGCAGCGGCAAATCCCGTATGAAGACGGCAAGAACGGCGTCCACAGAGCGCCGGTACGGGAGTGAGACCGATGCTGCTCTATCCGCGCTCCAAGGACAGGCCATTCCACCTTGGCCCCTATCCAATCGAGAGCCTGCCTACGGATCAAAGCCAGGTTCAGCGTGAAACGCAGCGCGCCAAACCGCCGGAAAGCGGCCGCATAGAGGGTAACTCACCGCTGGCGACGGCGGCCACGCATTACCGGGACATCTTTGCAAAGTTCGTCGATGGAACTCCTGCACCCGAACAGGCCCCCGTCCCGAACGATCTTCAGCGCCGCAGCGTGGACATCAAGGGCGCCGCGTATTTCCTTGACGCCGCCCAGGCGGGCATCTGCGATATCCCGGGGTCCGCCTGGCTGACAGGAGAGGAACCACTCAGCCACCGTATCGCTGTGGTGCTTCTGGTCGAGCGTCCACGGCTTCCAGAACCCGAGAACCCGGCCCGCGGCTGGGTCGGGCCCGCGACCGAAGCGATCGCCGACATGCGTGCGGCGGAGATAGCGGTCTGCATCGCCGGCCATATCCGAAGCATGGGCTTTTCCGCGCGCGCCCACATCGCCGACAACAGCAAGCTTGATCGCGAGATGCTCGCGATTTTGGCAGGCACCGCGGTTCGTGACAACGACGGCGTACCGGCACACCCGTATCTCGGTCGCGACTTCGCGATCGCAGTCGTCTCGACCGATTACGCGCTCGCGACCGACCTGCCGCTCGCGCAGAGCGCACTCGATCCTGGCCTGCTGCGGCGGCTCTCTGATTGGTGGGGCAAGGACGGTGCGCAGTCGGGCCGCGAGCGCAATCGGCGTACACGGCGTGCAAGCCATCTCAGCCGCTATCCGATGGAGCAGGTAAAACGCATCGATCGGCCAACCACGTTCATCATCGACGACGAGGTGCCGCGCGTGCCGAAACGCGCCGCTTTCTTTCAGCGCGCGCTTCACGGGGATCTCGGCGACAAGGCCAAGTCGGAACGCGGCCGCTTCGCGTTCAAGACACCGCTCTCGCACAGCATGGTGCAGGTCATCCGCGCGCTGGTGCCGTTCCAGGGCGGGCCGGTCGAGGTCGAACCGGATGCGGCAGCTCACGCCGACCTCGACGCCAACGCGCGGGCCATAAAGTCACTGTCGTACGCGCTCGGCGCCGATTTGACCGGCATATGCGAAACGCCGCGCTATGCGTGGTTCTCGCACAAGGAAGATGGCAGCGAACTCAAGCCTTATCACCGCTGCTCCGTCGCGATGCTGATCGATCAGGGCTACGACACCATGGAAGGATCGAGCGGCGACGACTGGATTTCCGGCTCGCAGTCGATGCGCGGCTATCTGCGCGGCGCGGTGATCGCAGGCATCATGGCGGAATTCCTGCGCTCCCTCGGCTATTCGGCCCGCTCGCAGACCAATGCCGATAGCGACGTGCTGCATATCCCGGTCATCCTGTGGGCCGGGCTTGGCGAACTGAGCCGCATCGGCGAACTCGTGCTCAATCCGTTCGTGGGGCCGCGCTTCAAGTCCGTGGTGCTGACCACGGACTTTCCGATGCAGCCCGACAAGCCGATCGATTTCGGATTGCAGACCTTCTGCGGAAACTGCCTCAAATGCGCCCGCGAATGCCCCTGCGACGCCATTCCATTCGGCGACAAGGTGATGTTCAACGGCTACGAGATCTGGAAGCCGGACGTTGAGCGCTGCACGCGCTACCGCCTCACCAATGCGCGGGGTTCGGCGTGCGGCCGCTGCATGAAGACCTGTCCTATCAACAAGGTGGTTGATGCGGACGGGGCATTGGTGACGCGCGCCGCAAGCTGGCTCGGCGTCAACGCCATGTGGCTGAAGCCGTTGATGGTGCCGATCGCGACCCGCATGGATGACTGGCTCGGCAACGGCAAGCGCAACCCGGCGAAAAAGTGGTGGCTCGACCACGAGATCGTCGGCGGCCGCGTGGTCACGCCCAAGGCCACCAACGAACGCGACATCGATCCGTCTCGAAAGCTCGATCCGGCGCAGCAGAAAATGGCTTATTATCCGGCAAGCGCGATGCCCGCTCCGAACGATCCGTCGCCCGAGACGGTCGACCGGAAGGCCGCCATGGCGGTGAAGGATCTATTGGAAACGCCGGCTCAGGCACGCGTCCGCGTCGCGAAAGGCGGGCCGATGCCGGCGCTCTATCGGCCAACCCCGCCGCGCGAACACGCCGAAGCGGAGGCGCCCCGAGCGCCCGGAAATCCCTACAAATAGGCTAGCCCGCCGCCTTGATCAGGCGTTCCGCTGCTGCGCGTGCTTCGTCGGTGATCTCGGCGCCGGCCAGCATGCGGGCAATCTCCTCGCGGCGACGGTCGGCCGCGACTTCGTTCACCCGCGTTGCAACACGCTTCCCCTTGTCGAGCGCGCCCTTGGCGATCACGTAATGCCGGTTCGCGCGCGCCGCGACCTGTGGAGCATGCGTCACCGCGATAGCCTGCACCCGAGAAGCGAGCTTCGCCAGCCGCATGCCGATCGCGTCGGCCACCGCGCCACCCACGCCGGTATCGATCTCGTCAAACACGAGCGTCGGCGCCGATCCCTTGTCGGCAAGCACGACCTTCAGCGCCAGCAGGAAACGCGCAAGCTCACCGCCGGACGCAACTTTCATCATGGGACCGGGCCGCGTGCCAGGATTGGTCTGAACCCAGAACTCCACGCGATCGAAACCGTGCGGTCCCGCCGCCTCCGGATCCGACGCAATCGACGTCGAGAACACTGCGCGGTCGAGTTTAAGAGGCTTGATCTCGGTGTTGACCGCCTTGTCCAGTTTCACTGCAATCTTCTTGCGCGCCTCCGACAATGCGGTCGCCGCCTTGCGGAAGAGCGCCTCGGTCTCCGCCGCAGCCTGTTCGAGCTTGGCCAATTTCTCGGCCCCGGCGTCGATCAGGGCGAGCGCGCTCGCGTAGCGGTCGGCGAGCGCTGCGAGATTGTCTACCGGGGTATTGTACTTGCGCGCCGCAGCCCGAAGCGAGAACAGCCGCTCCTCGATGCGCTCGAGTTCTGCAGGATCGTAGTTCGCCGCGCGCAACGCGTATTCGAGATGTGCGCGAGCTTCCTCGATAGCGGTCAACGCCGCGTCCAGCGCCTTGATTGCGGGCTCGGCCAAACCCGGCGCCTGCGTCGTGCGACGTTCCAGCCGGCGGATGGCCGACGCGAAGCCCGGCACCGGCGAGGCATTCCCAGCTACTGCGTCATAGGCATCGCGCAGATCGCCGGCGATCTTTTCAGCCTGCATCATCGAGGTGCGCCGCTCGGCAAGCGAGGTTTCCTCACCGGCCTCGGGACGCAGCTTGTTCAGTTCGTCGACGGCATGCCGCAGGTAATCCGCTTCCCGCTGGGCGCGCTCGACTTCAATGCGATGGTTTTCGACCGCCTCGGCAGCGCTCCGCCTTCGATCCCACAGACGCGCCACTTCCGCGGCGTCGTCATCGAGCCCCGCATAGGCGTCGAGCAATGCGCGATGCGTCGCCGCATCGACCAGCGCGCGATCGTCATGCTGCCCGTGAATTTCGACAAGCGCTGCACCCAGGCTGCGCAGCGCCTGCACCGACACCGGCTGATCGTTGATGAACGCGCGCGTCTTGCCGTCGAGAGACTGAGTTCGGCGGAGAATCAGATCGTCTTCCGCCTCGATCCCCTGCTCCCTGAGGAGTGCCCGCGCGGGATGCCGCGCGGGGACGTCGAATACCGCCGTGACCTGTCCCTGCTCCGCGCCTTCACGCACCAGACCTGCGTCGCCGCGTGCCCCGAGCGCGAGCGCGAAAGCATCGAGCAGGATCGACTTGCCGGCACCGGTCTCTCCGGTCAGCACGGCAAGGCCCTTGGCGAAATCGAGATCGAGCTTGTCGATCAGCACGATGTCGCGAATGGACAGACGAACCAGCATGCGAAGTCTTTGTGAAAACGTGGTCGGCAGGGCGTACGGCGCCCCAAATCAGCACCGTTCTCGTTTTATTCTAGCACGATGTGTCGCGTGGACAGCTCGAAATTATGCAATCCGCAAAGATCGGGCGGTATGGCCGTCGCCGTCAGCGAACGACCGGCGTCCCGATGCGGACTTCGCCCGCCGGCGGCGGCTTCTGCTGGAACATCTTGCTGATCCAGGACTGCTTGTTCTCGGATGGCTGCAGGCCGCCGCTTTGCACCAACTGGTACGCGCTCTGATACCACGAACTGTCCGGAAAATTATGCCCGAGCACGGCTGCCGCCGTCTGCGCTTCCTGAACGATGCCGAGCGCCATATAGGCTTCGGTCAGCCGCATTAGCGCTTCCTCGACGTGGCGCGTGGTCTGATATTGCGTCACCACGAGCTTGAAACGGTTGATCGCGCCGGTGAAATCCTTCTTGTTCAGGTAAAAGCGACCGATCATCATTTCCTTGCCGGCAAGCTGATCGCGCGCGACGTCAAGCTTCTTCCGGGCGCTTGCGGCATATTCGGTGTCCGGATAGCGGCGGATCACCTGCTCGAGTTCCTTCATCGCGGCTTCCGTGCGCTGCTGATCGCGCGTCACGTCCGGGATGACCTCGTAATACGACGAACCGATCAGATATTGCGCATAGGCCGCGTCAGCACTGCCCGGATGCATCGACACATAGCGTTTCGCGGCGGTGATGGTGTCGTCGTATTCCCTGGCCTCGTAATAGGAATAGGCCTGCATCAGCAGCGCCTTGCGCGCCCAGTCCGAATAAGGATGCTGGCGGTCTACCTCTTCGAACTTCTTGGCGGCTTCCTTGAAATCCTTCTTCTGCTGAAGGAGATAAAGGCCTTCATTGTAGAGCTTGTCCGCAGGCTCGTCGGGGACCGTCAGTTCCTTGTCGCTCGTGCAAGCGGCAAGCGCGACGGCGACGAACGCAACGGCCAGAACGCGCGATAACGCGCCACCTACCAGGCCTCTGGCCGGCGATAGCCTCGCGACGATGCCTTTACTCGCTGTCATACTTGCGCAACGATCCCTAGCGGGGGAGAGGCCGCCTATTGCGCGCCAATGACCGCACTTCCTGTCGGAAGGCGGAAATCCCCCAAGTCAACCTGAAATGGTTTCTTACGATATTGGGCCGGGATTAAGGCGGCTATTGACCCGCGCCGTCAAGCGGCACGGTTCAATAATAACGACCGATCAAGCCGTAATGCCGTCGCCGTCAGGACACGTCCGGGCCGTAGGCTGGAGCCACGATCGCGACCTCAGCGTGGCCGCGCACGCGGCGGTGCTCACCGGCCTCGACCACCTCATATGCCGACGGATCGGACATAAGGGCAACCAGGACGGCGTGATTCAGACGGTGACCGCCGCGAACTGAACGATAGGACCCGATCAGCGGTGCGCCTGCGAGCGCCAGATCGCCGACCGCATCCAGCGCCTTGTGGCGTACGAATTCGTCGGGATAACGAAGGCCTTCGCTGTTAAGAACCCGGTTATCGCTCAGCACGAGCGTATTCTCGAACGAGGCACCGAGCGCCTTACCAGCACTCCACAGGGCCGAAACGTCCTTCATGAAACCGAAGGTGCGTGCGCGGGACAGTTCGCTGCGGAAGCTGTCCGCCGTCAGGTCGAGAGCGATCGACTGGCGGCCAATCAGAACGGTGTCGAAATTGATTTCGATATCGAGGCGGAACCCGCTTTCAGCCGGCCTCAACTCGCCAAACGATTCACCCTTCGCCACCGAAACAGGCTTCAAAATCTTGATATAGCGGCGCGCGGTCGTCAGCGCCTTCAACCCGACCTGATCAATCGCGGCAACGAAGGGCGCCGCGCTGCCGTCCATGATCGGTACTTCGGGACCGTCAATCTCGACCAGAGCATTGTCGACGCCCAGTCCGCGCAGAGCGGCCAGAATATGCTCGGCGGTCGAGCAAAGGATCCCGGATTCGTCACCAAGGACTGTCGCGAGCTCGGTCGCCGTCACAGCCCGGTAATCGGCGCGGACTTCGCGCTCCCGCCCGTCCGGATCGGTTCGCGAAAAGACGATGCCGGTATCAGCATCCGCCGGATTGAGAGTGAGGTTAACGGGCAGTCCGGAATGAACCCCAATTCCAGAAACCGTAACCTGTTCACGTAGCGTGGTCTGCCTTGCGGCTCTCATACGCTCGTTTCCGTCTGTTTTTCGGCTTAGACACCGCGCTATATCTTGCGCAGCGCAATCCCCCGAAGTGACCCCATACGACCGACTTTTGCCTCGAACTTTCCCGGCCGGTAGCCCTTTCGGACCATCCCCCCTGCCGCGAATCATTTGAGACGAAAACCTTCGTCGCATTCGGACCTTAGCCCCAGCTCTCCATCGCCCAAAGTCACGCTTTTTTACGTTTTGTTACCTCGATCCCGCCGCATTCATGACCGGGACCTGCCGCATTTTCTAACCGAGTGTTACAATTATACAACAAACCTCGGCTTGGACTGTTACTACTTGTGCGCCTCAACCCTAGACCGGATAATCTTTATTAAAATCAGCTAGTTACGCGATCACGCGGTATTTCAGAAAGTAAAAAGCCCCGGCGGAATGGCCGGGGCTTTTTCGATTTCTCGATCGCGGAGCCGATCAATTGGCTTGCCGGCGCAGGAAGGCCGGGATTTCAAGTTGATCGTCCTCGGCAGGATTATTCACAGCCGCCTGACGGCCGTGGATATCCAGCCCCTGCGGTCCCCCTTGGGACCGGCGGGCGTACTCGGATACCGGATCCCGACCTTCCATCGGACGTGACTGCGGACGCTGCGGCATGCGCTGCATCGGCTGCTGGGAATGGTGATCCTGAACCTGCGAATCATCCGAATCGGCCTTCAACCCCAAGCCGGCGGATGCCAGTCGCTTGAGCAAGGACATCCGCTGCTTCTCGGGCTCAGGTTGAACCAGTTCTCCCCGATGGGCCTGGATTTCGCGCTGGGCCTGCGGCGGCAATTCATCGATCCGCGGCATACGAGGGCGCTGAGGAACACGCTCCGGGTGCGGCGGGATGAAGTTCCCGAAGTTCTCCGGGTGCTGCGCCGGAGGCGCCACAGGCTGCTCGACGAACAAAGTCGGCTTCGGCGCGGACGGGCGAATCGTGACGTCCTCAATCGCCGTCTCGTGCGGCATCTCCTGCGCCATGCCCTGGCCGAGCGCGGCGGCGACTGCGGCTGTCGCCGCGGCATCGATCGAGGACGCCGCACGCGCCGTAGCCGGAGCGGGCATTGTGGCCTGTGCATAGACCGGCGCGGCCGCCGATGCGACGGCCACCGGCTGACGCTCCAGAGGACGCGGAGTTTCGTGGGAGGCACGCTTCGCGGTCTCGACCGGCGGCTTCGCAGCGGCAACCGGGCGATCGACGCCGGTCGCGACAACGGCGACCCGAATGATTCCCTCGAGGCTGTCGTCGAACGTCGCGCCGACGATGATATTGGCGTCCTTGTCGACTTCCTCGCGAATGCGAGTGGCAGCCTCGTCAACTTCGTACAGAGTCAGATCCTTGCCGCCGGTGATCGAGATGAGGAGGCCCTTGGCGCCCTTCATCGTATTGTCGTCAATCAGCGGATTGGCGATCGCGGCCTCCGCCGCTGTGATGGCACGCTTCTCGCCCGACGCTTCGCCGGTGCCCATCATCGCCTTGCCCATTTCGCGCATGACCGCACGGACGTCGGCGAAGTCGAGATTGATCAGGCCTTCCTTGACCATCAGGTCGGTGACGCAGGCGACGCCGGAATAGAGGACGCGATCGGCCATCGCGAAGGCGTCGGCGAAGGTCGTCTTCTCGTTGGCCACCCGGAAGAGATTCTGATTCGGAATGATCAGGAGGGTGTCGACGTTCTTCTGCAATTCGACGATACCGGATTCGGCATAGCGCATCCGCCGGTCGCCTTCGAACTGGAACGGCTTGGTCACGACGCCGACGGTCAGGATACCCATGTCGCGGGCAACCTTCGCGACAACGGGTGCAGCACCGGTGCCAGTTCCGCCGCCCATGCCGGCGGTTACGAAAACCATATGCGCGCCGTTCAGATGATCGCGAATCTCGTCGATCACCTCCTCGGCCGCCGCTTTGCCAACCTCCGGCTGCGATCCCGCGCCGAGGCCTTCCGTGACCTGCACGCCCATCTGGATCTTGCGCGGGGCCCGCGACGAAGTCAGCGCCTGCGCATCGGTATTGGCGACGACAAATTCGACGCCTTGGAGCCCGGCCGCGATCATGTTGTTGACCGCGTTGCCGCCTGCTCCGCCAACCCCGAATACGGTAATCCGGGGCCTCAACTCACGGATATCCGGAGCTGTGAGATTCACTGTCATGGCTGCCTCTTCCATACGCGGGCGTGGATAACGTCCCCGCAAGGACCGGTCCGCCGCCGGCCATCCCGGAGATCCTGCATCGGGGTCATCAGAAGCTTTCTTTGAGCCATCGACCGACCCTTGAAAAATAGCCGCCTGTGCCTGTCATCATGTGCCGCGTTTTCCGCGGTTCGAAGTGTTCCAGATGCGCCACCTGGGGATAAACGAGCAGTCCCGCGGCGACGGCGAAGGCAGGTCCCCTGGCCGCATCCGGAAGACCGGATACACCCAGCGGCCGACCGACCCGGACCTGACGTCCGAGAATGCGCGACGCAACGTCCGGGAGACCCGGAAGCTGACTTGCACCACCGGTCAGCACCACCGTTCCTTGCGGTGACGCTGCCAACGGAGACGCCGAAAGCCGATCGCGAATCATCTCCAGTATCTCTTCAACGCGCGGCCTAATAAACGGCACAAGCGCGGCACGGGAGACGACTTGCGGCGGCTCACGCGAATCCGAGGCAACCGACGGCACCGGAATCATATCGCGTTCGTCGCTCATTCCAGACACAACAGTGCCATAGAACGTCTTGATTCGCTCGGCGTCTGCGACCCTCGCGTTCAATCCGCGCGCAAGATCCATGGTCACGTGACCGCCGCCGACCGCGAAGCCGTCGGCATGGACGAATCGCCCGCCGGAAAACACCGCGATGGTCGTTGTCCCCGCGCCCATATCCACAACCGCGGCGCCGAGATCGGCCTCGTCGTCGGCAAGCGCGGCCAATCCGCCCATGTAGGGCGCGGCCACCATCGCCTCGACGGCAAGCTGACCGCGCTCGATCGCGAGCATCAGGTTGCGCGGCGCGGCCATATCGGCGGTGACGACATGCATGTCGAGACCGAATCGCTGCGCCAGCATACCGCGCGGGTCGCGAATGCCGTGAACGCCGTCGATGGCGTAGCCAAGAGGCAGCGAGTGCAGGACTACCCGCCCTTCCCGTCCGGAATACTGGCTGCCCGCCTGCAGCAGACGGGAGATATCGCCGTCCCGAATCGATGGGCCTGCCACATCGACCGAAGCCGTGAAGCGTTCGCTGCCCAGCCGGCCGGCAGAGATCGACACCGCAACCGATTCCAGGTGAACGCCCGCGGAGCGCTCGGCGCGTTCGACGGCCTGTCGAATCGCCTGATCGGCGGCATCGAGGTCGGCGACGCTGCCCGCCTTCATGCCGTGGGCTTCGGTATGGCCGAAACCGATGATCTCGATCGCGTGACTGCGTCGGCGCAGCACGTCGCTGCCCTGAACCGGCTCGAGCCGCGCGATCAGGCAGACCACCTTGCTGGTTCCGACATCGAGCGCCGCGACCAGGGCCGCGCGCTTCGGTGAGATCGGCTTCATCTTCGGGGCGACCCCGAACTGCAGGAGACTCATGCGTCGCCTCCCTTCCGCTTTGTTTTCTTGTCCTTGACCGCCTCGGCCCTAGCTGCGGCGGCCTGATCCGAGAGGCGAACCGTGACGCGGTCGGGGATGCGAAGGTCGATCGCGAGCAGATCGCGGCTCAGCAGCTTCTTGTCCTTGTCGAGCGCAAGTAGCGCCTCGATAGCGTCCTTCGGTTCGGCTTCCGGCAAACGGATATCCATCCCGTTCTTCAGACGCAGATTCCAGCGCCGGTCCGCCACCAGGACATAGGCGTGAACCTGATCGCGCAGGTCCGGATAATTGCCCATCACGCTGAGAAATTCGGCGGCCCTGAGATTCGCACCACTGCCGACCACAAGCGGAAGATGCGACACATGGGGGGCAACGAACGGCTCCACGATCACGCCGTCGCGGGAGATGACGCCCACGCGGCCATCCTTCTGCCAGAGCGCGAAGGCGCGCCGCTCGGTGACCGCGATATGGAGTCGATCGGGAAACAGCTTCAGAATGGTTGCGTCGGCGATCCAGGCATTGGCTTTCAGCCGGTTCCGCGCGGCGTCGGCATCCAGAAACAGGAGCGACGCGCGGCCCGAAATGCCGGCGATGTTGAGTATTTCCTCGCGAGTCAGCTGCTTCTCGCCGGTCAGCGCGATGGACGAAATCTCGAAGCCGACGGTGTTGGCGGCAGCGTCACGGATCTCGGCGAGCTGCGCGGCGACTGCATCGGCATGCCCTCCCTTGACGACGCCGTATGAGACCGCGGCTAGCACGAAAGCAAAGACCGCGAGTGTTCCGGCGCCGCGCGGCAAGGCGCGGTCGAGATGTCGGGACAACCGATCCAGCGAACCGGCCGGCCGCCGCATTTCGGCGGTCCGGGCTCCGGGTTGCGGAATGCGCTTCCGATCTGCCATCGCGCAGCCCTTCACGCCTGCCGCGCGCGGCCGATCAGGCAGCGTCTGGCAATCCGGTCATGCTTGCGATGGCGCCGCTCGAAAGACACCAAGACCTCCGTCCCCCTCGCCGCGTGTGGCGGCGAACACCCGCGCGCCGCGCCCCGGCGCCCCGAAAGGCAACCTAGAGCGCATCGCGTCGCGTGGGGTCAGTCTTCAGCCGCTTTGGTAAAGTTTTGGTAAAGTTTTAACGGATCGGAGGAATCTATTAACGATCCGCCGCCCGGCCTACGCCAGTCTTCGCCTCGACTGCGATTTACCGCGCAGCGTCATGGCAGCCGTGACCGGGCCAACCGAAACCGGTCCGATGCGCCGCATTGCGCGGCGCCGGATGCGAAACACCGGTTTCGATCTCTTTCCGGCAACCCCGCCGGCGCAATAAAGGTCAGAACGGCTTCTCATCCTTGATGTCGGCTACCGGTTCAGCGAGGCGTCCTCGATCATCCAGCTCACGAGCTGTTCGAACGACATGCCTGCATGTGCTGCCAGTTCGGGGACTAGCGAGGTCGTGGTCATGCCCGGGATGGTGTTGACCTCGAGACAAACCAGACCGTCCACGCCACGGGTATCGTCGTAGCGGAAATCTGCGCGCGTCACGCCGCGGCAGCCGAGCGCGTCATGCGCCATGACCGTCAGGCGCCGCACAGCCTCCGTGATCTCGTCCGGAATCACTGCCGGCAGCACATGCTCCGAACCGCCCGGCGCGTATTTCGCCTCGTAGTCGTAGAACTTCACCTTCGGCACGATCTCGATCACACCGGTCGCTTCGCCCTTCACCACCGCGCAGGTCAACTCCTTGCCGGGGATGTAGGTCTCGCACAGCACGACTTCACCGAACGTCCAATCCTCACGGAACAATTCCTGCGGCGGATGGTCGTGCGCGTCGGTGACGATGAACACACCGACGCTGGAGCCTTCGGCGATCGGCTTTATCACATAAGGGCGAGGCAATGCATGCGCCTTGCCGGCCTCGAAACGCGAGATCACCTTGCCCTGCGGCACCGGCACGCCCGCCGCCGCAAGCACAACCTTCGCCGCGTCCTTCTTCATCGCGAGAGACGAGGCCTGCACGCCGGAATGCGTGTAGGGAATGCCAAGAATTTCGAGCACGCCCTGGATGGTACCGTCCTCGCCCGGCCGCCCGTGCAGAATGTTGAACGCAACGTCCGGGTTCAACTGCTCGAGGACGGTCGCGATGTTGCGCGCGACATCGATCCGGGTAACGCGATAGCCGGCGCGTTCGGCGGCGTCGGCACAGGGCCTGCCGGAGTTGAGCGAGACCTCACGCTCCGAGGACCAGCCACCCATCAGAAATGCGACATGCTTGGTCATGCGGCCTCGTTTTTCAATTTGAGCATGATGTCATCCGAAAATCGCTCACACTCTTCGGCATCATCATGCTTTTACGGGAAGCTTGAAACCGTCATAGAGCCAGGCGACGCAATCGAACATGTCCTGTTCGCTCTTGCGGCCCCAGATGTCGCGCATGACTTCGCGCTCCAGCCCGCCGACGTGATACCAGTTATCCCAATAATAGCGGGATTCGTATTGGACGCGCGCGGTCCGAAGATAGCGTGCGCCGACATAGCGCTTGAACGCCGCCTCCACCTGATTGCCCGATGTGTCGTCGAGCAGTTCGGCGAGGCAGACCGCGTCCTCAATCGCCATGCACGCGCCCTGCGCCAGGCTCTGCAGCGTCGGATGCGCGGCATCGCCGAGGAGTGTGACGCGGCCACTGCTCCAATGCCGGACCGGATCGCGATCGCCCGACACCCAGCCACGCCGCGACAGGTCCATCATCGCCCAGAGCTTTTTCATGGTCGGGTGAGAATCCCGATAGACCCGCGCAAGGTCCGGATGCGGGCTGTCGGTATCGGTCGGCGCCATGTCCAGCGTCTTGAACACGGTCACCACGTTAAACAGCGTATGATCGCGCAGCGGGTAATGGACGATATGGAATCCGTCACCTGACCACATCACCACGTTGTCGGTGTCCACGTCGAAGTTGACGTCGCTCATCGGCACGATGGTGCGGTGCGCGACATAACCGAGTGAGCGTGGCGGGCCCTCGTTGCGCATCTGCTGACGGATCGTCGAGCGGATGCCGTCGGCACCGATCAGCGCCGCACCTTCATACTGGCGGCCGTCGGCGATATCGACCCGTACGCGATCGCCCAGATCCTCGAACGAGGTGACGGACGTGTTCGGCAACATCTTCACATTCGGAAGCGCGCGGCACGCATCAAGCAATACCTGATGCAGATCGACGCGGTGGATCACTACATACGGTTTGCCAAAGCGCTTCAGGAAGGACTCGCCGGTCGGAATCCGCGCGATCACGCCGCCATCGATCCAGTCATACATCACGATCGACTTCGGCCGCAGCGCTTTCGAAAGCACGGCATCGGCGACGCCGAGCCGATCGAGCATCCAGAAAACGTTCGGGCCGAGCTGAATGCCGTAGCCGATAACGCCGAACTCCTCCGCCTCCTCCAGAAGAAGCACGTCGAAGCCCTTGCGGCCGAGCGCAAGTGCGGTCATCGCACCGCCGAGCCCGGCGCCGACTGTGATGATCGGCAACCTGCTCACGCGCTCACTCCCGTCGCATTGCCAATCCGCTTGATTTCCCAGTCGAGCGTAACGCCCGACGTCTCCTTCACGCGCCGGCGCACCGTTTCGCCCAGCGTCTCGATGTCGGACGCGGTCGCATTGCCGCGATTGATCAGAAAGTTGCAGTGCATCTCGGATACCTGCGCGTCCCCCACCACAAGGCCGCGGCAGCCCGCGGCATCGATCAGCTGCCAGGCCTTGTGACCGGGCGGATTCTTGAAGGTCGACCCGCCGGTGCGGCTCTTGATCGGCTGCGTCGCTTCTCTCGACTCGGTGATCTTGTCCATCTCGGCTGCAATCGCCGTGCGATCGCCGGGATGCCCTTCGAACAGCGCCTGGGTGAAAATCACGTCTTCGGGCGCACCGCAATGCCGGTAGGTGTAGTGCATGTCCGCATTGCTGTAGACGCGGATATTACCCGCCCGGTCGACACCGCGCGCTTCCACAAGCGCGTCCTTGGTTTCCCGGCCATAGGCGCCGCCGTTCATGCGCAGCGCGCCGCCGATGCCGCCGGGAATTCCGCGATAGAACGCGAGCCCGGCAATGCCGGCCTCCTGCGCCGCGCGTGCGACCTTCACGTCAGGCACCGCGGTGCCGGCACGGATACGCATGCCCTCAACCTTTACGTCGTTGAACCCTCGGCCGAGCCGGATCACGACGCCCGGCACGCCACCGTCGCGGATGATCATGTTAGAACCGAGCCCGATCACAAGTGCCGGGATTTCAGCGGGTAGATTTTTCAGGGCATAGGCCAGGTCGCTCTCGTCTTCCGGCATGAACAGAACCTGCGCCGGACCACCCACCCGAAACCAGGTGAGTTCGGCGAGCGGCTGGTTCGCGAGCAGGCGCCCTCGCAACTGTGGCATGTGGGATTTCAGATCGGCGGTGATGTCGGGGAAAGTCATCTGCGCTGGCTACGCCGTCATCCCAGCGCCTGCAATTCGCCCGGCAGGGCATAGGCCCATTGCGTGATGTTGCCGGCCCCGAGGCACACCACCATGTCGCCCGGCTTCGCGATGCCGTGGATCATGGAGGCAAGCCGCTCCGAGCTTTCAAGCGCGCTCACGTTTCGATGGCCGCGCGCACGCATGCCCCCAACGAGGTGATCGCGGTCGATATCCTTGATCGGCATTTCTCCGGCGGAATAAACATCGGCAACGATCACGGCATCTGCGTCGTTGAAGCAGGTGCAGAACTGTTCGAACAATTCCTTCAGCCGCGTATAGCGATGCGGCTGCACCACTGCGATGACGCGGCCTTCCGCCGATTCGCGCGCGGCACGCAGCACCGCCTTGATCTCGACCGGATGATGTCCGTAATCGTCGATCACCGTCACGCCGTTCCATTCGCCGGTCCGGGTGAAGCGCCGCTTTACGCCGCCGAAGCCGGCAAGCGCCTTGCGGATCACGTCGTCAGGCACCAGGAGTTCGTGCGCCACCGCAATGGCCGCGGTCGCGTTGAGCGCATTGTGCCGCCCCGGCATGGGCAGCGCGAGATTGTCGATCACATGATCGGGCTCGGAGTCGCGGCCGCGGAACACCACCTTGAAGCGCGACATGCCGCCCTTGTGTTCGAGCTCGACAAGTTGCGCGTCGGCCTGCGGGTTCTCGCCATAGGTAATGATGCGCCGGTCCTCGATACGGCCGACCAGCGCCTGCACTTCCGGATGATCGGTGCACATGACCGCAAAACCATAGAACGGAACGTTCTCGACAAAAGCCTGGAACGCCTCTTTCACGGCGGTAAAGGTCTTGAAGTGATCGAGATGTTCAGGATCGACATTGGTGACGATGGCAATATCGGCTGGCAGCTTGAGGAACGTGCCGTCCGACTCGTCGGCTTCAACCACCATCCATTCACCCTCGCCCAGCCTCGCGTTGGTGCCATAGGCGTTGATGATTCCGCCATTGATCACCGTCGGATCGAGTCCGCCGGCATCGAGCAGCGTTGCGACCATCGAGGTTGTCGTGGTCTTGCCGTGGGTGCCCGCGATCGCGACCGCGGATTTCAACCGCATCAATTCGGCCAGCATCTCGGCGCGACGCACGATCGGCAGCCGCTTGGCGCGCGCCGCTATCAGCTCCGGGTTGTCGCGTTTGATCGCCGATGACACCACGACGACGCTTGCGCCATCGACATTCTTCGCATCATGGCCGACCGCGACCTTGATGTTCTTGTCGCGTAGCCGCTTGACGTTGGCGCTCTCCGCGACGTCGGAACCCGTGACGGTGTAATCGAGATTGGCCAGCACCTCGGCAATCCCGCTCATGCCGATACCCCCGATCCCGACGAAATGGATCGAGCCAAGATCGCGCGGCAATTTCATCGGCTATTCCCCGGATTGTCGTTCATCAGTCTTCCGCTCATTCCCGCGAAGGCGGGAATCCAGCACTTGCGGCGTCCGAGGTTCCGGCCTTCGCAGGAACGAGCGGCTCCCCAAACTTGCAGCCAACCCTTAAGCTGCAACGCGGGCCACTTTCAACACCAGATCGGCCAGCCGGTCGGCGGCGTCAAGCACGCCGATACCCTTGGCGTGAGCCGCCATTGTGGCGAGCCGGTCCGGGTCGGCGGCAAGTGCATCAATCTCCGCAGCCAGGCGGTCCGGTGTGAAATCCTTCTGCAGGATGCGAATAGCGCCCCCAGCCTTTTCCAGCACCGCCGCATTCGCCGCCTGGTCCTGGTCGAGCGCATGGGGCAACGGCACCAGAATGCCCGGGCGCCCGATCGCTGACAATTCCGCCACCGTCCCCGCACCCGACCGCGACACAACCAGATGACTTGCCGCCATCCGCGCCGGAAGGTCGGTGAAGAACGGGGCGATCTCATGCGCCACCTGCGCGCGCGTATAGATATCGCGGACCCGCGGCATATCCTCCTCGCGCACCTGCTGGACGATTTTCAGACGCATCTGCAGATGCGGCGGCAGCTTCGCGACGGCGGGCGGCACGATATCCGCCATGATGCGCGCACCCTGGCTGCCGCCGAACACGAGCATGTGCAGCGGACCGGTGGCATCGATCGCAGGATATTCCGTGCCGGTGGCGGCCAGCACAGCCGGCCGCAGCGGATTGCCGATGCAGGTGGTCTTGCTCGCGAGCGCGGGGTCGGAATCGGTTACGCCGGCAAAGCCGGTGGCAATCGCGCTCACGCGCGATGCCAGGAAGCGGTTGGCCCGTCCCATGACCGCATTCTGCTCGTGGAGCACCGTGGGAATCCTGAGAAGCGTCGCTGCGAAAACCGGCGGCACTGACGGATAACCGCCGAAGCCGACCACCACCGACGGTTTCACTTTGCGCACCATCGTCAGCGCCTTGAACAGCCCATAGGCCAGGGTCGTGCCGGTGCGCAGGATCGAGATCGGGTCGCGGCCGCGGAAGGTCGCGCTCGGCACCACGACCATCGACTTGAAATGCTCGCCGTATTTCGCCGCACGATTGTCGGTCGCCAGCACGGTGGCAATGCCGCGCTTGGCCAGCGCCGCACTCAGCGACTCGGCCGGAAACAGATGGCCGCCGGTCCCGCCGGCGGCAACCATGACAAGGGGAGACGAAACAGAACGGTGCTGGACGTCGGTCATGCCGCCACTTTAGAGGGCGCCCCGGGAATACAGAAGCGTCTCATGGTGGAGCCTCAGGCGCGGGCCGGCACCATCGGGCGCCGCGCCTGGCCGCCATGACGGCCGAATTGCTCGGCCTGCGGGCGTTCGCGGGTCAAGGCCAGCACCATGCCCATGCCATAAGCGAGAGACAGGAGCGATGAGCCGCCGTAGGAAATGAAGGGCAGCGTCATGCCCTTTGCCGGGATCAGATGTAGATTGACCGACATGTTGATCGCGGACTGGGTGCCGAACAGGATCGCCAGTCCCGCCGCCGCATAGCGCGCAAACGGATCCTGCGCAGCCATCGCCCGCGACAGGACGCGGACCACGATGAAGGCGAACAGCGCGACCACGAGGAGGCACAGCACGATCCCGAACTCCTCCGCAGCGACCGCGAAGATGAAGTCGGCATGGCTGTCGGGAAGGATGCGCTTCACGGTGCCTTCGCCGGGCCCCTGACCGAGCCAGCCGCCGCGCAGAAAGGATTCAACTGCATTGTCGACCTGGAAGGTGTCGCCGGATGACGGATCGAGGAAGCGCTTCACGCGGCGCGCGACGTGCGGCACCGTCAGATAAGCGCCGCCCAGACCAGCCATCGCGGTGCCGGCGAGTCCAACGACCCAGATCAGCCGCATCCCCGCCATGAAGAACAGCGCTCCCCAGACCATGGCGATCAGCATGGTCTGACCGACGTCCGGCTGCAGCATCAGGAGCGTGACGACCGACCCGAGCAGCCCAAGCGCCATGGTGTTGGCCGGCATTTCCGGCTTGCGCGCGGACTCGGCGAACAGCCAGGCGATCAGGATCACGAAGGCCGGTTTGACGAATTCCGACGGCTGGATGTTGACGCCGAACAATACGATCCAGCGCCGCGCGCCCTTGATCTCGGTGCCGAACACCAGGGTTGCTGCGATCAGCACCAGGCTCACGGAAAAGACGACAAGCGCCAGCCGACGGATTTGCGACGGCGACAAGAGCGACGTCCCCAGCAAGATCGCGACAGCCGGGATCAGGTACATGATCTGCCGGTTGACGAAATGGAACGGGTCGAGGCCGAGCTTGGTCGCGACCGGAGTGCTGGCGGCCAGGAGCAAGATGATGCCGGCGAGGATCAGGGCGCCGAGCGCGGCCAACGTCAACCTGTCGGTCGTTCGCCACCAGACTGTGAATGGCGTGAGCTGCGTGCGCGAGATCATGAGGGCCCCCGATCATTCAAACTCTCCCCTCGGGGTTGAGGTTTGATTAACGGTCGCCGCGCGCGCGGATTATCCCAGCAATCCTTGAACGATTTCCCGGAACCTGTTCCCGCGGACCTCGAAATTCGGGAACTGGTCGAAGGAGGCGCAGGCGGGCGACAGAAGTACTGCCGCCGGCTTGCCGGCCGAAATCGCATCGCGCGCGGCATGCTCCACCGCGGCATCCAGCGTGCCCGCCATGTCGCAGGGCACATGACCCTGGAGCGTCTGCGCAAAATCCGGCGCAGCCTTCCCGATCAGATAGGCCTTGGCGATCCGCGGGAAAAACTCGGCAAGGCTGGCGATGCCACCCTCCTTCGGCAGGCCACCCGCGATCCAGTAGATGTTCTCGAACGAGGCGAGCGCCTTGGCTGCGGAATCTGCGTTGGTGGCTTTGGAATCGTTGATGAACAGCACGCCACTCTTTTTGCCGATCTCTTCCATGCGGTGCGCGAGACCGGGAAAGCTGCGCAGGCCTTCCTGCAAGGTCTTGTCGTCGAGGCCAAGCGCCGAACAGGCCGCGACCGCGGCGACCGCGTTCTGCATGTTATGACTGCCGCGCAACGAACCGATCCCGGTGAGATCGGCGATGTCTTCGGCCTCGCTGCCGCCGGTCCGGTAGATATTGCGCTCTCCGCCGACATAGGCGTGCGGGACAATGCGGTCGATCGAAATCGGCACCACCGGCCGCTGCATCGCGACCAGGCTCTTGGCCATGCCGCGCCCGTAATCGTCGTCGACGCCGACGATGCGGACCTTTGCACGGCCGAGGATGCGGCTCTTCACCGCCGCATAATGCTCGATCGTGCCGTGCCGGTCGATGTGATCCGGCGTGACATTGAGCATGATACCAACGGTCGGATCGATCGAAGGAGCGAGATCGATTTGGTACGACGAGCATTCGATGACGTAATGGCGCGCGGATGACGGCGGCTCGAGTTGCAGCACCGGTACGCCGATATTGCCGCCCATCTGCACGTCGCGACCGGCGTGACGCAGCAGATGCGCGATCAGCGCCGTGGTGGTCGACTTGCCGTTGGTGCCGGTGATGGCGACGAACGGAGCATTGGGCGCGTGCGCGCGGCGTTCTCGGCAGAACAATTCGACATCGCCGATAATCTCGACACCGGCCGCGGTCGCGAGCTTTGCCGACCAGTGCGGCTCCGGATGCGTCAGCGGCACCCCCGGCGTCAGCACCAGCGCCGCAACCTTGCTCCAGTCGATGCCGCGCAGGTCGGCGGTACCGACCTTCGCATCCCTCGCCTGCGCGACCTTCTTCTCATCGTCGTCGAAGGCGATGACATCGGCGCCGCCCGCAATCAGCGCGTAACAGGTCGCAAGACCCGAACCGCCGAGCCCGAACACAGCGACGGTCTTTCCGGCAAAGGTCGTGACCGGGATCATCGCAGCTTCAGCGTCGAAAGCCCGATCAGCGCAAGCACGATCGAGATGATCCAGAACCGGATCACGATCTGCGGCTCGGTCCAGCCCTTCTGCTCGTAGTGATGATGGATCGGCGCCATCCGGAACACGCGTTTGCCGAACAGCCTGAACGAGACCACCTGCACGATGACCGATACCGCCTCGAGCACGAACAGGCCGCCGATGATCGCGAGCGCGATCTCATGCTTGGTCGCGACTGCGATGGTTCCTATCAGACCGCCGAGCGCGAGCGAGCCGGTATCGCCCATGAAGATCGAAGCCGGCGGCGCGTTGTACCATAGGAAACCTATGCCCGCGCCGATCACTGCGCCGCACAGCACCGCGAGTTCGCCGGTGCCGGCGACGTAGTGAATTTGCAGATAATCGGCAAACAGCGCATTGCCGGCGAGGTACGAAATCATGCCGAAGCTGAGCGCCGCGATAATGACCGGCACGATCGCTAGGCCATCAAGACCGTCGGTGAGATTCACGGCATTGCCGGCGCCGACGATGATGAAGGCACCGAACACGATGAAGAACCAGCCGAGATCGACGATCAGATCCTTGAAGAACGGGAAGGCAAGCGACGTCGCAAAAGCCGGCCGCCCGAGTTGAGAGATCGCGAGGCAGGCGAGGATCGCGACGATGGCCTCGGCGGTGAGCCGCAGCTTGCCGGAAAAGGCGGTGTAGGCCTGCTGCTTCGTGACCTTCAGATAATCGTCGTAGAAGCCGATCATCCCGAACGCCACCGTGACGCCGAGCACGATCCAGAC
>VFQN01003010.1_pt1 | contig 24950 bp, 12 predicted proteins | sample 3512371 | NCBI WGS metagenome assembly VFQN01 (sample SAMN10412370, study PRJNA504923) | tailings metagenome | isolation source: Replicate 2 from Balatoc abandoned mine | place: Philippines: Itogon, Benguet | collected 2017-08-28 | reverse complement strand
TGACGGGATGGAACGGTACCACGACGGCGACGGCCGTCATACGGGGACAGGTTCGGTATGGGTACCCATAGGGCCAGGACCCGCAGCCATCCACTTGGGCCGCAACCGTCCGGCGGCCCGTACGGGTCCGCCGGACGGTTGCGTTCGAGGAAGCTTGGAATGATTCAAACCGGGGACGCGCCGGCGCGGCGGCGGAACTCGGTGTAGCCGTCCATGGCTTCATCCCTGGGCAGACCGCCGCCGGTGAGGGTGGCGTCGGCGAGGGCGAGCGTGCGGCGGTAGAAGGCGGCGCCGAACTCGAGCAGTTCGGGGCCTGGCGGGCAGCGGTCGAGGAGGTCGAAGAGGTCGTTCTCGGCGTCGGCGAAGCGGCCGAGGCGCTCGTGGTATTGCATCACCTGGGCGCGGAGGTCCGGGGGGACGCGGTCGCGGTGGAGGCCGGCGAGGAGGCCGTCGACGGTGGGGACGAATCGGGGGAGGTCGGGCGGCTCGTGTTGTTCGAGCACGCCGAGCAGGAGGCGGAGGGCCTTGAGGTCGGGGTCCTCGGCCTCGGCGGGGTCGGTGGGGAACGATTGGCGGGCGAGTTCGGAGGATTCGCGGAGGAGGGCGACGACGAAGAGGGTGCGGGTTTGGGCGTCCTGGGCGGTGCCGGTGCGGAGGATGCGGGCGAGCAGTTCGGTGGTGGAGAGGCGGAGGATGGAGGCGCGGTCGGCGCCGGTGAGTTCGAGGAAATGCTGGTCGAGGGCGGCGGCGGCGTCGGCGGGGCGTTGGTTGGCGCGGTGGTCGCGGATCTGGGCGAGGGCGCGGGCGAACTCCTCGATGAGCCGGAGGATGTAGTCGTGGTGGATCATGGCGTGGGTCCGGGGGCGGCGGGGTGTGCTGGGGGTGCGGGGCGGTGAATTTGGGGAAAGCATGCCCCTGGCGGGTGAAAGCGCAACGGGTGTTCCGGCCAAAAGTCCCTTGCGACCCGCGGTGACCTCTGCTCTCTGTTGCGTGCCGCGTTTCGGCGGGTCCGCCCGGGGGGGTGGAACGCCAGGTGACGCGGGTTGTATCCAGAAGCGAACGTCATGCACCACACCCACACCCACACCCAGCGGCACGGGAACCCTGCGCGATACTCGGCCAAGAAGATGGTGAAGCCGGTGAATTTCTTCTGCATGGCCCCGGAGGCGCGGTCGGTTTCGGTGGTGGGCGAGTTCAACGGATGGGACCGGGGGGCGAATCCGATGAAGCAGGGGCCGGACGGCGGATGGCACGTTCAGGTTCCGTTGCATCACGGGCATCATCAGTACGCCTTCGTGGTGGATGGCGAGATACGATTGGATCCGCGGGCGCAGGGTGTGGCCAGGAACGATCGGAACGAGCGGGTGAGTCTGATGTCGGTGAGTTGACGGCGGGTGGCGGGTGGCAGGTGGCGGGTGGCAGGTGTGGGGGTGTGGGGGGTGAGAACCGCGTTGAACCCGTGGCTGGGCGGTGGGTAGGTTTTCGCGAATGGCTGCGCCGACCGTCGAGACCCCCACCGTTGCGCCGACCGGGGCGAGGTATCAGCCCTTCATTCCGGCGGAGGCCCGGTTGCCGGAGTTCACCGTGCGGGCGTTGGTGATGGGGACGGTCCTGGGGATGATTTTCGGGGCGTCGTCGCTGTACCTGGTGTTGAAGGTGGGGTTGACGGTGAGCGCCTCTATACCGGTGGCGGTGATATCGATCACGCTGTTCCGGCTGGGATCGCGGCTGTTCGGGATGCGGAGCGCGACGGTGTTGGAGAACAACATTGTGCAGACCGCGGGGTCGGCGGGGGAATCGATTGCGTTCGGCGTGGGGGTGACGATGCCGGCGATTCTGATCCTGGGTTTTGATCTGGAGATCACGCGGGTGATGATGGTGGCGCTTCTTGGAGGGTTGCTTGGGATTCTGATGATGATTCCGCTGCGACGGGCGCTGATCGTGCAGCAGCATGGGCGGCTGAAGTATCCGGAGGGGACGGCGTGCGCGGAGGTGTTGAAGGCCGGGGCGGATGCGGCGTCGGTGGCGGTGTCGTCGGTGGCGCGCGGTTCGGGTGCGGGAGCGGCGGAGGCTGGGGCGCGGCTTGGGGCTGGGGCGCGGGTGATCTTCGGCGGGTTTGGGATCGGGCTGTTGTACAACGTGCTGATGAAGGCGTTGAAGGGGTGGCGGGACACGCCGGAGCGGGCGTTTGGTGCGCCGTTCAAGGGCGGGTCGGTGGGCATCGAGATCACGCCGGAGCTGTTGGGTGTGGGTTACATCATCGGGCCGCGGATCGCCTCGATCATGTGCGCCGGGGGTGTGTTGGCGTACCTGGTGTTGATTCCGGCGATTGCCTTTTTCGGGGAGGGTCTGGCGACGGTGCTTCCGCCGGGTGGGAAGCTGATCAGCGCGATGAGTCCTGGGGAGATCCGGAACGCGTATGTTCTCTACATCGGGGCCGGGGCGGTGGCTGCGGGGGGGATCATCAGCGTGATTCGATCGCTGCCGTTGATCTGGCAGGGCATCCGGGGCGGGTTGCGGGACTACACCGCGCAGCGAACGGGCGGGGTGGCTGGCGGGGTTCGCACGGACCGTGACCTTTCCACGCGGGTGGTGATCGGGGGGATTGTGGCGCTGCTGGTGCTGATCATGCTGGCGCGTCCGCTGAACATGAATTTGCTCGGGGCGCTGTTGATCGTGCTGTTCGGGTTTCTGTTCGTGACGGTGTCCTCGCGGCTGACCGGGGAGATCGGGTCGTCGTCGAATCCGATTTCGGGGATGACGGTGGCGACGCTGCTGCTGACCTGTTTGATCTTCCTGGTGCTGGGCTGGACGGGGCCGACCTATTTTGTGACCGCGCTGTCGATCGGCGGGATCGTGTGCATTGCGTCGTCGAACGGAGGGACCACCTCGCAGGATTTGAAGGCGGGGTTTCTGGTGGGTGCGACGCCGCGGTATCAGCAGATTGCGATTCTGGTGGGTGCGCTGGCGTCGGCGCTGGTGCTGGGGCCGATCCTGCTTCAGTTGAACCGGGCGGCGACGGTGTACGTTCCGGCGGGCGAGGTGGCGCCGGGGTTGGTGATGACGGAGGCGGGAGGTCTCACGGACCGGGAGGGGTTGAGCGGGCCGCAGGCGGCGGCGGACCGGGGGGTGTACCGGGTGTGGCACAAGACGGACACCGCTGGAGGGCCGCCCGGGAAGTATCTGGTCGACGACGCGGGTCGGGCGGTGTGGCTGGTGGATCCGGGGATCAACGGGACCTTCCGGGTGCGGCCGGACGGGAGCGAGGTGACGAAGTTCGAGGCGCCGAAGGCGACGCTGATGAGCTACATCATCAAGGGCATTCTGAACCGCGAGCTGCCGTGGCACCTGGTGCTGCTGGGGGTGATGATCGCGGTGGTGCTGGAGATGTCGGGGATTCCCTCGCTGGCGTTTGCGGTGGGGGTGTATCTGCCGCTGTCGGCGTCGGCGCCGATCATGGTGGGTGGGGCGGTGCGGTGGCTGGCGGACCGGCGGATGCGGGAGCGGTTCGCGGGGAGGGCGATGACGGAGGAGGAACTCGTGGCGGAGGGGGACAAGAGCCCGGGTGTGCTGCTGGCGTCGGGGTACATCGCCGGGGGTGCGATTGCGGGGATTCTGATCGCGTTTGTCGCGGGGTTGATGTCCGGGGTGGCGGCGCGGATCGAGGCGTGGTCGACGCGGAACAATCCCTTTTACAGTCTGGAAGCGTTTGAGGAGGGGCGGCCGTTTTTCCTGGTGGGGGATCTGCTGCAACGGTTCGGGTGGTTTTCGTCGCAGGTACCGGATGTGTTGTCACTGATACCGTTTGTGTTGTTGGTGGGGCTGTTGATCCGGGTATCGCGGGGAGGCGTGGGGGCGGCGGGTGAGGGGCCTGTGGGGCGATGAAGCGGGGATTGGGACGGGCCGGGTGGTGGGGGTTGTTTTTCCTGTCGGGGGTTCCTGCGTTGATGGCGCAGGTGGCCTGGGCGCGGATTCTGGCTGGGGGACTGGGGCATGAATTTCCTGCGTTGACCGGGGTGGTGGCCGCGTGTTTTGCGGGCATGGGACTGGGGGCGTGGGTGGCTGCGAGGGTGGGGTGGGGTGGGGATGTGGCGGGGCGGGTGTACGGGTGGTTGGAGGTGGGGAGCGGGCTGTGGATTCTGGGCAGTCTGGGGTGGGTGACGCCGGGGTTGGAGTGGGTGCGGGTGGGGATGGGGTTGGATGGGGGTGTGTGGCGGGAGGCGGTGGTGGGTTTTGGATTTGGGGCGATGTGGGTGGGGCCGGCGGCGGCGGCGATGGGGGCGACCCTGCCGGTGTTGGAGCGTGCGTTGCGCCCGATGGAGGCTGGGGGGCGGGCGGTGGGAGGTTTGTATGGATGGAACACGGCGGGGGCGGTGGTGGGGATGGGGATGGCGGTTGGGGTATTGATGCCGGTGCTGGGGTTTCGGGGGACGCTGGTGGTGGCGGCGGTGTTGCAGGTTGCGTGCGGGTTGGTGGCGTGGTGGTGGGCGGGGAATGCCGGTGGGGAGAGGGGGGGGATTGGAGGGGGCGGAGTGGGGGGTGGGAGGAGGGGGGAAGGGGGTGAGACGGGCGTGGGTGGGTTGTGGGTGGTGTTTGCGACCGGTTTTTTGGGGATTGGGTTCGAGCTGTTGGGGGTTCGGGCCTTGGCGCAGGTCACGGAGAACACGGTTCGGACGTATGGGTGGGCGGTGGGGAGTGTGTTGATGGGGATGGCGTTGGGGGCGTGGCTGGAGCGGCGGTGGGGGAGGAGGGGTGGGGGATGGTTGGGGTCGGGTTGGGGTGTGATCGGGGTGCAGGGTTGTCTGGGTGTGGGGTCGGTGTGGGTTTTGGGGTGGGGAGTGAGGGGGTTGGAGGGTTTGCGCGGGGTGCTGGGTGGGGCGTGGTGGGAGGGGTTGGTGTCGGTGGTGGTGTTTGTGCCGGTGGCGGTGGGGATGGGGTGGGTGTATGCGCGGTGGGTGCAGGATGCGGGGGAAGGGGAGGCGGGTGTGGGGCGGGCGGTGGCCTGGAACTGTTTTGGCGCGGCGCTGGCGGGGCCGGTGTGCATGGGGGTGCTGTTGCCGTGGGCGGGGTTGCGAGGGGCGCTGGTGGTGGTGGCCGGGGGGTATCTGCTGTTGGTGCCGTGGCGGCGGTGGCGTGAGGTCGGCTGGGGGATTCCGGTGGCGTGGGTGGTTCTGGCGGCGGGTGTTCCGTTCGGCGTGCGTTTTCTCGAGCTGCCGGCCGGATCGACGGTGGTGCGGTCGTGGGATGGTCGGATGGCGGCGGTGGCGGTGATTCGGACGGCGGATGGGGGGCGGGTGTTGCGGGTGAACAACCATTTTCAGCAGGGGGGAACGGCGACGGCGGTGGCGGCGAGGCGGCATGCGCATCTGCCGTTGCTGGTGCATCCGGCGCCGGGGCGGGCGTTGTTTCTGGGGGTGGGCACGGGGATCACGATGGGGGCTGCGGTGGATCACCCGGGGTTGGAGGTGGAGGGGGTGGAGCTTTTGCCGGAGGTGGTGGCGGCGCTGGGGGAGTTCGAGCCGGAGAACCGAGGGGTTCGGGCGCGCGCGGGGGTTCGGGTGACGACCGCGGATGCGCGGCGTTTTGTGCGGGTTGGGGAGGGGACGTACGACGTGATTGTGGCCGATCTGTTTCATCCGGCGGAGGACGGGGCGGGGATGCTGTACACCCGGGAGCATTTTGCGGCGATCCGGGGGCGGTTGAGGGATGGGGGGGTATTTTGCCAGTGGCTGCCGATGCACCAGCTCGACATGGCGGGGTTCAGGGATGTGGGGGCCACGTTTCTGGAAGTGTTTCCCGAGGCGTCGCTATGGCTGTTGCGGTTCAACGTGGACGTGCCGGTGGTGGGGTTGATGGGGTGGAACGGGACGGAGCGTGGGAAATGGGATCCGGCGCGGCTGGGGGTGAGGATGGGCGAGGGGGGGCTTGGGTTGGCGTTGAAGCCGCTGGCGTTGACCGATCCGGTGCGGTTGTTGGGGTGCCGGGTGGCGGGGGGAGCGAGTCTGAGGCGGTTGGTGGATGGGGGGCGGGTGGCGACGGACGATTTGCCGCGGGTGATGTTTGGCGCGGCGGAGGCGGTGTATCGGGTGGGGGTGCCGCCGCATCGGCGGCTGTTGGAGCTGTTGGAGGGCGGGGAACCGGAGTTCCGGGAGTGTCTGGCGGGTGACGGTGCCGGGGGGTGGGTGGAGCGGCTGGAACGGTTTCGTGAGGCCCGGGACCGGCACCTGCGGGGATTGGGGCGGGAAGCGGAGGGACGTCGGCGGGAGGCGTTGGAGGATTATCTCGGCAGCGCGGAACTCAGCGCGGAGTACACCGCCGGGTACGCGCAGGCGGTGTTGGTGGCGTCGGCGTACGCCGCGGAGGATCCGGAATTGGCGCGGGGGATCCTGGAGCGGTTGGTGCGGGTGCGACCGGAGCAGGGATTGGCCCGGGAGGTGCTGGGGCGGCTGGCTGGAGGAAAGGGGAAGTGACAGGCGGGTGGGGAATGTTTTGAATCGGGTTTCCACGCATGAACACGACACGCAGAACCTTTCTTGCGACCGCGGGTGTGGCGGCGCTTGGGGTGGGGGTCCGGGTGGATGGGGCGGAGCGGATTGCGCCGCCGAAGGCATCGCCGATGAAGCTTGGGCTGGTGACCTACAATCTGGCGAAGGACTGGGACATCGGGACCCTGATCCAGAACTGTCGGGCCGGGGGATTTCAGGGGGTGGAACTCAGGACCACCCATGGTCACAAGGTGGAGGTGGGTCTCAGTGGGGCGGAGCGGGCGGAGGTGAAGCGTCAGTTCGCCGGTTCGGGGGTGGAGTTGTACGGGTTGGGCAGTGCGTTCGACTATCACACGCCGGACGCGGGGAAGCTGCGGCGCGACATCGAGGCGACGAAGGAGTACATCCTGCTTGCGCGCGACGTGGGGGCCGGGGGGATCAAGGTGCGGCCGAACGGGTTGCCGAAGGAGGTGCCGGTGGAGCGGACCCTGGAGCAGATCGGGGTTTCGCTACGGGAAGTGGCGGCGTTCGGGGCGGAGCACGGACAGGAGATCCGGCTGGAGGTGCATGGCGGCGGCACAAGCCTGTTGCCGAACGTGCGGAAGATCCTGGATTACGCCGACCACCGGAATCTCGGGGTCTGCTGGAACTCGAACCAGACCGATCTCGAGGGGGAGGGGTTCGATGTGAATTTCGGGCTGGTGGCGAACCGGATCGTGGAGGTGCACATGCGGGATCTCTTTTTGGAGGAGTACCCGTGGCGGCGGCTGTTTCGGCGGTTGGTGGAAACCGGGTATCGCGGGTACTGCCTGGCGGAGATACCGGAGAGTCGGGACCCGGTGCGGGTGATGAAGTACTACCGGGCGCTTTGGCTGGCGTATCAGGATTTGGTCTGAGCGAAGGCGGTGGTTTCGGGGTCGGGCTGATTGGAGGGGAAGGGCAGGATTTTGGCGGGTGAACCCGGGGTGGCCTCCGGCTCGGTGTTTTGGGCCGGGATGAGCCAGTCGCAGATGCGGTCGGCGACTGCCTGCCAGCGTGGGTCGAGCATCATGTCGTGGCCCATGTCCTCGAAGAATTCGGCCTCACAGCCGTGGGCTTTGGCGACGGACTCGACGGAGCGCCGGGACACGGCGCGGTCGGCGCCTGCGCCGAGGACGAGGACGCGGGTGGCTGGGGAGGAGGTGGGGCCTGGGCCGATGCCGAGGAGGAGTTCGGTGGCGACGCGGAAGGATTCCTCCTGGAGGCGGGAGCAGTAGCGGATGACCTGTTCGGCGGGGTGGGAGGGGGCGAAGAGCATTTCGTGGCCCAGCTCGGGGGTGGCGACGACGGGGCGCATGGAGCCGCGGAGGATCAGTTCGATGCAGCGCAGGGGGTGGCGCTGGAAGAACTCCATGGTGGAGCGGCGGAAGATTTCGTGGCGGGTTGGGGCGAGGAGGACGGCGGCCGGGGGGCGGAACTCGGAGAGGCAGATTTCGACGAGCAGGCAGCCGAGGGAATGGCCGACGAGGACGGGGGTTTCGCGGAAGCTGGAGATCACCTCGGCGACGTCGTCGACGTAATCGGCGAGGGAGGTCCAGCGGAGGCTGCGGGGGCCGGGGTCACGGCCGCCGTGGCCGCGGAGGTTGATGGCGTGGGGGGCGAAGCCGCGCTGTTCGAAGTGGCTGACGAAGTGTTCGTTCCAGCACCAGGCGGCGTGCCACATCCCATGGATGAAAAGGACAGGTCTGGCTGCATCGAACCGGCAACCGCTCGAACCTCCCACGACCTTCGTGTTCTCCGTCTCCATGGCCGTCAACCGAGCTGACGGCAGTCACGAAAGCAGCCCCTCACCCAAACGCAAGCGGCAAATCAGTGACTCTGCGGGCCGGGCTGTTGCGTAATCCCATCAAGTAGCTGGCCTGCTTGGGGGTTCGGGGTGAGCGGTGTGGCGACCGGAGCGTGGATCATGCGGGTGAGAAGGGTGAGGTAGGATGCGCGTACGCGGCGGATGTAGGAAGGGTCGGCGGCTTCGAGCAGTCTTCTCAGTTCGGGGAGGTGGTAGAAGGGAACGGTGAGTTGGGCGTGGTGAGCCTGGTGATCGGCGAAGCCGAAGGGTGCGAGCAGGTAGCGTTCCACGGCGTTGGTTTCGACGTCGATGGTGCTCTGGGGGGCTCGACTGAGATCGCCGATGGGCGGGCCGGGGTAGAAGTAGTTGTATCCGTGTTCGAGGAAAGTGCGGATACGGTCCAGTTGGAGGGCGATGGTGAAGATGGGAGCCAGCCAGAAGACGAAGTAGGCCCAGGGAGCGACGAGGAAGGCGAAGATGAGGAGGAGGGCGAGTTGGGCGGAGGCGATGGGGAGCAGTTGTCGGGCGAGGGCGATGAACCCGGGTTTGGAGGAACCCTTGAGTGCGTGAGTGCCTTCGAGGTCGCCGTCGCCGAGGAACTTCCTGCGGAGTTTGATGGCGATGTCGATGTAGTTGCCGGTGAAGAGGAGCAGGAAGCGGGGCCAGCCTGGGCGGGCGGCGATGAGGGGGCGGTAGATGTAGCCGTCGATGTCCTCCTCGATGGTCTGGGGGGTCTTGTGGTGTTCGAGGTGGGCGCGGCGGTAGTTGAAGAGGGAGACGCCGACGAGGGAGGCGCAGAACAGCCCGACGGACTCGTTGAGCCAGACGGGAGGCAGGAGGGTTTTGTGGGTGGCCTCGTGGGCGGCGAGCACCAGCCGGTATTGCATGAAGCCGATCAGCAGGAAGGCGAGGATGGACGCGGGGAGGGAATCCAGGTGGCGGGCGAGGATCCAGACCGCGAGGGCGAGGAAGGCGAAGGTGGAGCCCAGGGCGGTGATGGACGGCAGCCAGCGTCGTCGCCGGCGGAGTTCGGCGATCTTCTGGCGCAGTTGGACGGTGTCGGTATCGGGCATGACGGACGGACCCGACTTAGCATGCGACAGCCGGGTGTGCCAGCGGCGAAGTGGTGATATGGCCTGCCTTCCGGCGGGGCGGAAGGCGGGTGGGGGGGCACAGGGAGGGCCTGGGTCTCAGGGAGCGGCTGAGGCGATGCGGCGGACGGCGAAGAAGACGGCGCCCGGGGTGGAGCGGAGGGTGCCGGTCCAGTCGCTGGATTCGGCGGTGGCGAGGATGGGTTCGCCGAGAGGTTCCCAGGTGGTGGAACCGAGGTTTTCGGCCTGGACGACCTGGTAGAGGGCCCCCGGGGTGGAGGTCCAGCGAAGCCGGAGCACGCCGGCGGCGAGGACCTGGGCCTGGATTCTGGGGGGAGGGTCGGACGGCGGGGTGAGGGTGAAGGTGATCCGGGCGGTTTCGGAGAAGGTGGTGCCGTCGTAGGCGCGGAAGGTGAGCTGATCGGAGCCGGATTCGCCGGGGTTGGCGGTGTAGATGAAGGCGGGCGGGTTGCCGGTGATGGAGCCTTTGGCTGGTTCGTCGACGATTTCGAACACGAGGCTGTCGCCGTCGGGGTCGGAGCCGGAGAGGGTGAAGCTGAGGGGGATTCCGGGGGAGGCTTCGAGGGAGGCGGGGAGGGCGATGGGCGGATCGTTGAGGGGTTCGACATCGAAGAGGAGGACGGCGGTGTCGAGGTTGCCGAGGCCATCGGTCACCTCGACCACGAGGCGGTCGGTGCCGTTGAAGTCCGGGGCGGGCATGTAGAAGTAGTTGGGAGGGGAACCGCCGATGGAGCCGGCATCGGGCCCTTCGATGAAGCGGATGTCGGTGATGGAGGGGTCGAGGAGGTCGAGTTGGAAGGCGAAGAGGAGGTCTTCGAGGGTGTTGAAGGTTTGGTCGCGGACCAGTTCGGTGCCCTGGTTGGGGGTGATTTCGATTTGGACCTGGGCGACGGCGGAGGTGAGGGCGCCGTCGGAGGTTCGGAAGGCGAACATATCGAGGCCGACGAAGCCTGGGTTGGAGCGGTAGGTGAGGTTGGGAGGGGAACCGGAGAGTGTGCCGTGTTTGGGGAGGGTGAGCAGTTCGAAGGAGACGGGGGTGCCGTCGGGGTCGGAGCCCTGGAGGGTGAGGGCGAGGGGGGTATCGGATTCGGTGGTGGTCCAGGCGTTGAGGGCGACGGGCGGGTCTTCGGTGGGTTGGAGGGTGATGGTCCAGGTGATGCGCACGGGGGTGTCGGATTCGATGCCGAGGAGGATGGAGAAGGATTCGACGCCGTGGAAGTTGGGGCCCGGGATGAAGACGGGGAGGCCGTCGCGTTCGGCGATGCGGCCCTGGGCGGGGGAGGTTTCGAACACCCATTCCGTGCGTGGGATGCCGTCGGGGATGGAGAAGTCGAGGGGGACGGCGGTGTCTTCGAGGCCGGAGGTTTGGCGGAGGTAGGTGGGGATGGGGTCGGGGCCTTCAGGGGCGCCGTAGCGGAGTTCGGGGGCCAGTTCGCTTTCGAGGCCGGCCTGGTTGTAGGCGGTTGCGGAGAAGAAGTAGAGGCGGCCGGGAGCGGGGAGGGGGATGTGGAAGTTGGTTTGGAGGCCGACGTCGAAGGTGCGGATATAGACCCCTGGGCGGACGCCGAAATGGATGCGGTAGCCCTGGATGTCCGGTTCGGGGTTGGGATCCCAGGCGAGGGTGACCCCGAGGGGTGGAACGTCGATCGGGAGGTCGACGGCCTGGGATTTGGGTGGGAACACGGAAAGGAGGGCGCAACCGAGCAGGAAGAGCCCCCAAGGCTGGTGGTGAGACCGAACTGGGTACGACATGGAATAAGAGCCCCTGGTTTTTCCAGGGGATATGTCGAAGTCGGGTGGCCTCCGAGCGGGGGCAAGGTTCACCCTAACCGGGGCTGCTGCAACTCCCGTTTTTCGTGGGGATGAGCGCAGGGTTGGGCTCCGGGGTGGGCCGGTGGGGTGCCGCGGGCTGGGGTCTGTGGGCTGGGTCAGGGGTTGCCGCGGAGGGAGAGCAGGTAGGCGAGGAGGTCGTTAAAATCCTCCGGACCAAGGGCTTCACCGAAGTTGGAGGGCATGATGGAGGTGTTGGTTTCGCGGCGTTCGGCGATATCGGACTTGGGGATGGAGGTTTCGGTTCCGGCGGCGTTGGCCAGAATGAGCAATTCGCCTTCCTCGCGGCGGAAGAGGCCGGAGACGGACTCGCCGTCCTTGAGGGTGAGGGCGGTGGTCCAGAAGGCGCGGTCGACGTTGCGGTTGGGGGCGAGGATGTCTTCGAGCAGGCGTTCTTCGCCGCGGGTGCCGATGCCGTTGAGCTGGGGTCCGACGAGGCCGCCCTGGCCGTCGATCTGGTGGCAGGCGGCGCAGGCGGCGGCGTAGAGGTCCTTGCCCCGGGTGAGGCTGGGGGTGTGAGCGCGGAGGAGGTTGCGGCGGTCGTTGATCAGTTTCTGGAGGGTGTCGTCCTCGGACGGGAGGTCGCGGGTGAGGCGGTCGAGGGTGGCGCGGGTGGGATCGGAGGCGGCCTGGCGGAGGCGATCCTGGAGGCGGCGGTCCTGGAGCAGGCCGGCGGGGGCGCGGCCGTCGGCCATGCGGCCGACGAGGTCGGCGGTGAGGTCGGGGGAGGAGGCGGCGAGGGCGGCGAAGCGGACCTGGAAGCGGTATGGGGCGCTGCGCCAGGTTTCGGCGATCAGTTCCTCGGCGTTGGGGCGGTCTTCGTGGAAGAGGACATTGGCGACGCGAACGCGCCAGGAGTGGGGGAGGGAATCGTCGGCGACGAGGTCGGCGGCGGCACGGGCGAGAGGGGAGGCGTTGAGCAGGCGGAAGACGGTGGCGCGGACGTTCGGGGCGCAGGCCGGGTCGATGGCGAGCGGGGCGAGCAGGGTTTTGAGGGAGGGGTCGGCGGTGGCGGCGGCGATTTCGGCGGCGGCGAGTTGGCGGGAGACGACGGTGGCCGGCGCGATGGAGGGCAGGGGGACGGGGTCGGGATGGAACCGGCCGAAGGCGAGCCAGGCGAAGGCGCCGCCGGTGTCGGCGTCGGTGGCTTCGAGGTAGACGGGCTTGCCGAGGAGGTTGGTGAGGGACCAGGCCACGGGTTGGGCCACGTCGGAGCGCGGGGCGAAGGCTTCGAGGAGGACGGCGTCGGTTTGGGCGTCGCGGAGGCGGACGGCGTTGCGGTGGCCGGGGGGTTGGTCGGGGTGGCCGTCATGGCCGGCGAGGAGGAAGGACAGTGCGGGTGGGGCAGGGAAGGTGCGGGAGCGGAGGGAGCCGGTCAGGGTTTCGCCGCGGGGGAAGGAGGACATGAGGCGGACGGGGGAACCGTCGCGGGTGGGGCGGTCCTGGTAGTCCCAGGGGACGGCTTTGTTGCGGGCGTCGTCGAGCGGCTGGTTCCACCAGGAAGCGGAGGAGGCGACGGAGGCGAGGAGGGATTGGGCCAGTTTGGCGCCCCAGCGGAGGACGGAGGGGTTGGGGGGTGAGCCACGTTGGGCGGAGCCCTGGAGGAGGGAGCGGAAGATGCCGGTTTGGAAGTCGAGGTCGATGGAGGGGTTCTGGTCGAGGGTGGCGACGAGGCGGTCGATGTCGGCGGGGGCGGCGTGGCGTGAGGCGTGGGTGAGGGCGGCCTGGGTGAAGGCGGGGTCGGGGGCGTAGAGGGGGCGGTGGCGGAGGAGGAAGCGTGCGGCGGCCTCGGATTTCACGGCGAGGCAGACGTCGAGCACGGTTCGGACGTCGCGTTCGGGCATGGCATCGCGGTCGGCGAGGGCGCTGAAGAGGATGGGTTGGAGGTCGAGGAGGTTGCGGAGGGCGCGGCGGGCGCTGTAGCGGAGGTGGAGGTCGTTGGTGGGGATGGCGGGGATGAAGTCGAGGAGCGGTTGGAGGTGTTCGGGTTGGGGGCGGGAGGCGATGGCCTCGACGGCGGCGCGCTGGACGGGAGGGGCGGGGTCGGCGAGGGCGGTGAGGGCCAGTTGGTCGGCGGTGTTGAGCAGGCCGGGGGCGACGGACGCGCCGCGGGCGGCGTCGGCGAGGATATCGGCGGCGATGCGGAGGGCGTGGATGCGGACGTTTTCGTCGGGGTGTTGGGCGGAGGTGGCGAGCGACTCGGGTTTGAGGAAGCCGAGGCGGCGGGCGAGCCAGAGGGTGTGGGTGAGTTGGAAGGGGTTGGCGGGGTTGGCGAGGGTGGTTTGGAGGGGTTCGGAAGCGGTTGGGGCGAAGCGGTCGGCGATTTCCTGGGTGGCGAGGAGTCGGCGGGGGAGGCTTGGGGAGGCCAGTTCGGCGATGAGTCCCTGGAGGGAGTCGGGGAGTGCGGGGGAGCGGAGGGGATTGCCGCGGTGGACGACGCGCCAGATGCGACCGCGTTCGCGGTCGCGGCCGGGGTGGTCGAGGGGGACTTCGTAGTGGCCGATGATGCGGTTGTAGAAATCGGCGACGTAGAGGGCGCCGTCGGGTCCGAGGGTGGTGTCGACGGGGCGGAACCAGGGGTCGTCGCTGATGATGAAGTCGGGTTGGGCGCGGGTGACGCGGCCGGAGCCGCGGCGGGCGGCCAGGTCGCGGTAGACGCGGGAGGTCATGACGTCGCCGATAAAGACGCAGTCGTGGTATTCCCGGGGCCAGAGGTCATCGGCGTAGTAGGAGATGCCGTCGATGGCGGTGGAGCCGCGGACCTGCTCCATCATGTTGGGAGCGAAGCCGAGGCCGTCGTGGGGTTTGCCGAAGCTGGGGTAATTGCCGCCGGGGAGGAGGAGGTAGATGGGGTCGCTGTGGCAGTCGCTGGAGTAGAGGTCGCCGGCGGGGTCGAAGGCGAGGCCGAAGGGGTTGACCTGACCGCGGGTGAAGCTTTCGATGCGGTTGCCGTCGAGGCGGATGCGGTAGGTGTTGCCGGAGTTGAAGTGGACGCGGTGGCCATCGCGGCCGGCGACGTGGGAATCGTTGTTGAAGCCGTGGGTGGCGTAGAGCCAGCCGTCGAAGCCACGGCGGAAGCTGGCCTGGTTGCCGTGGGTGTCGCGGGTGTGGTCGAAAGGGCCGTAGAGCGGTTTGCGGGAGTCGGCCCTGCCGTCGCCGTCGAGGTCCTCCATGAGCCAGATGTGGGGGATGGACCAGACGAGGGCCTTCCAGCCGCGGGTGTCGGTGCGGAAGGGGTAGACGCCGATGGGGATGTTGAGGCCGTCGGCGAAGGTGGTGATCTTTCGGGCGCGGCCGTCGGGGGCGAAGTCCTCGAAGATCATGACGCGGTCGCGGCCGGGCTGGCCGGCGGGGACGGGGTAGGGGTATTCGCGGGAGGTGGTGACCCAGAGCCGGCCATCGGCGTCGAAGGCGAGGTTCATGGGTTTATGGATGTCGGGTTCGTGGGCGACGAGTTGGACCTCGAAGCCCTCGGGGACGCGGAAGGTGGAGCGTTGGTCGGCGGGGGTTCTGGGGTCGGTGGGGCGGACGTTGGCGGCGAAGGGGTCTTCCTGGGCGTGGAGGTGGAGGGGAGGCAGGGCGGCTGGGAGGGCGAAGGCGAGGGTGAGGGTGAGGCGGAGGGCTGGGGTGAGGGCGCGGGCGCGGGCGCGGGGGAGCGGCGTCCGGGCTTGGGGGACCGTGGTCATGGGGCGGGAGGTTAGCGGGAACGGGGAGGTTGAAAAGGGATAGGTCGCCCTGGCGAAGGTGTGCCCGGGGGAGGGGGTTGCGAGGGGTTGGCGGGGAATCAGGCCGGGTCGTAGTTCAGCCAGGGGCCGAGCCAGCGTTCGCATTCGGCGACGGGGGTGTTCTTGCGGCGGGCGAGGTCCTCGATCTGGTCGCGGCCGAGTTTGCCGACGGCGAAGTATTTGGAGTCGGGGTGGGCGAAGTAGAGTCCGCTGACGCTGGAGCCGGGCCACATGGCGAAGCTTTCGGTGAGGCGGATGCCGGTTTCGCGTTCGGCGTCGAGCAGGGACCAGAGGGTGCCTTTTTCGGTGTGATCGGGGCAGGCGGGGTAGCCTGGGGCTGGGCGGATGCCGCGGTAGGCTTCGTCGATGATCTGTTGAGGGGTGAGGGATTCGTTGATGCCGTAGCCCCATTCGCGGCGGACGCGGGCGTGGAGCATTTCGGCGAAGGCCTCGGCGAGGCGGTCGGCGAGGGCTTCGGCGAGGATGGCGTTGTAGTCGTCGTTGGCGTGTTTGAAGGCGGCGACCATTTCGGCGAGGCCGTGGCCGGAGGTGACGGCGAAGGCGCCGATGTGGTCTTCGGCGGATTTGAGGGAGGCGGGGGCGACGAAGTCGGCGAGGCAGAGGTGGGGTTTGCCGTCGTCGCGGGTGGTTTGCTGGCGGAGGAAGTGGAAGCGGGTTTTGATCGTGGACCTGGAGGCGTCGGAGAAGACGAGGACATCATCGCCGTCGCGGGCGGCGGGGAAGAAGCCGTAGACGCCGCGTGGGTGGAGGGTTTGGTCGCGGGCGATGCGTTGGAGGAGGGTCTGGGCGTCGTCGAAGAGTTTGCGGGCTTCGTCGCCGTGTTTGGGGTGGTTGAGGATGGCTGGGTAGACGCCGCGGAGTTCCCAGGTGTGGAAGAAGGGGGACCAGTCGATGAAGGGGACGATGGAGCTGATGGGGACGTCCTCGAGGGTGCGGCAGCCGAGGAAGGCCGGCTGGGGGAGGTTATCGAAGGGGAGGCTGGGGGCGTTGGCGCGGGCCTTGGAGATGGGGATGAGGGTGGAGCGTTGGGCGCCGTGCTGGGCGCGGAGTTTTTCGTAGTCGCTGGCGAGGGAGGCTTCGAATCGGGGGCGTTCGGTGTCGCTGAGGAGGTTGCTGACGACGGGGACGGCGCGGCTGGCGTCGAGGACGTGGACGACGGGCTGGCTGTAGGACGGGGCGATTTTGACGGCGGTGTGGGCGCGGCTGGTGGTGGCGCCGCCGATGAGGAGGGGGAGGCGGAGGCCGGTCCGTTCCATTTCGCGGGCGACGTGGGTCATTTCGTCGAGGGACGGCGTGATGAGTCCGCTGAGGCCGATGACGTCGACCTTTTTTTCGCGGGCGGTTTCGAGGATGCGGTCGCAGGGGACCATGACGCCGAGGTCGACGACCTCGTAGTTGTTACAGCCGAGGACGACGCCGACGATGTTCTTGCCGATGTCATGGACATCGCCTTTGACGGTGGCGAGGAGGACGCGGCCGGCGGGTTTGACGGCGCCGCCGGCGGCTTCGAGGGCGCGTTTTTCGGCCTCCATGAAGGGGGTGAGGTAGGCGACGGCCTTTTTCATGACGCGGGCGGATTTGACGACCTGGGGGAGGAACATCTTGCCGGCGCCGAAGAGGTCGCCGACGACGTTCATGCCGGCCATGAGGGGGCCTTCGATGACGAGGAGTGGGCGGCCGAGTTTCTGGCGGGCCTCCTCGGCATCGGCCTCGATGTGGGAGTCGATGCCTTTGACGAGGGCGTGTTCGAGGCGTTGTTCGACGGGGAGCTGGCGCCAGGCGTCGTCGGGGGCGGGGGTGCCTGGGGCGCCGGAGGGGGAGGAGGCGCGGCGTTTGAGCTGTTCGCCGAAGGAGACGAGGCGTTCGGTGGCGTCGGGGCGGCGGTTGAGGAGGACGTCCTCGACGCGTTCGAGGAGGTCCTTGGGGATCTCCTCGTAGACCTCGAGCATGCCGGCGTTGACGATGCCCATGTCGAGGCCGGCGCGGATGGCGTGGTAGAGGAAGGCGGCGTGCATGGCTTCGCGGACGGCGTTGTTGCCGCGGAAGGCGAAGCTGACGTTGGAGATGCCGCCGCTGACGCGGGCGCCGGGGAGGTGTTCCTTGATCCAGCGGGTGGCGCGGATGAAGTCGACGGCGTAGTTGGCATGTTCCTCGATGCCGGTGCCGACGGTGAGGACGTTGGGGTCGAAGATGATGTCGTTGGGGTCGAAGGCGGCCTCGCGGACGAGGAGGTCGTAGCTGCGGCGGCAGACCTCGATGCGGCGTTCGAAGGAATCGGCCTGGCCCTGTTCGTCGAAGGCCATGACGACGACGGCGGCGCCGTAGCGGCGGACGAGGCGGGCCTGTTCGATGAATTTGGCCTCGCCCTCCTTGAGGGAGATGGAGTTGACGATGGCCTTGCCCTGGACGCAGCGGAGGCCGGCTTCGAGGACCGACCACTTGGACGAGTCGATCATCAGGGGGACGCGGGCGATGTCGGGTTCGGCGGCGAGGAGGGTGAGGAAGCGGGTCATGGCGGCGACGCCGTCGAGCATGCCTTCGTCCATGCACACATCGATGATCTGGGCGCCGTTTTCGACCTGTTGTTTGGCGACGGTGAGGGCCTGTTCGTATTCGCCGGCGAGGATGAGCTGCTTGAACCTGGGGGAGCCGGCGACGTTGGTGCGTTCGCCGATGTTGATGAAGGACTGGGCGGCGGTGGCGGCGTTGGTGGCGACCGGGAGGTCGTCGGCGTCGGTGTCGTGTCCGGCGGGTGTGGGTGGGGTAGGGGTGTCGGAGCGGAGGACGAAGGCCTCGAGGCCGCTGAGGCGAAGGCCTGGGGTGACGGGGGGGATGCGGCGCGGGGGGAGGCCGCGGACGGCCTCGGCGATGGCGCGGATGTGGGCGGGGGTGGTGCCGCAGCAGCCGCCGACCACGTTGAGCCAGCCGAGGGAGGCCCACTCGGCGAGCTGGGGGGCGAGGCTGGAGGGGGTTTCGGGGAAGCCGGTTTCCGAGAGCGGATCCGGCAGGCCGGCGTTCGGGTAGAAGCAGGTGTAGATCGGGGCGTCGCCCACGATTTCCTCCACGAACGGGCGCATTTCCCGGGGGCCGAGCGCGCAGTTGAGTCCGACCGCCAGGGGCTTGGCGTGCATCACCGAATGCCAGAAGGCGCGGGTGGTCTGGCCGGTGAGGGTGCGGCCGGACCGGTCGGTGATGGTGCCGGAGATGAGGACGGGGACCCGGCGTGCGCCCTGGTGGAAGGCCTCGTCGATGGCGAAGAGGGCGGCCTTGGCGTTGAGCGTGTCGAAGATGGTTTCGACGAGGAGAAGGTCGACGCCGCCCTCGAGCAGGGCGTCGATCTGTTCGCGGTAGGACAGGCGGAGCTGGTCGAAGGTCACCGAACGGAAGCCGGGGTCGTTGACATCCGGGGAGATGGAGGCGGTGACGGGCATGGGGCCGAGGGCGCCGGCGACGAAGCGGGGCAGGCCGGACGCGGCGCCGACGGCGTCGGCGGCCCTGCGGGCGACGGTGGCGGCGGCGAGGTTCAGTTCCCGGCTGATGGCGCGCAGCTCGGGGTCGGTGACCACGGCATCGAAGAACCTGGGGTCCTTGCGTCCCTCGGGGTGGCTGGGGAAGAGGAAGTCGTGCTGGCCGATGGTGGTGGCCGAGAAGGTGTTGGTTTCGATGATGTCGGCTCCGGCCTCGAGGTATTGGCGGTGGATCTCCTCGATCACCTGGGGCTGGGTGAGCAGGAGGATCTCATTGTTGCCCTTGAGGTCCTTGCCCTTCCACTGGGCGAAGCGGGAGCCGCGGAACTCGGCCTCACCGAGTTTGTAGCGTTGGACCATGGTGCCCATGGCGCCGTCGAGGATGACGATGCGTTCACGGAGACGCTGTTCGAGGGGGGTGAGGGACGGCTCTGCGCTCATGATCGATCTGGGTGGGCCCCGTCGCGGGTGCCACGCCGGGACCCTGCGCCAGACAGGTTCACAAATCAAGCAATCCGGATGGGATGATATGAGATGGGTTTCGCCACCTGGGGCTTGGCGGGTATAGGGCGGGGAACTGGAATGGAGGGGTGATGAAGACTTGGAACCGATGGCGTTGGCGGGTTGGCGGTTGGACGGCGTGTGGGTTGGCGGGGTTGGTGATGCTGTTGGGGGTGGAGTCGGGGCGGGGGGCGGGGACGGCGACGGGGTGGAAGGCGGCGGCGGGGCCGTTGAGCACGCGTTGGGCGAAGGATGTCACGCCGGAGCGGGTGCATCCGGAGTATCCGCGTCCGCAGTGGGTGCGGCGTGAGTGGTTGAATCTGAACGGGTTGTGGGACTACTCGATTTTGCCGCGCGGAGGGGATCGGCCGGAGGCGTGGGAGGGGCGGATTCTGGTGCCGTTTCCGGTGGAATCGGCGTTATCGGGGGTGATGCGCGGGGTGGGGGTGGAGGAGCGTTTGTGGTATCGGCGGACGTTTCGAGTGCCGCGGGGTTGGGAGGGGCGGCGGGTGCGGCTGCATTTCGGGGCGGTGGACTGGGAGGCGCGGGTGTGGGTGAACGGGGTGGAAGTGGGGGAGCACCGCGGGGGTTACGACGCCTTTGTGTTGGATGTGACGGCGGCGTTGAAGGCGGGAGGGGAGCAGGAGGTTGTGGTGGCGGTGTGGGATCCGACCGATGCCGGGCCGCAGCCGCGGGGCAAGCAGGTCAGGAAGCCGGAGGGGATCTGGTACACGCCGACCACGGGGATCTGGCAGACCGTGTGGTTGGAGCCGGTGGACGAGGTGCATATCGAGGGGCTGCGGATCACACCGGACCTGGATGGGTCATCGGTGCGGGTGGAGGCGCGGGTCGTGGGGCCGGCGGGGGTGTATCGGCTTGGGGGCGAGGTTCGGGACGGGCGGCGGCTGGTGGTGGGGGGTGAGGCGGAGGGGGAGGTTGGGGAGGGGACGCGGGCATTGGCGCTGACGCTGGTTTTGCCGGAGGTGAAGCCGTGGAGTCCGGAGGATCCGTTTCTGTACGACCTCAGGCTGGAGTTGAAGGCCGGGGGGCGGCGGGTGGATGCGGGCACCGCGTATTTCGGCATGCGGAAGATCGCGGTCGCGAAGGATGCGGACGGGGTGAACCGGTTGTTTTTGAACAACCGGCCGGTGTTCCAGTTCGGGCCGTTGGACCAGGGGTTCTGGCCGGACGGGCTTTACACGGCGCCGACGGACGAGGCGTTGGCGTATGACATCCGGGTGACCAAGGCGCTGGGGTTCAACATGGCGAGGAAGCATGTGAAGGTGGAGCCGGCGCGTTGGTATTACTGGTGCGACAAGCTGGGGTTGCTGGTGTGGCAGGACATGCCGAGCGGGGACCGGTACATCGGGAGCAAGGATCCGGACATCGAGCGCAGCGCGGAATCGGCGGCGATCTTCGAGCGTGAGCTGCGGGCGATGGTGGAGGGGTTGTGGAACCACCCGAGCATTGTGATGTGGGTGCCCTACAACGAGGGCTGGGGGCAATGGGACACCGCGCGGATTGCGGCGATGGTGAAGGCGTGGGATCCGACGCGGCTGGTGAATTCGGCGAGTGGCTGGACCGACCGGAAGGTGGGGGACGTGCATGACATCCATGTGTATCCCGGGCCTGGCGCGCCGCCGTTGGAGGCGGGGCGGGCGGGGGTGCTGGGGGAATTCGGCGGGCTGGGGCTTCCGGTGCCGGGGCACACCTGGCAGGCGGAGAAAAACTGGGGTTACCGCAGCTACACCACCTCGGAGGCGCTGACCGACGCCTATCTGAAGCTCATCGACCGGTTGCATCCGCTGACCGGGTCCGGGGGGTTGGCGGCGGCGGTGTACACGCAGACCACGGATGTGGAGATCGAGGTGAACGGGCTGATGACCTACGACCGGGCGCGGACGAAGATGCATGTGCCGACGGTGGCGGCGGCGAACCGGCGGGTGTACACCCCGCCTTCGGCGGTGCGCGGTGGGGAGGGGGCGGCGTGGACGCCGCCGGCGACGCCGCTGGTGGTGAGCGATCCCTATTTCAGCATCTGGTCGACGGCGGACCGGCTGACGGACGACACCACGCGGCACTGGACGGGGCGGGAGCATGGGCTGGTGGGGCTGGTGAGGATCGACGGGGTGACCTACCGGGTGCTGGGGCAGGATCCGCGGCGGCTGCCGGTGTTGCCGCAGGTTGGGTTGGAGGTGTTGCCGACGGTGACGCGGTATCGGTTCGAGGGTGCGGGCGTGCGGGTGGATCTCTCGTTCCGGAATCCGGCGTTGCCGGAGGACGTGGATCTTCTGTCGCGGCCGGTGACCTACCTCACGTGGGAGGTGTCGAGCCTGGACGGGCGCCGGCGGGAGGTGGCGCTTTATTTCGACGCCTCGGCGGAGATCGCGGTGCATGAACCCGGGCAGGCGGTGGTGGTGGAGGCGGCGGATTCGGACGGCGTGCGGGCGGTGCGGGTGGGGACGGAGAGTCAGTCCGTGCTGGGGCGGAAGGGGGACGACGTGCGGATCGACTGGGGTCACCTCTATCTGGCGGCCGGGGTGAAGGAGCCTGTGCGGCTGGGCATGGTTCGCGGGGAGGCGGCGCGTGAGGCCTTCATGCGGACGGGGCGGTTGGCGGACGGTTCGGCCGTGGGTGTGGTGGCTGCGCGTGAGGCGCCGGGGCTGGTGGCGGTGTTCGAGCCGTTCAGGGCCGGGCGGGAGCCGGAGGTGCGGGGTTTGGTGCTGGCGTACGACGACGAGTATTCGATCCAGTACATGGGCAGCAACCTGCGGCCGTATTGGCGGCGGAACGGTTGGGGAGCGGCGGATCTGTTGCGGGCCTCGTTGGCGGAGCGGGCGGCGTTGTTTGCGCGGTGTGACGCCTTTGACGCGGAGCTCATGGCCGACCTGGGGCGGGTGGGTGGGGCGAACTATGCGCGGGTTGCGGCGCTGGCGTACCGGCAATGTTTTGCCGCGAGCAAGTTCGTCGCCGATGCGCGGGGTCAGGTGTTGTCGTTCTCGAAGGAGAACTTCAGCAACGGCTGCATCGGGACCTCGGACGTTTTTTATCCGATGGCGCCGCAGTTCCTGCTGTTCGGGCCGTCGCTGGCGAAGTCGTTCCTGGTGCCGTTCATGAACTATGCGGCCTCGGAGCGTTGGCGGTTTCCGTTTGCGCCGCACGATCTCGGGACCTATCCGCACGCGAACGGGCAGGTGTACGGGGGAGGCGAGCGGACGGAGGAGAACCAGATGCCGGTGGAGGAATCGGGGAACCTGCTGCTGCTGATGGCGGCGGTGGCGCGGATGGAGGGGAACGCCGGTTTTGCGGGGCAGTACTGGCCGCAACTGGAGCGGTGGGCGGCGTATCTGGAGGCGAAGGGGTTTGATCCGGAGAACCAGCTTTGCACCGATGATTTCGCGGGGCACATGGCGCACAACGTGAATCTCTCGGCGAAGGCGATCTGCGGGCTGGGTGCGTTTGCGCAGTTGTGCGAGATGCGGGGGGACCGTGAGCTGGCGGGGCGGTATCAGGGGATTGCGCGGGAGTTTGCGGCGCGGTGGGTGCGGGAGGCGGACGACGGGGACAAGTACCGGCTGGCGTTCGACCGGCCTGGGACGTGGAGCCAGAAGTACAACCTCGTCTGGGACCGGCTTCTCGGGCTGGGTCTGTTTCCGGAGGAAGTGGTGCGGAAGGAGATGGCGTTCTACCGGAAGGTGCAGGGCCGTTACGGGCTGCCGCTCGACAACCGGGCGACCTACACGAAGCTCGACTGGATCGTGTGGAGCGCGACGTTGACCGGGGACCGCGGGGATTTCGAGGCGCTGGTGGACCCGGTGCACCGGTGGCTTGGGGAGACGGGGTCGCGGGTGCCGATGTCGGACTGGTATGAGACGGGCACGGGCCGGCAGGTTGGGTTCCAGGCGCGGCCGGTGGTGGGGGGTGTTTATCTCCCGGTGTTGTTCGATGGGCCGACGTGGTCGAAGTACGCCTCGCGGGACGTGACGCGTGCGGGGGGGTGGGCGCCGATGCCGAAGCCGCCGAAGGTCACGGTGGTGGTGCCGACCGCGAGGGAGGCGGCGGCGGTGTGGCGGTACACCCTGGAGCGGCCGGCGGGGGAATGGCAGGCGCCCGGGTATGACGACGGCGGGTGGAAGGAGGGCCCGGGGGGATTCGGGAGCCGGGGAACGCCCGGGGCGGTGATCGGCACCGAGTGGACCACGCGGGAGATCTGGCTGCGGCGGTCCTTCGAGTGGGCCGGCGGCGGCGGCGGTCCGGTGCAGGGGCTGAGGCTATGGCTGCACCACGACGAGGACGCGGAGGTCTACCTCAACGGGGAGCGGGTGGCGACGGTGAGCGGCTACACCACGGACTATGAGTTCGTCGGGTCCGTGGCGAAGCTGGCGGCGGTGTTGAAGCCGGGGCGGAACCTGTTGGCGATCCGGTGTCGCCAGACCGGCGGGGGGCAGTACATCGACGCCGGTCTGGCGGTGGTGGAGGCGGCGGCCGACGAGGCCGGCCGGTAGCGGGGGGGTGGCGGGCCTTCGGCCCCTTCAGCCCTTCACGTCGTAGCAGTAGAGCAGTTCCTGGTCGCGGAGATAGAGGCGGCCGTTGACCACGACGGGGTGGGTCCAGATGCGGCCCTGGGGGTTGCGCTGCTTGGTTTGGGGGTCGAGGCGGAAGCGACCTTTCTCGACCCAGCCATCGTGGGACAACTCCACCAGGGCGAGGTCGCCGGAGCCTTCGTCGAGGCAGTAGAAATGGCCATCGGCGAAGTGGATGGCGCCCTTGCCCAGTGTCTTGTTGGCCCAGACCTCCTCGCCGGTCTTGAAGTTCTGGCAGACCCAACCCGGGCCGTCGGAGTAGCCGAAGAGGTGGTCACCGACGCGGATGACGCCGCCGTGGTGATTCTTCATGACCTTGTTGGCATAGACCTCGGAGACGGAGTTGTCGGCGCCGAGTTTGACGAGCATGCAGCCGACGCCGTAACTGGCGGACACGTAGACATGGCCGTCGTGGTAGATGGGGGTGGGGATGACGGCGACGCGGCCGGGGAAGGGGTGTTGCCAGAGGACCTTGCCGGTCGCGGGGTCGACGCCGAAGACCTTGGACATGACCAGTTGGATGATCTGGGGCCTGCCGGCGTGGTTGGCGAGGATGGGGGAGGAATACTGGGCGTTGTCGGTCAGTTCGGCGGTTTGCCAGAGGACCTTGCCGGTGGCTTTGTCGAGGGCGGCGAGGGTGCCTTTGGGGCCGCCGGGGGTGCAGATGACCTTGTTGTCGACGATGAGCACGCTCTCGGTGTAGCCCCAGTCGGCCAGTTTGCCGCCGAGGTCGGCGGTCATGGATTTCTGCCAGACCGTTTTGCCGTCGGAGATTTTGGCGCAGACGAGGGTGCCCTGACCGCCCATGGCGTAGACGTGATCGCCGTCGATGGTGGGGGTGGCGCGGGGGCCGTCGCCCCAGCCGTTGGGGTATTTGGCGCCGGCCGGGGTGGCCCACAGTTCCTTGCCGGTGTCGGTGTCGAGGCAGATGAGGAACTCCTGTTCGCCGCGGAGGCCGAGGGTGAAGAGGCGGTTGCCGGCGATGGAGAATCCGGCGTAGCCGAGTCCGGCGTCGGTGTTCATCCAGAGGCGCTTCGGACCGCCGGCGGGCCAGGTCTTGAGCAGGCCTGAATCGGGGGAATGGTCATGGCGGCCGGCGCCGCGCCATTCGGTCCAGTCGGCGGCGGGGGCGCTGGAGGTGAGGGTGAGGGTGAGGGTGAGGGAGAGCGCGAGAGGCGCGAGCAATCGGGTTGGGAACGGCTGCATGGTGATCGGATAGTTGCGTTGGAGTGCGGTGACGGCAACCGCGAAGAGGTTGTTCGGGTTGCCGCGGCTCCTGTCGGGGTTGCGGAGGCGGGCGGGGCGGGTCCCCGGGCTGGCTTTCAGGGGGCGGGTTGGGTGGGGGTGGGGACGGGGTTGGCGAGCCATTCGCGGAGGCGGGTCTTGAGGATCTTGCCGGTG
>VFQN01003009.1_pt1 | contig 24953 bp, 34 predicted proteins | sample 3512371 | NCBI WGS metagenome assembly VFQN01 (sample SAMN10412370, study PRJNA504923) | tailings metagenome | isolation source: Replicate 2 from Balatoc abandoned mine | place: Philippines: Itogon, Benguet | collected 2017-08-28 | reverse complement strand
CCGGGCCTCAGCCGCCGCCAGCGCAGCACGGCTGCCCTCCAGCGCCGCCAGCAGCCGGTCGGCGACACAGTACAGCGGGTCGCCCTCGCCGTCCTCGCCACCCTCCGCCACGCCTACAACAGGTGGTAGGGAAAGGAAACGGTGGCTTACTGATGGTTCAGGTGACTGGCACCGACTAAAGGCGGCGTACAGTTATTAAAATTCCTGGAACTTAAGTTCTTGTCACAAGCGGTCAACTGCCATCCTATGGGATGTGCCTATTGTTAACGCTGAATCCGCGCAGCTTGTACCAGAGAAGCATTTCGGTCCATTTACGCACGACACAAGAGCAGCTGGTAGCCTTCAGGTGCACCCTATAGGATCTCACCTTCCTGGCCCGCAGCCGGCTGCTCCTCGGTCCGCTCCGTCCTGATCCCCAGCCGCCGCCGCTTGTCCGGCCGCCCCTCCTCCACGCCCCCCTCCTCAGCCCTGTCAAGCCTCACGTCCCCAGCCCCGCCCGGCCCCAGGCCCACCGCGCCCGAGGGCCCGGCACCATCCCAACCGCCACCACGGCCAACGCCAAGCCCCGGCTGTTGCGGCTGCGGTATTGGCTTCTGCTGCTGCGCCCACCCGGCTCCCCAGGCACCCTGACCGCCTCCCTTCCTAGGTACCCGGTCAGGGTCATCGCTGCCAGTGCCCTCACCGTCTGGGCTCGCCTCGCCGTCGCTGCCCGCTGCAGGCTCGGAGCCCCCGTCCTCCTCCTCGCTGCCGCTGCCGCTGCTGGTGCCGCCACCACCCCGCAGCAGACCGTGCTCGTCCTCGGTATCACCGTCTTCCGCCTCCACACGCTTCGCGGGCCTCTTGACCCTGCCCTTGCCCTCCCCTCCCCCTCCCCCCTCCCCCTCCTCCCGCGGCTCCACCACCAGCCTCACCCTGCCGTCCTGTCCCACCTCACGCACCAGCCGCACGGGGGAGCGGGGGGCCAGGCGCAGATGCCGCCGCAGGGGGCCAAGGCCGGAGAGGCGCCAGGCCAGGTTTCCCCATATGTTGACGCATGTCGGCGTCAGTGCGACATCCTGGAACGGCACTGGCGGTCCGTCCTCCCCTGTCCCGCGCGCGTACACCGTGACCAGGTACTTGGGGGTGGTGCCCGCCTCGTGCGCCGCTGCGGCCTTCGCCTCCTGGACTTGCGCGTCTCCCACCAAGCACTGCACCCCGTCCATAAGGATGTTGAGTGCTGACGCGTCCGCAAACCTCCGGTCCCCGGACACCACCACACGGCCGGCGGAGGGGCCGACGGGATCCAGCGGAGGGTCTGGGGGCGGGGGCCAAGGGTTGCAAGGGGAGGGGCAGGCAGCGAAAGGGCCCTATAAGATTGCTTGCACGTTACTACTGATGGAGAGTCTACAACGCGAACGAGTGAAAACTAAACATTGTGAATGAGTCCCGTAATGCCGAAGGTACGACATCACTGGCTGCGCTGGGGTCTTTCTTACTCCCCTGTGTCCAGCGGCAGCCGTATTCATAATCACATACTCGCTAAGCTCCCAAAGGCTTGACGGGGCGAAGGATGCACCACGGGGCGAAGGATGCACCACGGGGCAAGGATGCGCCACGGGGCAAAGGGTGCTCATGACAGCAGCGTTTGCCCCCATGCAGCTGCTGCGTAAGACGTACCTATGCGTATGGCCGTGCGGACATGCCTCCGCCGGTGATACCGCTGGCCCTGCGGCCCCTTGCCCCCCGCCACCTTCTCCACCACCACGACCATGCAGCCCGCCGCCGCGCCCCCTCCAGCCGCCGCCCCCTCCTCCCGCGTCAGTCGCACCCTGTCGCCCCCGTGCATACCCAGGTGGTTGACCAGGGGAACGATCCCGGTCAGCCGCCAGCCCCTACTAGCAGCAATGTTCAGGATCACGCTGTGCTGTTTGACGGTGCCGTCCGGCCGCCTGCTGTACACAGTCACTGGGAGCTTCTCCCGATTGTTGCTGTCGTGCAACAGAAACCAGGGCTTCGCAGCCGCCGGAACAGGCAGAGAGCCATAAAGTGTCGTCTCGACTTCGCATGCGGCAGCACCATTTCCGCTGGCTGCCCCAACCTGCCCTGCTGCCGGGCCGCTGCCGGCAGCACTACTACCGGTACGGCCGCCGGCGGGGCTACTGCCGCCGAGAGCGGCTGCTCCACCGCCGCCACCGCTCTGGCTGCTGCCGCCGTTCCCTCCATCTCTGCCACCGGCAGTTGCGGGGTCCCCCATCAGGCCTGCCTGGCGACCCAAGGGGTCTACTCGCTGCCGGCCTTGGCTACGGCCCTGGACGACTGCGGTGGGGGACGCGGAGCACGGCATTGGGCAGCGAACAACGTTTGACGGGTAACCAGCCATACTACGTTGCTCCTGCAATTGAGGTTCGCACGCTGTATATTGCATGCGTGGGGTTTTGACGCAGCAGCAGCAGCAGCAGCGACACCACTGGAAAGCTTGCGCTGGCGAAGTGGAGACCCGAAGCGCGCAGCGTTAAGGGTAGCATCGGTATTGCCGCAGCGTTGCCCTATACAGATATCTCACACCTGAAGGCTAGTTGCAGGCCATGATGCGCACCAACGACTACTGCGAATGCCAGAGGCGCAGGCGCGCATTATCAGGGCTCCGACACAAACCCGGCCCAAGCTACGGTGCGCAGTCAGATTGCACTCAATATCTCATGTAATATTGGCGACCAGGCAATGCGCTGCTAAGCTCTACGCAGAATGCAAGTTGCCGCTAGTGAGGCAATGCCTTGGACTGGGATCTCAGCCCCATGGGTAAATACCGATGCGTGCGTAAGGCATGTTACATTGTCTGCTGTTAATGCCAAAGCATTGGGCTTCCGTACCACCGTGGATTGCACGCCCTATGGGCATTACTAGCTGTTCCGGGCTGGTCCCTGCAGGTTATCCCACCGGTATGACGGCGGCGGTCAGGGGCTCCCCTACCCTGGTGGCCACAGGCCCCCACCGGGTCTTTCTCAGTCCTCCGTACCATAGGGGATCTCATGCATCCCCCTTATAGCATTTCCATGTCCACGTTGATATTATAACCAACGAAAGCCCCCATGTTACAAAGATAGGTAACACCGGATTGCGATGGAGGCCAACAGCAGGTGCCTGTTTCGTACCCCTTCCACATTCCAGCACGCCGACTACCGGTAAGCATGACGCAGCATGACGGCAGGGCACTAAGCGCCGTATGCTGTTGGACCCCTAACGTTTACTCCAGACTCTCGGCCCCTTGTGCAAGGTGCCCAGATGCCCCCTCAACATGTTTACACGGGCACAACGACTGTGCAGCCACTGCCTAAGGCGCGAATCGGCTGTGCACCAACCCACCAACACATTCGGCATGGTACAACACTGGTCTACTGGACAACTGAAGCAGACTAAACCAAGGGCCCCATTATTCCACCCGATAGCCTACGCCTGCAGCTGTCCAGGTGACCACTCCTTGCCCAGGACGACAGGACACATACAAGTTCGATAGAGGCTGGGGTCTGGGGCCACGCCCAAAGGGCAGGACTGGCCGCTGTCTCACTGCTATCGCTGCCGCACAATGCTACAACCCGTACACGAAGTTAGGCGCCGTGCTTGCTCATATCCACAACAGCCGGACCGCAGCCAGATAAGGAGGCAAACAATGGGCTACCCACAGATTTATACCGGTAAGCCCGTCACCCTCCGCCCCTGTCCGCCTGACGCTTGTCCTGTCCCTCCTGCGGCGGCTAAGCCGGCGTCCCTGGCGCTCGCGCTGGCTGTGGCTTGGGCTGCCGCACCGCCGGTCCCCCGCCAGCTGCCAGCCTCACCCTCCGCACCACTCCGGCCAGGATGTGGCGTACCTGTGCCTCCGCCGCCGCCGCCCGCTCCCTCTCCCTGCCCAGCTGCTGCAGTGCTGCCTCCCTCTCCCTCTCCGCCGCCTCCCTGGCGTCTCTTTCCCTGCCCAGCTGCCCCTCCATCGCCTCGACCCGCTCCCTCTCCCTGTCCCACTCCCTCGCTGCCACCTCCCTGGCCCCCCTCTCCGCCGCCAGCTGCCCCTCCAGCGCCGCCTTGTCCGCCGCCAGCGCCGCCGCCCGGGCCTCAGCCGCCGCCAGCGCAGCACGGCTGCCCTCCAGCGCCGCCAGCAGCAGGTCTGCGCCAGAGTTAACGTCCTCGCCGCCCTCGCGACCGTCCGCCACGCCACCGCCATCCACGGCCAGGCCTACAGTAGGAAGGAAGACAGCGGGTTGCAGCTCACGTTCTTGGCATCCCGTTCTTGTCACAGCGGTCAACAGCCACCCCATGGGAAATGCCTGTTGTAAATGTTGCCTCCGCTGAGCTTGTACCAAAAACCTTTCGGTCCATCTACGCACGACCAATGTATGAGCTTGTGGTAACAACAACTTCACGGCCTTGTGTTTAGCCGGGTTAAGATGTGGTAACCCCCAGGTACACGGTATGAACCCTCACCGTCCTGTCCCGCAGCCGGCCGTTCCTCTGGCTGATCGTGATCTGTCCTCATCTCCAGCCGCCGCCGCTTGCCCGGCCGCCCTGCCTGCCTGCCCCCGGGCCCCTCCTCAGCCCTGCCAAGCTTCCCGTCCCCGACTCCGCCCGCCACCGCTCCGGAAGGCCCAGCGACGACCCCGCCATTGCCGCCGAGCTCCTGGGGCTGCTGGTGCTGGTGGTGGTGGCGCTGAGGCTGCAACGGTGGCTGCTGCTGCTGCCGCTGCGGTTGTGGCTCCTGCTCTTGCGCCCGCTCCATTACCCCGGCACCCTGCTCTGCTCCTTCCCCGGGTACCCAGTCAGGGTCGCCGCTGCCAGTGCCCTCACCGCCCGAGCCCTCCTCGCCGTCGCTGCCCCCTGACGGCTCGGAGCCCCCGTCCGCCTCGCTGCTGCAGCTGCTGTCGCCACCGCCCTGCAGCAGTAGCCCATGCTCATCCTCAATGTCGCTGTCTTCCGCCTCCACACACTGCGCCGGCCGCTTGCCTTGGTTCTCTCCCTCCCCGCCCCCACTTCCCTCCTCCTCCCTCGGCTCCACCACCAGCCTCACCCTGCCGTCCTGCCCCACCTCACGCACCAGCCGCACGAGGGATCGGGGGGCCAGGCCCAGGTGCTGGCGAAGAGGGCCGAGGCCGCCAAGGCGCCACCCCACGTTCCCTCGTTTGCTGGAGCGAGTAGGTGTCAGCGTAACGCCTGGGAACGCCCCTGGCGGTCCGTATCCCCCTGTACGGCGCGCGTACACCGTCACCAGGTACTTGGGGGTGGTGCCATCCTCCCTTGCCGCTGCAGCCTTCGCCTCCTTAATGCACACCTCCTCCACCAAGCACAGGACCGCGTTCACAGTGACGAGTAGTACTGTTGCGTCCGCAAACCTCCGGTCCCCGGACACCACCACACGGCCGGCGGAGGGGCCGACGGGGTCCAGCGGAGGGTCTGGGGGCGGGGGAGGGGGAGGGGAGGGGTGTTCAGGGACTGGAAGGTCACGTTGGGTAGGAGAACAGGACAGGAAAGGATACATGCCACGTTGCAGCCATGTGTCAGCTATAGATGCACACACTACAGCTACTTGCTTGGACAGTGGCCACTGGCCAGGCACCGGCTTCGCTGTTGTAGGCACTTGTGTGGAAAGGTATGCCAGCTGTCTGCTGCTGCTGCTGCTTCTGCTTCTGCTGCGCCCTGTACGCCAGTGCCTGCAGTTGCACACCGTGTGCACTGCACGGCGTGCTGGTCACGGAAGCGCGGTAGGCATACCAGCAGTCTGGATTAAGCAGCTCCATTCGCTGCAAGCACACAATTTGGTAGACGATCTAGTGCACTACGGAGTACGTGCTCATTTACCGGCCATGCATAAGCAACATGAGGACAAACGTTAGCGAACATGCCAGGATGGAGCATACATGCCAGGACGGCATTACCGTTACCGGCTTAGGCGTACCTATGTGTATTGCGGTGCGGACATGCCTTCGCCGGTGTTGTCCCTGCTGCTGCTGCTGCTGCTCCTGCTGCGCCGCCACCTTCTCCACCACCACGCCCATGCCCCCCTCTGCCGTGCCCCCTCCAGACGCCCCCACCGGCTCCCTTGCCAGCCGCACCCTGTCACCCTTGTGGATGGCCAGGTCGTTGGCCAGGGGCACGATCCCCGTCAGCCGCCAGCCCCGCTGCTGGTGAACATGCAGTGTGACGCTGTGCGGCTTGAGGGAGCTATTGGGCAGTCTGCCGTACACAGTCACAGGCACCCTACTCATCACGTCACTGCCGCACGGGAACCAGGGCCTGGCAGCCGCCGGGACGGGGACAGTTGTGTAAAACGTGACCACGAACCCCTCTGCGGCGACCCCGTTACCCGTCACGCCCCTTCCGTTTCCCGCCGCCTGGCCGCTGCCGGCAGCGTTGCCGCCGGCGGGGCTCCTGGCGCCCTGCGCAGCTGCTGCGCCGCCACCGCCGCCGGTGCCGCCGCCACCGCTCCGGCCGCATCTGCTTCTGCTGCAGGGCCCTCCGCCGCCGCCCCGCCCCTGGGCGCCGCCGTTGCCGTTGCCGCCACCACCAGCGGCAGCTGCAGGCCCCTCCATCAGGCCTGCCTGGCCACCCAAACGAGGGCTGGCTGCTGTCCTTGGCTACAGCCCTTCACGCCTGCGGAGTAAGGCACCGGGCACCGGGCACTGGGCAGCGAAGAATGTTGGCCCTGGTTAATGGCTGTACTACGTTGTTCCTGCATTGCATATTTGCACGGATAGTGCCGCATGCGTGGGGCTTTGGCGCAGCAGCAGCCCTGCCCAGGATCCTGCCGACGTCAACTGGACAGCTTGCGGTCGCAAAATGGAGGCCCAAAGCGCGCAGCGCCCGGGACAGCGCAGCTACTGCCCCAGCACTGTTTCTTTCTGCCACTTGATACCTGAAGGCTAGTCGCAGGCCACGTTGCGCACAGCGCGTGCGAATGCCGAAGGCCGTGCCTGGCCGTGCCTCGACAAACCCCGACAAAGATCTGACTCAAGCTACCTATTCAATAATCGCAGAAGAGAGCATATATAAACGGTGAGTTGGAAATGCGCTGCTTGCCTTTCAGCATTGCCCCCGGATGAGAGCATGCGACCATACCTTGGACTCGGGACAGCTCGGGATTCCAGCCTGGTTGTGGCCCGTCAACTGCTGCGTGCACAATGCATGGCACATGTTCCGCTTCATCCCAGCACTACCAGTTCCCTTGCCCCGTGGAAGGCACACCTCGTGGGCATGACCTGGTGGTCGTCCCTGCCTCCCCTAGTTTTACCCCCCTGGGGCTCCCGTGGCCCTGCCTCCAGGCTCCTGACGGATTTCTGCGCGCCACAGGCAGCCTGAGCCAATCTCCGTTGACGTTGTTACACATACATGCGGCTATTTTACATCTGCCCACACACGGCCAGCCAGTAGTCAGGTTGCGATGGACGCTATCTGCGCCAGTGTGATCCCACCCAGGAACCACGCATGAACACACATGCAGCAGCGGTACTGCAACTGCCGACATCAATACGATACACGGGAGAGCCTTACCGGCAGCGCACGGCACCACCAGGGGTTTCAGGTGTATAGGCACATCAGCACTGCGGGTCACTGCCAGCTTCACAGTAAGTAACGACGCACACCTGAGGCCTTGTTGGGGCTTCACCAGCCCATCAGGGCGACCGATAAGCCAGTATCCCCACCATGGTTGTCCAGTCTGTTAGCACGCATGCGTGAAGGACGAAGAACAAAACCAACAATTACGTGGAAACGAACCGCCAATCATGAATTAGAATGATGCAAAGCGTGGACCACATGTTTGCTCCGACACACTGTCGTACTTCATCTGCACTACTCACCTGTCGTACTCGTCCAAGCACACGGAACCATTGATTGGGTTACCCTGTGCAACCCAGTGCACAAGGGAACAACAGCAGAACCAAGCGTCACCTAAGCTATAATCTCAGCATAGCGTTTCTGCCGTACGTATCGGTCTGTCGCAGTACGTCACCAAGTCAGTCCTAAGGGCTAATACCGAGTCATACACCGGCCCTGCCGCACTCCAGAACTGTACAAGCATATCAGGACACACCACCTCCCACCATTGCTTCATAAGGCCACGGCTCACACGTCCGGACGACCCGGTACACCACTCTGACCCTGCTTCTATCCCTCGCCTGTCGCCAGCCGGTCGACTGCTCTTATTGCCTGCTGAACCCCCCTGTTTGATCACGCCTCCTCCACCCGCCTTCCCGTCCCCTCTAGCCGGCCTCGAAACGCCACAACCTACACCTCCCCCGACTGCGCCCGTCCAGCATCCCTTCCTCGCCCGCGCCCCTCAGCGGTACACAGCGCCCGCCGCCGCCTCCGGCCCCGGCACGGCGGGCGTGGCGGCTCCGAAGCGGCCCTCCGCCGGCAGCCATGTGGGCGGGAAGGCGGCGTCCAGCGGCTGGCCCGCCACCATGTCCGCCAGCACGCGGCCGCAGGTGAAGGTGCGCGTCATGCCGTGGCCGCTGAAGCCGGCGGCCAGGAACTGCAAGGGGAGAGGAGGGGGGAGGGAGGAACGGGGCGTGGTGGGTGAGGGCGTGGCTAGGGGCAAGTAGGGGTGTCGGGAGTAGTGCTGCACGTGGGTGTGCATCGGGGCTAGCCCGGCACCCGGCAGTGAGCCAAGCGTGGTTGCACACCCCGTGCTGATGTTACACTCACAAAGCATGCGCTCAGCCCCGCCGCTGGCCCCCTGCCCTTGCAGCTCACCTGGCCCCTGCGCCCCGGCACCGGCCCCACGAAGGGGAAGCGGTCCTGCGTGAAGCCCAGGATGCCGCTCCACGCAGCCTCAGCCTCCAGCAGCGCGGGGCCGCCCTGGTGAGGGTTGTGAGTGTGGGAGTAGGGGGCGGGCGTGAGGAAGGTTACACCAAGTGTAGACAGTGCACGGCAGGCATGCGCAGTCATCCCCGCCTTTGAGCACCGCCTCGCGGTCGCGGGTCCCTTCCAACATCCAAGCCGCCGGCCGCACCGGAGACGTGCTTCGCGCTTACGACACTTGTCCCTCCCCCTCCCCTTCCCCTCCGCGGGCTCCCCTCTCTCACCTGCTGCTGCTGCTCGGTGGGCAGGCGGCCCGGCCAGCGCGCGGGCAGGTAGGCCCTCAGCGCCGCCGTGACCTCGGGGTGCAGGGCGCCGTCGTCCCACACGCCCCACTCCATGTCGGGCACCACGTCGCGGAAGCCGCCCAGCACGATGCGGCCGTCCTGAATAGGGGATTGCGGTGGCGATCACGGTCATGGTGATTTGGGAAAGCAGGTCAACGGCCGAGGTCATGTGTACGACGATGCACACGCACGTGAAGCACTCAGGGCCTGGTTCGCGCGTTTCGAGCACGCACCCACCTCCCGCGTGCCCCAAGATCACGTAGCCGCCACCCCTAGCTCCTTCCCCGCATAACACAACTACATACGACACGGGTCCACCCTCACCTCCCGCGTGGACCAGTACACGTAGCCGCCCCTGCCGTAGAACGCCGCGTCCACAGGCAGGAAGCCGCTGCCGCCGTTGCCGCCGTTGCCGTCCGGCGCGCGTGTGGCCGCCACGTGGTTGCGCACGGGCACCAGCGCGGACCGCAGCTCGGGCAGCAGCGCGCTGCCGTAGGCGTTGGTGCAGTGCAGCACGCGGCGCGCCAGCAGCGAGGAGCCGGACTCGGTGGTCACCTGCGGGTGGGGGTGGGCGGAGGAGGGGCAATGAAGTTGAGGTACAATGTCTACTGCTGCAAGCGTGAAGGGGTGACCTTGTGGAAGTGCCGTACACTGTATTGGATGGCTGGTGCGGCTGGAAGTGCCGTACACTGTATTGGATGGCTGGTGCGGCTTAGGGGCGGTGTTGAGGGCTCACAATTGCAGCCTACCCCACGCTTCTTGAGCACCACACTCCTGCGCCGCGCATCATCTACCCACCTGCAGCAGGGGCGTGGCCATGGGGTCCAGCTGCTGCGTGGCCAGGGAGGTCTGCGGGCACAGGGGGGACGAGGGGAAATGCAGGTGACGCAATCATCACAGGGTGAGGTCACAGGGGGAAAGGCCAGTCAGAGGACGCCGAAAGCATCACACAAGCTCAGTGCATAGCTGGTCCGCCGTATTGTAGGAAGGGAGCTGGTGCTGTTGCCCTCGCATGGAAAGCGCCGATATGCGCACGAGGCGAAACCGCCTTGCACTTGCACTTGATAACTCCGGCTCGTCCCGCACCCCGCCCGCACGCACCTGCAGCGCCCCCTGCGGTACCGCCACGATGTTGTTGGCCACGCCCTCGCCGCCAGGAGCAGCACCACCAGCAGACCCCTGCCGCCCCCGGCCGCCTCGCGTCCTTGCCGCCGCCTCCGCCGCCGCCCGCGCCAGGCGCTCCGCCACCGCCCTCTCCTGCGCCGGCTCCAGCAGCTCGCCCAGCGGCTCCACGGCGGTGACGCGCTGCCCCTCGCCCAGCACCAGGCCGCCGGGGGGGCCGGACGCCAGCGCCATGCGCGCCAGCGCGTGCACCAGGCGCGCCGCCCACACACGTGCCACGCCCGGCTGCGCCACCACGCCCGCGAACGCGTCGGTGCCCAGCAGCGAGGAGGCCTGCGGGTGGGGAGGGGGAGGACATAAAGATGTATGGCGGTGCTGCGGAGGCGTGCCCCAGGTCACTTGTCCATGACGCGGCTGCCAAAGAACTTGCTACCATCCGCCCCACCCACGAGAGGCCAAGGGCCCGCCCTCGGGCTCGCCCCGCGCCTCCCCCCTCTCGCCTCCCCCCTCCCCGCCTCACCTCCCTGCGGCCCAGCGGCTTGACGTCTGTGTGGATGCCCGCCTGCTGCATGAGGGCCAGCTCCGCCAGCTCAGCCTCCATCTCGGCCTGGGGGAGGAAGGGGGCGGCAGTACGGCAAGCAGGTCACGTGGGGGTTCGCACGGACGTACAGTACGGCAAGACAAGCCAGGTGGACGGTAAGGGTAATTTACAACAAATGCGTGATGGGAGGCGACAGACCGGATGCGTGTGGACGTCCAGCTAGCGCCAACATGCGGCGTACGCGCGCACGCCAGTAGTGCGGTACGCGGAGTGCCATACTCGTTGGTGTGAGCTCCCCAGCCAGTAACTCACTGCGCGCCACACGTGCAGTGCCCGGTGCCACTTGGGAGGTACACAGCGAGGCACCCAGGCAGACGGCACTGCGGCCCCCCTCCCCCCTCCCCGCACGCACCTGTGTGTCATACACGTAGTAGGCTCCATCCCTGAAGGGCGCGTAGCACACCTCCTGCTCCAGGCCCTGTGTCTTGATGAAGTCGGTCACCTCGCGCAGGCACTGCACCTCGAACTGCGGGGGGAGGGGGGGGGGACGCGGGGGCACGGGGGCATGGCGGCCTTGAGGAGGGCAGTCATAGTAGGCGTGTGGTGGCAGGGTGACATGTGAACGCAACCCGGAATTCACAGATGAAGGGCACGACTGCGGCCAGGTTTATAGGGCGTTTGTAGAGGCGCTCCCCGCGTCTGCCCACCCACCTGCATCATGCGCTGCGCCTCCGCCTCGCCGTACCGCGCGGCGGTGCGCGCCCAGGGGGCGTTCAGGCTGCGGCGGGAGGGGAGGAGAGGGTTGGAGGGGACAGGAGGCGTGGTTACGGTGGGCACAGAAGGCAAGGCGTCGCGTTGGAACCGTACAAAGGGGCGCAGAGGCCTTGGCGACAGCCACCATTTTACTGAGCAGGGAGTAGCCGTAGTGAGCTGCAGTACACTAGCATCCCCGCCTGTGCCCCGGCCGCCCCCGCTGTACTCACGCCGGCCACAGCAGCCCTCCATTGCGCCCCGTGGCGCCGTGGCTCAGCTGCCGCGCCTCCAGCAGCACAACCTGGGGGCGGGTGGCGGGACGGAAGGGTGGCGTGTGTGTGATCAGGGCGTACTTAGTGTAGGGAGTGTGCATGGGCGTTGCGGGTACAAGGGGGAGGAGAGAGCCGGCATAGTTCGAACGGGCACGGACGCACGGTGACGAATGAGGATACACGGCACGCCAACGTCAAGACTTGCAGGTAGACACAATTCCTGTTCAGCGCGGAGTATGCCAGTGGCTGCTGGATGGCTCAAAGCTACCACCACCAGCAAGTATCCTCCTGTGCTCCTGCCCACCCACCAAGCCACGTGGCACACACGGCCCCCACCTGCAGCTCGGGCCGCGTCTTGCGCAGGTGGTAGGCGGCCGACACGCCGCAGATGCCGCCACCGATGATCACCACATCGGCCACCTCGGGCAGGCGCGGGGCGGGCGGGGCGTGGGACGCGGGGGAGGGCCGCGGCGCGCGGGCGCTGGGCGGCAGCGCCTCGAGCCAGTAGGGCCGCGTCGGGGAGGGAACCGGAGTCGGCAGCGCCAGCGGCATCTTGACGCGGTGTTGTATCAGTAATAGAATAAGCTTGAAGGTGTTGTGGTAGATGAGCGGCGTTGGTGTGACGGATGCTGCGGTGGACTCGGGTTTGAGTTGGAGTGCGAGGATGCGCCTCGTCGCTCAGCCTGCGTGGCACCCGACGTCAGACGGCGTGTACAGTGTGTCAGATGACATGGCAAACTATGGGACTGTTAACGGAGCAACCGTGCATCATATGCTGAACGCGATGTGACTGGAACTGGGGGCTGCTGCCCGCTCGAGGTGACGTGACCTATGCACCGTCGGTTGCGCGCGACAAGCCCCAGCGCCGCGCGAGCTCTGCAACGACGACCTTTTCGGCTCAAGATCACATCCTATACCCAACAGCATGGCCGCAACGCCCAAAGAAGGTGCTGCCGCTTTGTCGTGGGCGTCTCGCCAACTTTTAGCGCCAACCGCCGAAATGCCCCTCCAAGACTTCAGTCGAGAAAAGGCAGTGCACGCAACCTACCCGATAGCAGGAATGTGCAACCAGTTCGAAATAATGGTAATTCGCCCTGCTGGTGAAGATGATCCCTAGTGAAGTTCTCAAAGGGTGTTGCAGTGGCAAGGGTTTGGCAAAGACTCAGCGTGAAAATGATATGGAGTGAAGAACATGTGCACTGACCTAGGCGTTATATCTTAATGGCGTACCCTCTTCGGCTGTGACGCAAAAAGTACTAGCTGCATGGCCCCCATGCACTGCCGTTAGAAGTGGAGTCGCGATTTGGTATGCCAATCGATCGATTCTTAACTGAATAAGTTCATATCTACTCGTACGTTAGTAGCTGTCGTTGTTACGGGGTGCCGCCCGCTCTCGCAGCTCATTCAATGACCTGCGGCCCCCTTATTAGTCCACTGCCTCTGCCTGCTTTGCGTTGCACTGACTTCCAACCCATTCATCGCCGCTCGAAGAACGCTTGTACTGGGTCAAAGCAGCTCTGCAGCTCTTTCCCCTCACGTAACCTAGTCGCTGCACGAAACAGTGGCACCAAGCACGAGGCCAGGACTGAGACCGCAACCCTAGAACCGCTTCTTGCGTCGAATAATAGTAAGGATGGAGCACTTCCTCCGGTATTGTCAACCTGGAGGACAGCTCTTAGGGATACTGTCGGGTCTTTTAGAGAGGAGCCGGCGCTTCTTGCGATCACGCTTGTGTACCTAGTACAAGTGAGTGTATCCCTTGTCGAGTCAAGAGGGAAGCTATCTGCCTCGCGCAGTTGGGCACATGTGCATGTGCGGGGTTGTCCGTCGTCCTCTGCCCTGGCAGCAACTTCATTACAGTATGACTTTGTCTGCTGCATTTCGGTTTTCCGGTTCTAAAAACAGAACGTATTAGCGCTGGCCTACTGTGAGAAGTCATATCGCTGTAGCAGTGCTGACAGCTGGCTCCCGTTACCCTTCCCGGCCCCGCCCCACTTCCCCCTTCCCGCCCCGTCCCGCTGTGCCCTGCCCCAGGGTCTCACCGACCTGGCCTGGCTGGCGGAAAAGTATTTCCTCAAAGATGAACTGCACGCGTCGCCAGCGCAGGTGCGGGGCGTGGTTGCTCCCTCTCCCCTGCGTTGTTGCACATTGCGGCCCAAAGCTTCTCTGACTTCTTCGACCACAAGCTGCTCGTGACGCTAAAAGTCGCGCAGAGGTCGCACTGCACCAGGGTGTCGCGCGTCTCCATGTGCTCCACATGCGTCCGTCGCCCCGCCACCATGCCGCTGTGTGCCCCTGCGTGCTGCTGTTGCTGGGGCACGGCGGCGCAGCGCCGTGACAGCGGGCAACGCGTACCCGCAGTGGTGACCGGCGGCCGGAATATCACACTCAGCTTCACCAGCGCAGTTATTGCACTGCTCACACAACCTGGACAAGCAGGCGTTTGGCCCGCACGCTGTGATGTAGTGTTCAACACACACGTACCGGTCTACGGTAACACGTGCATGCCGCGTGCCGTGTGTCAACCCACCTCAACCCCCCCCCCTGCCCCCAGGTTGCCTACTTCCTGTCGCTGGCCTCCATACCGTGGATGGTCAAGCCGCTCATAGGTGGGCGCGGGGCGTGCGTACAGAGGGTGCGGATCCGCAGGGTGGCGGGGGCCCGGGGGGAAGGGAGAGGGCCTTGTCTGGCGGGGAGAGCGAAGGGACCGCCACGGGGCGTGCCGTGGTGTGGCACGGGCATGGGCAGCACGGAAGGCGCGGTGGTGCCTGTAGTCCGGGGAGCCATGGCGCCTACCTCTAAGTTGCGGCACGCTACGCTACGTTTGGTGTGAGGTCGGCTGGCACTCTCCTTAATCCACTTACGCTTTGCCGCTCCCTCCCCGGCCATCACCACCACCAGGCTTCGTGTCCGACAGCTTCCCACTGTTCGGGTACCGTCGGCGGAGCTACCTGCTACTGGCCAGCGGAGCGGGTGGGTGGGCCGGGCGGGGAGGGGGAGGGGCAAGAGCCCAGCTAATCTTAGGGAGGACGTAAATAGGCGCGCAAGGGCGCGAGGCCGCGTCCCGATCTTGCCATGGGTGGCTTGTACTGTGTGTTGCGATTTTTACCCGTCATTGTGTCGGCGGGCCCAGAGGATATAGGTCGGAAGGCTTTTACTCGTGGCCCATAAATCGGCCTCCCCCCCTACCTCTCCTCCCTGCGTAACCGTACCCCACACCCTTCCCCCCCCCCGCCGCCCAGCCGCCGGCTCCTGGTTGTACATGGCGGTGTCCCCCGGGGGCCTGGCCACCAGCCTGGCCGCCATCCTGGTGGGCAGCGCGGCGGGGGCGGTCAGCGACGTGGTGGTGGACAGCATGGTGGTGGAGCGGGCACGGGACGAGGACCAGGTAAGGGCGTGAGGCCGTGGACCAGGTCGAGGATTGGCTTGCTCACGCACCTTTCCTGACCTGTCGCGTTCCTGGCAGGACCTTAATATTATGAGGCTCCCCACCTGCCTCCACCCTCCAGGATGGTCCTGTAACTCAACCCCATCCCCCTCACCGCGCCCTTCACATCATCCCCGCCCCCAGGGCGCCGCCGGCTCGCTGCAGTCGCTGTGCTGGGCGGCGTATGCCGTGGGGCAGATCGTCACGGCGGCGCTCAGCGGATCGATGGTGGAGATGCGGGGGCCAAGGTGGGGGGAGCCTGGCATACTGGGGCTGGGGGGGGGGGGCCGGGGGGGAGGTGTTTGGACTGGTGGAAAGCTACAATTTGGACAGGGGATGCCCCTAGAATGCCCCCCTTGTGTTCCGGCCGGGGATGGGCTGCATGCGCCGCTACGTATCGGGCACGGTAAGGTACCTACGTTGCCTTCGTGCAACTGGACGTATGCTATGCCTGTCGCCTCAGTGGGGTCTGTGACGTGCCCCTTTTTCGCCACGGCCGCACAATCCGCACCAGGTTTGTGTTCGGCGTGACCGCCGCCTTCCCGCTGCTCATCGGCCTGGCCTCCCTCATCGTGCACGAGGACCGGGTGGAGGGGCCGCAGCCGGCCGGCGCCATCGCGCCCAGCAGCACCACAACCACCACCTCCGCTGCCACGGCCACGCTGCCGGCGGACGCAGGGGCACCCTCCGGCTCGACTCCCCATTCCCAGCAGCTCGCGCGCCAACAGCCACTTGCGCAGCAGCAACACCAGCAGCCCTCGCTGGCCGGCGCCCTCGGCACCTCCGCTCGGGCCGCCGCGGCGGCCCTCTCCTCGCGCGTGGCGACGCTGTCCGCCTCAGCGGCCGCCGCCCGCGCCGCGGCTTCGGCCCGCGGGTCTGCGGCGTGGGGCGCTGCGGCGGCGCAGGGCGGCGCGCTGTGGGGCGCGCTGTCCGCCCCCGCCATCGCGTGGCCAGTGGCCTTCCTCATGCTGCTCAGCGCAACGCCGGCGGCGGACGACGGTGAGGGAGGGGGGAGTGAGCAGTGTAAACAGGGTGTGCCATGGAGAGGTTGGGGGCGCGCGGGAGGTGAACGAACATGCTGCTGCGGGTCGACCACGGGAAGGAGTGGTGGCGGCAGCACGGTCGGAGTCGGAACAGGAATGGGCTAGTTGGAGTGGTGGAGATCCTGCGACCTGGGTAGTGCGGTTGCCGGCCGGCAACATGCAGCTGATTGCTGCGGGGTGTCGGCCTTCCTGCGGGCTATGCTGACTATGCACCAGACCGCAATTTACACCCCAGGCCTCCTCTCCCCTCTGTGCTGACGTCCTGCCGCCAACCCGTGCCCCCTATGATGACAGCCCCCTTCTGCCCTTGTGTCTCCATCCACCCCATTCCCGCAGCCGTGTTCTACTTCGAGGTTGAGGCGCTGGGCTTCTCGCCCTCCTTCCTGGGCAGCGTGCAGCTGGCCATAGCGGTGGCCTCGCTCATGGGTGGGTGCAGGTCCAGGCGGGGGCCAAGCCGGGAGGACAGGAGACACCTGGGCAGGTGGAGGGCCAGAGCAGCGCAGGAGGCCACCGCGTGGGTTGCTGTAGCGGCCCCGTTTTGCTGGGTGGCTAGAAAGCGAAGCGCAAAGCTCATCACCTTCCTCCGTTGTTTCTTGCTGTGGTCTGACCAGCGTCGCCCACACCCGCATGCCCCCACCCACCCGTCTCTTCCCCCCTGCCTCCAGGCGTGTGGCTGTACAACGCGTACTTCAAGACCGTGCCGCTGCGCTCCTTCCTGCTGTGGGGCAACCTGCTGGGCGCCGCGCTGCAGTGCTCCGACCTGCTGCTGGTGACGCGCCTCAACACGCGGCTGCTGGGGGGGCTGGACGACCACCTGTTCGTGCTGGGCGGCTCCGTGGTCACCTCCGTCATCGCCAACGTGCTGGCCATGCCCACCCTGGTGCTGGCGGCGCGGCTGTGCCCCAAGGGCCTGGAGGTGGGGCGGATGGGGTTTGGGGGGCCGGAGGGCTGCACGGTGGGGCCGGCGACTGGGGACGTTTGGGAGAAGGGCACGGCACGGCAAGGCAGCATAAAGGGTGGCGTCGACACGGTATCCTGTCTGATGGCCCCCTGAACGATGGGCAGTGGGCAGGGGTCGAAACTTCGCTGTCGCGTGGGTGGTCCCTCGCTCAGCCCACAGCAGCACAGAGGCGCAACCATATGGGGTTTGGGCGTGTTGGCGTGGCGCGCTTGCTGCTCTGGTGCATCCCCCCTGAGACGGGTCTCTGCAACTCGTGCACTGGCCCCCGAACGTGGCGAACTGCGTCCTCCCCCCCCCCCCCCCAAGGCCACCATGTTCGCCACCATCATGTCGCTGCTCAACATGGCGGACGGCGTGCGGTACGCGGGGGGCGCGGCGCTCATGGAGGTGAGGGGTAAGGGAAGGGGCAGAAGAAGGTGGCGGGGGGCGGCAACGCATGAAGTGCACACCGGCATTTTGCGCCTGTATACACCTCCCGATACCGCACGTTGTGTGCGTGGGTAACAGTGGGTAACGGAGCTAATGCCATTCCCAACTTCCGATGCGCAGCCTCCCGTGCGTGGGACTGCATCCGTACTTCCGCACACCTGCCTGAGTACCTTCCGCGGGGTGGTTCAGCAAACCTGCAGTTCCTCGTTGCACATCTTTGCAAACCGCACCTGCTTGAAGCCAAGCCCCTCCCCTCCCTCCTCCTCGCAGGCCCTGGGCGTGGGCAGCGGCTCCTACGCCAACCTGCCGCTGCTGGTGGGGCTGTGCAACGCCGCGCTGCTGCTGCCGCTGCCCGTGCTGGCGCTGGTGCCGGGCGACCTGGACTGCGACAGCCTGCTGCAGGGCGGGGAGGCGGCGGGGGGGAGGGCGGGGGCGCAGGGCACGGCGGCAGGCGGGCAGAAAGTGGCGGAAGCTGCTACCAGCGCCGACGGGAGCGCGGAGGCGGGAGGCATGGTGTTTGCGGATCTTGGGCTGGGGGCTGGGGGCGGCGGTGGAGCAGACCCATGGGTCGATGGGGCAGGGGGCCATATGCCGGTGCCGGTGGTCATGGCAGCACGGGCAGAGCAGGTGAGGGTGGGGGCGGTGGGGCCGCTGCCGGCACCTGCCCAGCCGCTTGGCGGGCCGCTGGTGGGTGCCGGGGGGCAGGGCCACGAGCGGGGACGCCTGGCGCAGCAGCAGCAGCGGCCGCTCCTTACAGGCCCGCAGCCGCCTCCCGCGCTGCTGCCTGCCTGCAGCTCCGCCAGCGGGGCAGCGCCGCAGCCCAGCGCTGCCGTCGCCGCAACCGCTGTGGGTTCGGCCGCTGCCACCCCGAGGGGGAGTCGCACGGCGGGGGGCACGGCGGTCCCCATGCCTGGCCCCCTGGGGGACGACGACAGGGTGGACGAGGGCGCGGACGGAGGCGCAGGAGAGGCCCTGGCGGCGCTGGGGGTGCCGCCGGCGGCGCCGTCGGGCAGCCGCCATTCGGCTGCGGCGGCGGCGCTGCTGGGCGGTCTGCAGGCCTTCCCGTCGGAGCTGCGGCGGGGGGCGGTGCGCGGGCCGCGGCGGGTGCTGCCGGGCTCGGAGCTGGACTGGGCGGGCGGGGGCGCGGGCGGGCAGCGGCCAGGGGGCGATGAGGGGGGCTGGGGGCTGTCGGAGTGAGCGGCGGAAAGCCGCGGACTCACCGGCGAAGTGAATGGGAAGGATTGGAAGGGTGGGACTGCAGATGGAAAGGTAGCAGGGCGGGGGCCTGATGAAAGGGAAAGAGTTGCTGTGTCAGGCCACTCGAGTGATTATCGCATTGTAAGAATTGTACAGGATGTTGATTATCTATCGTACAATTGTGTTCAGTGGCCATGGTCGTGAGCTTACCCGCACTGTAACATAAGCGCCAATGTGCTGCCATGCATGGGGAAAGCATGCACTCTGCGTTGGCGTTGCTGGCATCATGTCCCTTACGTTTGTGGTGTGTTAGGGTTGAAGGTTGATCGAGCGCCAATGAGCGACCTGACTGTTGACCAGCGTTGGCTGTACGATGTGTTACTGGGACTCTGGTGGGCACTGCAGCATGAAGTGGCCTACACAAGAGGGTGGCAGAGACGGCAAGCGGCTATACCTAGAGCCCTTGCCTCCTGCCTCCTACGCACCGCATAACGTTCATGCGCAGACGTGTATTGATTCCGGTGCGTGACGACCTGCTGACTCCGTGTGAGTTTGGACCGCGTGGCCGTGTGTTGTGCTGTCGGGCGCAGGCAAGCACACGCATGGAGACTACCGTAGTGGTGCGGGTCACAGGCTGGCCCTGCCCTGTCTTACGGGACGGGCAGTGGCGGTGACTTGAGAACAAGTGCGCAGCTTGCTGAGGCTGGTCGAAGACACGGGTGGGGCCTGCGGGGCTGCGTGGCGGGCGGTGGACGTGTGGATATGTGGCTTACGGCCTGTGACGGGGCATGACCCGCGATTGCAAACCCTTGGCAGGACCATGCGCAGCGCACAGCGCCTCGACACGTGACCAACTGCTAGCGGAGAGCTGACATGTACTGTATACGTCTTGGTTGCTTTGTGGGCAGGGCAGCTGTGAGCGGAACTGAATGCGGGCAGGACCTGCACGTAAGTTCATGTGGTGGCTCGTGGCTAGCCTGCAAGTTGGGGCTAATTGCATAATGGTGAAAGGGCACCGGCTAAGGCGTAGCCTACTTTGGGCTACTGCGCCCCATCGCTTGCAGGATACCGCATGGCAAGTGTAAGGGCAGGTTCACGTCAGCTGGCCAAGATACAGGAGGCGGGTTGCGTGGTCGCATGTGCTTATATTGCAAGCTCTGGGCACTTAAGCTCCACTTCCGGTCGGGTTCATGGCGTTGTAATATGACTTCAGTGAAGAGGCGTACCTTTAGGGTAGACCACTGGCACAGGTAACCCAGCTGGGTTGACCCTGACTGGTCTGTCAACCTGCCGGCGTTCGCTCGGAGTGTCGGACCACACAGGGCTCGACCTTCGAGCAGCAACACTCAGTTACAAAAGCTTTGACGTTTCATAAAACGAGCTGTTGCCAAGGGTAGACGACCTACCCTAACCTCCTACACTGTCGTAGAGAGTGCCTCGCAGCGTACAGTCGGCTTCACAGCGATTGTTTGACACTGGACGAGGTAATTGCTTCTTAAGCTTCATGCTGCACTGCGTGGCTGAGTAGCCGTGCTTGCAAAAGGGCGCTCGTTCGTGGCGTACGGTGGTCGACAGTGCGCAACATAGCTCCCCCTGCAAAGACTTATCAAACTTTTTTCAGAATCCTGAGGCAACATTATCAACCCTGATAGCTCCAGCGAAGCTCGGGGACTAAGAATGCTCCTTTCGTCAGCTGAACCCACCCTCTCGCCTCACCCAAACGAGCACGGGAACTAGCTACACCCCTTATCAGCTGTCTACGTGCTCTACGGCGAGTTGGTCTACTGGCCACGGAAGGGCGTGAGCGATACTGTGCCACAGTCAAGGGCCAGCTGCGACAATGTTCCCGTCGAAGGCTACACGCCACTGCCATATGAGACCCACTATAACTTATCACACAATAATTTCACCTAGAGTCAATTTCGGCTCTCCTGGAGTACCTCGTGGATGGCAAAGGCAAGGGCGTCGCACTGTTCAATGTGCATGCGCCAGCGCAGGAAGTAAGTGGACGGGTCACATGTGCGCATTCACGTTTCTTGAAATCTGAGACCTGGAAAGCGCCTTCCAGTACGCCTGCGACTGCCTGGCAGTTTTTGTCTTGACTAGGGCCCACCTGTCGTTCCATGTTCGCATAGGCGATGTGCGAAAGTTACCGACATGCCTTCGCGCAGGAACACACTACACTGTCCTTGGTTTGCGGGATTCAGCCTCGCGGCAGGACATCAAGGATGCATTTCGGCGCCTGGCCATGGTGTGGCACCCAGACAAGTGCACGGTGGGTGCTGAGGACCAGCGGACCTGCCGAGGACGTTCCTTCATCATTCACGGCCACCAAGTTGACCATCGACCTGCAATCCTGTAGCATACTATACAGCATGCAGCCGCACTGAGCGCGCTTCCTGACCCACCCTCGCTGCTGTTCCTTCCACCCACAGCAACCAGGTGCAAAGGAGATGTTCCTCGAGCTCAAGCAGGTAAGCACCCCGTGCCACTGATGCCGCAACGCCATCCATGAATACGAATTATGTACGATGCAGATTCCCACTACGTTCTCCTGTCTTTGTGACGGCACCGCCCCAGATTTCTGGCGTTCCAGCGCCCCAGCGCTAGCCACCACCACCATTACCCCAGATCCCCAGTTATCTCCTTATGCTGCAGGCGTACGACACCTTGTCTGACGGCACGTCACGGCAGCAGTACGACCTGCAGCTGCTCCAGGCGAGGAGCGTGCACGCCGCCCCTGCTGCGGGCTCCTCAGCCGCGGGCGGCCGGGCGCCGGTCGACTGGGCCAAAGCCCGTGCGGCCGCCGGGGTGCGCAGCGGCAGCAGCACGAGCAGCAGCGCACGCCGTACGGGCTCGGTGCCCCGCACCTTCAGCCCCAGGACCGCCAGCACAACCGGCAGCGGCGGCAGCGGAGGGTGGGGTGCGGCCAGTGCTGCACCGCCGCCCCCTGCCCAGGGCTGGACCCACAGCGCGGGCGGCCCCGCCGGCATCCCGCCCCGGCCGCCTACGCCCAGGGCCGCAGCAGGCGACGACTTCGAGACGTTCACCCGCGTCGGCAGCGCTGCAGCGTCCAGCGGCGCCACCAGCTACACCCGGGCGCCTAGCGGTGTCGCCGGCACCAGCTACCGCAGCATCTTCGGCGGCCGGGCCTCTGCAGCACAGCCCTACCACTCGGGCGCCTACACGACCCCGGCAACCCTAGGCGCCGCCCCGTTCGCCGCCCGCGCCGCCCGCGCCGGCAGCCGGGCGCAGTCCACGCGGAGCACCTCCCCCAGGGCCGGTGAGCAGGGCAGGCAGAGCGGGGTGTGCAGGTGGCCCGGCGTGTGGTCCACCTGCTCAGCAACGCACGGGGTCCGTTGGAAACCTCTCTTGCACACACAAAAATTATCACAAAATTCACTCTTGCGCACACCAGATCCAGGCGCCTAGAGCTGAAGTGGCTCTGTTCCGTGCCGTGGTGATGCCAAAGAGCACTCTACGCTCAGACCCGGAGCATTCGCCACCCGCGCCCGCGCTCCCCCAGGCTCCTCCTCGCCCCGGGGCGCCCGTAGCGTGCCCCCGCCCCTAACCGCGGCACAGCGATGGCACGCCGACTACGCGCACACTGGGGACGACTTTGCGGCCGCCACAGCGGGCGGGCACAGCAGCGGCCGGACCCACGTGCCCTCCGCCGCGCAGCAGCCGGGCACAATCGGCTACCATGCGCTCAACCGGGCGGCCAGCTACCTGGAGACGAGTACAAGCGCCAGTGCTACTGGCTTCGGAGCTACTGACACAGCGGTAGCAAGGGGCAGCGGCGGTGGAGGCGGCAGCAGCAGGTTCTGCAGCTTCGCCGGCCCGGCGGGGGGCAGTGCGGCGGGGCCCGGGGCCAGCTTCTCCCACTCCGCGAGCCGCTTCTTTGACAGCGTGATGAACGGAGGCGGGGACGGGGCGTACACACCGGCGGCGGCAGCGCCGGCGGCGGCGGCAGCTGAGACGCCGTCTGCGTAGGGGTGCGCGTGCCTTTGCGTGCCTGGCCTTGCGCCCCAGGACTCCGGCGCGCGGTGTTACGAGCGCCCACGGGCCAAGGCTGGCTGGCAGACGAAGGGGCAGGGCGGGGTGGGGCGTGACGGGCGGTGAGCTGGCTTGGCGGCCCCGTCCCGCCTGCAAGCGCCGCATGGGTGTTACAATTAGCAGGGACAGCAACTGCCTGAGGCAATGGATCGCACGCCGGGCGGACGTCCTCCACACTTTCGCAAAATGCACTTGACCTCAAAAGAATCGTTGTGCTGCTAGCTTACGGGAGTCCGTCAGCAGTACGGGCATGCTGCACGAGAGGATCGTGATAAGCCTTATTTGTTGGCACTGCTCGTTAGATTTATCCTTGTCCTGGGCATCTGCAACGCATGCGCATGGCAGAACGCGCACTTGTGACTGGACACGTGCCCACACGTACCACACGCATGGGGTGTGACCACCACAAAACTGCCCCCTAGCTTTCATGTCAGTTGGCACTACTGAGGCACCGCTAGTATATCGCTTTATTGATAACTGCACACATGCTGTGTGGATGGAAGCTTGGACTGCTATCTCTTTGAGCCGTTTGTCGGGCCATGGCACCCTGACGTGCACCCGTGGTTTTGCTTGGGGCGCCCCGCGGCGCTCTTCCACCTCTGGTGCTTGGCTCACCCTGGCGCACCTCATCCGAAGGGCACATACCCCTGGAAAATGACCTTGGGTGTGGTGCGGTATTTTTGAGACCAGTAATATTTCTACCTTATGCTCAAGTTGACCTCTGACCATGCTGTAGGAGGCCTGCGCCGGTGCCCTTGCACTCATCCATGCAGAGGCATTTGATTTTTATTCTGGGCACCGCTGCTTGACGCCCAATATCCATCACGGCGCTGATGTTGGAGAGCTGGGCCTTGTCTTGCACAGCCAACGTACGGTATTCTTACGTGATACAAAGGCGTGTTGAGGATAAAAAGGCTTGGTTGAAGGCTGGCTGGCTGGCTGCGTTGCACAACGCGAACATGTGGACGTCCGCTGAACGGGGCACACCCTGGGTGGCTAACGGCACCACTGCCAGTGCTGCACCGCCTGGCGGGTGCCGCCATCCTGGCCATCGCACGCTGGGTACGGTAACCTGCGGTAACTCATCATCGGGTGTGACAATGTCGTGGTGCACGGAGTGCATTTAACCGTCAGGACCACATTAGCGCCTCGGGGGAGGTTCCTCCTGTGTCATGCTGTACTACTCTAGTATGACCTCCAGATGAAGGCCTCTTTCTGCCCAATGGTTTACAGGCAAGGCGGCAACGGTTCATGCTGTTTCTGTTCTTGCTGTATCCTGTAACAAAATGTACTCAAGTGGTCGTGGAACTGCAGACTGTATGTTTGCCGTACAGAGACGAGCTGAGGTCACTGTCCTCCAACAGGTGGACCGTATTGGTATCAGGTCAGGGTCAAGGGCGAAAACGTTCCAGGTCGAGATTTGGCGTTCCTCCTCTGTAGCCGTGTCTGCTTAACATCAAAGGCAGCAATCTATAAACCCCTGCTGGAAACCACTTGAGGAGCGGGTCAGTAGGTCAGCCAGCGTTACACGGCGTAGGTTCTCCCTCCCATGTACGAGCCGGGAACCTCATACAACGTGGCTCTACAGCAGGTTTTTGTGGAAGCGTTGCATGTACAAATCCATCAGATGCAACAACATTGCGGTTAATGTGCAATTGTGGTGGGAAGGCGCAGGTGGAGGTCTCGGGGCGCTACGTGCGCTGCTGGCAGGGCAAGGGCCGCTCGGACTGGAACGTGGTGGTGGAGGTCGCACCCTCCCAGCGTGAAGCGTTCTTTCGGGCTGCTGCTTTCCTGCGGCAGCAGGTCGGGGTTGTGGTGGGTCCGTGCCTGACCGCGCTGGGCTGCGCACTCCGCAAGGAGCGGCAGACCGTGTTCAACTCGCTGCTGCAGCAGGGCCTGAAGCCCCGCTGGCGGAAGGGGGTTGAGATTGAGTTCTTTTCTGCAGGCGGCTGGATACAGCACGACTTTGAGTACTTTGGTGGCTGATCGTTGACTAGGTTGACGCGTGGGGAGGCTTAGGTGGTACACAACAACACTATTCCTTTGGC
>VFQN01003008.1_pt1 | contig 24969 bp, 39 predicted proteins | sample 3512371 | NCBI WGS metagenome assembly VFQN01 (sample SAMN10412370, study PRJNA504923) | tailings metagenome | isolation source: Replicate 2 from Balatoc abandoned mine | place: Philippines: Itogon, Benguet | collected 2017-08-28 | reverse complement strand
CCCGGTAGTCGTTAGGGTTTTAAAGTGGTTTTAAGGCTGTCTTTGGTTGGTAGGGACATGTCCCCTTGCCGGTCAGGCCACGGCATGTATGCCCATTGCATATACATGCGTGGACACGGCTCGGCGCCTATCCCCCTCCTGGCCGGGCCTGATTGCCGTAAACCTGGCTATCAATGCCCAACTGCCGTGCCTATCCGCTACAAACGGCACCTGCAGCACCGACGAACGGCGGGCTTACCTTTGCCACTTTCCAAAAGCTCCTAACCATGTCGGCGACCCTGTCCTCTTGTTCACCGGAACGGATACTCCCGTCCCGCAGTTTGTCTTCCAGCTCAAGCAGCTCCTTGTGTAGGGGCGGCAGGAGGGCAAAGCGCTGGAGCCGGTCAGCTGGCTCTGACCACGGACCTCCTGTCTCCACGCTGTCGCCGTCCAACAGCACATCAGATAAGCTCGCTTGTGGCTGAGAATGGGTAGTATCTATGTCCACGGCAGAGCTGCTGCCTACATGCTGACTTGGTATGGCGTCCGGATGTGCTGGGCCTCCCGAGGGGTGCGCCGCGGAGGCGACAGACAGGTGGCGCCCGCTGCTGACGAGGCCACTGCCACGGCCATCCCTGACGCCGTGCAGTGATGTGAGGCCGCGGCTTCGTCGTCCGGAGGTATGAGGCTTGCCGTGTGCAGCTTGCCTCACCGCTAAGATGGCGTGATGCGCGATGGCGTTCGCAGATTCGCGAGCATGCGCTGAAGGGCCAAGCGCAGGACACCGTATGGCGCCTCTATGCATTATCCAGCCCATGTTTAAGATGCTTACTTGCTTCGCTAGCGGGTCAGCGCGCGGCTTCCAGCTTGCATTGGTGTCACAGAACAAGGTGAAATGAGGCAGGGTTCGCAGGGCCCGTCGACTGAACCCAACACGTTGCGACAGGGGTGGATTTATAGAGATCTACTCGAGTATATTACTGACCACCAACGCATGCGTGAATGCGGTTGTCGGCTGAGGGAGACACCCAAGCCGTACTTGTGTAGTAGGTGTCTGGTCTTCGTTCACTTGGTTGCCGCTACGCGCATTTGCCCCCGCAAGTAGCCATAACCGGGTGGTGTTCATCAGCTGTAGTGGGACGGCGACAAGTACACATCGCAAGGGAATTGTGGGACGCAGACACGTGCCTGCAGGTCAGGGGAGAGCCAGATGTGGTGAGCCAGGTGCAGTAAACACACACCTATCTACTGAGTGGGGAGTGGCCGAGTGGGGAGTGGCCGAGTGGGCGGCTGGCTAGCGGTGTGTCACACATGGGATGCAGCTAAACTGCTTTTTACTTAAAGTACCGTACTTTTGGGCATGCTGAACTCACCAGGGGATGGCACCAGGGGATGGCACCCTGATGGCACGCTGTGTGCAGGTTTGGCCCCCGAGCGCTGGCAGCTAACGCTGGTGTTGTTGGTGTACCAGATTTGTACCTCATGCAGCTGGCGGCGACCGGGCAGGATTGTAACATGGGGCCAAGATGGGCCACGCACTTGCAGGATGTTCAAGGTGAAGCTGATCCAGACGGATTGGGAAATGAGCTGGATACGGTAGCAGCGTCCGGTAATGGGTGGGGTCAGGGGACCTGGTGCGCTGGTGGGAGTGAAACAGTGAGCTGTAGCCAGGTGGCATGTCTCGACCCGTGTACGAGCCATTGGTTCCAGAGTCATCGCAAAGAAGACAACACATTTCACCGGATACACTGCAACTCAGTGTCCAGCCGATTAACGCAGGACCAGGGAATATGCGAGGCCATCTTGGGGACCGAAGGGAACCGTTCTCATGTCAGGAAGCGCGTCTACGGTATGCCCAGAAGTGTGTGCGCGCCACCTGGGTGCTAAGTCACGCTGCGAATAGTTGTCCAATTGAGTATCTTGCGTATTCATCACAGCTTGGCAATGGCGGCTAATGTCAAATCAGCTGCTACTTGTCATGCTTCCCTCGGCACAAGGTGCCCCTCCAAGTCCTGCCCCCTACCGGTACGGTCTACGGTCTACGGTGTAGAAAGGTTATTTGGAACACACCGCGGAAGCGCATGTACTTTGCCAAGCTGTCACGTGCCACTCAGTCCCGGGACAGCCGTACGTACGGGACGGCGTAGGGTGTGCGGTAACACCAACAGCCATACAGGACAAAAGGCCATACCGCAGTAGAGTCCTGTCAGCAGGTCAGAGCCTGTCAGACGGAAAGCTACCTCGCTCCCAGCTCACAAAGATCAAGGCGCCGGCCTTGGCACACTAACCTACACATCCAGGCTGAACCACCAAGCGCGGCCCTGTCCTCAGCACGACGTCGCTCATGCTCCAGTCCTCCACACACCGGTACGGAGGGCGCGCACCCCTTCTCGCTCCTCCTCCCGCTTCCGCCCTGGCCGCTGCATCTGCCCGGCACCCGCTCCCATTCCCGCTCCTGCTGCCTATCCCGTGCCTCCCGCTTGCGCCCCGGCCGCTGCTCCTGCCCTGCGCCTGCGCTGCCCGGCTCGCACTCCCGCTCAGCTGCCGCAATATGAGCCACTGTACAGCGTAGGCCGTGGCCCTCCTCCCCATTTCCGCCCTGGCCGCTCCGCCTGCCTGGCCCGGCTGCCCCTCTCCCGCCTCCGCCCTGGCGCTGCACCTGCCCGGCACTGCTCCTGCTGCCTATCCCGCGCCTCCCGCTTCCGCCCTGGCCGCTGCACCTGCCCGGCACCCGCTCCCACTTCATGTCTGGGCCATTCCTTCACGGCCTGGACCAGAACGATTACGCTCGTGTCCTGAACACACCGGGAAGGGTTGCTGCAAGTTGCTGTTGCGGTCATGTGCACTCCCGCTCCTTTCGCTTGCGCCCCGGCCGCTGCTCCTGCCCTGCGCCTGCGCTGCCCCGCGTCCCCTCCCCAGCTCGTTCTCCCGCTTAGCTGCCGCTCAGCCGCCGTGGTAGGCGCCCCCGCCCTGGCCGCTGCTGCAGCCCAGTGCCTGCCCCGCCCGGCACACAAGCCCGCTCACACTCCTGCTCAGCTGCCGCGGCAGGTGCTTACGCCTGGCCGCTATGCTCCTGCCCTGCACCTGCACTTACACGGCCCGGCTCCCAATGCCTTAATGCTCAGCTGCTGCGGTAGGTGCCAATGTAAGGGGTCTCTGCATGGACAGCACGCGCCTCCTCTCCCTTCCCGCTGCACCTGCGCAGCCCAGCCGCCGCTCCCGCTCCCCCTTCCGCTGCCGCTCACGGTTTCTCGCGATTTACGCGCACCCCTGCCGCTTCCGAACGCTCCTCCGGCTCCCGCTGATCCTGCCCTGCGCCTGCCCTGCCCGGGTTGCCGCCCAGGTGCCTGGATAGGTGCCAACGGACAGCACCTTCTACCCCTTCCCGTCCTGGCCGCTGCGCCCGCCCTGCCCGGCTCCCCTTGTTGCTCAGCTGCCGCAATGGGTGGCCAGTGTTTGACTGCCCACGTACCCCTGCCCTGCGCCAGCCTGGCTCCCCGCCTGCTCAGCTGCCACGATAAGTGTTCCAGTGCTGGCCGCAACTCCTGTCCTGCCGCGCCCCCTCCCCCTCCATCTCAGCTGCCGCGGTAGGTGGAGAAGCCGTAGGGACTGAGCAGCAGCGGGCTGCGGAGGGGTGAATAGATAGCAGCATGGGGCAACAGAGTCACCATGGGTTAGCAGGGGGCATAGCTGGCGGTGGCAAAGGGGCAAGGCCCCAGGGCTGAGGTAGAGCTCGAACAGAGCTGCAAACAGCATGTGGCAAGTGGTAAGCTGGCGGAGATATTCAGCATAAAAGCTCGTTGTGCACAGTGCCCAGAGCAACAGCGATCAGGCCACAACAGCCCTAACTTCTTGGCCCCTGCCAGCAACCCGCGCCCGGCCCGGAACGCACGTGCCAAGTGCGGCAGTGCACAGGCACCGTGTCATGTCGCTACTAGTGCCTTGGTTCAGATGTGATTCCACGCCCCACGCCGCACTACCACACACCCCTGCCCGCCATCCGTGACACCCGAACCCCCACTCCACTCCAGGATCTTCGTACGCCCCACATTCACGTCACGCGCCACCCGATCCACACGTGGTAGTGCTCCGTAACACCCTGACATCCATTCCAGCTTTTCTACACGCCCCACATCCAAAACATGCTCCACCCAACCCACATGTGGTAGTGCTCCGACGCCTTGTCCGGCGTGATGTTGAACTCCACCACCACCTCGGGGTAGAACGGGACGTTGTCGTAGAAGGCGGGGTGCGCGGCCTTGCAAGCCGCCAGGTAGGCTGCAGTGTCGAAGAACATGCGATAGCGGCCGGGAAGCACGTGCGTCGCGGGGGCCAACAGATTGCCCACGCGGCCATCCTCGTTGGTCGCGCCCTCGCCCACGGTCTCCCATACCCCGCTCTGCTCGTCCAGCTTGTAAAGCGCCAGCGGCAGCCCGTGAGCGGGCTTGCCGGTGGTAGTGTCTAGGACGTGGGTTGTGATGGGGGCGCGGTCTGGCGGGTGCGGGGGTGCGCTGACAGAGCGCAGATGCGCAAGCACCTGCTCCATCCGCCGCTGGGTGCGCGCGAGCAGCGGGTCCGCTGGCCCGCCAAAGAAGTTTGACAGGCGTAGCTCGGTGATTTTCATCTGCTCGTTCGCGGCGGTCTGCAGCTCCTCGTGGGGCATGCGGTTGAAGCGCCTTTTAAGCGTGGCGAGGATTTCGGGCGAGGACTTGCCCTTCGCGAATATGATGAAGATGAAGCCGAATTTGTCGAAGTATCGCTGGTTCCACTCAAGTAGCTCTTGGTGCAGGTCTGCGCTGAGGCTCTCGCTCGCAGCGGCCTGCTCCGATTTGCTGAACTCTGCGAACGCCGCTGGCTTGCCGTCCATGCCGCGCTTGTCCCCAATCTTGGGATGCGCAGCGAGGGCCTCCAGCCATCCCGGCACGCCTGTAGAGGTCCACCATATGTGACGTGCTGTCGCGAGAAGCGCATCCAAGTCAGCGTAGGGGCCTTGCGATGCTAGTTGCTGTGCAAAGCGCACAGATGCGCAGCAGCTATGTGCCTGCTCATACGTAATTGCAAGGGCCATTGGTCGCTCAACTGGAAAAAAGCGTAGTGATCAAGGTCAGGTGGGACCCAGGTGATAAACGCCCTCAAACCGAAAGGGGCAATGCAAGCTCTTGGCTCAGGCAACGTACACTGATTTCTAGTACTCTGCGTCGAGTATTTATGATCAAGCGCCAATCCCCAAGAATTACGCACGGGGCTCGTAGCCCCTGCTCGTAGCACTAGTACGGCGCCTGCCCTTACCTGACTTACCGGTACGTGCCTGTACTGCGGCCCAACTGGACAAGTGGCCTGCCTCTGCTCCCTGGCAGCGCACGCCGTGTGACTACATTTGCCGGGGCGAGCGCCCACACCGTGGCAGCGGGGAGTTAGCACACGTGGGTCATGGTGAATGCTGCGTCCAGAACCAGGGGAGCTCCCCTGAAGGGAACTGGCTGCTCGTGGCGCGCTGGCTGAGGCTTGCGCTGGTCCAAGGGAGTTCCAATGCTTTTAATTGCTCGTGTTGCTGCGGCACGAAGCCAGATCCATCCCTAGCCGCACCTAACACCGTTCCTGCATTGGAAGCTGCCGGCCTGTGCCGGCCCTCGGGTCACATCCTACAGATGTGCGATGGCATAGAAACAGCCATCCGAATGACTCACTTATACATCGATATGTAAAGCAACATGGCATATGAGTGCGGGAGTTGGAGCTTATGTGAGCTGGCGTAACTAGCCGCGCAACACCCTCTTATCTAACATGTGCGCAGCGTCACCGAGCCATCAAGCACTGTTGTAACAAGGATTCTAGATAGATATGACCTGTGACAAGAACGTGCAAGGCCTACGCTAGTCAACGCAGCCGGTCTGCCTCGTCGCGAATGCGGTTACCTGCCACAAACTGCAAGAGATGATGTAGCGCATTATACGCGAGGAATCGTACAAGGATGCATGTGGTGGAAACTCTCGTTGCGCTCGTCGAGCTTTCGCTCACGGTGCGGCCAACGCCGGTGTCTCTCGCTTTTCAGCTGGTGCTCCAAGCGACTGGTGAGTAACACGCAAACTGTGCGTCAGCAAAAGGAAGAAAATACGACGTGGCCGTCGGCCTAGATGCCAGGGCCCGCCTTGCAACCCCCAGTTCAAGCTGGTGCCACTGGTGGCATTGTTCCTCCTCCGCCTCTCCGTTTTCGACGCTGCCTGTCCCTTCATCTATCCCTCCCGTGCAATTCAGCAGCACAGAACGCCGTGTCAGCTTGTCAGGCCGCTGCACACGCATTGTACGCACAGCAAGCCCTTCTCAACATTTCCTGCCCTCCACAGGCGCTTCCCGCGACACCTCCCGCAGCGCCGTTGCCGACGTCCTGGCCGAGCCCGCAGCGGCCTCCATCGTCCAGCGTTTTGCATGCATACCACAGGTGCTACGTGGGACGGGGGGGCATGGGTTCAGGACTGCCTTGCCTGGACTGGGCCAACCGGGGGTTGCGGATGGGACATCTTCGCCCCGACCCACATGGGCTGCAAGGCGCGCGTAGGGAGGAGGAGTACGGTAGACACTGGTGATGCTGGAGACACACCTGTGCACATACACAGCCTGCTGCAGGAGGGGAACGTGTTGTTGGACCATGGGGCTTGGGATGTGTACGGGTTGTGATCCCGGCAGTTGAGGGCCCAGTGGCACCCGGCAAGGCACCGCACGCCCCGCACCGCCCTGCTGCGTATGTAGACCCTATCCCGCCGCACCGTGGCATGCCTGCATGAGGCCTTTACTATGAGACCTTGGCATCGTGCCCTGTGTGTCTAGCTGCAGGGAGCGACCGCGGAGGCGCTGCTGGCAGGGCTTAGCTCTCCTGGACACAACGTGTCACCTCGACTTCAGTCTCTTCCCCATACATGTTGCCCATTACACGTGTCTTGTGTGTCCCTATAAACGCCAGGGCGTGACCGCGGAGGCGCTGCTATCGGAGCAAAGCTCCTGGGCCTGGGCAGCCGGGGCCGGAATAACGCACCACCTCCTGTACGAATTCTCTCACTCTGCTGACACACACCACCATGTGACTTCAACCTGTTGTAAACCTCCAAGTTGTAAACCTCCTCGTGTGGCCCGCTGCAGGGCGTACGTAAGTGCGGATGCTTGATCTTGGCCTTCAACCACCGCCCCGTGTGCCCCGCATCCTTTTTAATCAGGGCGTAACCGCGGAGGCGTTGCTGGCGGAGCTGAGCTCCTGGGCCTGGGCAGCGGGGGCCGGCGGTGGTGGCGGCGGGGGAGGGCCAGGGGAGCCCCGCGCGGGCACCGGCTTCGGCATGGGGCGGGTGGTGCCGCTGGATGCATTGGTGGGTGATTCGGGGAGCCTGAAGGGCGCCTGAGTGCTTGCAAAGCGGTATACAAGTCGACTCGGATTGCTTAAGTTTGAATGCACATGCAGCACGCATGTACAGTGTTGGGCCGGGTGGTGTCGCAGGACTGGCACTAGTGGGTGTGGCGTAGGGGATGGGAAGGCGTGGATGAAGGGAACATCCAATGCACGGAGGAGGGGTATGATTGCAGTTTGGTGGTATCGCAAAGCAATTTCCTGGTTTTATGCTGCGCGCTGCAGGTTGCGTTCGTGGCGGTGGTGGGCAACGGGTCACTGGAGGAGCGCACCAGGGCGGCGTTCTGGACCCTGGACAGGTGGGGGTCTGGGGCTGGGGGGTATCCGCAGCGGTGAAGGGGTGTGGGTGTGGAGGAGCGGGACCGGAGGGGGTCGCTGGAGGAGCCCGCCGGAACGGCATTCGGGACCCTCGACAGGTGGGGATTTGGGGGTCCTGGTCCGGCGGGGGTGACGGCAAAGGGTTGAATTCACAAAACGAAGGCATGTCGGGACTCGGGGCTGCTGCGCCTGGCGTCTCCGGTGCTCTGGTGGTCAAGCTGCTTTGGAATAGCTCGCACCGTTCATCTCGCTGCTCGCAACCCGCGAACTTTTGCAGGGACGGCGCGGCCTACCTGCTGCTGCAGGATGAGCTGTTGCGCTGACGTCCTGGCCGTCAAGATACGATTATTTTCTCCTCACCCCTTGCTTTCCACTCGCATACTGTGGCCGCCGCAGGGACGGTGCAGGCTACCTGCTTCAGGACCAGCTGCTGCGGCTCACGCAGCTGCTGGTGGCGGTGGCGGCGGCCGGACGCCTGCTGCTGGGCCTGCCCGCGCTGGCCCCAGAGTCGCAGCAGCCTGCAGCCACTGCCGCCGCGATGTCCCCCATGGACGGGGCGGTGGCAGGAGGCATGCCGTCGCCCTCCGCAGGCGGCAGCGGAGGGCCCCGTAGCCACGGGGCTCAGGGCCCCGTGCATGACGCCAGCCGGGGGCTGCTTGAGGAGGCGCTGCTTCGGGCCTTCAGGGAGCACGCGGTGCATGACCCCAGCGGCGTGGCGCCGCCGCGGCTCACAGGTGGGGGAGACAGACTCGGCTCCGTCTGCTACCGTAACTTGCTGCTGAAGGTCTAGCTGTCGCACCTACGGTACAGGTAGGGTTGTGGAGCCTTCCCGGGTCGGGGACTCAGCCGCTGTGCCGCTAGTCGCTCTGCGACTGCCCGACAACGGCAAGGGTAGACAGCGTCGTAGGGGCGTAACCCAGCTTTACTCATCTTTGCTTACGATTGCTCTGCCTTCTGCCGCTTGCGCAGCCGAGCGCTGGCAGGTGGGGGAGACAGACTCGGTCGGCTCCGTCTGATACCGTCTGCTACCGCGACTTGCTGCTGAAGGTCTAGCTGTCGCACCTGCGGCACGCATGCCATAATACACATCTGTTGTTTGCCCGTATGCGTGTGGCGCCACCCCGCCCCCATGGCACCGTTCGCTTTTTGGAAACCCTTGCCCCGCTGCCGCCTTGCCTCTATGCCCCCCTGCGCAGCCGAGCGGCTGGCGCTGGTGGTCCAATCCGCCGCCGCCCACATCACCCTGGCCGTGGTGCAGAAGGCCACCTCCGCCCCTTACTCCTACGCCCAGCACCTACCACCCCACACACACGCACACCCACACGCACAGTTAGACACCCCGCTGCCCAGCGCCGGACCCAGCGGCAGCTCCTTGCGCGCTACCCTCAGCCAGGGTCAGGGACAGGCGCATGGGCAAGGTCAGGGACAGACCTCGCTTCAGGCCGGAAGCTACCACCGCCACACGCGGAACCTGAGCAGCAGCAGCCAAGTGACTGGCGGCGGCGGCGGCGGCGGCGGTGGTGGTGTGGGATTCCCGTCCTCGCTAGCGCACAGCCGCAGCAACAGCCACGGCCACGGGCATGGGCAAGGTCCTCCGTACGGCGGTGTGTTTGCGGCAGGAGGGCAGCAGCAGCGCCAGTTCCTACAGCGGCCCAGTGGCGGGAGTGGGCCCAGCCAGGGAGGGATGTCGTACAGCCGGTCGCCATCTGTGGACCTCATGCAGCTGCAGTTGCAGCAGCAGCAACAGCAGGCGCGGGGCCCGTCCGAGGGCGGGGCGGGACCGTTTGGGGGCACGATGGGGGCCGCGGGCTACACCGGGGCCGGCGGGCCGGCGGCTGGTACCAACGCTTCGCCATTTGTGCAGGTACGTAGCAACCACCCGAGCGGGTCTAGCAGTCCTGTGAACTTGCTACCTGTGTCATAGCGGCGGTGCATGTGACTGCTCTGTCCACAGCACTAGCAGCCGCCGCAAGTCCAACTGCCTTGCGATCGCGCTCGTAGCGATTAAAAACAGTCCAGTGCCAGCCCATCCAGTAGGCTACTTGCACGCCCTTTTCAATGTCTACAGCGAGCTTGACCACGGCCCCCGGTCGTGCGCCCCCGCAGGCCCCCCCGCTGGCCGCAGCTGCGGCCCTCGGGTCCCGCAGCCGCCAGGGCTCCACGGAGCTGTCACCACACGTGGGCATCACGCTGGCGCCTGCAGGGCCCTCCCTGGGGCCGCTAGCGGCAGCCGCAGGGACACTGGCAGCCTCTGGGCCTTCCACCTTTACCGGCGGGGGCTCAGCAGGCGTGGTGCCCACCCGCCAGTCCATATCGCTCGGCGGGGCTGCGCCCCTGCAGCAGCAGCAGGGGCCACCCGACGGGCAGGGGCAGTTCCAGGGGCAGGCGTCTGGCAGCCGCAGCTTCGGGTTTTGGTCAGCCACCGCCAGCGTAGGCGGCGCGCTGTACGGCCTTGCCGTACGATCTGCGGCGTACCTGTCAACCACCTCCCAGCTCCAGCCCAGATCCCAACCGACCCAACTAACCCAGCTCCAGCCGCCGTTGGGCCCCGTGCTGCCGCCCCAAGGCCAGCCCTCGGACCTCACTGCCGCATGGGACCCGGAGGCCGGGCCCCTGGACAGCCGCGATTACACAGCTCGCAGGCAGCTGGCAACCCAATTTGCTGCAAGCCAGGCACCCGGGCTGCCGCCGCCACCGCCGGCGGCAGCGGCGGCAATACCGCCCGCGGGTTCCCGACAGCTCCTCGACCGCGTTTCCGAGCACCCAGCCGACGCCTTCACCACCACCTCGCCATCCGCCTCCCCCTCCGCCACCAATACCAACACCACCCCAGGCACCAGCCCCAGTCCCACTAGCAAACCACACCGCCTAAGCACTGCCAAAGGAGCAGGCACCATGGGGGGCGGGGAAGTCATGCCAACCCCCGGCAGCCCCGATCCTAGCGGCCTGGCCGGGGCCGGGGCGGCCCTTACCACCCACAGCCGCCTGTCACGTTCCCATACCGCCTCGGGGTTGGCAGGGCAGGGAGCAGGGGATGCGTGGGCTGGAGGGACAGAGGGGCTGGCTTCTGCAGGCGGCGTTGGTGGGGGTGCGGGGCCGGGGGCGGGGGCGGGGCCGGGGACGGGGACGGGGGTTACATCGTCGTGGGGTGTGGGTGCGGCGTTTGGGCGGAAGAGGAAGGGCGCGGCGCAGGGTGTGGGTGCGGGAGGCGGGGCGGCTGCAGGGGGCTCGGTGACGAGCGGTGGTGCGGCTGGCGGGAGGTCGAGTCTGGGGCTGCTGAGCGGGAGGTGGCGGTGGCGGCGGCAGTCGGGGGCGGCGGGAGGGAGCTCCATCCTGAGCAGCCCAGGTGCGGAGGGCAACGCTGGGTGCATGGGATATACCGTTGTGGGGTAGGTGGGAGAGGTGCTTGCGGAGTTTCGCATTTGAATCCTTGTTGGGAATACATCTTGCACGAGGTTTTGGGGCGTTCAGTGTGTACCGGTTGTTGACCATCGGCTTGGTTGCGAAAGTTGGCTGGCACTCGCCAGCTGTGTCTAAGCCCTCCTTAAAGCCAAGCCCATATCGTCGCGCCAAGCCAGTCCACCCCCACGGGTGTGCCTCCCTGAACGGCATGTCCCTCCAACCCGTTGCCCTTCACTCGCAACCCTGCAGGCGACATCAGCGCCCTGGGCGCCGGATCCGCCCTGTCAACCGCAGCAGCCGCGGCAGGCCCACGTGGCGGCTCCGGAACCGCCCTTACCCCGCCCAGCGCCGGCGGCCCCGCGGCGGCCCGCCAGGCCCACCGCCACAGCCACACCGCCTCGGGCGCCGCCGGCGACGGTTGGGCTGCGGCGTCGTACGCCGTTGGGCCGTGGGGCGAGATGGCGGCGGCGGGTGGCGGCGGCGGTGGGGGCCCTGGCGGGCTGGCTCGGACGGAGGGCGGTGAGGTGGGGGGCTACGTGACGGCGGATGTGTCGCCACGAAAGGGCGGGTGAGTGAGGATGGCTGGGTGGGTAGGGTCGGTGGCGGGGTGGGACCGGTAGTGCGGTGGCGGCTGGTCTTTGGTGCAACGGAGGGAGGCGGGGCGATGGACGTGTCCCCAAGGAAGGGCGGAAACGTGGACTGCCTGTTGGAGGGGTGGTGCAATCCGGAAGGTGGAGGAACTAGCTGTTCCGTTGGCAGCAACGAGGCCGATGTGACGTGCGGCCGTCGTCCTTGGTTGCCATAGCGGGCCATAGTGTCGAAAGTACCGTACCCAACGGTTATCACGCTTGGTCCTCCGTCCTTGCCCCTGCAGGTATACCCACAGCAGCATGCCGCAGATGGGAGCGGGGACCGCCACCAACCTCATGCTCGCCTACGCGAGCACCACGGAAGGCGCCGCCGCCGCCGCCGCCGTTTCGGCCGGCGGTGGCGGCGGCGGCGCCGGCGGCTACCTGCTCACCGCCGACGCCACGTCCTGGGCCGGCAGCGCCGCCGCCGCCGCCGCTGCCGGCCGCGCGGCACGCCCCCTGCCGCTGCTGCTAGCCGGCCAAGGGGAGTCGCCCACAGGGCGGCAGAACAGCACCTTTGCGCACGAGCCGCACTCCCTGGAGGATATGGCCTGTCGTGCGGAGGACGCAGCGAAGGCGGAGGCCCAGGCTGCAGCTACCAGAGGCGCGGCGGCGGCGGTGGTGGGCGGCGCCGGCGTGGCGCTGGCGGCGGGCAGCCGCGAGGCCGGCGGCGGCGGCGCGGCAGCAGGGGGCATTGGCGGCGGCGGCGGCAGCGGCGCTGGCGGCGGGGGGCAGGTGCTGCCGCCGCTGCAGCGGACCATCCGCAGCAGCGTGCAGCAGGCGGGTGTGCGGCTGTTCCTGCACTGCGGGGTGTGCCTGCTGTCCATCATCGCGCTGCTGCTGCTGGACGCGGCGCTGGTGGCGTGGGTGTACCTGGACAGGAGGGAAAGGTGCGCAAGGGGAGCCATAGTGCGGGCGAGGGTGTAGATCTGATGGGTCAAGCACCAGTTACTGACCTTTGGCGCTCGTCCACCTGCTTTTCCGTTCTCCTCCCCCTCGGGCCTCAGGCTGTCCACCAGCCTGGTCATACGTATAAATGTATATAACTAAAAATAATTGTATAATAATATAAACGCAGACACAAGGGCATGAATTGAACGAGGGGGACCACACCCGACACGCTCCCTTTTGGGCTCAGGCTGTTCGCCAGCCTGGTCATCATTGCCTCCACAAACGCCGGCATAGTGCTTTTGGTCTGAGCATAGCCCAAGTGCATTAGACGCGAGATTAAGAAGTCCCTGCCCTTCCATGTGAAAAGGTTTTTATCACAACCTACCATCCGATGGCTAAGGAGTTAAGTCCCAGACCCATTTCTTCCTCTTCGCAGGCTGTCCACAAGCTTGGTCATCGTCGCCGCCACCAACGCAGGCCTTGTGCTGCTGGTCCTTGGCATAGCCATAGTGCGCAGCTGGCTGGCGGCCAGGGAGGCGGCGGCGGCGGCGGCGGAGCAGGCGGCACGTTCGGCCGCGGCGGCGGCGGCGGACGGCGGCGCGGGTGGCGGCGGTGGCGGCGTGATCGAGTTCGTGGTCAATACGTTTGTGGCGCCGGCGCTGCGGACCATTGGCATTGCGCGCGGGTGGGTTGACTGGGGCCTTTGACCCAGCTGCCGGCGGGACATGGGTGAATATCCTTATGTTCGGGTTTGTGGGTTGGCCAGTGCCTTTCTGGCGCTGGTGCTGCAAAAGAGCAGCATCGGGCGGGCCGGGTTGGGCCTTGAGTTCCACCGTATCCAGGTTTCCTCTGCACAGTGTAGCAGTCATGGCGCTGGGCGCATGATGGTAACGACGGTTTATGGCATAGCAAGGCGACACGCCCCTATTTTTGTGCTGGTCCTCGTTCCCTGCAGGCCCGACACCCCTGGCGGCCCGGGTGGCGGCGACGGCGGCGCCAGCGGTTGGGGCTCCCGGCTGCGCGTGCTGTGGACCACCATTGGCCGGGTATGTAGCAGAGGACGGGTGTCACGCGTGTAGCACACGGAAAAGGGTCAGGTGTTAGGGGCGGGGTTGCGATGGACCACGATAGGGCGGGTGGGTGGCGGGGGCCGGGGTGTTTGTTCATGTAGAGCACGGGGGGACAAGACGTAAGGGGCAGGGACGGGTTTGGGGTGGACCACCATCGGGCGGGTGGGTGGCAGGAGGTGGGGGCTTTTATGGAAGGTTCGAGGGCATGAGGCGTAAGGGGCGTCAGGGGCAGGCTTGTAGTCGCGGGTTTGGAGTGGGTTCAGACTACGTGTGAAAGGAAGACATGAGGGCTTCGGGCAAGGCAAATGGTGCCCAAAGCCGGCCGGCCGGCTGTCACCGCTGGTAACTGTGCACGGCGTGTGTGTTTACGAGTCCTGCTGCTGTTTGCCCAGCAAGTGGACCCCCGCACCTTCCGTGTGCGCTGCTGCTAATCGCATTCTGATACGCATGCCTTGCCCGATACTACGGTACTCCTTCCCCACAGTCAGGCCACGAGTGTCATGCCCCCCTACCGCGGCGTGCCTTACCGCTGTGCTATGCCCCCTTCCTCAATTGCCACGGCTTCCCCGCGTCTTACACATGCGGCCCCCATTTCTTGCCGGTCTGTCTGCAGGTGGCGGGATTCGATGCGGCGCAAGGGCCCTCCACAAACGCCATCGGCAGCCCCAGCGACGGCGTGGGAGGTGACAGCGCCATAACGCTCGCGCAGCCGCCCACGGCCCGGGCAGGGCCCGGGGCCGCATCCTACTTGACACAGGGCGGCGGTTCCGGAGCTACAGGCCTGACCCACGGGTCGGTGGCCGGGCAGCACCCCGCCGCCATTAGTAATGCGTTGTACGTGCAGTCATCGTACGACGGGCGGGGATCGTTGGCAGGGCGGTTCAGCGCGGATGGGGTGGGCATGGGTGCGTTGCAGGCGGGGACGGGGACGGGAGGAGGGCCCGGGGATGCAATGCGGGAGGGAGGGGAAGCGGGGGGAGGAGGGGGAGGGGGAGGGGGCATGCAGGCACGGCAGCGGACGCGGGGGCAGGCGGTGCCTGGGGCGTACCATGCACATGTAGATGCGAGGCAGAGGGTGGAGGAGGCATACCCCGCGATGTAAGGGCCCTGGCACGGACTCAATGATCGGGATTACTGTATGTTGGGAAAGGGCATGCCGTAGGTTGGTGTAGGGCTGTACGTTGCAGGTTGATGGTGGGTGGACGGCGCACAACGGCTTGCGCTGTCGTGGGTTCGTAGCGTACGGAGCTGTGGACTCCTACCTATCGTGACCCGTTGGTTTGGTTGCGAGCCTTGCGGGGTCGTGATGCTGGTCGCAAGGCGGGTGCTTCCTTTGAGCAGGATGGCGTGAGCTTTGGACCTTTGATACCGTTGTCCTCGTCGCACCGTGTTTATGTACACATGCATTCCGCTCGGCTTTCGTTCAGGTTGTTCCAAGATGCATTCCGCGTGACGTGTGGCATGGCCGTGTGAGACAGCAGTGCATGCGAGCTTGCGAGGTGAGAGTGCCGGTCAACCGAGTTTGGCACGTACGGTCCCGACCTGATCCCGCGTGTCTCTATCAACAACCCCTCCGAGCGATTATGGGTGCATGAAGTGCGGTGTCACGCAGGGGTTCTCACAGCTTTTAAGCCTAGGCAGTAACAAAGGGAATGAACGGGGTGCAGGCACAGACCTCCCCGTCATCCTGCCACACCCTGCCCGGGGCTTGTGATACACCTATGGTCGCCCGCGGCCGCATTTGGGTGTGCCCATTCAAAATCTTTCTTTCTTTACGTATCAGTAACGCTCCTTTTGGAGGCGTGTCTGAGAGGTTTCATGCGCTTCATGCGCTTCATCATCGTGGGCCTTTTGTCGAGGCTTTGTCATGCGCAGAGCAGGGACAACGCCACACTGTGAACGTGGTCACTTGCAAGTTTCGTTCATACACTTTATCTCCCCTGCCTCGATCCCTTCATACCAACCACGCACACCTCAGCTCCTGTCTAGTGTCAACCGTGGCAACCCAAGGGCTTTCGTTGTAGTTTCGACTAAACAGGTCATTTCGCTACTCACTAATTCCTATCAATAGGTCGGAGCAAACACAAGGAAGAGGGCCGGGTGCGTTTGAGCCGAAGCCGATGCACATCGCGAACGGGTTCGCTGTACTCCACAGCAGACTTCCACGAAGGGCGCCAGTGCCTTGCAACAAACGCTTATGCGCTGAGCATCTACATATCCGGACCTCGAGTGGCTTGCCCGACCGGGGGAGCTCCACTGTTGCCGACAAGGCCCTCACACACCGTGCTTCCACCCCTTTCAAACACACACTTGCCACGCCACTCCTCACTCTTCTCCTCCTCCTCGTACTCCCCATCCCAGGCAACACGTCAGTCAACATTACCACCTGAGACGACCACTGGCAAAGGACCTCTTGCGGCAAGAGGCGTAGGCTGACGGCAGCCATGGCGCGCCAACGCATCAGGCTGCCGCACACTGTGGCCTCATCCCCCGCCCTGTTGACGCTGGCCTCTGTCCTGGCCGCAACGCTGCTGCTGCTGTGCAGCCGGCACGTGTCGGCCGACTGCCCCGACGCGTACTGGGACTGCCTGCTGGGGGACGAGGGCGGCCTGTCCGCGTCACCCTCTGGCGGCGCTGTGTATTACGGCAGGTGTTGGTCCTGGCGCACACGCACCTGCGCGCCGTGCAACCCCAAGGACGCAACGGACCCCGAATACATGTGAGCATGGGGCAGAAAAATGCACGTGCTGTATACATGGTGCTGCAGCGTGGGGTGCTTTTCAGCGGGCAAGGCAAGGAGCACTTTACTCTCCTCCTCCTTAACGGTACCCGGCCCCCCATTGCCGTTCCCATCGCGGGCCCCTTCTGCTCATCTCTCTCTACGGTGTCTCCCTCTCCAGCCATCAGCACACACGGTGCCTGTGCACATGCGTCGCCAGCCCCGCCTGATGGCACTCTCAGCTGCCCCACCCTTGCTCCGTTCTAACCCATGCCACCCTACCGCACCGCACCCCGCAGCCTGGCCAAGTGCAATGAGGAGGTGATGGAGTGCGCTGGCGGGCTGTGCGCCTTCTACGCCGACCTCAACGCCTGCTGCAACGGCGCGGGCAAGTGCGGCAACATGGAGGGGCGGGAGCAGCTGCTGGCGACAGCGTGCAGGGGCACGGTCACGTCCTAGTGAGGGGGACGCGTCCGTGTGTTTCGCAGCGCACACCGGACGGAGGGTGCGGGGAGGCGGGTATGACGAGACGTGGATCTATACGGGCGGTGTGGCCAACGTGACAACGTGGCGGGAGCGAGCAGCTGCTGGCGCGCGGCGGCGTACAGGGGCACGGCCACGTCCTGATGGTTGGGAGGGCAGCGTGAGGTCTGGTGCCGCTGGCAGTGTGCCGCTGGCAGGGTACTTTAGCAGTAGCATATTGCCGCTGCCACAGGGCTGGATGTGCTGGTCGGTGTGCATCGACGAGGTTAATGTGCATCAGTGGCGCTGCATGAATGGGCACGCACCGCATGGAGGGGCATGTACACGCATGTTGCTTGGTGCAAGAAGTAGCGCGCTAGCCGCGGCAAACGCCAAATGGTAAAAGTCGGGCTTGGCGTAGCCTTATGGAGAGTGGGTGCATGCAGGATCTGCATGAAAATGCATCATGGTGTTGTGCGCTGACGCATGTCGGTCGGTTGGTGAGGGCTGCTGCGTTTGGGTACCGAGCTGTCGTCAGCCACCGCACATTTCTGCATGTAACGCCCAAAACCATGCTTATAAGTATCTCCAATGGACTTGCACGATGCGATGCTGCTTGCCTTCTTTGCTGGGAGCTGAAGACGTTAGGCGCCCATGCTTACGTGTCTGCCTGCATCTAACCGGTTGCGTGGGGTCACACATTATGTTGAAGCTGGTTGAAGCTCCGTTGCTTGATGCTAAACTGTTGAAAGTGCAACGCAAGGAGCGTTGTCGTGTCATACCGGTACGGTACTGGGACTGCGACTTTCTTGCTGTGCTGTTGTTGGTTGTTAGCGGGTCTGGCGTTCCTCTTTCCTCGGCTTGCTTTGCGTACCCGCCGGTGGCCCCAGGCTACAGTTTCGCATGTACAAAAGCCGTGGTGATGGTGTGCTGTTTTTGCGTCACGCCGGATACCGTGCGCTCTTGGGGTGCATTGGCCGTGTGCGTACTGTGCGCTGCATGTTGGCCTCGAGCACGTCACCTGGGGTTGAGGGTGGCAGGGCCAGCAGACGCGCGTGACGGTTGGATTTCAGGCGATACGCATGGCATAAACTGTGCTGCCCCACAGGGAGTGCACGACAAGGCCGAAGTTCGGCGAAGGGGCCTTGGCTGAGGGGCTTCGGTGCAGGTACACTCAACGGGTTGCCATGCGCGTGCACGACACGGCGCATTAAAGCAACTGAAACGTTGAAAAGTCTGAAATGGTATACCGGTACCTTGCCCGGCATGCAGCGTATGCCATGGCCGCGGCACCTGCACGCCCATCTCCCCTCCCAGCTCCCACGGCCCTATGGATTTGGGGCCTCGGAGGCTCGGACCCGCGGTGCCCATCTGACTGTGGCGTGTGGCGGTGTGCACAACGGTCCCTCCCTGCTGCTCCCAGTTCCTCCCATGCGGCGAGGCGAACCCTAGCTGAACCAAGTACCCCAGCCTCCGTGCCTCAAAGCCGATCCAGCCCTGGGTAGCTTCGCTGGCCAGCCCTTCTCCGGTAGGAGGATAGATTTTGAATGCACACGCAGATTTTTGAATGCACAACACTGACACTCAACTGCATCGCCACACACTGACACGTGACACGTGTCGGAACACATGTCGGTGCATTGCTTCGCTTATTGTCTTATTGAGGCATGGCCAACTCGTGTGACACAATGATACAAAGCTAGCTCTGTATTTGCGCAATCCTGAGTACTACTCTTATCGGCTGTCTTATCGGCGTGTTGCTATAGCCGTGCGGTTAAAGCAAGAAGCGCGAAGCAAGGGGCCCAGCTCTGGAGTTGAGTTCTTTACCAGCCAAGGTAGGCCCTTTTCCGCTTTTCGAAATTGTATATCAGTTTGAGGCCTTGCCGAGGCGTTGTCGCGTTCCGGAACTCCGTCAAGGTTCTGCCCTGCCCTGCTGCACGGTTTAATCCAATACAAGACGGCTACAGTCAAATGGACACTGTCGCAAAAAATCATATGATAGACCTCGGGCATTCGAAGTGCGATACCCTGGGCCACTGCTCCTTGGCTGCGAACCGTTGACGACACCGCGGACCCTCGTGTTGCCATGTGCTCCATCCTTCTTACCCAGGCCAGACAACAGCCCCGTTCTACAGGAATCCAGAGTTCGGTGATCATGAGGACACGCGGAAACGGAGACAGCAGCGGCCGCAGCAGACCGTCGCAACAGCTGCCCACCGCCGTGCAAACTTCAATCCTCTCCCTCCTTCCGCCCAACGACCGCACCCTCAGCGGCCGCCTGGTGTCCCCTGACGCAGCCGACGGCCTCAGCGGACCACAGCACTGCACCGCCTCCCTATTCCAGCCGTTGCCGCCCCACGCCGCGGCCTGGGCTGTGGCGGCAGGGCAGCAGCACGTGCGGCAGCTGCCCTTTCACCACAAGGTGCAGCTGCTGTGCACAGCTGCCGCCAGCGGCAGCAGAATAAACCTGGAGGTGGCCCTGGCGCTGCTGCAGCCCAGCATTTTCCCTGGACACCTACACTCCTGGGACAGCGAGGACTGCCCCGACCCTGGTGTGGCGGCTGTGGAGGCAGGCCACCCCCAGCTGCTGGGCTGGCTGATGCACCATTGCCCGGATCTTATACGCACAGAAGGCGTGCTGACAGCCGCAGCACGACACTGTACCCTGGCGGGCCTGCAGGCAACATGGGAAAGGCTGCTTGCGTGGTACTTCAGCCCCAGCGGCTCAGCAGACCTGATGTACATTGTTACCTTTGAAGCAGCTGCGTCTGTGGCATCGGACGGTCTTGCCAAGCTGCAGTGGCTCCTGGCCAAAGCCGGATTCATTCCCCGTGACCGGCAGCTTATTGCACAGGCGGCAGCCCGGTCGGGGGATGTGGCCCGGCTGCGGTGGCTGCAGGGCCGGGGGTTCCCAGTGGGCGAGTGGGCGGTGCTGAAGGAGGCGCTGCAGCACGCAGACCTGGCCGTGGTGCAGTGGCTGGTGGACGAGGCGGGGTGCGAGCTGCCGGCGGCGGGGGGCGGTGACACGACAGCGGAACAGAGGGAAAGGACCTGGACCGCGCTCCTGCTGGCGGCAGCCAATAGCCGAGACGCGGTGGCCAAATGGCGGTGGCTGCATGAGCGTGGAGGGCCTTCCGTGGTGGGTGCAGGGCGGGGCTTGGTCAAGGAGCTGGCGCTGGCAGCTGTGAGGGCAGGTCAGGTGGAGGCGGTGCAGTACCTGCTGTCCGTGCTGGGCGCTGAAAAGGTGCTTGCAGCCGGCCGGGATGCCTTGTGCAGCGCGGCGGGGCAGTCGGGAAGCATAGCTGTGGCGGAGTGCCTGCAGAGGGCAGGCTTTGTGTTTAGCCACGCAGCATACCGCTCAGATTGGCTTTCACCGGGCAAGCTGCCGGTCATCCGGTGGCTGGCGACTGAGGCAAAGGTGTCCGCCGCCGGGTGCACGTGGAGGGAGCTACAGACCCTGATCTTAAACTGGCCAAGCAACACACCGGCCCACAGCCGGGACCTGTTGGAGGCGGTGCAGCTGCTGACGGGGGCGGGGTTCAGCGACTGGGGTGGCGAAAACCTCACCAAGTGCGCTATTGGCAGGGGCGAATTGGACCTAGTCCGGTACCTTATGCAGCAGGGTGCACCGCTTGACCCGGACCTTAGCACCATAGAGGCTGCAGCGGGTGCCGGCTGCGTGCCCCTGCTCGAGTTCCTGTCAGCGCTGCCGGGCAGCTTCAAGCCCTCAGTGTACGAGTCGTGTCCGTATCTCATTGCGGCCGAACACGGCGACCGGGCCACGCTGGATGCCCTGCGGCGGCTGGGCGTGCCGTGGGGCGTGGATGATGTACTTCAAAGGGCCGTGAACTACAGGTTCCGGTCCGAAGGGGACGGCGAACCGGTACACGTCCGGTACGGGATGCATGTTTTGCGCTGGCTGGGGGAGCACGGCGCACCGCTGGGCAGTGTAGAGGAAATGGGGGACATGGACGACCATTCCCTCAGTGGGGAGGTGACGGCGTGGCTTCAGGGCTTGGGGGTGCTGGGCACCGGGTGGCCTGACGGGGAGGAGTGAGGGATGAGGGAGGCGGGGGGCAGGCGGGTGTGAAGAGGCAGGGTATGAGCAATGACGGAACGCTTTGCTTGGCGTGGGCATGGGCGTGGGTGCGGTCGTGGGTCGTGGGGTCATGAGGGTAGGCGTTATGATGGGGGCGTCGCTTTGGGGGCGAGGACGACGCGTGGACAGTAGCGTGCCGGTTTGGGCAGTTTTTATTTCTGGGTAGTTGGCCGATTAGCCCCTGTGGCAGCAGTGCGCTCGTGTGTCGCCACTCGCCCGTAGTTGAGCTTACCTGCTTTTACTTGCATGCAGCGTAACGGAGCGCAATGTGGGAAGGGCTCGGAGGCATGTGAGTGGCAGTTAGAGGCACTGAGCGTGTGCAATTCTTGCAACAGGCGGTGTTCGCAAGCCAAGCGCTAATGACGGAGCTTGACATGTGGTAACTGGCTGTCCGCTTACGGCTTCCTTTTGACGTTTTATGTTATGTTCCAGGTGGTGTGGCCACACGATGGTCATACGTTTCCAGATGCATGACCGAAAGCCCTAAACGAGTGAAGGTTGTTGTATGTGTACAATTTACTGTGAGCGAGTGGAGCTTGGGGGGTAGGAGCAAGAGGAGTACCCTAGGCAAGAGGTGGCGGCCAGGTGTGGCCAGACTCCTACAGGGGCATAAACCATAAAGGTACATGAACACATAATGTGTGAGGCCACGTGGGGCGCGGGGCGAGTGTCTCCCGACCTCCCGTGTGCACTGATTGTCCATGTGATGTGGGGTTCACCATGGCCGTACGTTTGGGCCTCTCGCTCCCACACTACCGTACGTATGCAGCGCGCATTGGAGCGCACTTGGTTTGTGTTAATGCTCCTGCGGGGCGCATGGTGTCCGTCAGGGCTCAAGGGAGTCCCTGTTCCGTAGCGCCTGCGTAGTTAGCCGGGAGATGCGCAGCAGCTTAGGTCCCAGCACCGGTACTGAAAGGCGTCAAAGGCCCAAGGCCCTTCGCTGCTGGGGCGTTCATCGTCGGCCTGGGTGCAAGATCTCAGTTTGCATGTTGGGATCCGGAAAGGTAGCTCCTGGATGCCTTATTCCTGGCTGGGCCGCAACGCCGCATACCAATAACGGTGCACTCTGGGGTACAAACTGCCCATTGCTTACGGAATCGCGGTATCAGCGGCAATTGGGCGAAGGGGCATGCGTGTTCCGTGTGGAGGGGCCGGATGACTATCAGCCTGGTCCCTTATGGGCAGACAGCCAGGGGCGAGTGCGCTTCCTTGTGCACAACGTGCTAGTGCAGTAGTAAAGACCAAGGGTAGGGTTTTGGGGCAGGGTAAGCAACCTAGGCTCATGAAGTACGAGGCGAGCGTGCGTGCAGTGGCCATCAGCAGTACGACTTGGCCGACTAAATGCGTGCAGTCATGTGAAATGCCCAACATCTGCAAAGCGTGTGGCCTACCAATCTAAATGTTGCTTGCAACGTGTTGCATGTGCCTAGCATTCAGTTCGACGGAAGCTTAGCGGCAGGCTTAGCGGCGAGAGCATTGCCCCATTTCCACTACAGGTGAGTGCCTTAGAGGCTAGGTGTCCTTGATCAGGCTTGTGTATGCCTTGTGGTCAGCTTCAGCATCCTCCCTTGTCAAACAGTCACCGGGACTGAAGTTAGGCGAGCTTTGGCCTTACAGTCGCTCCATCGTGATGTTTCCAGCCGAAGTGGCGTTGCCTAATGTAAACTGGCAACTGGCCTGTTATTAATGTTGCAGTCATAACATCGACGCTCCCTGTTGTCCGTTGCCGTTCTCGCTGCCGTCTCCCCTCGCTGCCCAGGCGGGTCCAGGCGGGTGCTAACGGGCCCTACGGACTGCTGACGAGCATGGATGGCACCAGCTCTATCACCAGTAGCGGCGGCCCGTGGCTGCCTGCTGCTCTCCAGCTACATGTCTTCTCCCTGCTGCCGCCCAACGACCGCGCCCTGAGTTGCCGCTTCGTGTCCCCAGACGCAGCTAGCAGCCTCAGCGGACCAGAAAACTGCACCGCTTCCCTGTCCCAGCCTCTGCCGCCCCACGCTGTGTGCTGGGCAGTGGAGTCAGGGCAATCGTACGTGCAGCAGCTGCCCTTTCGGCACAAGGTTCGGCTGCTGTGCACGGCTGCCGCCAGCGGCAGCGAGGTGAACCTGGAGGTGGCGCTGGCGCTGCTGCAGCCCAGCATCTTCCCAGAGGTACTGCAGAGCCGTAAATTCGGCATATGGATATATGGAGCAGGCGGCTACTGTCTCGGAGAAGCAGCGGCCAAGGCGGGCCACCCGCAGCTTCTGCCCTCGCTGGTGCGTCGCTTTCCGTGGCTCATATCGCCTGGGGGCGTGTTAAAGGCAGCGGCCCGACATTGCGACCTGGCGGGGCTGCAGGTCGCATGGAAGGCGCTACAGCACGGGTTCGGCAACAGCAGCGAATGCAGCGGCCTCCGCCCCGTCCTGAACCAGGATGTGTTGCACGCAGCTGCGGAGTCGTTCACACCGGACGCAGTGGCTAAGATGGAGTGGATGCTGCAAACGGCGATGAAGGGGGCCAGGGGAGGAAGAGAAGGCGGTTGCCCCAGCTGCCGGCTGCAGCTCAGCACAGCTGTGGCCGCCGCCCGCTCAGGGGACCTGGGCCGGCTGCGGTGGCTGCGGGACCAGGGCTGCCCCATGGGTCGCAGGGCAGGGCAGGGGGCGCTGGTGGGCGAGGTGCGCGTGCTGGAAACAGCCCTGCGGCACGCGGACCTGGCCGTGGCGCAGTGGCTGGTGGACGAGGCGGGGTGCGGACTCCCAGCGGCGGGGGGCGGTGGTGAAGTAGCAGCGGAAGAGGGGGACAGGGCCTGGATCAAGCTCCTGCGGGCGGCAGCCGACAGCCCAGACACGGCGGCCAAATGGCAGTGGCTGCATGGGCGGGGAGGGCCTTCTGTGGCGGGTGCAGAACCGGGCCTGGTCAAGGAGCTGACACTGGCAGCTGTGGAGGCAGGGCAGGTGGAGGCGGTGCAGTACCTTCTGTCCGTGCTGGGCGCTGGCAAGGTGCTTGCGGTCGGCCGGGAGGCGTTCATCAGAGCAGCGGGGTGGTCAGGCAGCATACCTGTGGCGGAGTGCCTGCAGCAGGCGGGTATTGTGTTCAGCCACCAGGCCTATTCAAGCGCGGAAGGCAACTTGCCCTTCGTCCGGTGGCTGGCGCTTGAGGCGAGGGTGTCGGCTGCCGCGATTACACGCATTCAGCTGACAAGTTGGATTGCCGGTTGGCCACGTGACACACCGGCCCACAGCCGGGACCTGCTGGCGGCGGTGCAGCTGCTGGCGGGCGCCGGGTTCAGCGACTGGTGTGACACGGGTCATACTGTCTACTTCGCAGCACACAGGGGCGAGTTTGACCTGGCCCGGTTCCTGCTCAACCAAGGTGCACCGCTCAACACAGACAACGGAACTGTTGAAGCTGCGGCGGAGGCCGGCTGCGTGCCCCTGCTTGAGCTCCTGTCAGCGCTGTCCGGCGGCTTCAAGCCTTCAGGAGTTTCCTTGCGTTCGCTGTACATCCAAGCGGCCGAGCACGGTGACCTAGCCACGCTGGATGCTCTGCGGCGGCTGGGCGCGCCGTGGGGCGTGGATGGTGTATTGGCGAAGGCCGTGAAAGGAGGGTGTGGGGAGGCTGCGCTGCGCTGGCTGGTGGAGCACGGGGCTCCTGTTGGCAGTCCAAAGGAAATGGAGGCGGCGGTGGCGAGTGCTGTGGAGCGCGGGGGCCTCAGGGCTGAGGTGGCGGCGTGGCTGCGGGGCTTGGCGGCAGGGGGCAGCGGTACGGGGTCTGACGGGGAGGAGTGGTAGAAAAATGAATAGGGTGCCAGCGGGTGTTACAAGACATGAGCAGTGAAGGAATGCTGGTGTGAGCGTGGGCGTGGGTGGCCCCAATAGAACTGGCGTTGTGACGTGGGCGTGGGCGTGGGCAGGTTGGTGGGCGTGGGCGTGGGCGTGGGCGTGGGCGTGGGCGTGGGCGTGGGCGTGGGCGGGGGCGTGGGCGTGGGCGTGGGCGTGGGCGTGGGCGTGGGCGTGGGCGTGGGCGTG
>VFQN01003007.1_pt1 | contig 24973 bp, 32 predicted proteins | sample 3512371 | NCBI WGS metagenome assembly VFQN01 (sample SAMN10412370, study PRJNA504923) | tailings metagenome | isolation source: Replicate 2 from Balatoc abandoned mine | place: Philippines: Itogon, Benguet | collected 2017-08-28 | reverse complement strand
CTGGAGGCTGGGCTGTGACCGATGCGCGTGCGTGCTCTAGGTTTCCCAGCCCCGGGGGGGAGGCGGAGCCAGCGGGCCGGAAGGCACTGTGCCATATGGCCAGAGCCAGCACTTGCACCCCGTTAAGGCCGTTCCCTAACCAATGCTGTACAAAACCAGAGCATTACGGGCTTTCTCTGCCGATAACACACTTCCTCCTGCACAGCACACAGTATGCGATACATGCACGCCGGTCGCTCCTGGCCAAGTGCACCCACCTCGAAGGCATCGTCGTCCTCCTCCCACCCGTCGGCCGCCGCCCCCGACGCCGCCGCCTTTGCTGACCCCGCCACCGCAGGCGCTACTGCTACCGCTGCCGCTGCCGGCCGCGCCCCCAACGCTGCCGCCGACGGCACCGCCGTCCCGCTCCCGCTTGTCCGCCCAGCCGCCGCCGCCCCCGGTGCAGCCGCCCCCGCCGGCGGCGCCGGGCCCCCAACCGTGTTCATGAGCCCTGAAACCGCCCACGTCAGCACCGAACTCGTCGCCCCGCCCAGGTACGACGCAGTCGACCCGCCGCCCGCCGCGCCGCCGGAACCCCCGCTGCCGCCTGCCCCCGCGCCTGGCGCCCCGACGGCGGCCAGGATGTTGCCCGCCGTCTCCGCCGCCGCCGCCTCCCGCGCCCGCCGCGTCTCCTCCTCCGCCTTGAGCACCGCCAGGTACGTCTCCATGCACAGCAGACTGGCGGCCCGCACGTCCGCCACGCCATCCATGGCCAGCGGGCACACGGCGGGCAGCAGCCGCACCGCCACGTCCTCTGCGGGTACGGTACGCACGGAGCCGCCAAGTGGGTCATGCTGCCGTCTCTTGGGTGCACCCGGCCAACCGGCAACTCTTTCACCGGTGAATGTGACGCATGCCCTACCCACGCGTATGCAAGTATGGCGAGGTTCACGCCGGGACAACCGACCCACCCGCCGAGTAGTACTGCTTGGTGGCCGCCAGCGCGCGCAGGCCCGCTATCCGCGCGGGCGGGTAGGCGTCCCGCAGCGCGCGCGTGAAGGCGTTGAGCAGCACGCGGCGGCACGTGGCGTCGCCCAGGTGCGGCGCCAGGTTGCCCAGCAGCACCGTGGTGTTGGCGCGGATGGACGGCTCCTCGTCAACCTGCGGTCGCGTATTTGTATTCCAGTGCATGTGAGCGGTCACGAGTAGTGTGGAGTGTCGGGAAGAAGCAGTGAGGCAGCATAGTGGATATTAGGTGCCGAATAGAGCCCCCGACCTGCCAATATCTTGTCCCTAGCGCACATAAGGAAACACCGGCATCCCCAGCACCCCGCCGACATTCAATCAGGGTCAATCGTTGCGAATGTGCGTTGGCGATGCAAAGATGCGGCCACGAAAAGGGGCACCCGACGTGCCAACAACCTGCGCCGTCGTATCCCAAACCCTTTGTCAAACCTACGGGGCCACTCTGCCCCACCTGCAGCTTGGACAGGTGCTTGAGCACCGAGGTGACCAGCGTCTTGTTGGTCAGCTTGGGCGCCAGCGCCAGCATGGACTTGAGCGTCAGCTCGCGGATGTAGGCGTGCGTGTCGGTGAAGCCGGTCTGCAGCTGCGGGTAGATCATGTCCTCGATGACGGCGGTGGTGAGGTGCTGCGCGTACTGGTCGATCGACTCCAGCAGGCTGCGACGCAGGCCGCGGTCTGGGCAGGCAGGGGGGCCACGGGTGGGCGGGAGGGGAGCCAAAATTGTTTGGGATGTAGGACTGGGCCCGGTAGCGGCACGGTTGCGCGGAGAACGCAAGCGCAGTGTCCATGACGTCCACTACTGACAATGGAAGGCAGGAAGCAGTTTTGGGCTGGGGTGTGCATGAGCCGTGTGCAGGCGTGTACCTGGCGAGGCGAACAGCTTGGACAGGCAGGGCACGACGCGCTTGTTGAACTCGTCGCCCTCCAGGTGCGCCCCGATGACCATGAGCGAGGACACCGCCAGCGGGGGCGCGCCGCCGAACTCCAGCGCCGAGGACAGCAGCGGCAGCAGCTTGCGCACCGCCACGGGGGCGGGGATGGAGGGCAGGATGCCAGGCAGCTTGCGGAAGAACGACTCCTGCAGATCCGCAAGCAAGCGATAAGTGGTTCAGCGAGTGGCGTGATGCTGCCATCGTACCGGCAGTATGCTGTCAAGGGTAAGGGCTGACAGGGGAAGGGAGTGTGTGTGCTGCACTGGAGGGCTACCGCGCTGGGCGCTGCGCTGTCAACCTTCAGCTTGCCAGCGTCAGGTGCACCCCCCGGAGCAGTGTCCAGCACAAGGTCCATCAGCTGTGCACAGACCCTGCCAGCACCTTTTCCCCCTCCCCACATCAACCCCCGCGCTTCTCTCCCACCTTCTCCACGCTGTCCTTGACCGCGATGCTCTCCATGAAGGCCACCACGTCCACCAGGCGGTTGTTGAGGAAGCGCGACTGCGCCACCTTGGCGGGGTTGAGCCGCCGCGCGGGGGCGGACGACAGCAGCTTCTGGTAGTCCTGCAGCAGCGCGGGGGGGATCACGTCCGTGCGCCTGGGGAGATAGGAGGGGGCAACACGGGCTGAGAATGTAAGGGCGGGGCATGTGGGTCATCATAACCGTGTGAAGGGAAGGGTGCTAGAGGAAGGTTGCGGACTGGGACCGAGGGTGGACTTGAGCAGTCGGTAGTGGACACATGCGTCCTGCTCCCCCCCGGCCCCACCTGAGGTTGTCCACGCTGGTCATGGTGCTGCCCGCAAACACCTCGTGCGTGAGGCAGCCCAGCCCCCAGGCATCCACGGCCCACGGCGGGCCCTGCTGGATGGCCGCCCACTCGCCGCGCGCCAGCTCAGCAGGCTTGTACTGGTCGCCCACCTGCAGGCCCGGGGGCATGAGAGGGACAACAGGGCGTTGTGAAAGGGGGCAGCCGGCAAACAGCGAGCACGTAGTGGTGTCTGTAATTCGGCCACACTGCCTACGTGGGGCTCCGCTCAAGGCAGGCCTTTGGCCGTCAGACTGGGCGCACTCAGTTTTTAAGGTTGGGCATGTCCCTCGATCCCTGATGCCTTGCCCGCGGCATGCGATCCCAAACCAATCCCAAACCCATGCCGCTGGCCCGCGCTGGCCCGCGCTGGCTCTGACATGAAGGGCAGCAGGTAGCGAGCAACCATGCCCCCAGCGGGAGAAGGAGGTAGCAAAGCAAGTTTTGGTGTTGCGTGAAGCTTTGCGCCGTGCCAGGGTATGGCCGTCATCCGAGACCCTGCACCGGCTGCTGCCAAAAGCTTGTCCGCCCTGCCGGCGGCGGGCACATGCACCCCGGCCCCGCCCACCCCGCCTATACCGTGTCCACCCGCTGCAACCTAACCCACCATCCACTGCGCGTTTGCCAGCGCGTGGTCTGGCGGCAGCGCGTGCTCGCTGAGCAGGTCGAAGCCGTGCAGCTTCCAGTCCAGGGAGGCGGTCACCACCACAGCAGACAGGCAGATGTTGCCGTGGATCTGGGCAAGGGGCGGGGGACAAGGAAGAGAGCACGATAAGGACGGGAGTCAGAATTACGTGGGCTTTGTGAAGAGAGACACGCACAGGTGGCATGTGGGCTGGCTGAGAGCAGGTGGCACACAGCCCTGTGTTTGCAAGGTATGCCACAGCTGAACAAGTGCAGTTGCCGTTTGCGAGTCAAGCGGTCTGATCAAGGCTACCGGTACTCAACACCAACAAGGGCTCACGGCCTCAACCGTACGCTGCTTCACTTACCAGCTTGCAGTCGTTGTTCAGGAAGCTCACTGCATTCGTCATGTGAAGCATGCCCATGGCCAGGTATTCGTCCCTGTACGTGAGGCACGGAGGCGGGCATGAGGTACAAAGGGGCGAGGGGACAAGACCAAGCCATAGGTAGGGTGGGCTGCCATGGGGGAGGAAGGCCACGTTCAGAATGCCAACGACGAAGACGAGCTTTCAGGAGGGTGGTTTGATGCTACATAGACACCTCTCTGCACAATGCGTGAGCTTCATTTCGTTGCCTGGCAGGCATGCTAGTGGTGAAGCGGTAAAGTGCTGGTGTCTGAGCTCCCCACACCCTACTGGCACACACCGGTGCTGGCCCTCAATGTCCAGCTCGCTCAGCACGTCCTTTAGCGGCTTGACCGGCTCTGTTACAAGGTAGAGTACGATTGCTCCCTTCTCCGTTGTCTCGGCGCTTTCCTTGAAGGCCAAAAGGTTGGGGTGTCGAAGCTGCAGTTGCAAGTAGGCGACACCCCTGGCAAGTGTTGCCACATAAAGAGGTGGCATAGATAGCAAATAGAGAAGGCTGCTGGGTGTACTGCCATTCTGGACAGGGCAACAGGTCTGAGGACAGCAACACCCACCATCTTCAACCGCCTCACGCCGTTGCGAGCGCACACGAGCTTTTTATCGTTTGCATCAGAAGCGCTTATCTTGAAGATAGAAACCGGACTGCCATCGTCTTTCGATTTACCGCGGTAGTGCGTCCACTGGCCCCACGCGCTGTCATATGGTTCTTCTACGACGTAAGGAAAGTTGAACCCACCGCCCACAAGGGCGGTGAGCTTCGCAAACATTCAGGCGATAAGTCTGTCCGAGCCCCCTTTCCTTCGCGGCTTCGGCGGGAGAGCTGGCCCAACGTTCAAGGTCGCAGCTGATTTGCAGCTTGAAACAATTTGTGTTTGCGACGCAGTATGCATACCGATGGCGCAGATTTTCCGCCTGCTGACCTTGACTACCGAAGTGCGAACGGGGCCTGATGGATGCGATCCCATGCCATGCATCGCAGCAAAGGCAGGACAAGAAGAAACAGGCCCGAGCACTCGTCCTCAGATGTACAGAGTCTCTTGCTTTGCAGCTCTATACTAAGACGGTGGCAGCAACTACACCCACGTACCCACCTCTTCCATCCATGACTGCGCTGCCCGAGCTAATCACCTGTATCCTGGAATTCCTTGAAGTTGCTGTGCACACCACTCTATCCACGCGTGGCCTGTACCACAAGGAGGTCTTCGAACGCTGTCGGGCCTTCGGCGTGTTCACTCGCCGTTCCCGCCACCCGGAGCTCAACAGCTACATCCAGTCCACAGTCAGCCGCCTAAGGGTCAGTGCAGGCCTGCACCACACGGCGTCAGCCGTTCACACTTACGAGCGGCTCTTCGGACAACTTACATCAGCTGGCATCATAGCAGCAGCGGTGCCACACTCCGGGCGTGGGGAGGCCACTGTCTCCCTGCTGTGTACCACCAGCGCCGTGCACACCTACCCCACCACCGTTCCCAGCCTTGCCCTTTCCGGCCTCTACTGAGTCAGGTTTCTTCCACACATACATCGCAAGTGGCAAATGCGTCTGATGTTCACCTGCCCACGGTGTGCCACAGCCGCTGCTGGAGTCGGGCCACCTGCGGGAGCTAGCGGTGCTGTTCCTGGACGGCAAGGGCCGGCCCCTGGAGCGAGTGACCTTCTGCACACAGGCACGTACACCCTGAAAACATTCACATCCATTCGATGCTGCGGAGGCGTAAGGGCAAGGAGTTACCAGTGCTTAGAGGGGGCTGTGCCGCCTGACGGTTGCGACGGCAGTGCTGGTGCAGCAGTAAGCCATCAACGCAACCAAACCGTATCCTGTCGCCAGCATGCCCTGCAACGCCGCATGTGCAACATAAACCCACGGCCCGTCGTCACCCTGCTGTCACTACTGCTGCTGCTGCTGCCGGCCGCAGCTGCTGCTGCCTCAGGCCCAGGCCCAGGGCCAGGGGCCCGCCGGCGGCCCCATCGACGTAGCGGGCCTGGAGGCGGCGCTGGCGTCTGTGCTGCTCAAGCTGCAGTTCATCGACAGCCTGCTAAAGCCGCTGCCGCCAGGTACCGTACCTGGCCCGCCTATGGACTCTCGGCAACAGACGCTGCAGTTCGCATGGCCCTGTCCCTGGCAACTTGGAAGCCCCGCCTTGACGCAAACGAGTCTGTAAGCCTGTCCCAACCGCACACTCACCGGGACTGCGCCCCTTTTTCTTGCCCCCAGGCGCCACTTTCGAGCTTGTTGCTTACAGCACCACGCGCCAAGGGGTGGACACACAGTACTTCGGGGAGGAGGCGGGCGGGGGCCTGGAGCTGCGGCAGCCGGTGCGGGCACACGCGCTCAAGTCGGTGGCGGTTCCCGGCTGCGTCAGCATGCAGGTCGGTCGAGCTGAGGCTCGCGGTTGCACGCGTGTGGGGTTGGATTTGGGATGGGTGTGGGCTTGCGTCCGCGTGCAGCAGGCTTGTGGGCTGGGGTGGGATAGCGGGCGCATACGCGTGGCACGCTGCAGCTGCTAACTGTGCAGCAGCTCTGCTGATTGAGGCCGGTGCTTTGCATACCGGCAATGATCTGCAGGTTCTCGTTGAGGAGGACGCCACGCGCGGCTGAGGCTTGGGGCCCACGCACCAGTATTATTGCAGCCAACCGCCAACACCAACAAGTACCACCAATACCACCAGCACCGGGCGCTGCAGCCTGGTCCAATGTCGCAGCGGCCCTCTCCCGCTCCTGGCGGCAGCGGCGCCCTGGGCGGCCGCCCCGCCGCCGCCGCCGCCGCCGCCGCCGGCATCGTGCCCTCTGAAGCGCTGCTGGCGCAGCTCCTGACGCAGCGCGCGCTGTCGCTGCAGCAGCGCAGCGAGGCGGAGGGCGTCACCGCCTTCCTGCGGCGCCCCGTGGTGCGGGGCCGCCTCAACGAGCGCTTCCTGCAGGTGCGGGGTACGGGAGTGGGGTGAAAGGGAGGATGGTGACTGTGCCGCAGGGTGGGGATATTGATGATGGTGGGGTAGACCGGCTGCTTGCACCACGCCTTATCACTCACACGGCCCATGCTGTTGGTCTTCTGCGTGGCCACCCAAGAGCAGCTGCCACCTGCAAACGGTCCTCCCGCTGCTTACTCTTCCGCTTCACCGCACTTCGTGCCGCAGAACACCCTGAGGGGCGTGGGCTTCGCCAACCGCCGCGCCGAGGAGGCGGAGATGTGGGAGCAGCGGGAGGCGCAGTTGGAGCGCGAGGCACGGGGGCAGTCACGGTCGCAGTCAAGGGAGGGCACCGCCTCGCCTGCCCTCCGCCAGGATGCGGGGCGGGACGCGGGCAACGGGCGCGGGGGCGCTGCCGGGCACGACCGGGAGCGGGACAGGGACAGGGGGGACGTCGAACGCAGAGGGGGATCCAGGTCTGGGTCTAGATCACGGTCAAGGTCAAAATCCAGGTCAAGGTCAAGGTCTGATGACAGGCGGGATAATGAGCGGTCCCGGAGGAGGTCGCGGTCCGGATCCCCTTCGCCGTCGCGGAGCCGGGGCGGTAGTCGGGCGGCTGAGAACCGGGAGCGCCGGGGGCGGCCGGAAGCGGGGCGTGGTGAGGTGGAGGGATGGCAGCAGCAGCAGCAGCAGCAGCAGAGACGGCGGGATCGGCACGACGGGTGTCGATCCAGATCCAGATCACGTTCTGGGTCAAGGGTCAGGTCCGGGTCCAGGCCGGGTCCTGGGTCTGGATCGGATGCGGACCGGGCGGCTGCGGCGGACGACCGGTGGGCTCGCGAACAAGAAGGGTTGGAGGCTGGGCTGCGCTACGGTGCCTCTCGAGGCCATGGCGGCAGCAGACGAACGGGCTCCCCGAGCCAGAGCGGGAGGAGCAGCCGCAGCGGCGGTGACAGCAGCAGCCGCACCTCGAGCAGCAGCGGCGGTGACAGCGGGGACTCCCGGGACCGCGGCCGTAGCGGCGGTGCGGACCAGGGTGCCGGGGAGGGGCCTGGCGGCGAGGGCGGGGGCGATGGGACGTACATGATGGATGACGAGGAGATCGCAGCCATGCTGAACAAGTACCGCGTTCGGGGGCGGGGAAGCGTGGGGTCAGCCCTGGACGAGGTCGGGCCGCACCAGCCTGGCGGAGAGGAGGAGGAGCCTGGAGGAGCAGGAGAAGGAGGGACCAGGTGGGTTGGTTGCTGGACTTGCATAAAGTAATGGTGAGGGCAGTTGTGGGTAGGCGAGGAACGTGCTCGACTAGGGTTAGGATTGGCGGAAGGGCCTAGGAGGGAAGTTGAAAGCTGTTAGGATACGTGCACGCTTCGTCAAGCCGTGTTTGGGGAGGTCGCTTTGCTTGGCAACGTGCGTAGGTGGGTTCTAGTGGGCCACGCGTCTTTTCGCCAGGATGTGGAGCACATAGCATAACTGGCGCTCGAGATGGCATGCAGCCCCACCCACTAAACGCTTGTCGCCCTGGCCCCGCGTGGACGCACCTAGGCCTAGCTCAGCCTTCTGCATCTACTAAATAGTGCTCCCTCCGTGCTGTGCCGTTGCAGGGCTGCCCGGGGCGCGGAGCTCCCCCCGTGGCTGCAGGCGGCCAGCAAGGCGCAGCAGGTGGGTCAGGGCAGGGAATGACTCAGTACAGGATGGATCATCGGTTCATCGCCCATGCCTGCCTTAAGGACGCCCCGCATCACAGGGCGTTCAGTTGTTCCGCCATCTTTTTTGTAAGCCGATACCGGAGAGCATGCCTGCTACTGCTAGCCTCATCATGCCCACGCCGGCACCCTTGCTGAACCCAAGCGAAGCAGCATCTCCTACTCACCCAATTATCCAGCACATTGCGCACGTCGCCACCCAGACTCTTCCTGCCTGTGCACGTGCTAACGCTGCTCCATTAATCCCTTCCTTCCAGGCCCTTGCCCGCCTTGGAGTCCCGCTGCCGCCAGGGCTGCGGGAGCTGCTGCAGGGGGCGGGGGCGGCGGGGGCTGACGGACAGCGGGAGCTGGACCGGCTGGCACGGCTGCAGGAGGGCGGGAGAGGCAGCAAGGAGAAGCGGTCGCTGGAGAAGAAGAAGCGGAAGCGCAGCAGCAGCAGCAGCAAGAAGCGGAGGAAGAGCGAGGATCGGGAAAAGGAAAAGCGGAGGAGCAAAGACAAGGAGAAGAGGAGGAAAGGGAAGGAGAAGGAGAGGGAGCGGGACAGGGACACGGGGCGTGCGCGCGATGGGAACCAGCGGACGGGGCGGTAAGGATTAGGGTTAGAGAAAGGGCGTTTTAGAGCGTTGTACCGGAGCTCCCCTGACTGTGTGTTGGTTGACGTGCATGGGGCGTGGGGTGCTCCTGAGGGGAGAGTGAGCGCTGGGCGGCACTGGGCTACCGGATGGCCGCTTACGTGCACCTGTAGTACAGCACAGTGCACGGGGGTTTGTAATTTTGCGTGTATTTTGCCATACGCCACCAGCCAAGGGGATACCAGCTGAGCTAATACCAGTAAATGCACTTTTAGTGCAGTCCGTACAGGCTTACTGTCCGTTTTTTCTGCAGCAGTCAAGTGCTGCTTGGAGGTATTCGCGGGGTTTCAAACATGAACACTTTCATGTACCGGTCCTTGTTATAATACACGTAAGCCGCTCGCTGACAGCCGGAGTGGAACAATGGTTTGTTGACAGGAAGCGGTTACGTGCACTGGGCGCATGTCGAGAGGCATATATGGCTTGCGTAGTATATCGCTTCGTCGCTTAACGGCTATGCCCTGCAGCAAAGGGCTGCCGTTGAACTCTTGATGAGTCGGACGACGGGCGACAGGGTGCAATGCTGCGATGGGTGAAGCAGTGTTTCACGTGTAGCTCTCACGGAGTCACAGAGGTGCGCTCTGATGTCGCGCGACAAGGTTGCGTGATAAGGGCAGACGGCAGTGACCAATTGCACCGGGCGTGTTCGTCCAGCCCTTAACACTTTCCCTGGGCCAGTACCTTTGATGCGCCGTAGAATTACTGATGAAAAGTTCGTTAGCCCCTGCTTTGCGCTCGCGTTTTAGCTGAAGACGGGTGCTTGTACATCGTCCCGGCGTAGGAGCCGGGTGCGGGCGTGACACCGCATGATGAGGAGTACAACCAAGGAGGGATACTGCGCAGTCGTCTGGAGCAGGGCTCTGTCAGCGACCCCCTTCACGAGCGTGTCCGGCGGGAAGGGTCTCACGTGGGGAAGGACCTCCCCGCCGGGCCCAGCCCCCTCAGCCTCACAGGTACCGCTCCGCTGAAGCACTTGACCCACATCACCTCACCACTCCCAAAAACAAATACCCACCCGCGGACTAGTCAACACCGCTTGCAGGTACCGCGACACAGCCCCTGAGTCCCCTGCCTGCCCTTCCCTACCCCCCTACCCTCATGCCAGATACCCGCCGCGGCCTCCAGACCCAGGCCTCTATCCGCAGCAGCATCCGTGTCCGCGACCGCGATGCCTCCAACCGTCCTGGTCGTGACGGCAGCACCAGCGCCATGCTCAGCCGGGGCCTCACCGCAAACATCTTCGCCCCTGAGGCCTCAGGCCTGTCCGTCGTATCCATCAACAACTCGCGCGTCGGCAGCGGCATCGCGCGCCTCCGCCGCGCAACATCCACCCTGCAGGCGGCCGGGCTCGATGTGTGTGACGGCGCGGGGATACCCGTGGTGCGGCTTCACGCAGAGACGCTCATGGCACGCATGCAGCAGGCGGGGGCACCGGTGGTGGTGCTGAAGCTGGTCACCACATTCACACCAGCTGCTGCCGCTGCTGCTGCTGCTGCTGCTGGCGGCGGCGGGGGTGGTGGTGGAGAGCCTGGGGTCCTGGATGGGAAGCAGAGGGCCGGAGGAGGCGGAGGGGCGGCGGATACGGGGGCGGCTGGGGGAGAGGCGGGAACTGCGTGTAGCAGCAGGGCAAATGTGCCAGCTGTCGCGGACGCGGTGGCACCAGCTGCGGCCGTGCCCGGCGGGTTGCAGCCCGGCGGCACCGTGCGGCCCGGATCGAGCCCTGTCTTCGGGCCCTTTGCGCGGCAGTCGGGGGCGTTGGCAACGCTGCCGAGCCCCCTGCTGCCACACCATGCCGCGGCCTCTGCGTCTGGGCCGCAGCCCCCGGTCGCAACCGCTGCGCTAGGCCCTGTTGCTAACAGCGCCAACGGCATTCCCGGCATGACTGGTGCTGCTGCTGCTGCTGCTGCTGCTGGTGCCGCACCGGGGGCGGCTCCCTCTGGCCCCTCAACCCACGGCCCAGCACTCCAGACCCCTCGCTCAAACGGCCAGCCCCACCACCGCCCGTCTTCCCAGCCGCAGTCCCACCTTCAGCCGCAGCTGCACCCGCCGCCCACCCCCGGCGGCTTCATGCGCCGCTCGCTGACGGGTCGCCGCGTGAGCAGCACCAGCACGCCGCTGGGGCCGCGGCAGGAGCTGGTGCCCGTGTTCCTCAACCACGCGGCACGTGCCTACCTGGGCGTGCACGACGCGGCGGAGTACAAGGCGCTGCTGGACGCGCAGGCGAGGAAGGACCCCGTGCTGGGCACCGTGATGGAGGACGCGCTCAGGTGGGGGTGTGGGTTAGTGTGGCCGCGGGTGTGGTGGCTTTGCAGCGTACGGCATGTGGTGTGGGGTATAGATTTATAGAGGACGCGCTCAGGTGCGGCGCGGAGCGCGGGTGTGGGCGTGAGTGTGGGTGCGGGTGGGGGTGCGCCATACCTAGGGCACTAGGCAACCCCTAGCAACTGGTGGGTTGAATGCCATAGAAGTCATGGGCCCGTGGAGTGCCCCCGTTGAGTCAGCTGCCTGGAATGCACTGCAGGCGGCTGCTCCGCGGCGAGGCGGGCTCGCTGCGCCACGTGCCGGCCGACTCGCTGCAACAGGTGCAAGGCTGTGGCAGCATGGAGGTGGGTCTGCAAGGACATGGCTGTGGTGGGGATCCCGTTCGGACTTGTGGTGAACGGGATGCGCGTATGAGGCGAAACCGGGCTGCACCGGTATGTTGGCGGGCCAAAGAGAGAGAGCGGGTGTGCGGCCACTGCGCCGATGGTCTTGCTATGCTTGTCTGGCCTTGGTGCGTAACAACGTCGTCTCCATTGCACAGCCAAGGTGCTGCCAACCGACACATTAGCTGTACCATCACTCCCACGCAGCTCACCCCCGTGGCCATCAAGCACGAGGTTGGCCCCGCCACGCCCGGCCTGGTCATCACCTACCACCTTGACTTCAGCCGCCAGGAGCTGAGCCAGCGGCTGCAGCGGGACTACATCCTGCTGTCGCACATCCCCTCCTGCTGCACCGTGTTTGACATGAAGGGGTGAGTCTGCCCGGGCTGAGACTGCCCGCTGCACGGCTGTCCATGGCTGTCTTCGCAAGGGGTCGGCGCACCGTGCTTTCAATGGGCGGAATCTGACATTAGATAGCGCTCTTACTCGTGTCTGTGCCTTCGTTACGCCCCATCAGGAACATCGTGCACCAGAACCGCGCCTCTATTGCCTACATGGGGGCGGCCTCCAGTGCCCACAAGGCGCACGATAGCAGCAGCGACAGCAGCGGCAGCGACGGCAGCAGCGACAGCAGCGGCAGTGAGTGCAGCGAGGACGACGACGACGAGGACATGCTGGGTACCCTGTGCGGCACTACCGTCAGCAGCAAGGGCCGTGGCGTGAAGGGTGGGGCTGAGAGCGCCGGCGGCAAGCGGGGGCTCGGCGGCACAGGGGCGGCCGCCACGTGGGTGCCTCACCTGCCCAGCAGGCAGGGGCAGGGCCAGGGCCGTGGCGCCGCAGGGGCAGGGCCGGGTGCGGGCGGGCGGCAGGCGGCGCGGCGGCTGCGGCGTGACACGCAGCTGCGCATGCTGTTCCGCTACAGCCCCGACACGCTGGACGAGGTCCTGGAGGCGGTGGCGCACGGGGAGGTGGGTGCAGCTGGTGGGGCGCCGGCCGGCAGCTGCACCTTGCCGTGGACTGGGGTACCTATGACACGAGTTGTGGGAACTTGACTCGGTCTGGACGCGAAAACCCGCTACATTTGCACGTTGACACACTATGGTACCAACGTTATGCGCTGCGCTGCAACCTTCGTCGTGGCTGCAGGACTGGGAGGGCATCTGCAGGGTGCCGCCAGCCGGCGCCGTGCTCCAGCGTGACACGCTGTGCGGCTTCATCGCCACGCAGCCCCCCGGCGGCTTGTCATCGCCCATGCACGCCGACAGCACACGCGGCTCGCGCAGCGCCGCCGCAGGCAACCTGGCGGGCATCGTGGCAGAGATGTACGCTTCGGTGCATAACGGCGGCGGCGGTGGTGCGGCACGATATCATCGCATCAGCCTGACGCTCGGGGAAAGTGTGTCGAGGTACTCGAGGGGCTCCAGCACGGGGGCGCTTGGGGCGGCGGCGGGAGAGGAAGGGCAGGACGGCGGCGGCGGTGGCGGCGGAGGGGCGGAGGGCCAGGATTACGACGAGTTTGCGCGGGCGCTTTTGGTGAGCTGGGCCCGGCAGCGCGCTTGCCATGCAGGCGACGGTATGTCATGCAGAAAAGAACATCACATGTTTTTTCGTCCTTTGCATAGTTGGCGTAGCGTTGTGAGCTTGTCCCTGGCTGCAATTGCAGGCCCTGCGAGAGTCGCTCAACGCTCAGCGAACGCCTCCCACCACGGCCTGCATCGCGGCGTCGTGCGCCGACGTCTTCATGAGTACGGCGGGACCCGAGATGTGTATGGCAGATCTACACATGTGCAGCATGTCAGAGCCGCAGCTTCATATGTCGACGGCGCCTCTGCCGGCACCAACAGGGCTCCTTGTGAGCCCAGGCACCGATGGAGCCGCAGGGAGCAGCGCTGCTCCCGGGGCAACGGGACTGGCGCTGGAGGCTGGTCTTGGGCCGGCCCCGGGGGTGGCTGCTGTGGCGCCTTGCCTGGGCACGGGTGCAGGCGCAGATCCGTGCGGTGGCATGGGTTACGGGAAGAAGACCACGGGGAGCAGCAGGGGGCACAGTGGGCCGCTACCGCGTGTCGTCAGCAGGTTCGGCAGTGCGGGGCTGGCCAGCGGCAGTAAATCCAGGGGGCCCTCATCCACGCAAGAGAGACAGCTGCAAGGTGAGGTCAACCCGGGGCTGTGCAACGGCCCATCGCAATCTTGCTGTGGTGGCCCTTGCAGCTTATGCCTTCTTGACGTCTGCTAGTAACCCAGCTGGCTTCGTTAATGCATTGGCGGCCATGCGTACAGTGTGCCACCGTGCCTTGGCCACAAGCATTCGGTGACCACGGCCGGCAACGCCCGTCTTCCTCGTGTGCCCGCGTCCGCGCCCACAGGAGGCGGCAGCAACCCTCCAAACTCAACCGGCGCCCCGCACGCGGCCTCCTCCGCACAGCCGCCGCCAACGCAGCGCCGCGCCGACCTCGTGGCCGCCTGGCGGCACAGCACGGGGCACGTGCCCGACAGCGGCGCCAGTGGCAGCGGCCCGCCCAGCGGCGCCGCCAGCGGCGGGCAAGTACCGCCAGACGCCTTCTCCTCGGGCGGCGCAGGCTCAATCACCTTGAGCGTCAAAAATGTCGTTGGCGGCGCCGATGCCGACACTGAGCCTACCTTCATTTTGCAGGCTAAGGACGGTCTGCCGCATGCGGCCCAGGCCAAACCGCGGGTGGCTTGGGCCAGCACAAACGGCAGCAGCGGCATGGGCCCGGGGTCTCCGATGGAGAGGGGTGGGGCAACGGAAAACAAGGCGGCGGCGGGACCGGCCGCCACGGCAGGCTCCGGCTCTGCACCCCACGTGCCACTGTCGCTGTCGGTACCCACGGTGGCACCTGCGGCAGCGGCAGTGACGGCTGCGGGCGGCCAGTCGTGCAGAGGAGGGAGCTTGACACAGCAAGGCCGTGCCGCCCCAGCAGGCGGGGCCGGCGCTGCCGCTACCGATGGCGCTGGCGGCGCCCCCGACACACCAACATCTGGGTCATACCCCAGGCCTCAGGACGCCACCTCACCCCGCACCCGCTGCTTTCGATCCTCCTCCCTCACACGGGAAGCCTCAGCCACGGTGGGCGAGGTCCCCGTTGTCTCCAGTCCCGCCTCTCCCCTTCCTAGCTCCGCCTACTCCCCGGCCCCATTTTGTGGCCCCCACCCAGCCCTCACCGCGCGTCCTACCCTGCGCGCTCTCAGCACCCTGGCACCAGCCCACATCGCGGCCGCCGCAGCCATGGGGCCCTCGGCGTCCATTCCGACGGACCACGCCAGCCTTCAACTGACATTGCCTAACGCCACCGCCGACGCCGGCCTTGCTCGGGCGGCGTCAGTAACGGCACGCCCGGCAGCCAACCGCCACCAGAGCCTACGGAGCATCCCCATGACGTCAGACCTGGCCTTCGCTGCCCTGGGCGGCATGCCACGTCGCTCCATGCAAGTCTCCGGTCCCGGCTCCGGCCTGAACACCCTGCGCCGTATGCACACGTTCAGCATGGGCCCAGGCACGCGTGCCCGCGGCGGCGGCGGCGGCGGCGGCGACGGCAGCGTACCGGCACGTGTGGACCTGCGTGCTGCCGTACTGTCAAGCAGCTTCAGCGTGGGCGTGCGGCCACATATTAGCGGCCGCAGCTCGCCGCACCTTGACGTACCCATCGCCGTTGCGGCGGCTCTAGGCACCCCTGGCGGCGGCAGCGCCAGCGGCAGCCAGCCGATATCAAATCCTGGCGAAAGCGACCGCGGCAGCGGCGCCGTCACGCCGTCTCGCAGCGGGCCCGTTGTGCCCGCCGGCGGCACCTTCAGCGGCGGCGTGCCGTTCCTGCTGGGCGCGTCGCCGACGCCGGGCAGCAGCCCGTACAGCAGCAAGATGCACCGCGCGGCGCAAATGCTGCAGCGCCTGCACGGGGTGGCCATGGACCCCTCAACGGGCACCGTGCTGGTGGGCGGGGAGGCGCCGCGCACGGAGCTGCCCGTGTCGCTGCTGTCGCTCCCGCCGCCGCCGCCAGCCCCGGTGCTGCCTCCGGCACCGGCAGCTTCCCATGGCACATCCTCAACGGCGGCAACGGACCTGGTATCTGGCAGGATCGTGGCCACCGGAACTGGTGCTGGGATGGCTCCGAACGGCAGGGCGGCGTCCGACAGCCGCTGTGGGGTGCTTGGCGGCGGCGGCGGCGGCGATGGCCTCGGTGCCCTGCCGTTTTCGGGCTCCTTCAGGCATACGCCGCACCTCAGCAGCGCCCCCAGCCCCCATGTGGCGACGGCGACGGCGATGGTGACCGGGACGGCACCGTCCAAAGAAGCCGCCGCCGCCAGCGCCGTCGCCTCCGTTGAACCGTATGCAACGTCACTTGGGGGAGCTGTCGCTGCGCTGCAGCCGCTGCATGCAGCGCCGCCGCCGGCGGTGGCGGCTGGTCTGGGGGCTGCTGCCGCCACCGCCGCTGCTGCGCTTGGTGGCGCCGCAACGCCTCAGGCGGCGACGACTGCGGCGACGGCGGGGCGCACGGGCGCCGTGACGGGCCAGGTGGGATGCGTACGGTAGTGCAGCAGGAACCTCAGAGCGCAACGGCCTGCCTGGCAACCTGTCCCCCCATCCATCCCTAGTGCACTGATGAACTGCTCCTTCACGTAAATTGTGTTACGCAATGCGTGTGCGCTTCCCACGCCCATGTAGACCACCGTGACGGGTGCCGGTGGCGCGCTGCCCGACCTGGAGACCGCCGTACGACGTGCACGGCGGCAGATGGCGGCGCGGCGGCGCTGGCACGAGGTGCTGGTCAAGCGCTACCGCGACCCCGTCGTCGGCCGGGACCTGCTGCTGGTCATCCAGACCGACGTGACCGCAAAGGTAGGGGCCGGTAGGACCGCCGACCCACGGGTCACCCCGTCGAGCTTGGGCTCAGCGGTCGCGTCAAGGTGGGCAATGAAGCCGTGCACAACTGCCGCGAGCTGGATCCGGCAGGGCTGCTGCACGGCCAGCCACCATGTGCTGCAACTGGTAGCCTGTGTGTTACCAAGCACCCTTACCCCTGCATGCCATTCCTGCTGCGTTGCCTCCGCGCGTGGCAGGTGGACGCTGAGCGGCGGGTGGCTCGGCTGCTGGCGGCGGAGCAGGCCATCCTGGACAAGTGCTTTCCCCGACACGGTAGGTATTACACCAACTCACCGTGTCATCAATCCACACGCCATGGCGAGGGCAGTGCAGGACATCAAAAAGACTCTGCCAGGGGTCTGCCTTCTGCTCCGATCACCGAGTATGTTCGTGTCACAAAAGTGCGGGCGTGTTGTCCAAGTTTAGCGGTGTCCACCTCCTTGGTGCAAGCGTTGCGTGCATGTGGCTACCCCACCCTACCCTGTTGACTATGTCCTGATGGTGCACCATCCCGGTACATACACGTGTGTCCACCCCTTGCAGTGCTGGAGGCGCTCACGCAGGCGGAGGCGGCGGAGGAGGGCGACGCCAGCGAGGCCGGCTCACGGAACAGCCCCGCGCACCGCGGCAGCAACGGCGACGGCACCGCCCGGGCTGGGGCTGGGGCTGAGGCAGCAGCCGGGCCGGATGCCTCGGCAGCAGCGGCAGCAAACACAGGTGCAGGAGCAGCGGCAAGCTCCGCAGGGCACAATGCCTCTGGTGCAGACGACACGCAGCAGCAGGGCACACTAGAGCAGCTGCCCTCAGCCGCTCAGCATGCGCCAGGCCACCTCGCCGTTCCGCCGCAGAAGCTGGACGGGTCTCGGGAAGCGTTTACTGACGGTGAAGGGGACCAGGAGGAGGCGGGGGACGACGAGGAGGGGGATGATGGGGACGGAGCAGGTGGCGGCGGGGCCAAGGGCAGCCTGCTGGCTCGGCTGAGGGACGTCCAGGTGGCCACAGCGCACGAGGAGGTAAGCCGGGGCCGAACGAGCAAATATTGAGGTGAACCGGGGATGAGAAGAACGGGTGGGGCAGAGGTGGAAGGGGTGGGTAGGGGCCGGTGGGAAAGCGGCGGGCACTGGGCAGCTGGTTTGGTCGCTGTGCCTGCATACAGCCGCTGACAGTGCGCTTCATTGGTACGGTAGCAAAGGCCGAACATGCTCGCTTGCTGTGGTAATCGGATGGCTGATGACCGTCCCCGCTTGCGCAGGTCACCATCCTCTTTTGCGACATCGTGTCCTTCACCACCATGTGCCAACAGATCAAGCCACAGGTGACAATAGCCACGGAGTCGTGCAAGGGCATTTCCAGCAGCATGCTGTGTTCAGAAATACGGGTGCTGTACGGTTTGCACGCATGGCCAGCTATGGATAGGCCGGTGACCATGCCCTTGCTAAACTGCGTCTGATAATGCTGGAGCACACTAGCACGTATGAATGAGTTCGTCGCACCTCGCAGGCTGTGATGAACTTCCTCAACCGCCTATACACGCGGCTCGACGGCCTCCTGGACAAGTGGGACGTGTACAAGGTGGGACGGGGCGGGGTTGCGTGGAATGATTTTCTCCTGCACCAGTGCACCACTGTGCTGCAACCGGTTGACTAGGCGCGGTGGTAGCCAGGGGACTCAGCCCTGGAGGTGCCGTAGCCATACTTTGAGATGTTCAGGACGGCGCGGACGACGGCGGACAACCATGCTGTGCCTGGTGCTTACATCCTGCTGTGTGTTGCGCTGCGTGATTAAGAGGAAAGGATTCTATGTTTGCCGCTGCTCTTTGTCCGCCTGATCACTCTGAATGTACACCTGACAACCGCCTTCCGCGCCCTTCTTGCTGCGATGGCGTCTTGCGGACTGCTCAGGTGGAGACTATTGGAGGTGGGAAGCGATTTTAGTGAACTGCCTATCACAGAGCATAGGGTACCCAAAGAACTTCGCACAGGGCATAGAACGCCCGGCGCGCATCCACGCACCTCACTCGCGCGAGCCTGCTAGATTGCGGCGTGCAGGCCCATGTCATGCGCCCTATACGCTCTTTCCTTGCTACAGCAGACACGCGTAAGGCGCGGCTGTCATACGTGCTTCACGTGAGACGGCCCCTTGAACCCCTTCGCTCAAAGACTGCTGCTGTGTGTTAGCGGGCTGGCTCATGGAGCTTTCCTTACCATACCCGCCCGGTCAATTGGAGCCCTGTTGACCCGACTCGCACATCCCCACCCACGCCCCCAGACTGCTACATGGTTGCCGGCGGGCTGATGGTGCGGGACGAGGACGGCTTCACCACCGTGCGCCGCGGCGGCGTGGACCCCCACCACGCGCACAAGGTGCTGGAGTTCGCCAAGGACATGCTGGCCACGGTGAGGAGCGGCGACCGGCGAGAAGACAAGGCAATGTGTACAGCAGCTCGCAACGGTGTAAAGTTCGCAGCTTATGCGTACCGTAAGCGCATGCGAGGCGTACCGTTTCCGGTGCACGCGGCTTAAAGCAAGCAACGGTGCCACCTGCGACTAAGGATCAAGAAGTCAGCTGCCTCGGGCCGCAGCCCTGACCTGCTACAGCACTTACGGTGTTCAACCCCGTTTCTACCAGTCCGTTCTACTCCGTCCGTCCCCCGCACGTACACTTGCCCGCCATGGGCAAGCTGTGCTTTTGCTTCGCTTCGCCAGGCTTCACCTAACCCTGCTTAGGCCCAGGAGGGCCCGCTCCACTTCCAACACCTTGCCGGAAACAACTGACCGCTGCAGTACTAAAAAGCCTTGCGTTGGGTTCCACCCCTGTACACCCATCCAATCCCCGTCAGGCCCGCCGCGTGCGCATGCCCACCACGGGCGCCCCGGTGCAGCTGCGCGTGGGGCTGCACAGCGGGCCGGTGGTGAGCGGCGTGGTGGGCAGCCGCATGCCGCGCTTCTGCCTGTTTGGGGACACCGTCAACACCGCCTCCCGCATGGAGTCCAACAGCCGGCCGGGCCGCGTGCACGTCAGCGCAGCCACACACCGCCTGCTGGCAGATTACGCGGCGTGGGAGCCCACAGGCGGCCTGGAGGTGGGTCGCGGGGTTGCTGTGCACAAGCGTATTGTGCAGATGGTTATTTCACTGCTTTCCTTCCGGTGAACGTGGCACATGTTGGTGACCGAGCGCGCCGTGTGGAAGCCCAGTCAGCCCACCGGGGGCCAGCGAGATGCGGTCACAAAGCCGTTGCATGCTGGACTTGTTGTCCTGAAGTAGGGTTATTTGACTGTTGGTGACGTTCTGTGCGGCATGCGAGCCCGAGGCACCGGGGGCCTGGAGGTGCGCATGGCTGGGTTGAGATGGGGCAGAGTGAGGGTGGGGTTGCGGCGATTGGAGGTATGCGTGCCTGGAAACGCGAACCAAAGGGGGGGGGGCGTCATGTGCCGGCAGCGGACGCTTCTCCACTGATGCAACGCGCCACTGGTGCAACGCGCACCCTAACCTCGTGTTCGCCTGTTGCTTGTGCCGTTCCCGCAGGTCAAGGGCAAGGGCTTCATGGTGAGTGCTGTCGGGGGAACGGTACGAGGGTAGCGAGGGCAGGCCCGGTAGTGTTCTGCCTGGGGTGACGGCTCCCGCCAAGGCGGCTACGGGGCCTCGGGATGGCTCAGGGGTGTGTGAGGTCTCTCGGCAGCATTCGGCAATAGGGGTGCACAAGGAGCATATAGGGTATGTATGTAGTGCTGCCCAACTGCGGAACCGTGCTTGGGGGATTAGCAAGCCGGCGTTGGACAGGGCACTTATGCGTTGCTTCTTGCTTTCTTCTGAAGCAAAGGGCATACGACAGTGCTAGCGGTGTGCGGGAAACTTCCATACACCTGGCATGCATGCGACTGGTCTGCAACAACGCACGTCAGTGCGTGCAATGACCACTTTTGGTGCTCTGGGCCTGCACATACGGGACCACGGGCTACGCAGCCGCCATCCTCCATTGACGCGTTGCTGTCCCTTGTTTCAGGACACATACCTGCTTGCGGAAGAGCAGTTGGCGGCTGGGGAGAGCGCCTGAGGCGGTCGCGCAGTTACTGCATGCGAATTAACTGGCATGGTGAGTTACCTATGCCGTCAACCCGTCAGGATTTCCAGTCGATTTGGGCAAATCTCCTGGGTATCAGCTGGCGCCCGGCGCAGCGCTCCGCGGTGCGCGTCGGATACTGGCACGTGTGAGCAGGGCCGATGGGATGATGTTCACAAGCAGCTGAGAGATGCTGGGCAGGGTTAGCGAGTACTTGTTCATGGCGATGTCGCCGGGTACTGCGGGCCTTACTCTAAACGCAAGGTCGAGGAGGCACATGGCTGTTAGGGCACCAAGGAGGGTGCACGGCGGGGGAAAGCGGGCACGGGGGAATGGCATGAGCGGTGGGAGATACAAGCACGTGTGGTATACGGTTCGTCCGTGTAGCCATTCATTTAAGTGCAGGTTGGCGTACGTATGCAGGTGCCTCGGGTGTAAGAGAAGGCGATGCAGCAATATTGATGTCCCAACAGCATTGCAGAGCGCTTGAACGTTCGGAAGGGGGGACGCCTTACAGCTGGCAGGAGCACGTGTGGCTTAGAGGTGGTTGGTGACCAGGTCAATTTTGTTGCTACGATGCGCTCCGCACTGAGGCCGTGGGCCTGATTGTGATGAAGCCAAGGGTTTTGGCATCATGGCCAGACAGCTGGGAAGCTGCAAATGTACGCGTGCGCCACTAGAAGGCCCACATTCTCATTGTCATAGAACTGGATCGTATTTTGCCAAGAGGATGCGGCTTGAGGGCATGGAGCCCGAAACAACGAGGGGCCTGGCTGAGTACGGTGGTGATGCCGAGTGAGCAATGACTGCACTAAGCAATACATGTGAAGTGAGCGCGGGCCGCTTCAGGCGGTAGCATCAACAGTTGGAGAGGGTTGACTCGGACAGTGCTATCACCGTAGTGAGGCGGGCTGCCTTGGTGCGTGCCTGAAATTCAGTGTGCACGTCAACAGTGAATGACAGGGTGACGTGGCAGGGTGCATACCTCTTGTGTGCAGCTGGGTTACATCATGTGGGGATCCACGGCAGGTTACACTGCGGAGTGTTTTGTGCTGTATGTGGCCTAAGAGGACCCATGGCGGGGGCAGGAAAATTGTGTCGCAGAAGGTGGCTGCGGTCGCATGGCTGTTCAGGCTGTGCGGGGACAAGGGGAGCATGCAGTACCTTTGAACTCCGCTGCCCCAAGGCATCCGTGCAGGGTACGGTAACATACAGGAAGTCTCTCACCGCCATCACTTGATCCACGACATGGTGCTGCTGTGTGTGGTGGGTTGTGTGCTGATGCACGGTGGTCACCTGCTGTCGCTGCTGATGCATGGTCCTGGGGCGACGACACGTGCGATGCTGGCGTACAGTAGGCGGCGGGACAGGTAGTGTTTGCAGGGCGGCAAGCGGGATGCTGGATGGCGATCCATGATGGGCGCTTGGGCAACTACCGGTACCGTAGTGGATTCGTTGGTGCCTGCGTCCTGGACTAAGTGAGCTCATGCATGCTGACCTGGTGCTCATCACCTGTGCGCCGCAGTAGCTTTGCTACCGGTAGTCCAGTATGCATGTTGCAACTTGCAAGGGTAGGCACGGCCTGGCACGGCACAGCCACGATGCCGGCCTGCCGCACCTGTATGACTCCCACTTTTCCTGTACCTGCTGTCGGCTGCTGCTCGCCTGTTCCAGCCTGTTCTAAAGCGCAAGACTGCAGGACAGCCGTGTGTGAGCAGTGTCATTTGGTTCCGTGATGTGGGGCGGCTTAAAACGCAGCTATTCTGTTGAAGCATGACAATCTATGCGAGCAGGGGAAATGGACGAGCACCGGGGGCGGCGAGGACCAACGGGGGGAGAGGGGGTTGGTCGTACTGAACCCTGTGCCACCCAGGAGGAACCCACACTCAATCTCAGCACAAGGCGAGGCTGTTACGGCAGTATTAAGCGGTGCTTTAGAGGTCATAGTGCGCATACATCCTGCAAGTGCACAATGTTTGCACAGCTGGTCTTCATAGACTGCGATAAGTGAACATAACGCTGGTGCCACAATAGTACAACATGCTTTAAATACTGTGGAACGTGTCCAGTAGCCATGAACAACGGACTCCCGTCTTTCGGGGCAGCCCAGCCTGTGAGCGAGCAGCTTCGCACCCTTTGCGATAGGAGCCCTGACAAGATCAAGAAAATATTGGGACTTCTTCAGGGTGAAGATCAGATTCCGGCCTCGCAGGACCCATCATCTCGTCTCACGCCCCCTGTGCCCTCGCAATGGGGCAGCGGCATGCCTGTCGACCAAGGGCGTGTCACTAAGCGCCAGCTACCCGCCCACTTGCAACCCAAGGCTCCGGGTGGTGCCGGCAGCTCAGGTGGCGGAGCGGCCCCGCAAGCCCAATCGCAGGCCTGGCAAAGCAACTACAATAACCTGTACCAGCAGCCAGGATATCAGCAGCAGCTGTACCAGCAGCAACTGCAACCGGGTGCTGTTGCTGCGGGGGGCCTGGGGTCTGCGGCAGGTGCAACAGGCCAAGCCGGAAACGATGCTTCCACCTATATGGTCGCCGGGGTGGCCTACCCCGCCACCAATGGTGCTCCTCCTGCCCAGACCACAGGCGCCTATGCTGCCCAGGCGGCAACTTCTGACCAGGTCGCCTGGCAGGGCACGTCCGCACTGCAACAGCAGCAACACCCTTCCTCTGCCGTTGCCCAGCACCAACATTACACGCAGCAGCAGCAGCAGGCTGGCTACCAGCAGCTGCAGCAACCCGCGGCCGCCCACGCCTCCCAAACACAAGTTCTGCAGCAGCCCGCAGCTGTCAGCGCTCAGGGCGCCGCGTACGTGCCCGCGCCCGCCCAACAGCAGCTGCAGCAGCAGCCGGGCCTGCCGCTCGCCCCGGCCAACCTGCAGCAACAGCAGCTGCTGCTGCAGCAGCTGCCTATCGCGCTCAAGGACATGCCCGCCGGGCTGCAGCTGGTGACCGGCCCCGACGGCAACATCGCCATCACCCTGTCTGCAGCCCCGGGCGTGCTGCTCCCTGTCTACATGCAGCCCGGTGTGGCTATCCCAGCTGCGCAGCAACAGCAGCAGCAGCAACAGCAGCAGCAACAGCAGGTCGCGCCTTCCGCCGCCGGCCCTGGTGCGTTAGGCGGCCACTTCCCTCCTGCTGCTGCGCCGTACGGTGACGGCACGGTCTCGGGGCAGCATCCTCCCCTGACCACCCCCGGGGGTGCTGCAACTGGCCCGGCCACCGCGGATGGCGCAACACACCAGCGCCCAGGCGAAGTCCGCAGACCCGGCGAGCAGCCCGCAGCCCACAAGCAGCAGCCCTCCAACCAGCAGCAGCAGCAGCAGCACCCGGCGCCCCAAAGCGTGCAGCAGCAGGCCCAGCCGAGCCGGCCGCAGCGGCCCTCTACCGACGGCCAGGGGCGCTCAGCGGACGACAGGGAACGGGACCGGGAGCTGCCCCGCAGGGGCCCGGGCCCGGGCCCTGCCCCCGGCCCCTTGCGCGATGGCTCAGCCCCGCCCCCTCGCCGCGACGCGCGGGACGAGCAGCTGCGTGACCGGGGCAGGGAGGATGCCGCAGGCAGAGACAGGGACAGGGAGAGGGAAAGGGAGAGGGAGGGCGCTTCGCGCGGCCCTCGTGGCGGCCCGGGCGCCGACGTCCCCGGCCGCGGCCGGTCCCGTTCTCCGTCCCGGTCCCGGTCTAGGTCTCGGCGTCGCTCGCGCTCGCGCTCCCGCGACCGCCGGCCTCGGTCCCGAACGCGGTCTCGTTCGCGCTCCCGGTCCCTTGACCGCCGGAATAGGGACAGGGAGCGAGAGCGGGAGCGGCAGAGGGAACGGGAACGAGAAAGGGACCGGGATAGGGAGCGGGAAAGGGACAGGGAGCGGGAGAGGGACAAGGAGCGGGAGCGGGATAAGGAGCGGGAGAGGGACCGTGCCAGGGATGAGCGCGGGCAGGGAAGAGACAGGGACCGCGAGGGAGGCGACAGGCGGCCTCCTGGTGCTGCAGCTGCTGCTGGTGCTGCTGCTGGTGCTGCTGCTGCTGGTGGCGGCGCCGGGGGAGACAGAGAGCAGCGGCCGGTGCGGGGCAGAGGCGCGTCGCTGGAAAGGGAGCGGGGCAGGGAGGGGCGGCCCGCGGACCGGCCCCGTGAGGGCGACACCGGTAAGCGGCTTAGGGAGTCGGACGGCGGTGGTGCCGCCGCCAGGCCTGCGCCCGCTGCCGGTGGCTCTACCGCCGGTGCCGCGGCCGCGAGCGCCAAGGAGCCCCCGCCAGACGCCCGGGCGGCCAAGCGGCCTTCCACGGGCGCAGGAGCGAGGCAGGAGCGGCAGCAGCAGCAGCAGCAGCAGCAGCAGCAGCAGCAGCAGCAGCAGCAGCAGCAG